>Ga0207927_1000464_pt1 | contig 17239 bp, 18 predicted proteins | sample NGESurdeep072012_2_FD_184456 | JGI IMG/M metagenome (GOLD analysis project Ga0207927, IMG submission 184456) | Arctic peat soil microbial communities from Barrow, Alaska - NGEE Surface sample 210-2 deep-072012 (SPAdes) | ecosystem: Environmental > Terrestrial > Soil > Wetlands > Peat ... | reverse complement strand
GGCGGACCCATCTTGCCCAGGTGGCGGAACTGGTAGACGCGCTGGTTTCAGGTACCAGTGGAGCAATTCGTGGAGGTTCGAGTCCTCTCCTGGGCACCATTAAAATCAATCTGATACAGCGCTTTATTAAAGTAATTTTCTCACACAAATAACCTGAGCGCCCGGCGCGCGCCGGTGCTCGTGATCATGTAGTCGTCCCTGGCCACGCGCACCAGATCCCATCCTTATTTCTTTGCCACGTACAGCGCCGCGTCGGCGGCGCCGCACAGGCGCATCGCATTGGCGCACTCGCGCTTCGCGGCTGTGAGCTGCCCTTGTTCGATGTGCGCGTCGCAGTGGCAAGTTGCCCCTCTCTGGGGCATAGTCGATGTTGCTCCCTGACCAACGATATCCGGGGAATCCCCATGCCCGCAGCCTTCTTGGATCGAGAAAGTACCGTCGCGCCCCCGGACTACAACCGCTTTTTGGTGCCGCCCGCGGCCCTCGCGGTGCATCTGTCGATCGGTCAGGCATATGCGTTCTCGACCTTCAATTTACCGCTCACCAAACTCATCGGATTGAACCATTCGGCGCCCGGCGATTGGAAACTGACCGAGGTGGGTTGGACGTTTTCCATCGCGATCGCCTTTCTCGGCCTGTCGGCCGCCGTGTTCGGACACTGGGTTGACAAAGTGGGGCCGCGCAAGTCGATGTTGACGGCCGCCTTGTGCTTCGGCGGCGGATTCATCGTATCCGCCTTCGGCATTCGCTTTCATCAGCTCTGGCTGCTCTACCTGGGGTACGGCGTGCTGGGCGGCTGCGGACTCGGCATCGGCTACATCTCGCCGGTTTCCACGCTGATCAAATGGTTTCCCGACCGACCGGGCATGGCGACCGGCATGGCCATCATGGGCTTTGGCGGCGGCGCGCTCATCGCGGCGCCCCTATCGATCATGCTGATGGAACACTTCAAGACTGCGGCGTCCAACGGGGTGCTCGAGACTTTCGTCACCATGGGCGTCATCTACTTCATGTTCATGCTGATCGGCGTTTACTCGGTGCGGGTACCCGCCAATGATTGGAAGCCGGTCGGGTGGGTCGAGCCCATGGAACCGCGCTCGCTGGTGACCAAGGCCAACGTGGCGGACACCATGGCGTGGCGCACCCCGCAATTCTGGCTCCTGTGGGGCGTGTTGTGCATGAACGTGAGCGCCGGCATCGGCGTGTTGGGACAGGCTTCGCCGATGATCCAGGAGATTTTCAGCGGACGGGTCACGCCGGCGGCGGCGGCGGGTTTCGTCGGCTTGCTCAGCTTGTTCAACATGGTCGGCCGATTCATCTGGGCGTCGGTATCCGACTATATCGGCCGGCGCAACACCTACGTCGTATTCTTTGCGCTCGGCATTCTGCTTTACTCGGCCGTTCCGACGCTCGGGCATCTCGGCTCGATCGCGCTGTTCGTCGCTGCGTTCGCCGTGATTCTGTCGATGTACGGCGGCGGATTCGCGACCATCCCGGCGTACTTGCGCGACATTTTCGGCACCATGCACGTCGGCGCCATCCACGGCCGGCTGTTGACCGCGTGGTCGGTGGCGGGAGTTCTGGGACCGGTGCTGGTGAATTACATTCGTCAGTACCAGATCGACAGCGGCGTGCCGAAAGCCCAGGCCTACTCGGTCACCATGTACATCATGTGCTCGCTGCTGCTGGTCGGTCTGATTTGCAATCTCGCAATGCGTGCGGTTGACGAAAAATACCATTACCGCCCGGAGTCGCCCGGCCCCAAGGGTTCGGCATCCTCGAGGTCGGCATCATGAAAACACGGCTCGTCTTTCTGTGGCTCGCGGTCGGAGTGCCGCTGCTGTGGGGTGTCCTGAAAACCCTGGAGAATGCTCTGAAGCTGTTCCGCTGATCCGCGCTAGGCGCGCGAGCCGCGGCGCCCGGTCGAGCGCCTGCCGGTGGCACCGGCGGCGGCTCCCGCCTGGCGGTCCATTTCGCCGCGCAATTGCGCCGTCGCGCCGCTCGAAATCGCCCCCAACTTCGCTTCGATGGTCGCCAGATCCGGCACCGGCCCGCGCACCTGGGACTCGAGCGCGCGACGCATGACGCGCAGGTGTTCGGGCGTGGTGCCGCAGCAGCCGCCGATGATGCGCGCGCCGGCATCCAAGGCCAGGCAGGCGTATTGCGCCATTAATTCGGGGGTTCCGTTGAATCGGATGGCGCCGTCCACGAATTGCGGAATGCCGCAGTTCGCCTTGGCGACCAGAATCGCCGCAGTGTCCGACGCCGTCGCAAGATTGACGATGGACGCGACGAGTTCCGAGGGGCCGACGCCGCAATTGCTGCCGCATGCGGCGAGGTGGTTGCGCCGATGCAATGCCGCCAGATCGAACGGCGTGATGCCCATCATCGTCCGCCCGTTGGTGTCGAAGCTCAAGGTCGCGACCACGGGTAAGCCGGTGGCGCGGGCGCCGGCAATCGCCGCCTCGGTCTCCTCGACCGACGACATGGTTTCGATCCACAGAACGTCCGCCCCGCCGCGCTCGAGCGCCACCGCCTGTTCGGCAAACGCGTCTTGCGCCGCCGCCGCGCTGAGCGGCCCCAGCGGCTCGAGAATCTCCCCGGTCGGCCCCATGCTCCCGCCGACCAGCACCACGCGTCCGGCGCGATCGGCTTCTTTGCGGGCAATGAGCGCCGCCCTCTCGTTCAACTCTCCAACGCGCGACTCGGCCTTGTGGAGTTTCAGTCGGTGGCGCGTCCCGCCGAAGGTATTGGTCAGGATGATGTCCGCCCCGGCATCGATGAAGGCGTGCTGCAAGTCGGCGATGCGCTGCGGATGATCGGCATTCCACAATTCGGGCGCATCCCCCGATTGCAGGCCGCGTTCGAAAAGATTGCTGCCGGTCGCGCCGTCGGCGAGCAGCCACGGTCGCTCGGCCAACAGCGGGGTGAATCGATCAATCATCGGTGGGATTTTAGCATGGCCGCAACCGCGCCCCGAGGGGCCGCTAACCGAACGGGTGCTTGAGAAAGATCGTCTGATCGCGATCGGGACCGGTGGAGATGATGTGAATCGGCACCCCGACCAGGGCTTGCAGCCGTTCGAGATAGCTGCGGGCGCTGGCCGGCAAATCATCGTATCGAGTGGCACCGACGCTGCTTTCCTTCCATCCGGGCAGATCCTCGTACACCGCTTCACAATCCCCGAATTGCTCGGATAGCAGCGGCGGGGTAAGCCTGACGGCACCGCCGATCTTGTAGCCCACGCACACGCGGATGGAATCGAGACCATCCAGGACATCGAGCTTGGTGACGCACAACGAGGAGCAGCTGCTGTGCACGACCGAGCGCCGCAGCGCCACCGCGTCGAACCAGCCGCAACGGCGTTGCCGTCCGGTGACCGAGCCGAATTCATGGCCCACCCGAGACAAATGTTCGCCGTATTCGTCGAACAGCTCAGTGGGGAACGGCCCGGCGCCGACTCGCGTGGTGTAGGCCTTGACGATGCCGAGAACCTCGTGCAACCGCCGCGGTCCAATTCCGGTTCCGGGAGCGGCTCCGCCCGCGCTCGTGGTCGAGGAGGTGACAAAGGGATAGGTTCCCAGATCGACGTCCAACATCGCCCCCTGGGCGCCTTCGAACAGCACGTTTCGGCCCTCGACGCTCAATTGCTCGAGGATGCCCGTGACGTCCGCCACCAACGGCTTGAGGCGTTCGCCGAGCGCGAGATTGGATTCGAGCACCTGTTGAAAATCGATCGGCGGTGCTTTGAAATAGTGCTGCAAAACGAAGTTGTGGTAGTCGAGGATCTCGCCCAATTTGGCGGCGAAGCGTTCGCGGTGAAACAGATCGGCGACGCGCAGCGCGCGCCGCGCCACCTTATCCTCGTATGCCGGGCCGATGCCGCGCCCGGTGGTGCCGATGGCGTTGGCGCCTCGTGCCTTCTCGCGCGCGCGATCGAGCGCCACATGCGAGGACAATATCAACGGACACGAGGGGCTCACCCGCAGGCGCTCGAACACCGGCACACCCTGCCCGATCAGCATTTCCGCCTCTTTGAACAGCGCCTCCAGCGACAGCACCACGCCGTTGCCGATCAGACACTGCACGTGAGGATGCAGAATCCCCGATGGTATCAGGGACAAAACGGTTTTCTTGCCGCCGATGACCAGCGTGTGGCCGGCGTTGTGGCCGCCCTGAAACCGCGCCACGGCCTGAGCTTGGTCGGTGAGCAAATCGACCACTTTGCCCTTGCCCTCATCGCCCCACTGCAAGCCGATAACGACCAGATTCTTACCCATTACGCGCCATCCATAGCAAGACGAGTCCCACCACCATGCTGATCAATCCGCCCCAGCGCAAGTGATTGGGCTCGGCCTGCGCCAGCTTCGCCAAAAGACGCTTGGTGCCGCCGGGATTCAGGAACGGAAACACGCCCTCGAGCACCATGTACAAAGCAAAGGCGCCGCCCAGATAACGCCCCAATTCGCCCCAGCCGATCTGCATCGCCATGCCGAGCGGCTAGCGCTGCGGCTGCGACTGCGACTGCGATTTGTTGAAATACTTGAAGTAGGCGTTTTCCGGCGGAATCACCAGCAAATCCCCCGAAGTGCCTATCGCATCGCGATACGATTGCATACTGCGGTAGAAACTATAGAACTCCGCATTCTTCGAGTACGATTTGGCGTACACCTCGCTGGCCGAGGCATCGCCCTGACCGCGGATTTCGCTCGCTTGCCGGGATGCGTCGGCCAGGATCTGCGTTTGCTGCTTGTTCGCCTCCGCCCGGATGCGATCCGACGCCTCGACGCCTTCGGCGCGCAGCTTGGCCGCCTGCGCCTTGAAGGTCGCGCGCATGCGCTCGAACACCGAATCCTGGACCTGCTGCGGCAGATCGATCTTGGTGATGCGCACATCGACGAGCTCGACGCCCAACTGCTCAGCGAAAGGGCGGGCGGTCTTCATCATTGCATCGGTGAATTCGGCGCGTTCGGCGGTGACCACCTGCTGCAAGGTGCGCTGCGTCACCACCGTCTTGATGCTGTCCCTGATGGTCTCGCCGAGGCGCGCATTCGCGACATCTTCGGTGCCGCCGGTCGATTCGTAGTAGCGGCGCAGATTATTGATGCGCCACTTCACGTAGAAATCGATATTGAGCTGCTCTTGCTCGCGCGTCAAGAAATGCTCCGACTGGTACATCTGGGTCAATATGCGCCCGTCGAAGCGAGTCACCTCGTTGACCAGCGGGATGCGAAAATGCAGGCCGGGCGAAATTTGCCAATCGACGATCTCGCCGCCGGTCGATTTGATCGCGAGCTGCCCCTCGTCGACGATGAACACACTGGCGCGCACCAGCAGGATGGCAGCGACCAGCCCCAGCAATGCATACAGAACTTTGGATTGCATCAGCGCACCCCTCGCGCACGCGCCGGATCCTCGGGGGGCGAGGCTTGTGCTTCGGGCGCACGAGCGGGCACCGTGAGCGTGTCATTGGGCATGGTGATCGATTGCGGCCCGGCCGATATCAATTTATCGAGCGGCAAATACAGCATGTTGCCGGAGTTCTTGGTGTCGACGATGACCTTGCGCGAATTCTTGTAGACGTTTTCCATGGCCTCGAGATACATGCGCTCGCGCGTGACCGCCGGCGCGTGTTCATATTGCGCCAGCACTTGATCGAAGCGCGAGGTCTCGCCGCGCGCCAGCGCGAGTACCTGCAGCTTATAGGCCTCCGCATCCAGAATCTCCTTCGCCGCCGCGCCGCGCGCTCGCGGCACGACGTCGTTGCGGTACGTCTCCGCGTCCTGCTGGAATCGCTGGCGGTCCTTGTCCGCCTTGATGGCGTCGCGCTGCGCGTCCTGCACCGGCTCGGGGACGATCACTTCCCCCAGCGTGACGCTGACGATGTGAATTCCGATATCGTAGTTGTCGAGCGTGCGCTGCAGCAGCACCCTGGCCCGATCGGTGATCGCCGGATCAAATGCCAGCGCCCGGTCGAGCGAAGCCTGTCCCACCGCCTCGCGCATGGCGCTCTCGCTGACCTGCGTCAAGGTTTCGTCCACGCCCTTGACCTTGAACAGATATTTGAGCGGATTCGGTTGCGTGTATTGAACCGCGGAGGTGACCTCGACCAGGTTGGTGTCCGCGGTCAGCATGCGCGCATCGTCCCGCACGCTGTATTGCTGCGACACATTGACGATGATTCGGCGTTCGATCGGCCACGGCAGATGCCAGTTGTAGCCGGGACCCATCGTTTGCACGTACTTCCCGAATCGCAGAATGACGGCGCGCTCCTGCGCATCGACGCGATAAACGCCGCTGCCGATCCACACGGCGCCGAGCAGCGCAAGGACGGTGCCCAGGCCCTTGCCAAAATTGGGCGAACTTTGCCCGGCGCCGCCGCCCGAGCCGCCGCTGCGCCCGAACAGCGCGGCGATGCGCCGCTGCAGATTGCGCAGCACGTCGTCCAGGTCGTTTTGCGACTGTTGCGGGCGATTCCAAGGATTGCGTTTCTCGCCGCCGGGTTCGTTCCAAGCCATGCGTATGCCTAAGTTAAGTTGCGAAAAAAGATTGTTTTAAGCCAAGGCCAAGTATGAGGAACCGGTTATTCTACCAGCCGATCCCGATCCAACGCATGCCTTGGCTATGCCACGCGCTGTTCGCGCCTTGCGACGCCGACATCCACAAGATGCACTCCAGCCGCCCCCAGCAATTTGGCGATCTCGGCCTCATCGAGTTCGACCTCGATTTCCCAGCTGCCGTCGTCCAATTGCCGCTCGGCGCGCACCGCATTGCGCCGGTACAGATCGGATCTGACCGCCGCAGCCGGCATCGCAAGATGCAGCGTGCGCCTGACTTGATTGGGCCGCACGGCCTGCGCAATCGCCTGGCGTAAACCGTCGAGCCCTGCGCCGGTGACCGCCGAGACCCAGGCGCGTGCCGGTATGCCGTCGGCGCCGGCCACCACCCGCGCCGTTTCGGCGCCCGCCGCCGCCTCGATCAGATCGATTTTGTTGAATGCCAGCAGCTCGCGGATGTCACCCGCCCCTATGCCGCGCAACACCTCGCGCACCTGTTCGATACGCTGGTCGCGCAACGGATCGCTGGCATCGACCACATGCAGCAATAAATCCGCGTCGCGCGCCTCCTGCAGCGTCGAGCGAAAGGCCGCGATGAGCTCATGCGGAAGCGCTCTGACGAAGCCGACGGTGTCGGCGAGCACCACCTCGCCGACTCCGGCCAATTTGATCCGCCGTACCGTGGGATCCAAGGTGGCGAACAGCTGGTTGGCCACGTAGGTTTCGGAGCCCGTCAAGGCATTGAACAGCGTCGACTTGCCGGCATTGGTGTAGCCCACCAGAGCGACCGTGGGAACGGGAACCTCTCGCCTGACGTGCCGCCCCGTGTCCCGCTGTAGCGCCAGCTTCTCCAGGCGGGTGCGCAGAGTTCGAATCCGTTTGGCGATCAAGCGCCGGTCGGTTTCCAGCTGCGTCTCGCCCGGGCCGCGCAGACCGATGCCGCCCTTCTGCCGCTCGAGGTGCGTCCAGCCCCGAACCAGACGCGTCGAAAGATGCGAAAGCTGCGCCAGTTCGACCTGCAGCTTACCCTCGAAACTTCTCGCTCGCTGGGAAAAAATATCTAAAATCAAACCGTTACGATCTAAAACTCGACGATTTGTGAGTTTTTCGAGGTTGCGCTCCTGGCTGGGACTCAGGGTTTGATCGATCAACACGAGGTCGGCATTGTGCTGATCGGCGCACGCGCGGATTTCCTCGGCTTTGCCCGAGCCCACGAAATACTTCGGGTCGGGGCGCGCCCGGGACGCCAAGATCAGTCCGACGCTCGATGCGCCCGCGGAGGCCGCCAATGCCTGGAATTCCGCCGTATCATGCGGGTCCACCGGGCGCCCGATGCCGACACTGACCACGATGGCCCGTTCGCCACCCCGGGGGCGTTCAAACAACTGCGGAGTGCCTACCACTCACTCGACCGTCGCTCACTCGGCAATGGCTCACTCGACAATGGCTGGTTCCGTCACTTCGCCGTCCTCGCCCGTCGGCAAACGCACATTGCGGGCCGGTACGACGGTGGAAATGGCATGCTTATAGACCATCTGACTGACGCTGTTCCTCAGCAGGACGACGAACTGGTCGAAAGAATCGATCTGTCCCTGGAGTTTGATGCCGTTCACGAGATAAATTGAAACCGGCACACGTTCCTTGCGAAGGGCATTCAGGAAAGGGTCTTGAAGAGACTGGCCACGGGCCATGGGAGAGCTCCTTGTTTTTTGTTTCATTGACGCTGCTTGTCACTTCCTTGCGTCAGGCAAATACCGGTTGAATCCTAGCACAGGGGCACCCGGCAGCGTTAAATGGTTGATCACTCGGCGAATCCGCTCCTGAACAGTGCGCTCATGACATTCGCTGCCACATCAGGATGCATGGCATCGAACCATTGCAGCCTTTCGCGCCGCCGCAGCCATGTCAGCTGACGTTTGGCCAATTGTCGCGTTGCGACAATTGCTCGTTCCTTGGCCTCCTCCAAACCGCACTGCCCCGCCAAATAACTCCACACCTGCCGATATCCGACCGCGCGCATCGACGGATGTTCCGCGCTCAGGTCGTTTCTCGCGCGCAGCGCGCTCACCTCGTCCAACAGGCCCGCCGCCAGCATCGCCAGGAACCGCGATTCGATCCTGTGGTGGAGAACGGTTCGCTCGAGCGGCGCCACCGCGATCTCCGTGACATCCACCCCGGCGAAGGCCGATGTGCGGCTTTGCTGTAGATGTGTGATCGGCTGGCCTGTCACTCGATACACCTCGAGTGCGCGCTGTATGCGCTGCGGATCATTGACATGAATGCGGGCCGCCGCCGCCGGGTCCACCCGCGCAAGTTCCTCATGCACTGTCGCCCATCCGCCCGCCGCCGCCTGCGCATCGATTTGCGCGCGCACGCGCGCGTCCGCCTCCGGCAGCTCCGCCAGCCCGAGTGTGAGCGCATGGAAGTACAACATGGTGCCGCCGATCAGCAACGGCTGCCGGCCCCGCCGCCAGATATCCTGCATGGCCTGGTTCGCATCGCGCACGAACTCGCCCGCCGAATAGTTCACCGCCGGATCGCGTATGTCGATCAAGTGGTGCGCAATGGCTCGGCGCGTATCGAGATCCGGTTTGGCGGTCCCGATATCCATGCCGCGATACACCTGAGCCGAGTCGACGCTGACGATTTCGAACGGCAGCCGGCTCGCAAGCCGAAGCGCCAGATCCGATTTGCCGGTCCCGGTCGGACCCATCAACAAGAGCGCACGACGGCGTTCCGGCGACCGCTGCTTCGAGGCTTCGCCCATCAGCGTCCGCGCAGGAACAGCCGGTCGAGATCCGAGAGCGACAGGCGCACCCAGGTCGGGCGGCCGTGATTGCATTGATCGGCGCGCTCGGTGCGCTCCATTTGGCGCAGCAACGCGTTCATTTCAGGGATGCTCAAATTGCGCTGTGCCCGCACTGCCGCGTGACAGGCCGCAGTGCCCAGCAAATGATTGATGGACTCCTCGACGCGCCGCGAGTGTCCCGTTGCAACCAGATCCGAGAGCACGTCGCGCACCACGCCGCCCGGATCCCGTCCCGCCAATAGGCTCGGAATCGCCCGCAACGCCAATTGGTCCGGCGCCCACCGGGTTACGATGAAGCCGAGCGCCGCGAATTCCGCCGCATGCAGCTCGGCGGCTTCGGCCTGCGCCGGCGTGACGTGCAGGATCTCCGGCATCAGCAGCTGCTGCTGCGCGGTGTTCCCGGCCAGCAGCTTTTTCATATCCTCGTACATGACGCGCTCGTGCGCCGCATGCATGTCCACCAAGACCATGCCGTCCGCGGTCTGGGACAATATGTAGGCCCCGTGCAGCTGGGCCACCGCAAAGCCGAGCGGCGCCTCGCGCGCGTCGCGCGGCCCCTCCTCGCGCAGCGGCGTCGCCTGCGCAACCGCCTCGCCGACGAAGCTGCGGTACGCGTCGGCGGCTCGGTTGGCCCGCCCCTCCGGCAGCACGAAGCGCGACTGATTCGGCGCAGTGTCCGCATACTTCGCACTGCCGGTCAGCCAATCGAGAGGCGCGCTGCCTGCGGATTCCGCGGTCGGGTGAGTGCCTGCGAGCGCTCGCTCCAGGGTGCGAAACACAAAATCATGCACGCGGCGCGAATCGCGAAATCGCACCTCGAGCTTTTGCGGATGGGCATTCACGTCGACCAGCATCGGATCCAACTCCAAGTACAGCACGTAGGCACAGAAGCGGCCGCCGAACAGCACATCCTGATAGGCGAGGCGCGCGGCGCCGGCAATGAGCTTGTCGCGCACGTAACGCCCGTTGAGGAAGGCGAATTGCAGATCGGATTGGCTGCGGGAAAAGGTCGGCAGCGCCAACCAGCCCGACAAGCGCAGGCTCTCCGTATCGTGGCGCAGCTCGAGCACATGCGCGGCGAACTCCTCGCCGCAGAGCTTCGATACTCGCGCCAAACGCTGCGCATGTGAGGCGGCCGGCGGCAAACTCCACACGGTCTTGCCATTGTGAACCAGAGCGAAGCCGACTTCGAAGCGCGACAGCGCCAAACGCTCCAACATGCGCAGCACATGGTGGTACTCGGTCGCCTCGCTGCGCAGGAACTTGCGGCGCGCCGGCACATTGAAGAACAGATCGCGGACCTCGACGCTGGTGCCCGGCGGATGCGAGGCGGGCGCGGGCGAGCCGAGCTCGCCATCCCGGGCCTCCACGGTCCACGCGTGCTCAGCGTGCCTCGATCGCGATGTCAAGGTCAGGCGCGACACCGAGGCGATGCTCGGCAGCGCCTCGCCGCGAAATCCGAGCGTGGCCACGCGCTCCAATTCCTGCAGCGAGGAGATCTTGCTGGTTGCGTGCCGCGCCAGTGCGAGGCCCATTTCCGCGGGTTCGATACCGATGCCGTCGTCGCGCACCCGGATCAGGGCGCACCCGCCCCGCTCGAGCTCCACCTCGATGCGCAGCGCGCCCGCGTCGAGCGCGTTTTCCACCAGTTCCTTGACCACGGACGCCGGCCGCTCGACCACCTCGCCGGCCGCGATTTGATTGATCAGCTCATCGGGAAGAATCTGAATCGGCAAGGGCCACCTCGGGATTGCGCATTTTCGCACAGCGCGCCCGAGGGTAGCGAACGTTGGGTCTTCGGCGAATCAGCCGCCGGCGTCGCCCGCGGTGGCCAGCGCCTGACGCGGCGTCTCTGCGGCGAGTTGCGCAATTCGCGTGCCGGCGGGCGGGTCGGAATAGAAATAAGCGCGCAATCCCTGGTGGATGGCGCCGGCGAGCGTGGCCTGATGGGCGAGGCCGCGCAGGCGCTGCTCCTCCGCCGGATTCGATATGTAGGCCGTCTCGACCAGCATCGAGGGAATATCGGGAGACTTCAGCACCACGAAACGGGCCTGCTGAACCATCGGCTTACGGATCTCCCCGACCAGATTCAGCTGATGCAGCACGCGTGCGGCGGCGGCCTGGCTCGCGCTCAACGAAGCCGATTGCGACAAATCCAACAATACCGAGGCAAGCACATCGCCCTTGTCCTCCAACGAGACGCCGCCGATCAAGTCCGATGCATTCTCGCGCTCGGCTAGCCAGCGCGCGGCCTCGTCGGTCGCGCCGCGCTGCGACAGGATGTACACCGACGAGCCGTCGATGCTGCGATCGCGAATCGAATCGGCATGGATCGACACGAACAGATCGGCCTGCTGCACGCGGGCGCGCCGCATGCGGTCGCGAAGCGGTACGAAGTAGTCCCCATTGCGGGTCAGGAAGGCTTTCATTCCCGGCTCCGCATCGACGCGCTGCGCCAGCGCGCGCGCAATGGCGAGCACCACATCCTTCTCGCGCGTGCCGTTCTTGCCGATGGCGCCGGGATCCTCGCCCCCATGGCCGGCATCGATGGCGATGATGAGGTCGCGGGCATCCGGGCGGGCGTGCGGCACCTTGACCGGCGTATCGGCGCTCGCCGTGCCGCCCAAATCGATGACCAATCGATAGCCGTATTGTTTGTTGGGCGGCGCCATGAAGCTCTTGGCGCGCATCGAGCGCGACAGATCGAACACGATCCGCAGCTCACCGGACGGGCGGTGCGCCATGCGAACCTGCTTGACCACCCCGACAGGCTGCGGCGTACGCGAACCGCTCGCGAGGCGCGCTCCGGCGAGGTCGAGCACGATCCGATCCGGATTGGTGAGCACCGACAGGCTGTGCTGCGCGCTACCCGACAGGTCCAGAACGATCCGGGTGCTTTCCGGTTCCGTCCACAAGCGAACCGCACGAACCTCGACCGCGTGCGCCGGGGCCCCTACCGCAGTACCGAGCAGCAACAACAAGGCAACGACGGCCGGCGCAGATCTCATGCAACATAAGTTAACCTGCAACCGCTGTATTTTTCAAGTTAAATTAGATACATAGGGAACTAATTTAGTGTTCTGCCGAAGGAGATCGAGCCATGCCATTCCAAGCGCCGTGCGGGCCTGTAGCCTGGCACGACGTCCGCCGTTCGCATACGCGAGGGTCAATTCGAGGTCGGCGGCAGGCAGCACGTCCCCGCCCTTCTCCGGCCACTCGATCAACATCAGGCAACCCGGATTCAAGTGGTCACGCAAACCGAGTTCGTCCACTTCGACCGGGGAATGCAGCCGATAGAGATCCACATGGATGCAGGTCACTGCTCCCAGCCGGTACGATTCGAGCAGAGTAAAGGTCGGACTGCGGATCAGGCCGCCGACCCCAAGGGCGCGCAGTAAGCTGCGGGCGCAGCTGGTTTTCCCCGCACCCAGCTCGCCGCGCAGGTACAGCACCGCGCAGCCGCGCGGCGCACCGGGAAAGGCGCGCGCGAGCGACTCGCCCAAGGCATCGGTGGCCTCGGCATCCGCCAGATTGAGTTCGATTTCGGATGCCGACATGCCGTCGTCCACCGGCGCAGGGAATGGCCGTGATTGGCCATTATACCGGCGCCGCGCGTAGCCTTGTCTCATGAGCAAAGACAACAACCCCGCGGCGGAGCATCCGGCCGGGCTGCGCCCCGCCGCAGACCCCGCTGCCCCGGGCCAGTCCGGCGCATTCGACCCGGCGACGTTGGCGGCCGACATCAAACGCTGGGGACTCGAGTTGGGGTTCGCGCGGATCGGAGTCGCCAATATCGATCTGGCGGAGGACGAGGCGCATTTTCTCGATTGGCTGCGTGCCGGCTTCGACGGCGAGCTGCGCTACATGTCCCGCCACGGCCGCAAACGATCGCGGCCCGCGGAGCTCGTACCGGGAACGGTCAGCTGCATCAGCGCGCGCCTGAACTATTGGCCCGCGGATGCAAGCGACGCGCACGCGACGCTCGCCGATGGCGCCAGCGCCTATGTGTCCCGCTATGCGCTTGGCCGCGACTACCACAAACTCATGCGCCGGCGCCTGCAAAGGCTCTGCGAGCGCATCGGCGAGCGCATCGGGCCGTTTGGCTTCCGCGCATTTACCGATAGCGCGCCGGTTTTGGAGAAGGCTCTGGCACGCAACGCCGGATTGGGGTGGATCGGCAAACACACCAATCTGATCGATCGCGATGCCGGTTCCTATTTCTTTCTCGGCGAGATTTATCTCAATATCGCTTTGCCCACCGATGAATCGAGCAGCGCGCATTGCGGGTCCTGCAACGCCTGTCTGCCGGCCTGCCCCACCGGTGCGATAGTCGCCCCCTACCGCTTGGATGCACGCCGCTGTATTTCATATCTGACGATCGAATTGGCCGGATCGATTCCGCTCGAGTGGCGGCGCGCCATCGGCAATCGGATCTACGGCTGCGACGACTGCCAGCTGGTGTGCCCTTGGAACAAGTTTGCGCGCCCGACCGCGGAACCCGACTTCAGGGTGCGCCACGGCCTCGACCGCGCGCAGCTGGCTGCGCTATTCGATTGGAGCGAAGCGGAATTCCTGGAAAAGACGCGCGGCAGCGCCATACGTCGTATCGGCTGGGAGCGCTGGCTGCGCAATGTGGCAGTCGCGCTCGGCAATGCGCCGAGCTCGCCCGCGGTGCTCGCCGCCCTGCGCCGGCGCGAGCACGACGCGTCGCCCCTGGTTCGCGAGCACGTGCGGTGGGCCCTCGCGCAACACGAATCCAAGCCTGCCGACGCGGCAAACCCGTCCCGCCAGCGGAATACTCAGACAGGCTCCTAGGTACTCGGCAGCAGCGTGCGCCCGGCCGGATTGAAGAAATGCCGGCCGCGCCGCGTCTTGCAGATCTCGGAGAACAGCAACTGATAGTCGGCATCGTTGCTCACCGGATCGATGGCCGCGGAATTGACGATCAGCAGCGGAGAGGCGTCATAGCTGTGGAAGAATCGAGCGTAGCCTTCGGCGAGCTTTTCGAGATAGCCGCGCTCGATGTGCTGTTCGTAGCGAATCCCGCGTTTGGCGATGCGATCCATCAACGCATCCGCGGGCGCCTGCAAATACACCACCAGATCCGGTTTCGGCGCATCCACCACCACGCGCTCGTACACGCGTTCATACAAGGCATATTCCGCATCATCAAGCGTCACCCGCGCAAACAGGCGGTCCTTCTCCAGAAGAAAGTCCGCCACCCGCACCGCGCCGAACAGATCCTCCTGGCGGACCTCTTCCAGCTGGCGTGCCCGCTGGAACAAAAAGAACAATTGCGTCTGAAACGCGGCCGCGCGCGGATTCTTGTAAAAGCGCTCCAGAAACGGATTTTGATCCGCTTGTTCCAGCAGCGCCTGGCCGGCGAGGGAATCCGCAAGGCGCCGCGCGAGGCTGGTCTTGCCCACGCCGATCGGCCCTTCGACGACGATGAATCGGTGCGGGGTTGCGCTCACGTACTCAGCTCTCGGGCTCCAAAACACTAATTCCGTCCGCCCCCGCAAGCCGCTTGAGATCCATGACGCGGCCGTGCCCTGGAATATCGAGCGTGGGAGCAATATCATTCAAAGGATACAGGACGAAGTTGCGGGTCGACACCCCGGGGTGCGGCAGGGTCGGCCCCGATTCCTCGCTCGGCGCGCCGACCATCCACACGAGGTCCAGATCTATCAGGCGCGGCCCCCAGCGCTCGTGCCGCTCGCGTCCCATCCCCCGCTCGATGTCGAGCAGCGCGTCGAGCAATGCGCGGGCACTCAGTTGAGTCACCAGACCGACGACGGCATTGACGTAGTCCGGCTGATCCTGGGGGCCCATGGGGCGGGTGAGATACAGGCGCGATCGCAATTCGAGTCGCGTCTCGGGCAGGGTGCGGATTCGTTCGTACGCCTCTTGCACCCGCTCGCGCGGGTTATTCAAATTACTGCCGATCGCGACGTAGGCGGGGCGCCATATCGCTTCCATCAGCTTCGAGACACTCCGCCTCGCCGCCGGCGCCGCCGACGGCGCCCCGGTTCCGCCGACGCGCCCTCCGCAGCCGGCTCTGCCGGTCTCGCCTGCACCAGGGCAACACGCTCCTCGTGCGGCAGTAATTGGATGTTGGTCCACCAAGCCGCCAATTCCGGGTCCACCACACCGACTTGAGCACGCAACAACAAGAAATCATAAGCCGCACGAAATCGCGGATGCTGCAGCAAGCTCAATGATTTGACGCCGCTGCGCCGATTGAAGCGGGGCTGCAGCATCAACAGCTCGCGCATGGGCACGGCGAAGCGGCGCGGGATGGCGACGCGCGACTGCTGCGCCCTCAAGACCGCATCGCAGGCCTGCATGAGTTGCGACAGATCCGGCGCGGGACCCGCTTGCCGTTCGTTGAGTTCGCGCAACACCGCGCTCCAAAGCAGAACGGCAAACAGGAACGTGGGAGTGACGGGCTTGTCTTCGAGAATGCGCGCGTCGGTGTTGGCAAGGCCCAATTCGAGCATTTCCCGCGCATAGGCGTAGGGAGGCAGTTCGAAGGCCGAGGCCGACATCGGAAACAAATGTTCGAAAAGACCGTATCTGTGCAGCAGCCCGAACGACTTGGCGCCGAACCCCGAGAGGAATAATTTCAAAACTTCATCGAACAATCGCGCCGGCGGCACCCCATCGAGCAGGTAGGCGAGTTCGCGGATCGGCTGCTCGGTGCCGGGTTCGATCGAGAAGTCGAGCTTGGCGGCGAAGCGCACGGCCCGCAACATACGCACCGGATCCTCGCGATAGCGGGTTTCCGGATCGCCGATCAGCTTCAGCCGTCGCGCGCGGACGTCAGCCGCTCCGCCGACGAAATCCCAAATCGAGAAATCCTCGATGTTGTAGTAAAGGCCGTTGGCGGCGAAATCCCGCCGCCAGACGTCTTCCTCAATCGTACCGTAGATGTTGTCGCGCAAAATGCGGCCCGTGGTGTCGAACGCGCGATGAACGGAGGCATCGACCGGGCCCGCCTCAGCGTCCACCTCGGAATCCTCCGCATCCTCCCGCTCGGGCGCGGCTGCGGCGCGGAAAGTCGCCACCTCGATGATCTCGCTACCGAAATGCACGTGGGCCAGGCGAAAACGCCGGCCGATGAGCCGGCAATTTCGAAACAACCGGCGCACCTCTTCGGGCAACGCGTTGGTGGCCACGTCGAAATCCTTCGGCGTGATCCCGAGCAGCAAATCGCGCACCGCGCCGCCCACCAGGTACGCTTCGTAGCCCGCCTCGTTGAGACGATACAGCACCTTCAAGGCGTTCGGCGAAATCGCGGCCCGCGATATCGAATGCTCGGCGCGAGAGATCACTACATGGGGGAATTGCGTCGACGGTAGGTTCAAAAAGGGGGTTCCGCTTGAGTCCAAAAAATTGGCCCGTATACTACCAGCCCTCTTGGGTTCAGGCGGCCTGAGATCCAAACCGACGCTCCCTTCGTCTAGAGGCCTAGGACACGGCCCTCTCAAGGCTGGAACACGGGTTCGAATCCCGTAGGGAGCGCCACCTTTTCAAGGACTTACGAGAATCCGAGGAAGCAGAAATATGGCTTGCCTAACTTTCGTCTAAGTTCCAACGAGTTCGTCCAACGTATCTGTTTTCAGTGCGGTGTGTCGAATCCAGGCGAACACCGATTTGCGGGTCGGTTCCGTGATTTCGAATGATTTGACAAGTGCGGATTCAGCGGGCGACCGCGAACGGGTAAAGTCGACCCTCTGCGGCCGCTCACCCCAGCAGGTCTGAATCTCGCGACTCGCGCGAGATCAAGGCGCGATAGCGGTGCTTGTGCCGACTGCTGAGGCGGCAGCGCCTCAAATTGATAGACTGCAGCGGGTGAAGTCCATGGGTACAC
>Ga0207927_1000462_pt1 | contig 17268 bp, 18 predicted proteins | sample NGESurdeep072012_2_FD_184456 | JGI IMG/M metagenome (GOLD analysis project Ga0207927, IMG submission 184456) | Arctic peat soil microbial communities from Barrow, Alaska - NGEE Surface sample 210-2 deep-072012 (SPAdes) | ecosystem: Environmental > Terrestrial > Soil > Wetlands > Peat ... | reverse complement strand
ATGTCTCGCCCCACAGCCACGTGTGCATGCCGCCCATCGAGGTCCCGATCACGAGCCGCAGGTGGTCCACGCCGAGGGACTCGGTCAGGAGCCGGTATTGGGCCTTGACCATGTCGTCGTACGTGTAGCGGGGAAACTTCGCCTTCAGGCCGTCGCTCGGCTTCGACGAGGCGCCGTGGCCGATGCCGTCCGGGATCACGATGAAGTATCGCGAGGCGTCGAGCGGCTGGCCCGGGCCGAACAGAACGCCCGCGAAATTCGGGCCGAGGAACTGCGCGGACGAGCCGCCCGTCCCGTGCAGGACGAGGACTGCGTTCGTCGTGTGCCCCCGCCCGTCGTCGAGCTTCCGCCCGATCGTGACGTAGTGCATTTTCAGTTCGGGAAGCGTCTCGCCGTTCGCGAACCGGAAGTCCCGGACGACGGCGTCGCCCGGCACCTGGGGCTGTGGCACGATCTGGGCGGGAGCGGAAAGCGCGGCGAGAGCCGCCGCGAGCGCGACGCCCGTAAAGAGGAGCGTGAAGAGGAGGCCGCGGGCGGGCCCGAGCGTCTTCATGCGCCCATTAGACCGCGACTCGCGCGCTCAGGCCACGGTCCCGACGAGGCCGGCGTTGAAGAGACGCCGGTCCATCGGAGCGAGCCCCCGCGCCTGTCCCCGCGAGAGGACCGGCGTGAAGCGCCGCGTCGCGAGGTGGAGACTCACGTCCCAGAGGCTCTCGTCGGCCGTCTCCCAGCCGCGCGCGTCGAAGCGCGCCATGTTCACGGGCCGCCCGAACGCCCGCAGGCTCTTCTCGCCCTCGAGGTTGTAATAGACGTCGAAGTAGCTCATCACGAGCTCGCGGAGCGAGCGATAAGCCGCCGAGCGGAAGCGTAGCCCGGAGTAGTTCGACTTCGCGACGGCACCCCAGCAGCCCGCGCCCGGGCGCTCGCGATAGAGCGCGAGGACGTGGTCGTCGTCCCGGACGGCCCGCAGCTGGACGACGAGGGGCGCGTGCCCGAGGCGCCGCAGGGCCGCGGCAGCGAGGAGCGCGCCTTCGAAGCAGTGCGCGCGCCGTTCTCGCAGGACCCGCCGGGGAGAGAAGGCCGTCTCGCCGTCCGGCTCCTTGTTGTAGAGGACCTCCTCGTCGAGGAAGCGCTGGATACGGTCGGGTGCCCTGAGGCCGCGCGGGAGGCGCAACGGGATCGTCGTCATCTTGTTCAAGCCGCTGGGATTCTAAGAGGGGAAAAGAGTAGAAGAAGAATTTCTTAGAATGGGAATATGGACCGGCAGATATCGGCGCGCGCGACCTCGGCCGGTGCCGTTCAGCGCCTGCCGCTCGGGGGCATCGCCGGCTTCGCCGCCGGGTTCACGCGGGGACCGCTGACGGCGCGATCGCTGGACCCCGACGCGGCGGCTCGCACTCTCGCGGCCGGCCTCGGCGCGCCGGAGGCCGAGGTCGTGCGCCTCACGCAAGTGCATGGCCGGGCCGTGCTCACCTTCGAAGAACCGGCGAGCGAGCGCCGGAGCGGCATCCTCGGAACCGGAGACGCCGTCATCACCTGCCAGCAGAACGTCCTTCTTGCGGTCGCCTCGGCCGATTGCGTCCCGATCGTCCTCGCGGATCCCGTCTCGGGCTGGATTGCGGCTGTCCACGCCGGCTGGCGCGGGACCGCCGCGCGCGTCCTCGACGCCGCGCTCGACGCTCTCGAGGCCCGGGGCGTGCGCGTCGCCGGCCTCTCCGCCGCGTTCGGCCCTTCGATCTCGCGCGAGAGGTACGAAGTCGGGCCCGAGGTCGTGACGGCGCTCCGCGAGGCGTATCGCGACGTCGCCGTCCCGGGGGACGCCGTCCGCGCGGGAAGCGCGGACCGGGCCTTCGTCGACGTAGCCGCTTTCAACGCCGCCGCTCTTCGGGCGCGGGGCATCCGCGCGGAGCGAACGACCGCCCCGGATCTCTGCACGTACGAGACGCCGGACCTCCCCTCCTGGCGCCGGGATGGGGCGGCCACCGGCCGGATCCTGACGGGAATCGTCCGGCTTTCCGGCTGAGATACTCTTTCGCCCGGCCCCCGCCCGCCCCGACGATCAGCGCGCCTGCGGCGCCGGGCGCCGCGGCTCTTCACGCCCCCTGAGCTGGCCGCAGGCCGCGTCGGCCTGCAGGCCCTTCGACCAGCGCACCGTCACCTGCACGCCGCCGTCCGCGACCGCCTTCGCGAAGGCGTTCACGGCGGCGTCCGCCGGCCGCGAGAGGCCGGGGAGCCATTCCTTCGACTCGTTGAGGGGAATCAGATTGACCTTGGACGGCAGGGGGCGCAGGAGTGCCGCGAGCTTCACGGCGTCCGAGACCCGGTCGTTCACGCCCGCGATGAGGACGTACTCGAAGGTGATGCGCCGTCCGCGCTCGAGCGGCCACCGCTTGAGCGCGGCGAGGAGCAGGGCGATGGGATACGTCCGATTGATCGGCATGAGCTTCATCCGCGTCTCGTCGTCCGCGGCCGAGAGCGACACGGCGAGGTTCGGGCGGTGCGGCCGGCCCGCGAGCGTCTCGATTCCGGGCACGACTCCTGCCGTCGAAACGGTCGTGCGCTTCGGCGAGACCTCCTCCTCGAGGAGATCGAGCGCTCGCACCACGTTCGCGACGTTCAGGAGAGGCTCTCCCATCCCCATGAAGACGACGTTCGCCTCGTGCGGGCCGAAGCCCTTCGCGCGCGCGATCGCGAGGTACTGGCCGACGATCTCTCCGGCCGTGAGGTTGCGCCCGGCGCCCATACGGCCCGTCACGCAGAATGCGCAGTCCACCGCGCAGCCCGTTTGCGAGGACAGGCAGATCGTCACGCGTGAAGCGCCCGGCGTCTCGGGGTCGGTCCACGAGGGCGTCTTCTTCGACTCCATGATGTACACCGCTTCGATGCGCGCCCCGTCCGCGAGCTCGAACAGGAATTTCTCGGTGCCGTCGGGCGCGGGCGTCCTCGCGACGATCTTCGGGAGGCCGATGACGAAGTCCTTCGCGAGGGCCTCGCGCATCGCCTTCGGAAGATTCGTCATCTCCTTGAAGTCCGCGGCGCGCCGCTCGTGGATCCACTTGAAGATCTGCGCGGCGCGGAACGACTCCGGGGCGACCTCGCGCACGGCACGCGCGACGTCGAGAGGGGAAAGGCCCAGAAGGTCCTGCGCCTTCAACCCCTTTTCGCCACGGTCGACCGGATCGTGACCGTGGCCTGCGCGCGGCGGCGGGAGCGGATGGGCCGCGTGGGGTCGATCCCGACGGAGCGCAGGAAGCTCAGATCCTTGACGTTGATCTGGAAGACCGCGCGCTCGACGGTGGAGCCCTCGCCGTTCTCGGCGGCGCGGGCCGCCTGCAGCGCGCCGCGCCGGATGGACGGGAGTGCGGCCGACGAGCGCCGTCCGCGCTTCTCGAGGGCGACCGTGGCGTCGAGGACGAGATACACCCCATAACCCTCGGCCTTCACCTTCGCGAGGATCTCGTGCACCTTCTCCGAGGACGACACCGCTTCGTTGAGCGCGGCGCCGAGCTCGCGAAGGTACGCGCGGACCTTGTCGTCGAGAGCCATCCGAGCGGCAATCTAGGCCGCTGCCTTCGGGGAGTCAATCGGCCGGGGCGACCGTTCGGTTTCTCCCGACGAACCGCTTTTCTTCTAGGCGCATGAGGAGCAGAATCCGCCGCCATGCCCGTCCCAAAGAAGCACTTCGTCAACGGCCGCCCGCTCGAGCCGCCCTTCCCCGCGGGGATGCGGCGCGCTCTCTTCGGGATGGGATGTTTCTGGGGCGCCGAGAAAATGTTCTGGCAGAGGAGCGGCGTCTTCTCGACCGCCGTCGGCTATGCCGCCGGCGTGACTCCGAACCCCACGTACCGCGAGGTCTGCACGGGACAGACGGGGCACAGCGAGGTCGTCTTCGTCGTCTTCGATCCCGCGGAGGTCTCGTACGAGGAGCTGCTGAAGCTGTTCTGGGAAAACCATGATCCGACGCAGGGTATGCGGCAAGGGAACGACACGGGCATGCAGTACCGCTCGGGCATCTACACCTTCGACGAGACGCAGCGCGCGGCGGCCGAGGCCTCGAAGAGCGCGTTCCAGAGGGAGCTCGCGGCCGCGGGCTACGGCGCCATCACGACCGAGATCCTGCCCGCCCCCGAGTTCTATTACGCCGAGGACACCCACCAGCAGTACCTCGCGAAGAATCCCGATGGCTACTGCGGCCTGGGGGGAACGGGAGTCTCCTGTCCCGTGGGCGTCGCCCGGACGGCCTGAACCGGCCCGGCGCCAAGTCTGCGACGACGTCTCAGCGACACGGTAAACTCGCCGGTCCATGACATCCACCGTGCGTTACACGTCCGTCCGCCCCAGCTTCGAGCCCTTCCTCCTCGCCGTCGAGCGTCCCGGGCGTTACCTCGGCCTCGAGAGGAACGTGACGCGCAAGGATCTCGGCGCCACGTCGGTCAGCGTGTGCCTCGCGTTTCCCGACGCCTACGAGATCGGGATGAGCCACACCGGCACGAAGATCCTCTACGAAATCGTGAACCGGCGCGCGGAATGGGCCTGCGAGAGAACGTATGCGCCCTGGGTCGACTTCGAGGCCGTGCTCCGCCGGGAGAAGGTCCCTCTCTTCTCGGTCGAGTCGTTCGCGCCCGTTTCGGACTTCGACGTCGTCGGCTTCTCTCTCCAGAGCGAACTGAACTACACGAACGTCCCGAACATGCTCGACCTGTCGGGCATCCCCGTGCTCGCCTCGGACCGCGGCGACGCGGACCCGATCGTCATCGGAGGCGGCCCGTGCACCGCGAACCCCGAGCCGCTCGCGGACTTCTTCGACGTCTTCCTCATCGGCGACGCGGAGGAGGCCCTTCCCGTCTTCCTCGAGGAGGTCGCGACCACGAAGGGGCTTCCGCGAAGGGAGCGGCTTCTCGCCTTCGCCGCCTGCCCGGGGATCTACGTGCCGTCCCTCTACGACGCGGTCTACGACGGCGACCGCGTCGTGTCGACGACACCGAACGTGCCGGGAGTTCCCGAGAAGGCAAACCGCGTCTGGGTCGAGAAGCTCTCGGCCGACGTCTACCCCGAAAAGCCGATGGTGCCGTCCGTCGACATCATCCAGGACCGCCTCGGCCTCGAGATCATGCGCGGGTGCACGCAGGGCTGTCGGTTCTGCCAGGCCGGCTACTGGTACCGGCCCGTGCGCGAGCTGGACCCCGCCGACGTCGCAAAAGCCACGAAGGCCTTCATCGACGAAGCGGGCTGGAGCGAGGTCGGCCTCCTCTCGCTGTCCTCGGCCGACTACTCGCAGATCGAGCCCCTCGTCGCGTGCCTCGCGCCGGAGCTCGCGAAGACGAAGGTCTCGATCTCGCTGCCCTCTCTCCGGGCGGAGGCGTTCTCCGTCGGGCTCGCGGATGCGGTCTCGGAGGTGCGCAAGTCGGGCTTCACGTTCGCTCCCGAGACGGGTTCGGACCGGCTCCGCCGCGTCATCAACAAGACGTTCACGAACGCCGACATGGTGAAGGCCGCCGACGTGGCGTTCTCGCGCGGCTGGGACATGATCAAGGTCTACACGATGATCGGCCTCCCGACGGAGACCGATCCCGACCTCGACGAGCTCGTGACGCTCGTCAAGGACATCCTCGCCCAGGGCCGAAAGCACGGCGTGAGGCCCACGGTGAACGTGTCGGTCGGATCCTTCGTGCCGAAGAGCTTCACGCCGTTCCAGTGGTTCGCGTTCGACGGCGTCGAGAACCTCGACCGGAAGCTCGCCTACCTGAAAGACAGGTTCCGCATGGTGAAGGGCGCGAAGATGACGTGGCACGAGCCGAAGGAGGCCGAGATCGAGACGATGCTCTCGCTCGGCGACCGGCGCATGGGCCGCGCGATTCTCGAAGTCTGGAATCGTGGCGGACGCTTCGACGCCTGGAGCGAGCACTTCTCGTGGGAGCGCTGGAACGAGGCGCTCCGCGCGGCGGACGTCCCGAAGCCCCGCCACCTGCGCGAGAAAGACCTCACGGAGACGCTTCCCTGGGACGTCGTCGATGCGTTCATCCGCAAACCGTTCCTGATCGTCGAGTGGAAGAAGGCGCTCAAGGAGATGCACACCGACGACTGCAAGTGGGGACACTGTTACGCGTGCGGCGTCCCCGGCGACGGCGAGGACACGGTGCTCGCGAACCCGCTGCCAAAGGACTTCGGATTCTTAGAAGGTAATAAGGGCATCAGCGGCGAAGGCGCCTTGCCTGTCGCGACGGCGCAGCCCGACGCACGCGACGCAGGCCGAGGGTCCGCCTACACCGACAAGACCAAGGGCGCCGCGTACCGCATGAAGGCGACGTCGGACCTCCTGCCGCTGCGCGAGCGGCGCGCTCCGGGTGGCGCGCTAGCGGTGCCCCTCGCCGAAACGGCGCGGTCGTACCGGCTCACCTTCGAGAAGCTCGGGGACGCGCGCTACCTCTCGCACCGCAACACGATGGACGTCCTCGAGCGCGCGCTGCGCGCGTCCGGCGCTCCCGTGCGGTACACCGAGGGATACAACCCGCACCTTAGGATGTCCATGGGTCCGGCGCTGCCACTCGGCCACGAGTCGAAGCACGAGCTCTTCGACGTGGACGTCCTCGACGCGCTCTCGGAGGCGCACGTCGCCGCCGTGAACGTGCGGCTCCCCGGAGGCCTCCGGATCACCTCGTGCGTCGAGCTGCCGAAGGGAGCGAAGTCCCTGGGCCGCGCGGCCACCGAAGCCGTCTACTCGTTCACTCTTCCCAACGGAGAAACGCGCACGGAGCGCCTGGCGCTCTCGGGCACCGAGGCCACGACGCCGAAGAAGTTCCTGGAGAAGGAATACGGCGTCCCGCCCGAGGGTCAGCACGGGATCCGGGTTCGGCGCGAAGAGACCGTCCTCACGTCGTAGACTCGCTCCGATGCCTTTCACCGTCCGCTGCCACGCGACCTTCGAGGCGGCGCACCACCTCGTGGACTACATGGGGGGGCCCGAGCCCGTGCATGGACACTCCTGGAAGATCGAGGTCGCGCTCGGAACGGGCGCGCTCGGCGCCTACGACCTCTCCGTGGACTTCGTCCCGACGGAGACCTTCGTGAAGGAGCTTGCGTCGCGGCTCCACAACCGGGACCTCAACACCGTTCCCCCCTTCGACCGAAAGAACGCAAGCGCCGAGAACGTCGCGCTGTGGGTCACGGACGAGATCCGCCAGGCGGGCGTCCTCACCGAAGGCGTGCGCCTCGAGGAAGTCACCGTCTGGGAAGGGCCCCGAAACAGCGTGACGTACCGGCCGTGATCCCCTGCCCGTAAGATGGGCGCCATGCACCTCGTCGCCTTTCACGGCTATCCCCTCGACCGCCGCATCTGGGAGCCGCTCGCCGGGCGCGCCGCGGCAGGCACGCTCGGCCCGATCACCGCCGTTTTCGCCCCGGACTTCCGCGGCCGCGGCACGTCGCTCCGCCCTGCCGCGCCGGTCCACGCCATGTCGCTCCTGGCCGACGACATGGCGGAGGAGATCTCCCACGCCCTGCCCGCCGGCGAGCCGTTCCTTCTCGCCGGCCTCTCCATGGGCGGCTACGTGGCGTTCGAATTCGTCAAACGGCACGCGGCGCGGTTCCGCGGCCGCATCGAGGGCCTCGCGCTCTTCGACACGAAGGCCTCGTCGGACGACGATGCGGGCCGGGTGAAACGCCGGGAAGCGATCGAGTCGATCCGCAAGGACGGGATCGAGGCGGCTCTTTCCGCGATGCTGCCGAAGCTTCTCGCCCGAAGCTCGAAGGGCAAGCCGGCCGAGGAGATCGCGCGCGCGATGATCCTCGCGACGCCGTCCCAGACCGCGATGGCCGACCTCGCGGGCCTCGCGCTCCGTGACGAAGGCTTCGAGGTGCTCTCCGGTTGGGAGAAGCCGCTCCTCGTCATCGTGGGCGACGAAGACGCGATCGCGCCGCCTTCGGACGCCGAAGCGATGACGGCCGTCGCGGGACGCGCCTCGTGGGTCAGCCTCGTGACCGTTCCCCGCGCGGGGCATCTCGTCCCGCTCGAAAACCCGGGCGAAGCGGCCGACGCCCTCGTGGCCCTCGCGGCGCGCGCTATTTCCCCAACGCCCCGCTGAACGAAGGCAGGACCGTGAGACCCGGCGTCGCGGAACGCGCGGCGGCGGGAAGTCCGGGCTGGAACACGGGAAGCGTGGAGGGGACCGGCGCGGGCGTGAACGAGGGAAGAGGAACGCGCCTGCCGTGGGCGTACACGGGATGGCGGCCCTTCTCCTTGTACCACTCCGCGAGCGTCGCGCTCTGGTGCATCTCCTCGACGATCTGCCGCCAGCCCGCGCCCGTGTTGTAGGCGCAGAAGGAGATCTCGCCGAGCTGCGTGCCGTAGGGAATGATGCACATCTCCGTGCGGCGGAAGTCGTAGTTGAAGAGGTCCTGGAACCACATCCCCGCGACGAGGAGGACGCGCCACGGATAGCGCGCCTGCTTCGCGATTCCCATGCCCTTGCCGGTGTGCCCGTCCATGACTTTGAGCGTCTCCCAGACGCCGAGGTTCTTCGGGACACCTGCCGGGCGGATGTTGCGCGCGAGGGCCAGGGCGGTCTGGACGATCGTGAGAAAGCGCCCGCGCGCGGCGTCCGTGACGACCGTCAGGTCGCGAAGAAGCCGGTCCGCGTCGAGGATCTGCGTGAGGGGCACGGCGTCGCCGGATTCCGGGTGGACGAGCATCATCGTGCCGATGCCGCAGTTCGGGTGGCATCCGCACTTGAGCGAGCCCCACTGCCCTTCGAGCCCCCCGAGCAGGTCCTTGAGATCCGAGAACGGGCCCGAGGCCGAGAGCGGGAACCAGTCGCGCATCGGCTCGCCGACGCCGGCCTGGTTCTTCACGTCGTGCGCGAGGTGCGACAGCGTGTACCGCTGCTTCTTCCGCGTCTCGTCGTCGATCTCCTCGTCCCGACCCGTGAAGGAGACGGGCTGGAAGGAGACCGCGTTGATCTTGTCGATGTTCCGGATCGCGAACCGGATGATGTCCCCGACCTGGTCGTTGTTGACGGTATTCACGATCGTCGTCACGAGCGTGACGTCGATGCCCGCGGCATGGAGGTTGTCGAGCGCCCGCAGCTTGACGTCGTATAGGTTGCCCACGCCGCGATGGGCGTTCGGCTCGTTCCCGACCCCGTCGAACTGAAGGTACGCGAGCCGCAGCCCCGCCTCGTACGCCGCCTTCGCGAACTCCGGCTCCTGTGCGAACCGGATGCCGTTCGTGGCGCACTGGACCGAGAAGTAGCCGACCTCTTTCGCGTAACGCGTCGCTTGGATGAAGAAGGGCGAGATCGTGGGCTCGCCGCCCGAGAACTGCACGGAAAGCTGGCGGCGGGGCTTGATGGAGACGGCGTTGTCGAGGATTTCCCGTATGTCCTCGAAGGAAAGCTCGTGGACGTAACCGACCTGGTTCGCGTCCATGAAGCACGGGTTGCACATCATGTTGCAGCGGTTCGTGAGATCGACCGTGAGGACGGCGCCGCGGCCGTACCTGATCGAGGCCGAGCCGTGGTCGTGGAGCTTGTCCTTCGCGATCTTGACGTCGCGCCCGAAGAAATTCTGCTCGAGCCGGCTGAAAAACTTCGCGTCACTGGACATCAGGTCTTCGAACGTGCCGTGCTTCGGGCACGTCTTGACCATCCAGATCTCGTTGCCGCGCAGGACGATGTCGGCCGGGATTTCTCCGGGCCGCCCGTCCACGAGCTCGCGGAGCTCCCGCGTGCCGCCCACGATCGCGTCGCGGACCTCCCGTGTGCATGTCGGGCACAGCGAATCCGTGCGGCGGGGGTAGCCCAGGGGGGGCTTCGTGCGCTCGTGACTCTTCGGGAGCGGCTCCGGCGACCAGGCCGGATGAAAAGCGCGCGCCGGGACGCGGCGATTCACGGCCTGGAAGGCATTCCAGCCGACGTTCGCCGTCGTCCGTATTGCCTCGTAGAACTGCTCGCGCATCGGTCTCCTCCGAAGTACGTCGTTGCCCCGGGGTTCCTCGGTACGGCTTACGCCTCGACGCCTGAATGAAGCCGGAACTTTATCACGCGACCCCTATGATACCTTTCCCTTGGCGTCGAGAATGAGTCCGGTTCCTGGTAGTTCGGGGGGGCCGTAGAGCCGTTCGACGCGCCGGAGAGCGGCGCGGCCGACCGCGCGCACGGCCCCGTAGTTCAGGGCGGCACCGGCCGCGGCGCCGAGCACGGGTACGAGGTGCGAGACCTCGCGGCCCACGAACCGCGCGAGCAGACGCGTCGCGATTTCCTCGGCGGCCCGGGTCGTGAGACGGCGCCCGACGTTGATGCCCGCGCCGGAAGCCAGACCCGCGAGCACCTCGAGGGCCCGTTCCTTCGGCTCCATCGGAGCGCCGTACAGGAGATGAAGCGAGACGATGAGCCGGCTCTGCAGGATGAGGAGGGCGGTCAGCTCGGGCGCGGCCGTAGCGAGCGCGGTCCAGCCGGGCGGGAGTCCCGCGACGCCTCCGAGGACGGCAGCGCGACGGGCGGCCTTCGTGACGAGGCGCTCGCCTTTCTCGCGCGTCGTGGCCTCCGGGTGTTTTTCGGCAAGCGCCCGAACGTCGATCCGAAGGCGCTCGAGGTCGAGGTCGGTCGTCGCCTTCTCGACCATCTTCAGGAAGGTTTCGGCCAGCATCCTGAGGTCTATCATCGGCGCGGCCGGTCGCGCTGACAAGGACCGCTCCGAAGCTCCAAGGAGGACACACGGAATGTCGATGAGAAAGGCAGCCCCCCGGGCGGTCCGCGCGGCCCTCGCGGCTCTTCTCGTTCTCTCGTCGGCCGGAGACCTCGATGCCGCCACCCGGCCAAAGGCGAAGAAGAAGGTCCCGCCGAAAGCGGCGACCCACGACTACACCCACGCGGTGGCTGTCCTTCATACCGAGCGCGGCGACGTGACGATCCGTTTTTTCGCCGATCGCGCGCCGAATCACGTGAGGAACTTCGTCGATCTCGCAAGCGGCGGCTTCTATGACGGAACGCTTTTCCATCGCGTCATTCCGGGCTTCGTCCTGCAGGGCGGCGATCCTCTGACGAAGGACCCGAAGAACGCCTTCGTCTGGGGAAACGCGGGGCGCACGGACGCGAAGGGTCAGCCCGTCACGCTCAAGCCGGAGTTCAACGACACGCCGCACAAACGCGGCGTCGTCTCGATGGCCCGGTCGGCCGCGCCGGACTCGGCGTCGTCGCAGTTCTTCATCGTGCTCAAGGACTACCCGTCCCTCGACCACCAGTACACGGCCTTCGGCGAGGTCGTGAAGGGAATGGACGTCGTGGACCGCATCGTGGCGGAGTCGAATCCGGATCCGTCCAACGCCAGCCTCGGGAAGCCCCGCGTTTACCAGAAGCTCGTGAAGGTCGAGATCCTCGAGGAGAGCGCGCCTCCGGCCACGGCGCCCGTGCCAGCCCCCGCGCCCGTGTCCGCGCCCGCGAAAAAGGGGTGAGCTCGCCCGCTCCAGAGGACGCCGCGGGGCGGCTCGGACAGGCGCGTAAGCGCTTCGGCCTCGCCGGGGCGCCGGTCCCGTCCCCTCTGGCTGGCGACATCGGTGCCCGGCGCTACTTCCGGCAGCCCACGGCCGGCGGCTCGTCGGCGCTCCTCGTTCTCTACCCGCAACCGGCGTCCCTCGCGCAGGCGAACTGGGCCGCGATCGGCGCGGCGCTCCATGCCGCCGGGGTGCGCGTGCCCGCGCTCCACGCGGACGCCCCGGACCTTGGGGCGGCCCTGATCGAGGATCTCGGAAATCGGGACCTCGCGATGGACCTCGCGGAGGCGCCGGCCGAAGACCGGTCCCGCCTCCTCGACGAAGCGGAGGACGTGCTTCTCCCCCTCCGTTCGGTCGCGCGGACCGTCGCGGTCCGTAACCCGGCCTTCGACGCGGCTTTCTTCACCGCCGAGCTCGACCACACGCGGCATTGGGCCCTCGAGAAGGGAGGACGCGAACCGCTCGAGGATTCGCGCGCCGCGGACTGGACCGAACGGGCGGGCGCCCTCGCGCGCGCCGCCGCCGATCCCCGGGCCACGGGAGACGCGGTGCCGACGCACCGCGACTACCACGCGAACAACCTCATGCGTGCTCCCGGCGGACGGCTCGCCGCGATCGACTTTCAGGATCTCCGCCTTGGACCGCCGGACTACGACCCGGTCTCGCTCCGCTTCGAAAGGGCCGCCGAATCCGTCCCCGCAGGCGCCTCCGCGTACTCCGAAGCGGTCCTCCTGCAGCGCGCCTGGAAGGTCCTCGGGACGTTCGAGAAGATGATGCTCATGGGAAGGCCGTTCTATCGGCCGCACCGCGAGGCGGCCCGGCGCGTCATCCGGCGGCACACCGCGCCCCGGGGCCCCTTCGCTCCCCTCCTCGCGTTCCTCTGAGCGGAGGGCCCGGAGTATGATTCCGCCGGCAGGAGGCGCCCGTGCCCAATCTCGGTCTTCCCGAACTTCTCGTCATCCTCGTGATCGTCGTGCTCATCTTCGGGGCCGGCAAGATTCCGCAGCTCGGCAAGGGCCTCGGCGAAGGCATCAAGAACTTCAAGGATGCGATGCGCAGCGGCCAGTCCGGCGATTCGAAGGATGACGACACCAACAAGCCCAAGTAGGAGCCCCCAGGGCTCCCGCCGTTTCCCATCCGGAAAATTCGCGCCGCTCAGCTATTGTCCCGCCCCTTGAGGGGCGGCTTGACCTTCAGGAGCGAGATCTTCGCGCGCAGGGTATTGCGGTGGATGCCGAGGGATTTCGCCGCGCGGCCCATGTTGCCCGACGCGCGCGTCACGGCCGCGGCCACGTATTTTTTTTCGAATTCCTTCTTGGCTGCCTCGAGCGGAATGCCCTTCGAAACCAGCTCGTCGATGATCCGCTGCAGTTGCCCGTCGATCGTCACAGACACGTCTCCTCCCGCACACCGCACGAACGCTCGCCGTTTGGGGGAGAGAAAACTATCACGGGAATTTCCCCCCGCAAGAGTTTTTTGAGGATCCGTTCCTACTTGATTTCGACGGAGTCCCCGACGCCCATCGTGTCGGCCATCAGCGTGATGATCGCGACCGAAGTCCGGCGCCGGGTCGTCAGGATCGAGGCCTCGCCGAGAATCGTCCGCACGCCTTCCGCGCGCCCCGAAGCCCGGTAGACGGTGAGGAAGTCGCCCGGGTTCAGGCCGTCGGCCTCGCCGAGATCCAGGTAGACGAGCGAATCGGTCCCGACTGGCGTCTCCCCGAGACGCGTCTCCACGATGTGGCCGATCACCTTCCCGTTCGGGGTGTCGCACATCGTCATGATCTGCGTCCGCCGCACGAGCGGCACCGGGATCGGCTCGAACGGCATGATGGAGTCGCCGACCTGCACGTCCATGCACGAATAGGAGATCTCGGCGATTGCCGACCGCTCCTGGGCGCAGATCACGCGGAGGCGGCCGGGCGTCTGGTAGACCCGTCCCACGACGTCGGTGACGGAGCCCCACTTGTTCACGGCCTGCTGTGGCCGCACGATGGTGAACTCCATTCCCGCCGCGAGGCCGTCCTGCTCTCCGATATCGAGGTAGACGATGTCGCCGAGCATGAAGAACGTCTGGTTCTTTTCCTTCTCGGCGCTCACGATCGCGCCCGGAAAGATCTCGCTCATTTCGCCGAGATAGCCCGAGCAGTAGACGTCCGTTTCGACGCCGATCGCGAGCGGACCAGTCACGGTTCGAGGCGCTCTCACGACCTTTTCGATCAGGGCCGGCCGAGCAGGGGCGACCTCTCGCGTGAGGGCGGGGCGCGTATCGTCCACCGCCTGGAGGGCGGACGTGGCGGCGAGCAGGATGCCCGCCGTGAGCGCAGCCAGAGGATGACGCATGACGACCTCCTGCCCGGAAACGGTGCCCTTGAGAAGCCACTCCCAAGCAAAACCACGACCAGAAAGCAACCTAAGTTACCGCATCGAAACCGGTTACGTCAAATCGAGGGCCTGCCGGGGCCTGCCAAGGTAGGCGTCAGCCGCCCGCGGCACGGACGAGGGCGGGCGCGGTGGCGAGAGGCGCCGGCACCTTCTTCACGAGCGGGCTCGCCGGGTAGTCCTTTTGGAGGCGCTCCCAGAGCGACCGCGCCTCGCCGCCGTTCCCCATCCTGCGCTCGAGAACTCCCGCCTCGTAGAGCACCTTGTCCAGCCCCGCGTACTCGGGATAGGCCGCGAGGATGACGTCCATCCTGCCCTTCGCGGCGCGCCAGGCCCTGCGCTTCAGGTAGAAATGGCCCACGAGGTACTCGTGCTCGGCGAGGAGGTTGCGCATGACGCCGAGGCGCGTCCGCGACTCCGTGGTGTACGGCGAGTCGGGAAAATTGATGATGAGCTCCCGGTAAGACGTTGCCGCGAGACGCGTATTCGTCTGCTCGCGGTCGGGCCGCTCGGCTTGCCGGTCCGAGCACTGCGCGAGGCGGGACAGGGCGTAGTCGGACTTCGGGTGCGACGGGTAGCGGTTCCGGAAGTCCTTGTACCTCACGCCGGCCTCGAGATAACCGAGCTGCGTCTTCTCGTCGAAGAACGAGTCGGCGAGCCGCAGCGCGGCCTGACGCCCGATCGGATCGTTCGCGTAGTTCTCGGCCACGAACCGGAGGTATTGGCGACCCGTCTGGTACTTCTTCCTCTTGACCAGCCCCTCGCCCCGCGCATACGCCTCTTCCTTCGGCATCGTCAGGAGCTCGCGAGTGAGTTTCGCCGTGTCGTTGGAGGCACCGCAGCCGGACAGGACGAGAAGGACCGCGCCGAGCACTGCGCCGAACGTGGCGGCGGGCAGAGTCAGCGGGCGGAGGAGGGTCGCGCGCGTCATGAGTTGCGGAGAATGCACCGGCATCGGCCCGGTTTCAAGCACGCAACGTGCCGGGGGTGCCCGCCGCTTCCCGCAGCCCGCGGATGGCTTCCCGGACGTCTCCCGCCGAAAAGATCGACGAGCCCGCGACGAAATGGCGCGCCCCGGCCCTGACCAGGGGCGCGATGTTGTCGAAGCCGACGCCCCCGTCCACGGCGATCGTCGCCTTCGAACCCACGCTCCGGATCGACTCCGAGAGGCGCGCGATCCGGTCGAGAGAGCCTGCGATGAAGGTCTGCCCGCCCCAGCCGGGGTTGACTGTCATCACGAGGACGAAGTCCACGAAGTGGAGCGCCTCGTCGACCGACGCCAGCGACGTGCCCGGATTGATCGCGACGCCGGGACTCACGCCGCGTGCGCGCACGTGCTGGACGAAGCGATTGAGGTGCGGTTCGGCCTCGACGTGCACGGCCACGCGCCCGGCGCCCGCGTCGAGGTACTGGTCGAGCGTCGCGAGCGGCTCCTCGATCATGAGGTGGACGTCGAAGGGCACGCGCGTCGCCTTCCGGAGCGCCTTGAGGACGATCGGACCGACGCTGAGGTTCGGGACGAAGTGGCCGTCCATCACGTCGAAGTGGATCCAGTCGGCGCCGCCCTCCTCGCACGCGCGCGCCGCGTCGCCGAGTCGGGAAAAATCCGCCGACAGGAGCGACGGGGCGATGGCGACGCTCATCCACCCCCCTCGGGCGCCGCGATCACGAACGACAGGGCGTCGCGCCGCGTCACGGGCGAGCCCGCGAGCGGAAACTGCCGGAGGATGGTGCCGGTCGCCGCGCCCTCGTAGGCCTGGCTCTTGACCCCGCCGATGCGGAACCCCCGCTCCTCGAACGCCGTCCGGACGCGCTCGAAGTCGCGGCCGATGAGGTCCGGCATGACCCAGGCGACGTCCGCCATGCCGCGGTTCACGAGCAGGTCGACCGCCGAGTCGGGCGGCGCGATCGAACCGGGCGCGATTCCCTGCGCGACCACTCCGGGCGGACCCGGAAGCCGCACCGTCGAAACGGCGGCGTCCTTGAGGCCTGCCTTCGTCACCGCGAGAGCCGCGGCGCGGGCCGAGAGGCCCGTCAGATCGGGCATCCGCACGGCACGCGGCCCGAGCGACAGGGCGATGCGGATCGTCTGACCGCTCTTGACCGCCGTGTCCGCGGCCGGCACCTGGCTCCTTACGCGGTGCGCCGCGACCGTATCGTCGAACCCCTCCTGCGCGGAGTCCACCTTCACCTCGAGGCCGCGCTCGACCGCGACGGTCGCCGCTTCCTCCGCGGTGAGGTTCGTGAGATTCGGCACCTTGAGCGACTTCCCCGCGACGAAGCGCGTGAACGACACCCAGGTCGCCGTGGCGAGCACACCGGCCAGCAACATCGCGTAGAACACTCTTCCGAACACCCCTCCCATGACGAAACGACTTTAGCAGGCGGGCGGGCCTCTCGTCCTTGACTCACCCAGGCGGGACCCGGACACTGCCCTCCCCATGGACGACACCCGCCCTCCGGCCCCCCGCTCCCCCGAGCCCGACTCCGGGCCGGCCCTCCCCCTCGCGCGGGCGGACCTCCACCTCCACACGAACGCGTCGATGTTCAAGTACTTCAAGGCCGCGAACACGCGCGACTCGTACAACGACCCTGACGAAACGTACCGCCTCGCGAAGAGCCGCGGGATGGATTTCGTGACATTCACGGATCACGACACCGTGGACGGTTGCCTCAAATTCCAGGACCGCCATCTCGACTACGCGGACTTCTTCGTCTCCGCCGAGATCGAGACGTTCTTCCCCCGCACGGGCCACCGCATCCACGTGAACGTCTTCGATCTCTCGCTCCCGCAGTGGAAGGTCGTCGACCGCAAGCGGCGGAACATCTTCGATCTCGTCGAGTACCTCAGGAGCGAAAGCCTCCTCTACTCGGCGAACCACCTTTTCCAGTCGTACCGGATGCGGCAGGCGCCCGAGGACTTCTTCACGACGATGCTCGAGCTCTTCGACGTCTTCGAGGTGAAAAACGGCTCGATGGCGTACCAGCACAACGCGCTCGTGGAGGACCTCCTCACGGCGGCCAAGGAAAAGCGCGGCTCTCTCGCGCTCATCGGAGGCTCGGACGCGCACACGTACCCACCCGTGGCGTCCGTCTTCACGATGGCGCCCGGAGCCACGTGGCGGGAGTTCCTCTCCTCGGTGCGCGCGGGCGAGTGCCTGTCGTGGGGCGTCGAGATGGGTTTCACGAAGGTCCTCGGCGACGTCTACAAGCTGCTCGGCAAGTACTACCGCACGGTCGTCGACTTCCGGAACCCCGAGTTCACCACCGCCGAGAAGGCGCGCCACTTCCTCATCGCGCTCGCCTCCGTGCCGTTCAACGTGGCGGGCGCCCCTATCGCCGTCTACTCCCTGAACTACGCCAAGCAGCTCGCGCTCTCGAAAAGGCTCAAGGCGCACTTCG
>Ga0207927_1000458_pt1 | contig 17350 bp, 14 predicted proteins | sample NGESurdeep072012_2_FD_184456 | JGI IMG/M metagenome (GOLD analysis project Ga0207927, IMG submission 184456) | Arctic peat soil microbial communities from Barrow, Alaska - NGEE Surface sample 210-2 deep-072012 (SPAdes) | ecosystem: Environmental > Terrestrial > Soil > Wetlands > Peat ... | reverse complement strand
CTCTGGTCGAGCCCCGCGGACGCCGTGAAGAAAATCGGCGACGCTTATCCGGGCGAAGACGACGGCCAAAAAGCGAAGCGCATCGGCAAGGCGCTCAACGCGGTCGCCGATCGCAAGCTGCGCGTGCTCGTGGTCGGCAATCCGGCTAACACCAACGCACTGATCGCCAGTCACAACGCGCCGGATCTCGATCGCCGCAATTTCACCGCGATGACGCGGCTCGATCACAACCGCGCGCTCTCGCAGCTCGCCGAGAAGACCGGCACGCACGTCAATGACATCAAGCGCCTGACCATCTGGGGCAATCATTCCTCGACACAGTATCCCGATGTCAGCCACGCGCTAGTGCAAGGCAAACCGGCCCCCGGCCTGGTCGATCAGAAGTGGCTTGAGGAGTATTTCATTCCCACGGTGCAGCAGCGTGGCGCGGCCGTCATCAAGGCGCGCGGCTCCTCGTCGGCCGCATCGGCGGCCTCGGCGGCGATCGACCATGTGCGCACCTGGGTGCTCGGCACCGGCGAGGGCGATTGGACCAGCATGGGCATTGCTTCCGACGGCAGCTATGGCATCAAGGAAGGGCTGATCTATTCCTATCCCGTAACCTGCACACGCGGCGACTACCAGATCGTGCAGGGCCTTTCGATCGATGCCTTCAGCCGCGCGCGCCTGAATGCGACCGAAGCCGAGCTGCGCGATGAGCGCGAGGGCGTCAAAGCGCTGCTGGAGCCGCCCGCTCCATGATCGGCGCGATCATCACCGTGCTGTTCATCCTCGCGGTGGTGTATCTCGCCTATCGTCGACTGCCGTTGCTGTCCTTTACCGCCGCTTTCACGGTATTGCTGCTGGCGTACGCCATACTCGGCAATCCTGCGGGACTGTGGCTCGGCCTGTTGGTCATACTGCTGCTGTGTTTCTGGCTGCTGAACCTGCGGCCGCTGCGTATCGTGCTGATCAGCGGACCGTTCATGAAGACGTACCGGCGGCTGTTGCCGTCGATGTCCGATACCGAGCGCGATGCGCTTGAAGCCGGCACCGTGTGGTGGGATGGGGAGCTGTTCACCGGCAACCCGGACTGGCGCAAATTGCGGGATGCGGCGCCGCCGCGGCTGTCGGCCGAGGAGCAGGCCTTCATCGAAGGACCCTGCGATACGCTGTGCCGGATGCTCGATGACTTCGATATCACACATCGCCGCGGCGACCTGCCGCCAGAGGTCTGGGACTACATCAAGTCGCAGCGTTTCTTCGCGATGATCATTCCACGGCGCTACGGCGGCCTGGAATTCTCGACCTATGCGCACTCCTGCGTGCTGGTCAAGCTGGCTGCGCGCAGCGTCACCTGCGCCTCCACCGTCGCGGTGCCCAATTCACTCGGGCCGGCTGAGCTGCTGGTTCACTATGGCACCGACGAGCAGAAGAACTACTACCTGCCGCGTCTGGCGCAAGGTCTGGAGATTCCCTGCTTCGCGCTGACCGGGCCGCGCGCCGGCTCGGATGCCGCGGCAATCCCTGACACCGGCGTGGTCTGCCGCGGTGTCTTCCAGGGTCGCGAGATCATCGGTCTGAAGCTCAACTTCTCCAAGCGCTACATTACCCTGGCGCCGATCGCGACCGTGGTGGGCCTCGCGTTTCGCATGTTCGACCCCGAGCACCTGCTCGGCGAAAAAGAGGACATTGGCATCACCTGCGCGCTGATTCCGCGCGAGACTCCCGGCATCGAGATTGGCCGGCGTCATTTACCGCTCAACATCCCGTTTCAGAACGGCCCATTGCACGGCCGCGATGTGTTCGTGCCGCTCGAGTGCCTCATTGGCGGCCTGAAGATGGCGGGCCTCGGATGGCGCATGCTGGTCGAGCAGCTCTCGGTCGGCCGCTGCATTTCCCTGCCGGCGAATGCCACCGGCGGCGCACTGGCCGCCACGCTCGCCACTGGCGCCTACGCGCGCATCCGCCGCCAATTCAACACGCCGGTGGGCCGCTTCGAAGGCGTCGAGCAGGTGATCGCGCGAATGGTCGGGCTGACCTACATCATGGATGCTGCACGCAGCGTGACCACCGCCGCCATCGATGCCGGCGAGAAGCCGGCGGTGCCGGCCGCGATCCTCAAGTACCATGTGACCGAGATGGGCCGGCGCGTGGGCAACGATGCCATGGACGTGCACGGCGGCAAGGGCATCATGCTCGGGCCGAACAACTACCTCGGCCGTGGGTACCAGTCGATTCCGATTGCGATCACCGTCGAGGGCGCGAACATCCTCACGCGCAGTCTCATCATTTTCGGCCAGGGTGCGATCCGCTGCCATCCGTTTGTGCGGCGCGAAATGAATGCGGCGCGCAATTCCGATCACCGGCGCGGAGTCGATGAGTTCGATCGCGCACTGTTCGCCCACATGGGTTTTGCCATCTCCAACGCGGTGCGCTCGTTCGTTATGGCGTTGACCTTCGCGCGTTTCCGGCGCGTGCTCGACTCGGGTCCAACCCGACGCTATTACCAGCATATCGAGCGCTTCAGTGCCTCCTTCGCATTTGCCACCGACCTCGCCATGCTGACCCTGGGCGGGTATCTGAAGAAAAAAGAGACCATTTCAGCACGGCTCGGCGATGTGTTGTCGGCCATGTATCTGGCCTCGATGGTGCTCAAGCACCACGACAACCGGGGCCGGCCGGCCGAGGAATTGCCCGCGGTCGAATGGGCCTGCCGCGAGCTGCTGTACCAGGCCCAGGAGCAGCTGCACAGCGTACTGCGCAATTTTCCAAACCGCCCGATCGCGGCACTGGCGCGGCTGCTGATCTTCCCGCGCGGCTTGACCTATTTTGCCCCGGCCGATCGACTCGGCCGCAGGGTTGCCGACCTGGTGCTGAACAATACCGAGACGCGCAGCTCCTTGAGCCGCTTTCTGTACTGCACCGACGAGCCCGGCAATGCGCTCGCGGCACTGCAAAGCGTGCTCGAGATGGCCCCCATGGCCGAGTCGCTCGAAAAGAAATTGCGCGTCGAGGGCCAGAAGACCGGCCGCGTGAGGGCGCTCGATCTCGCAGGGCAAATTGAGCAGTCCCGTGCGCTTGGCATTCTGAGCGAGCACGAAGCGCTGTTCCTTGCCGATTACGATCGCAAGGTGATGGCCATCATCAACGTCGACGATTTCGCGGCGCACGAGTTGGGCCTCGCACCCAACTAAACGAAATGTATCTGCAGTTCTTTGGGCTTGCGGAGAAGCCGTTTGCGATTACGCCAGATCCGCGCTACCTGTACTTGAGCGGGCGGCATGCGGATGCGCTCGCACACCTCGTGTACGGCATCAATGAGGCGGGAGGCTTCATTCAGCTGACCGGCGAGGTCGGCACCGGCAAGACCACGACGATCCGCTCGCTGCTGGCGCGTGCGCCCAAGAGCGCCGAGATCGCGCTGATCCTCAATCCGCGCTTGTCGGCGGCGGAGTTTTTGCGCTCGTTGTGCGAAGAGCTCGGGTTGGGCGCGGACGACAGCGCCGATGGCAATACCAAGAACCTGGTCGATCTGTTGAACCGCTACCTGCTGCGCGCCCACGCGGCAGGTAGGCGAGTGGTGCTGGTGGTCGATGAAGCCCAGAACCTCGCCCCCGATGTGCTCGAGCAAGTTCGGCTGCTGACCAATCTGGAAACCGAAACGCAGAAGCTGCTGCAGATCATCCTGATCGGTCAGCCGGAACTGCGCAAATTGCTCGCGCGCGAGGACTTGCGGCAAATCGCGCAGCGCATCACCGCCCGCTTTCATCTCGATCCGCTCTCGCGCGAGGAAACTTCCGCCTACGTCCGCCACCGCCTGCGCGTGGCAGGCGCCACCACCGACATCTTCACGCGCGCGGCGCTACGCGAGATCTACCGCGTGACCGGCGGAGTTCCGCGCGTCATCAACATAGTGTGCGATAGGGCGTTGCTGGGCGCTTACACCCAGGAGCTGCATCAAGTGCCCCGCGCGCTGGTACGCCGCGCCGGCGCCGAAGTCTTCGGCCACGAACTCATGCCCGGCTGGATGCCTGTGGCCGCGGCCGGCCTGGCGCTCGCCGTGCTGGCCGGCAGCGCGTTGCTGCTCTGGCGCTACGCGCCCACCAGGTTCCTCCCGAGCTTCGCCCGGACCGCGCAGCCGGCCCCGGCGATGGCGCCCCCGGCGATGGCGCCCCCGGCGATGGCGCCCCCGGCGATGGCGCCCCCGGCGATGGCGGCCACGGCCGCAAGCCCTCCCGTTGCGAGTAGTCCTCCCGTTGCCGTCACGGCCCCGACCCTGGCACAGTTGCTTGCGACGTACCATGACAGTACCGACAGCGATAGCGCGTTCCAGCAGCTGCTGGCGCTCTGGAACGCCAGTTATGCGCCCGGCAAGATCGATGGCTGCAGCCAGGCGCTGACACAGGGTTTGCGCTGTCTGATGCAGCGCGGTTCCTTCGCGCAGTTGCGTCTGCTCAATCGACCGGCCATTCTGATGCTCAGCGACGACAACGGTACGGCCTTCCAAGTGGTGCTGCGCGGATTGCACGAGGATACGGCGCAATTGCAGATCGGCGCGCAGACGCAGATGGTCGGCGTGGCTGAGCTGTCGCGCTATTGGTTCGGAGATTTCGTACTGCTGTGGCGCCCGGAAACGAAAGACGTACGCGACCTGAGCCAGGGCATGCACGGGGCGCTGGTGCGGCACTTGCGCGAGCAGCTCGGCCGGTGGCGCGGCACGGACGGCGGCCTCGCGTCGGGCGATGCTTTTGATGGGGATCTGATGCAACTGGTGGAACAGTTCCAGCGCGCCAACCGGCTTACCGTCGACGGAGTCGCCGGTATCGAAACCCAGGTCGCCCTGGACGCGGCGCTTGCGACGCCCGACTCGCCGCTGCTCGAGCCGCGCGCGACGCCCACTCCGACCCGGGGCGGTTGATGTCCTTCATCCTCGACGCGCTCAAGAAAGCCGAAGCCGAACGCCAGCGCCAGACCGGCCCGACTTTGCTCGAAGTGCGGGTCACGCCGCCCCGGCGGCGCTTTCCGCTGTGGACGCTCGTCATCGGCGCATTGCTCGGGATCAATATCCTGCTGCTGATCGCCTTTGCACTGCGCAGGCCGGCCATCAGCAACGCGCCGCCGAGCGTGCCGGCCGCAGCAGCGCCCGCTTCAAGCCCGGTGCCCGCTCCGAGCGCACCGGCAGCAATCCTCGCGCCGCCTCCCGCAACGGCCGCCGCAGCGGCACCCTTGGCAGCGCCGGCCGCTGCGGCCAGCGATCAGGGCGCCCAGAATCCCGCCGACTTTGAGCCGGCCGTGCCGGCGAACAGCGCAACGGCCGACCTTAAGCGGCAGGTGAATGCCGGCAACCACTATGAGCCGCCGAGCCTGTCAGAATTAAGCGGGGATATGCCCGACCTGCGGCTGGACCTGCACGTTTATGCTGCGCGTCCCGCTGATCGCTACGCCCTGATCAACATGCACCGCGTACACGAGGGCGATGTGCTACCCGAAGGCCCACGCGTGCTGGCGATCGACAGGGATGGCGTCGAGCTCAGCTATCGCGGCACTGAATTCATGCTTCATCCGCAGTAGCCTCGCGCGAGCCCTTGAGCAGGCTCGGCAGCTCGAACTGAAGATCTGCCGCTTGCGCCGGGGTCGGTGAGAGCCCGTGATCGAGCAACCGCTTGGATTGCATGTGGTCCGAGATCCGGTTCAACGAATCCACCGCCAGCAGACGGCCCGCGCGAAAATAAAATGCTGAAAACGCAGGCTTCGCCAGATCACCACGCGTCACGACCTGGTCGTAGCCGCGGCTGAGGCCCACCATCTGCAGCTTGACGTCGTACTGGTCCGACCAGAACCACGGTGTGTTGATGAATTGCCGCGTGCGCCCCATCAGCGCCGCCGCCGCCGACTTCCCCTGCTCGATGGCGTTTTGCACCGACTCCAACCGCACCAGCTCGCCATCCCCCATGCGCCGCGCGGTGCAATCACCGGCCGCCACGATCAGCGGATCCGAGGTGCGGGAACAATCATCGACCACGATGCCGCGCTCACAGAGCAAGCCGGCTGACCGGGCCAGCAGATCGTCGGGCTCGACGCCAATGCCGACCACCACGCAGCCGCACCGATACTCCTGGCCATCCACGGTGCGCACCGCCGCGATACGGCCCTCGTGGCCCACGATCTCGGCAACCTGGGCGCCGAACATCAACTGCACCCCATGCCCTCGATGCAGACGCGCGAAGGCCTCGGACACGACCGGTGCGGTCACGCGCGACATGAGCCGCGGCAAGCCCTCGAGCACCGTGACCTCGGCGCCCAGTTTGCGCGCGCCTGCCGCGACTTCCAGACCGATGAAGCCGCCGCCAACGATGACCACTCTGCGCCCCTCGGCGGCGCAGCGTCGAATCGCCGCGCCGATCGCGAGCGAATCGGCGATGCCGCGCAGCGCCAGCACTCCCGGCAGCGATGCGCCCGGAACCGGTAGCGTGCGCGGCAGCGAGCCGGTGGCAATCGCGAGCTTGCCGTATGGCACGCGAGCGCCATCGGCGAGCTCCACCTCGCGTCGGCTGCGATCGATGGCCCGCACCCGGGTTCCGAGCTTCATGGTGATCTTGAGCCGCTCGAGCGCAGCAGGGCCGCGCAGGGTCAGCGCGCCGACGGCTCCGGCATCGATGAGCCATTTCTTGGACAGCGGCGGGCGCTGATAGGGTGGATGCGGCTCCTCGCCGCACAGAATCAATGCGCCGCCAAAGCCCTCCTGCCGCAGCGACTCGGCGATCTGCATGCCGGCCTGGCCAGCCCCAACAATGATGATCGGTGCCTGGGAATCCACCACAATCCTGCCGTAGTTCAGCTCTGACGATCCGGAAACTGCACTGTCAAACCGTCGAGCGCATCCTCGACGATCAACTGACAGGACAGACGGCTGTTCGGCCGCAGTTCGGCCGCCACATTGCCGAGCATGAGCCGCTCATCATCGGAAGGCGGCTTGAGTTTGTCCAGCCACCCTGCCTGCACGTAGCAATGGCAGGTGGCACAGGCGCAGTTTCCGCCGCACTGCGCTTCCAGCCCCGAAAGGCCTGCGTCCATGGCACCGCGCATGAGGCTCTGGCCCGGCGCGAGTTCCAGCGCAACCTCGCGGCCGTCGGGCTCGATGTAGCGCACTCGTGGCATCGACGAAGCGGTCAACCGGATAGCAGCTTGCGATAGAGCGTCCAACCCTCGTGCAGCTGCGCGCCGAATTCGCGGTAAAAATCGATAGCGCCCTGATTCCAGTCCAGCACCGCCCATTCCAGCCGTCCGCAGCCGATTTCCCGGGCGCGCTGCTCGAGCCAGCGCAGCAGATTCAAGCCGACGCCGCGCCCGCGAAATTCAGGCCGCACGAACAGATCCTCCAGATACAGGCCGGGCCGGCACAGAAAGGTGGAGTAATTGAAGAAGTACAGCGCGAAACCCGCGACCGCTCCGTCCCATTCGGCCATCACTGCATGCGCAAAGCGCGGCTCGCCGAACAGGTGGCGCCGCAGATCCAGGGCCGAGCCGACCATCTGCGCGCGCAGCCGTTCGTAGTCCGCCAGCTCGCCGATCAGCTGAAAAATCGCCGGGACGTCCGACTCGTCCGCAGCGCGCAAGCGCAGCATGGGATCCTCCGAAACTAGTGAGGGACGTCACATTATCCGCGAGCCCGGCCCGACGGGAATCACAGTTTTGTCGCCACTGAGACATCAATGCATTGTCCCTCTGGACAGACAGCATAGAGTCCGGGGCATTGGGCGCTATTGTGTCCGGCCAACCGAGCGGTACTGAAGAGCAATGCCATTGCGTGGTCCAGTCTCGACTTCCCCAGACGCGGCAACTGCCGTCGACGGTGCTCAGGCGCCGCCGCGCGCGCCGGCGGCGGGCGCCCCTGCGGGCGCCATCATCGCCCTGTCCGACGACCCACTGTTGCTCGAGGCGCTGACCGGCGCGGCGCTGGCGGACTCGGCGGTAATTACCTCGCCCTCGACCGATCGTTTCATCGACCAGCTGGTCGCCAACGCGCCCGGTATCGCGCTGATCGATGCCTCGAGCGTCTCCACGCCGCTCAAAGGCTTCATCGCGACACTGCGTGAGCAGTTCCCGCAACTGCTGCTGATCCTCACCGGGCCAGCCCAATTGCAAGCACAATTGAGCGCCCAGATCGACGACGGCACGATCTTCCGCTTCGTCCATAAGCCCGCTTCGAGCCAGCGGCTCAAGCTGTTCATCGACTCGGCGCTGCGGCAGCAGGCCTTGCCGGAGCTTCCGATCGAGCGGCCGATGGCGGGCGCCGCATTGCGCGCCGCGGCGCCAGAGCCTCCCGCGGGCAGGCGCGGCGGCCTCGCTCTGGCCGGCCTGTCCGGGGCCGCGCTGGCCGCAGGCGCGATCGCCTGGGCGGTGTGGCACGAGGGATCGCCGCCGACACCATCGAAGCCGGCACCGGCCGACAGTGCCGCCACCGCAACTCACGGTCCATCCCCACAGCGCAGCGAGGTAGCCAATCCCGAGGCCACCGAGCGCGATCAGCCCGCGGGCGACGCCCAGGTGGCACGCGATGCGGCGGCGCGCGATGCGGCGGCGCGCGATGCGGCGGCGCTCGAACAGGCACAGCGCAGCGCGCTCAGCGCGCGTGCCGACCAGCTCAGTGTCTATCTGCAGCTCGCGCGCAAGCGCCTAGGCAGCGGTGCATTGATCGAGCCTGCCGATGACAGTGCGCGCGCTTATCTGGCTTCCGCACTGGCGCTCGCGCCGGAGGATGCCGAGGTCCGCGCCACTTCGATGGCGCTGGGCGAGGCGCTGATCGCACAGTTTCGTCACGCGCTGGCGGCCGGCGATAGCGCGCAGGCGCAGCGCTGGCTGCAGGCCTGCAGCGACTATCGGATCAACAGCACGACGCTGAACCAGCTCTCGGCGCAGCTTCAGCAAACCAATGAGCAGGAGCGCCTGCAGCGCGAGTTCAACCAGCGCATGGCGGCCGCAGCGCTGATCGAGCCGGCCGAGGACAGTGCGCTATCCAAATACTCACCGGTAGGCGCCGCGCCAACGCAAACCCCGGCGAACGCACCGCCCGTCGCGGCACCCGCCGACGTGCTGGTCAGCGAAAGCAGCCTGACGCGAGTGCTCCTCGTACCACCGGTATACCCGGACGACGCGCTCGCGCACGGTATCAGCGGCTGGGTCGATCTCGAGTTCACCGTCACCGGCGATGGCAAGGTGGCGGATATCGTGGTGCTGAACGCCGAGCCAAGTGGCGTGTTCGAACGCGCCGCGCGCGCGGCGCTCGCACACAGTCGCTACCGCCCGGTGCAGCGCGACGGTGTGCCGGTGGCGCAGCGCACTCGAATGCGCGTGCGTTTTCAGCAATGAAGCCCTGCATCCTGTTGGTCATCGAGGAACGCGAGCTACGCGACTGGCTGCGCCATCACCTCGATATTCTCTGGCCTGACGCCACCGTCGAGAACCTGTTGCCGGCGCAGTTCCAAGCGCGCGTTGCGCAATTGCGTGCGCACGAGCTCGACTTGATCGTGCTCAGTGCGCTGTGTGGCGATGCCCTCGCGGATCCCGGCGATGGCCTCGACATGCTGCGCATGGCACAGGCCTCAAAGGACTGCCCGCCGATCGTGGTCATCGCCGCAGGCGGCAACGAACTCAGCGCCGTGCAGGCGATGCGTGACGGCGCGGTGGACTACTTGCCGCGCCCCCTGCTCAACGCCCAGCGCCTGGCCAACGCCTTAAGGTCGGCACTGCGCTCACCGCGGCGCCCAAAAGTGGCGCGGCCGCGCGCGACCAAGGCGCCGCGGCGCAATTTCGATCCCTCGCACCTGGATCTGCCGCAGTACTCCCTATTGCACAAGCTCGGCGACTCCTCGCGCGCGGCCGTGTATCTGGCCTACAGCGCCACCCTGGGGCGCAACGTCGCCCTCAAGATCAGCAAGCCGACGCTCGAGTCGGGCGATGATTGCCAGGAATTCGCGCGCGAATACGCGGCGATCAGCGCGCTGCAGAACCCCGCCGTGGTCGACATCTACGATTATGGTTTTCACGACGGCCGCGAATTCATCGCCATGGAATATTTTCCGTGCGGAGATTTGAAGTCGCGTCTGCAGCAGCCCATTACGGTGATCGAAAGCCTCGAGTACGCGCAGCGCATCTGCGCCGCACTGGAAGTCGTGCATGGCGCCGGCCTCGTGCATCGCGATCTGAAGCCGCCGAACGTCATGTTGCGCGAGGACGGCTCGGTCGTATTGATCGATTTCGGACTTGCCAAGCAGCTCGACTCGGCTCACCTCAATACGATGGCCGGTGTACTGCGCGGCTCACCCTACTACATGAGTCCCGAACAGGCGCAGGGCTTGCCGCTCGATGCGCGCAGTGATCTGTACAGCGCCGGCGTGATTCTGTTCGAGATGCTGACCGGCAATAAACCCTACCTGGGCTACACCGCGGTCGAGGTCATGCAGCAGCACGTGAATGGGCGGCGGCCGGCGCTGCCGGCGTCCTGCGCCAGCCTCGAGCCATTGCTCGAGCGCATGATGGCGCGCGATCGCGGGGAGCGCTTCGCCGATGCGGCCGCGCTGCACGCCGCGCTCAGCGGCGCCATCGCCCTCATGACACCTTCGACCGGCCAACCTAATGCCGCGGTAACCCTGCAATGAACGATACCTCGATATATGCCATGTCCCCCGGGCACCAGCTTGAAATCGAGACGCTGCGCGATCAGCGCGATCTGTATCGCACGCTGCTGCTGTCCGAGCCGGCGGCGCTCGGCGCCGGAATGACCCATGCGCTCGGAAGCGTCGAGCAGCTTCGAGCGCTGCTGCGCGCCCCGACGCGCGATGGCACGGCCTTTCGCGGCAAGATCGAGCAGCTGCTGGCCGAGCTCGACGACCTGGCCGAGGCGCTGCTGGCATTGCACCTGCCGACGATCAGCAGCCGTCTGGAGAGCGCGCAGCGCGCACTGCGCGAGATCGAGATACGTCCGGAGATCACGGGCAACGATCTGCTGCCGGCGATGGTCGTGCTCGGAGATCTGTGCAGCCACATTACGATCGCCGCCGACTGCGCCTCGGTGCACGTGCCGCTGATCGAGGACGACCAGGCCGCCTCCGAACTCGAGGCCAGCCAGCGCCGCGCACAACCCAAACTCGCCGCAGCGCTGCAGCAGCTGACCGATAAGCTCGCGCTCAAGCACGGCAAACACATCACGCTCGTCACGCTGGGACTGGAAGAGATTCCCGAGCTGTGGGTCAGCGCGCTGTTCGATATGCTCGGCCAGCTGCTGCGCAACGCGATCGAGCATGGCATCGAGGCGCCGGAGCAGCGCGCTCTGCAAGCCAAACCCGCGCAAGGCACGTTGCTGGTGGAATTTGTCGATCGCGCGGCCGAGGGCTTCGAGCTCAATATGCAGGATGATGGCGCCGGCCTCGATGCTGGGGGGATTGCTGAAATCGCGGTCAGAAAGGGCCTACTTTCAGCCGATGCGGCCGAGGGCATCGATCCCTCGAAGCTCGCCAGCCTGATCTTCCAGCCGGGCATGTCGACCGCCAAAGACGCCGCGCGCCGCGGTCAGGGCATGCAAATCGTGCGCGATCACGTCAATCGGCTCGGTGGCCGCATCCAGGCTGCCACCAAGACTGGTCAGTTCACGCGCTTCCGCGTACATCTGCCTGCCCTCGCCACCGAGGAGCCGCGGATCGGGGTTCGTGCTTGACAGCAAAATGACATGACGCTGCAATGCTGCCTCGCTCTTGGGGGGCACTGTATGCATCTGGTTGACACGACCCTGTTCTTCTCGCCCACGAGCGGCGGCGTGAAACGCTATCTGACGGCCAAGCATCACTGGCTCAAGACGCATACCGGGCATCGCCATTCGATCCTGGTGCCAGGCGAGCAGCGCCAGTTGGTCCCCGAAGGAATCAGCACCGTCGCCGGCATGCGGCTGCCGGGCACGTTCAATTACCGCCTGCCGCTCTCATCGCGCATCTGGCGCTCGATGCTGGATGCGCTCGAGCCCGATCTGATCGAGGTCGGCGATGCCTTCCATCCTGCGTGGTGTGCTTCGACTGTGGCGCGCAGACGTAATATTCCGCTGATCGCATTCTTCCACTCGAATCTGGCGCAGCTATTGGGTCGCCGCTTCGGTCTTGGCATCGAGCGCGCGGTCACGCGCTACCTGCGCTCGGTGTACGCCCAATTCGATCTGGTACTCGCGCCGAGCCGATTGATGTGCAGCTACCTGGCGCAACTCGGTGTGCCGCGCACGGCGCTCCAGCCCCTGGGTGTCGACACGCAGATATTCTCGCCGGCGCGTCGCACGCTCGACCTGCGCCGCGCGCTCGAATTGCCCGACGATGCGCGACTGCTGGTGTATGCCGGACGATTCTCGGAGGAGAAGAACCTCGGGGTGCTGCACACGGCGATGGCGCTGCTGGGCAAGCCCTATCATCTGCTGCTGGTCGGCGGCGGCCGCAGCGCGCGTCCGAGCCAAAACATCACGGTATTGCCTTACCGCCGCGACAGCCTCGAACTCGCGCAGTGGCTGGCCTCGGCCGACGCGCTCGTGCACGCCGGCAGCAGCGAGACCTTCGGGCTCGTGATCATCGAGGCCATGGCCTGTGGCCGACCGGTCGTTGGCGTGCGCGCCGGGGCAGTACCGGAGCTGGTGGACGAGCGCGTCGGCGAACTTGCCGAGCCGGACAACGCAGCGAGCATGGCCGCGGCCATTCGCCGTCTCTACGAACGCAACCTGGAAGCACTCGGCGCCGCCGCCCGCCAGCGGGCGTTGCAGGGCTTTACCTGGTCGCATTCACTTAGCATGCAGCTCGCGAATTACGCCGGCGTATTCGCCGGCACGCGCGCGCTGCCCATCGTCAGGTCGGACGTGGAATTCGGCTCCTAGCAGTCGAATATCGACAGCCCACCGCGGGCATCTCCGACCGCGAGCCGCTCGCCACTGCGCGAGTAGCGCAGCAGCGTGCATTCATCAGCCAAAAGATGCGCATCCTGCGGCGTATCGCTGGCACCCATATGCCACAGCAGCAGCCGGCGGTCGCGCGCGGCGGAGACCAGCCACGTCCCGCTGGGCCGGCAGGCCAATGCGCTGATGCGCTCGGAGTGTGAGCGCAGCTCGAGCGGCCGCGAGCCTTCGGGCCCCTTGCCGTTGAAATCCCAAACGATCAACGAATTGCCCGCTGCGCTCGCGAGGTAGCGCCCGTTGGCGCTCCAGCCGGTGGCGCTGACTTTGCTGCCGTAGCCCTGCATTTGCGACTGCGTGCCGCTCGCCACGTACCACAGATGCACGCTGCCATCCTGCATGCCGGCGGCGAGCACACGGCCGTCCGCATTCCAGCACGCAGTCAGGCAGGCCCCGCGCCACGGATAGTCGCGCGACTCGAGCTGCGGCTCGCCCCGATGAATACGTACCCCGCCGTTGCCGGCCGCCGCGATTTCAGTTGATTTCGGGCGCCAGGCCAGCGCCGCGATCACTCCCGGATGCGGCTCGAAGCTCGTTCGCAACGCGCCGCTGGCGTCGAACAGCCGCAGCGTGCGGCCCGTGGCCACGGCCAGCAGGCGTCCGTTATCGGCAAATGCCAGATGCTCGCTCCATTCCGCACCTTCGTGGATCGCTCGCGACTCGAGCGTGCGCGCATCCCACAAACGCACAACGCCATCCTGACCCGATGAGGCAAATAAATTCCCCGCCTTCTGCCACGCCACCGCGAGCGCGCCGCCGGCGTGCGCTCCGATAGGGCGTGCGCTCGCATCGGCTTCGATCTGCGCCAGGGATATCGCGCCGGCACCGCAGGCCACGACCACCGCCTTGCCGTCGGGCGACCAGGCGGCATCGACCGGATAGTCACCAAGCTCGATGCGGCTACGCAGCCGCAGCTGTCCGGCCGCGGCGCTCATGCGATGCAGGATTCGAAACCGGCCTCCAGCTCGCCGCGATCCAGATGGCGGCCGATGAACACGAGGCGGCTGCGTCGAGGCGTGGTCGCCGGCCACGGGCGTTCGAGTTGTCCGTCGTACACCATGTGGACGCCGTGAAAAACGTAGCGCCGGGCCTCGCCTTTGAGGTTCAGCACTCCCTTCATGCGCAGGATGTCCTGGCCTCGGCTCTGCAGCAGATACGATAGCCAGTCGTTGAGCTTGTTCGGATCCAGCGGCCGCGGGTCCTCGAGGCCAATGGAGCCGATCTCCGCATCGTGGTGCTGCGAGCCGTAGCGGCGTTCCTCGAGCAGTTCGGCGCCTTTCAGGTGCAGTCCGAACTCCTCGGGCGCGTGCTCGCAGAACAAAACGCAGCGGCCGGCCTGCTCGAGCTGCAGTTGGTAGTGCGCGCCGCCTTGAAGAGTGAGCCGCACGAGCTGGCGCAATGGCAGCATCGCGAGTGCCTGGAGCACCACCGGCTCGGCCTTGAATAGCGCCATCGCCACATCCAGTTGTGAGTCGATCGCGGAGCCCGGCTTTAATTGGACCGGCAATAGCAACACGTCGACGCATTGCAGCGCGTGCGCATCATGAGCGTGCGCGCCGGTACGCAGGGCGTACTGCTCGCTGCCGAGCGCATACAGGCCGGCCCACTCGAACGGCCGCACGGGCTGCAGGAACTCCTGGTCGCGCGAGAGTGCGCGCTCGAGATCGAAGGCACCGATATCGAGCAGGCGCTCGAGCGGCACATCGGCATTGCGGGTGCGCAGCACCGTCGCCGTGCCATTGATGCCCTGCATGCGTTGTTCGATGCGAGCGAGCGCGCTGCCATCCACCAGATCGATCTTGTTGAGCAGCACGATGTCCGCAAACGCGATCTGCTCAAGCGCGATAGGGTTTTGGTCGAGCTCCTGCTCGATGTGTAGCGCGTCCACCAGCGTCACGATGGCATCGAGCGAAAAATATTCCTTGAGCTCCTCATCGATAAAAAAAGTCTGCGCCACGGGTCCGGGATCTGCCAGCCCCGTGGTCTCGATCAAAATTGCATCGAAGCGCTCGCGGCGCTTGCGCAGCTGCGTCAGAATTCGAATCAGGTCACCGCGTACGGTGCAGCAGATGCAGCCGTTGCTGGTCTCGAAGATTTCCTCATCGGCGCCGATGACGAGCTCGTGGTCGACGCCGACCTCGCCGAATTCGTTTTCGATGACTGCGATGCGCTTACCGTGCTGCTCCGAGAGAATACGGTTGACCAGCGTGGTCTTGCCCGCGCCGAGAAAGCCGGTGAGCACCGTCACTGGAATCCGTGTGGTCATCGAATACCTCGCAGCTGAGCGAGCAGACGTTCGGCGCCCGGAAGCCGCAATAGCAGCAACAGCAGCGTCCAACCCAGGCGCCGGTTCAGAGGCACGCGCGGCGGCGGCAGCGCGCGGAAAAAAGCGCCGCCGGCGTCGCGGTGCAACTGCAGGCTCCGGCACGCCAACTCCAGCTGCAGCCCCTGGGCGCGGATCAGAAAGCGGCGCGCACCGAGGGCCTCGGCGAGCTCGAAAATGCGCACCTCGCGCAGCCGGGGCGGCAGCGCGCCCATGCCTTCCGGCGCCAGCGTCGCCGCGCTGGCAAATAGCGCCTCGGCGGCGCTGCGAAAGCCGGCAGGTCCGCCGTGACGCTCAAAGCCGCGCAGCGTCAGATTGATCGCGCCGGCCTCGAGCCGACACTCGACCGTACCGTCGAAAGCGATCAGCCGGCGCTGTGGCGATGCGGCACTCAAGCCGCCGCGTCCAGATTCCACAGTGTCAAATTCAGCTCGCGTTTGAGCCACATCCCACAGCCGATCGGCCTGAAGGCGCGCGACAGCTCACGGCGATACCAGGCGCCGGGACGCAGACCCGGGATGCGGTCGGTGCGGCTTTGATCGCAGTTGTCGCGCCAATCCTCGAGCGTGAGGGCGCCGAAGTACAGCGCCCCACGGCATACTCGCGACAGGTTGGCGATCGCGCGCCGCGCCTGCGCCGCCGACAGGTACTGCAGCACGTCATAGCAGATCACCAGATCGAAGCGTTCGCGGGTACGAAGCGTTGCAACCGAACCCTGGCGCCAGCCGTAGCGCCGACACAGGTAGTCGCTGAACTCGAGCCCGACGTAGTCCACAGACCGAAGCGCTCGCTTGAGCGGCGCGCGCAGCAGCCCGACGCCGCAGCCGGCATCGAGAATCCTGGCGACCGGCAAGCCGACATATTGCACGCAGCCGGCGATCAGGCGCGCGCGCGCGCGCATCTCCGCGCGCGAGGTCACGGCGGTGCGGGGGTTGAAGTAGAAGCGCTGGTAATAGTCGCGGTCAAAGGCCATGCGTCGATCCGGCGCGCTCGCTCATGTACACTCCTCACCCCCATTGTACTGGCCGCACGGCAGGATACCCATGCCCATTCGCGGCCATGCGCCGGCCGTCGGCTTTGTCAGCCTGGGCTGTCCCAAGGCATTGGTCGATTCCGAGCGCCTGATCACCGAACTGCGCGCACGCGGCTACGAGATCGCCCCGAGCTACACTCAGGCGGATCTGGTCGTGGTCAACACCTGCGGCTTCATCGAAGCCGCCATTGATGAGTCATTACAGGCCATCGGCGAGGCCCTCGAGCAGCACGGCCGCGTACTCGTGACCGGCTGTCTGGGCGCCAATCCGCAGCGAATTCTCGAGCGGCACCCCAAGGTGCTGGGCGTGACCGGGCCGCATGCCTATGAGCGTGTGATCGCCGCCGTGAATGAGCATTTGCCGGCGCCGCACGCACGGTTCATCGATCTGCTGCCGCCACAGGGCATCCGGCTGACTCCGCGCCATTACGCGTACCTCAAGATATCGGAGGGCTGCAACAACCGCTGCAGCTTTTGCATCATTCCCGCGCTACGCGGCGGTCTGGTCAGTCGACCGCTCGATCACGTCATGCGGGAGGCCGAAGCGCTGGCCGCCAGCGGCGTGCGCGAGTTGCTCGTTATCTCGCAGGACACCAGCGCTTACGGCAGCGATATTCGCTACCGCGAGGTGCTGTGGCGCCAACAGCGGTACGAAACACACGTGGTGGCGCTCGCGCGGGCGCTTTCGCAGCTCGGCGTCTGGGCGCGGCTGCATTATGTCTACCCCTATCCGCATGTCGATGAGTTGATCGCGCTCATGAGCGAGCGCGGCGTGCTGCCTTACCTCGATATCCCGTTCCAGCACGGCAGTCCCACCGTGCTCAAGCGCATGCGCCGCCCGGCGCACGCGGAAAATACGCTGCGGCGAATCGAAGGCTGGCGCGCGCAGCGCCCCGAGCTGACCCTGCGCAGTACCTTCATCGTCGGTTTCCCGGGCGAAACCGAGCCTGAATTCGAGCAATTGCTGGATTGGCTCGATGCGGCCCAGCTCGATCGCGTCGGCTGCTTCAAATACTCGGCGGTTGAAGGGGCCGCG
>Ga0207927_1000457_pt1 | contig 17353 bp, 14 predicted proteins | sample NGESurdeep072012_2_FD_184456 | JGI IMG/M metagenome (GOLD analysis project Ga0207927, IMG submission 184456) | Arctic peat soil microbial communities from Barrow, Alaska - NGEE Surface sample 210-2 deep-072012 (SPAdes) | ecosystem: Environmental > Terrestrial > Soil > Wetlands > Peat ... | reverse complement strand
CCAGCAAGCGCGACCAGAAGGGGCTGGATGTCAGAGAAGTACCTCTGCTCCCGCGCAGGGAGAAGTGTTTTCTCTTGACATCCCCTTTTATAGAACCCGACCCTGTATCTTTCGGCTCGGCCACGCATCCGATTTGGGAGAGGTTTCGTACTCTTAGTATGCAAAGACTCAATCGTCTGTTTCCTTTCGTTTTGGCTTTCAGCGTCATCATTTCGCTGGTGGCTTGTACTACCACGGAGGCTGCGCCGCCCAGCGCGCCGATTCCTGCCGCCAAGCTCGACGCTCCCCTGTCCGCCACGCCGGGCAAGCAAACTGCCGTCTTCGCGGGAGGATGCTTCTGGGGCACGCAGTCAGTGTTTGAGCGGGTGAAGGGCGTGGTGAAAACTACGGCGGGATACTCCGGCGGCGCGGCGAAAACCGCCACCTATGACCAGGTCTCCAGCGAAACCACCGGGCACGCCGAGTCGGTGGAGGTGATTTACGATCCGTCGAAGATTACCTACGGCCAACTGCTGCGCATCTTCTTTTCGGTGGTGCACGATCCCACGCAGCTCAACCGCCAGGGACCCGATGTCGGCACGTCGTACCGCTCGGCCATCTTCTATACCGATGACGAGCAGAAGCGAATTGCCACCGCGTACATCGCGCAGCTGGATGCGGCCAAGGCGTTTCCCAAGCCGATCGTTACAGAGGTCACTCCGCTGAAGGGCTTTTATCGCGCCGAAGACTACCACCAGGACTATGCGCTGCATCATGAGGACAACCCGTACATCCAGGTGTGCGACCTGCCCAAGACCAAGGCGTTGAAGCAGCAGTTTCCGGAGCTGTTTGTCGAGTACCAGGGCAAGTGACGCGGTGATTCAAATGTTTCCAATCCTCTCTACTGCAAGTGCACCTTGATACTCATCTTGCCCTCGCCGGTGACGTCGATGGGAGTGCCATTCTTCAGGTAAGGCTGCAGCACGGCGGGGCTGGCCCAGTCGAGGTCCCAACCGTTTTCGATTGCGATCGCGCGGTAGTGTCCGGGAAGGACCGCGGGCAGGGTGAACGTCCCATCACTGTCGCTCTGGTCGCGGCGGAAGAGCAGCCAGTCAGCCGACGGGTCTTGCGGGACGAGCACCACCATGGCTCCGGCGAAGGGCTTGTCGTCACGCAACACGACTCCGGTGATCTGGGCCACGGCGCGGGTAGCCGTGCACACCAGTTGCACGTTGCCGCCAGCAGCGATCGCGATGGTCCGGCCAGCAGTCCGCGCTCCCTTGGCGAGAAGTTCTTTCACCTGAAAGCCGGGCGCGTTGGCCAATTGAACGTCGTAGGTTCCGGGACGAATTTCGTCGTCCTTAAAATCGAACAGACCCTTGCCCGATACCTCGGCGGCAAAGCGCTCGCCCGTGGTGCGTTTGATGAGTTCGACCAGCATCTTTCCCGCTGGCCGGGTCGCGCCTTCCAGTACGACCGCGCCGCTCACCAAGGCCAGTGGAGGACTCTCGCTGGGATCAAGTTCGACGGTGCCGGAGAGGTCGATCTCCTTGTACCAACCGGCTCCATTCCGCTTGCTGCCGGATTCAGGCATCTCGATCACGTAGTGCCCGGGCGCGATGCCGGTGTACTCGTAAATTCCCTGAGTGTAGCCAAAGCCTTGCGCCGACATCACCGACGACAGCGTGCCCTCGAAGATGCGCTGCGAGACCCGAGGGAAGCTGCGCGGATATCCGATGCCATGATTGCTCCCTCCGGCTTCGCCGGTCTTGATACGCAGGTGCACAGCTGGGACGGCGCGCATCACGACGTCGGCAGTCGCGCGCTCGCCAAGGTGCAGAACGATTGGAGTAGCGGCCAGGGAATCTTCGGCGGCAGGGTAAAAGGTCAAGGGATAGGCGACATCCAGTTGCGTCTTTTCAGCCGCCACACGGGGTGCGTCGTCAGGATTGGACGGGGCTTCGCCGGATGCGGAATAGGTTGCAAACCAAGGTCGCGCCGACACGGCGACGAAGTAGGTTCCGGGGGCGAGGTGTCCAAACTGGTAGTGGCCGCGGTCGTCAGTGACCGCGTTGGTCATGGCTTGCGTGCGCTGCTGGCCAGTGTCGTTGTTGCGCTGAAACAGCTGCACACTGGCGTTTCGCACCGGTTCGCTGTCGTCATCGGTGACGGTGCCTTCGATGGCTGCATCCGGCACCAGGCGGAATACCAGGCCGCTGCCGTCGAGGTCGGGACCGACGGCGATGCCGGTAAAAAAATTGTCGTGCTGGTTGAAGCCTTGCGCACGGTATCCACGGGCGCTGGCGGTCAGCGAATATTTTCCTGCAGGCAGGGCGGGGAAGGCGAAACGTCCGTCAGCGGCGGTCTGCATGGTCTGCGACGATTGGCGATTCTCAGTCGCGGTGATTGCCACAGTCACGCCTGACAGCGGTTGTCCGGTCACGGAACTTACAACCCTGCCCGCGATGGCATAACTGGTTGACGGTCGTGGCGGGGCAGTCGTTTGCGCGGCAATTCCAACCGCCAGGAGCATCACCAAGATGAGGCGGGCGATCAATTGGACGCCTCCCCGATACGGATTAAGTCAAGGGTCACTCGCGCCCGCTGGTTGGGAGCGAGCGTGACGTGGGTAGCCTGCGAAACATAGTTTTGCAACACGTCCGGATTGGAATACTCGACGCCATCCGCGTGGTCGAAGGCGAAGACCAGATAGTCTCCCGGAGCGAGCGAGTTGATCAGGAACCCGTCAGAGCGATTCGCGCTTTTGTCCCTCGGCGGATTGTAATAACCCAGTTTTGCAGACGCCTTGGGCAGGCGCTCGGGAATCGCAACCACGGTTGCCGGGACGTCGGCTCCGGAGCGCGGGGTCACCGTCCCCGAGAGCGATGCGACGTCGTTGCGCAGCAGAACTTCCATGGTAAGCGCCGGCGCATCAGCCGTGAGGGTGAGATCGTCGGTGAGCAGGTTGGTCTGGCCATATTCGGCGGATTGCACATACCAGGGATCCTGGGGCATGAGTTCAGCGGTATATCTGCCCGGCTCGACGTTGCGGAGGATGAGCGTCTGCCGTGCGGGAGAGGCGTCGAGGGTCGCGTAAGAGTCACTGGTGCCGGACCGGCTGGCCAGCAGGCGAACTCCAAGCGGCGGGCCCGACGGCGACGGAAAGGCGTAATGCGTGCCGCCTGGCGTTGATTGCGCCACCGATTCGGTACGCACCGAGACGAGAATCGAAGTCGCGGGGCCGAGCGTAAGGTGCAGGTTGAAGATGTTCGAGGCGACATTCAAGCGCGCCTCGGCGCGAACTGGCTGGTTCGGGGCCGACTGCGAGAACGCTTTCAGGACGTAGACCCCTGCCGGTACCCCGTGGAAGTCGAAGCGGCCATTGTCCGGGCTGAACTGATATGAAAAGGAGACCGGGCTCCCGGACTGGTCGCACAACTGAAGATTCACACCCTGATTGGGCAAGTATCCACTGATGGTCCCCGAGATGTTGTACGAGGGCACTTCCTCCAGCGAGAAGTTGGCTTCGGCTTGCTGTCCGGCGCTCAAAGAAATAGGAGACGAAGAAGCCAGGTCCGGTACGCCCGGGTAGTACACGCCGGGATAGCCCGTCTTAAGGTCTGGCTGGAAATCAAACAATGTCTCCGGCAGGGGCGTGAAAGGCTCGGCTGCGAGGTAATACGTTCCGGGCAGCAAGTTGGCGAAACGGTAGCGTCCATCTTCCGTGGTGATGGCAAGCCCCTTGGAGTCGAAATGCCTGCGTCCCTCTCTGACATTGAGGTACGTCAGACTGAGTGGGACATGCTCCAGCGGCGTCCCAGTTGCAGTTGTCACTTTGCCTGCGATCACGCCTTCCGGTGTGAGCTTGAGCACGACGGAGTCTGACTTGGGACCGACTTGGATGGGGAGTTGTCCGTCCCGCCGCATTTCCTGCTCACCGAAATAGCCTGGTTTTTGTGGGACCAGCGCGACCTGGCCGGCAGATATTCCGTCGAATTGGAAGCGGCCATCGCCGTCGGTGAACGTGGTGCGCTGTTGCAGGCCGCGAAGTTGTACCAACGCCTTACGGATAGGCTCGCCCGTCACGGCATTAATCACCGTTCCGGCGACGGTGTATTTTTCGCCGCGAGAAGGGTTGGATGGCGGTGCGGGAGACGACCAAACCTGAATGGTGTCGGCAGTCTGTGCGCGAGCGGATGATTGCAGCGCGCAACAGAAATAGGCCAACAGGATTGCGGCAATCAGCCTTGGAGATGACCGGGCCAGCGAGATTGCCTGAGGCCCAATAAGTTTGCGGACGCGCATCGAAGGATCCCAAGGGCTGTCGTCGGCGACGGGCCCCACACCACTATAGACACCACTGGATGGAACAGAGTTGCACATCCCGCGCAATGAGCAATGCCGGAAACGCCGGACGCAGATGCTTCCGTCTACGCGTTATTTGCCGGAACGTTTGATGGCGCGCGCGATGAAGGTCTCCTGGCTATTGAGTGCGTTCTTCTTTCCGAAGTTGGAATTGCGCGTGTACTTGCCGTCAGCCTGCATGTGCTGGGCTTTGGCCTGCTCCTTCATGTAGGTGCCGAGGATGTCGTCCTTCAGCACCCGAATCAGGCTCTTGTCCTCGACTGGGAAGACGACTTCGACTCGGCGGTTCAGGTTACGCGGCATTAAGTCGGCGCTACCGAGATATATCTCCTCGTCTCCACCATTGCGGAAGTAATAAATACGGCTATGCTCGAGGAAGCGTCCCACAATGCTGGTGACCTGGATCCTATCGCTGACACCAGGTACGTGGGGGCGCAGGCAGCAGATGCCGCGAACCAGGAGATCGACTTTGACGCCCGCGCGCGATGCCTGGTAGAGCAACTCGATCATCTTCTTGTCGACCAGCGAATTCATCTTGAGGATGATGTGTCCGCCGCGACCGGCCTTCTGGTGCTCGATCTCGCGTTCGATCAGGCCCTGCAAGCGCTCGCGTAGGGAGATGGGAGCGACCAGCAGCTTGCGGTATTTCGATTTTGCGGAATAGCCAGTGAGAAAATTGAACAGGTCGCTACAATCGGCGCCGATGTCGGGATCACAGGTCAACATACCGATGTCGGTGTAAAGCTGCGCGGTCACGCTGTTGTAATTGCCGGTTGAAAGGTGCGCATAGCGGCGGATCACGTCACCTTCTTTGCGCACGATGAGCGCCGCCTTGCAGTGCACCTTCAATCCCATGAGTCCGTAGACCACGTGGACGCCGTATTCTTCCAGCTTGCGCGCCCACACAATGTTGCTCTCTTCGTCGAAGCGCGCTTTCAGCTCCAGCAGGACGGCGACTTGCTTGCCGTTCTCCGCGGCTTCGAGCAATGCATCGACCACGGGAGCATTGCGGCCCACGCGATAAAGCGTGATCTTGATGGCCAGCACATTGGGGTCTTTGGCGGCCTTCTGCAGCAGACCAACGATGGGTTGAAACGAGTCGAAGGGGTGATGAAACAAAATGTCGCCGCGACGGATGGTGGCGAAGATGTCTTCTTCTTCGTCCTTCAACAAGGCCGCGGGCAACGCAGGAATGAACGGCGCATATTTCAGGTCGGGACGGTCAACCTTCACCAGGTTGCGCACCCGCACCAGCGACAGCGGGCCGGTGATCTTGTAAATGTCGTCGCGGTCGAGTTCGAGATTGGTGACCAGAATCTCGAGCACGGAAGCGGACATGGCTTCGTTGATTTCCACGCGTACCACGTCGGCGAAGCGCCGCTGCCACACGCCCTCTTCGACGGATTCCATCAAGTCACCGGCTTCAAGGTCTTGAATGGCGGAATCGGCGTCGCGGGTCACGTGAAAAGGATGCGCCTCGACGATCTCCATGCCAGGGAAAAGCGCACCCAAATTGGCCGTGACCAGTTGCTCGATCCAGACAAACACCTGCGCTTTCACCGCAACCTTGCTTCGGCTCTTGGCCTTCGGGGTGGCGGTCACGGGGACCAACTGCGGAAGCGTGTCAGGAATCTTCACGCGGGCAAAGTGCTCGACGCCCTCGGCATCGCGGAGGACGACGGCTAGGTTCAGGCTGAGGTTAGAGATATGCGGAAAGGGCCGACCGGGATCGAAGGCCAACGGAGTCAGGGTGGGAAAGATAGTGTCCTGAAAATAAGCGACCGCGACCGCGCGTTGATCGTCAGTGAGGTCCGCAAAATTGGCGATGCGGAGCCCGGACCTGCGCAGCGCCGGCACCAGTTCCTTCAACCAGCATTCATAGGCCGCGCGATTGAGCCGGATGACCGAGGCCCGAATGTCGCGCAACAACTCGGCGGGACCCATGGCATCAGGGCCACTGTCGGTCACTCCTTTTTCGATCTGGCGCTTCAGTCCGGCAACGCGCACCATGAAAAACTCGTCGAGGTTGGAGCCGACGAAGGAAAGAAACATGACGCGGTCGAGCGGCGGGTTGGTGCCGTCCTGCGCTTCTTCGAGCACGCGCCGCTGAAAGTCGAGCAAGCTCAGTTCGCGATTGATGAAGAGGCTGGGATCGTCCAGAGCAAGAGCGCGTGGCTGGGCGGCGCGCCTGGCGGCTGGGAGCGATGGTGTACTGCGGGGTGTCTTGCGTGTCTTTGCAGGTGCTGCTTTCGCGGAAGTTGCCATAGGTTCGCGGGGCGTGGAACGGGCACAATCGCCCCATTGCACATTGTAGTGTGGAGACGGCACAATTGCCCACTAAGTTGAGCCAGGCCACGGCAGCATTGGGCCTCGGCGACTCAGTCGTAAATACGCAACTCACGTCCGCGGGTTTCGGGCAGCAGCAGCGTGGCGAAAATCATCGTGAGATAAGCAGCCACTGCGAACGCGGCGATGGCGTGTCCTAGTCCCATGCGTATGCTCAAGTAACCTACCAGCGTAGGAAACAGCGCTCCTATGCCACGTCCCACATTGTAGGAGAAGCCCTGGCCGGAGCCACGCAGGCGGCTGGGAAACAATTCGGTAAAGAAGGCGCCTATGGGGCTGAATGATCCTGAGGCGAAAAAGCCCAAGGGAAATCCCATCACCAGCATCATCGAGTTGCTAATGGGAAGAAAAGTGTAGGCGATCACCGCGAGGAACGAACAGACAGCAAACAGCACCAGGGTGCGCTTGCGTCCGAAGCGGTCTGTCAGCCATGCGCTGACCATGTACCCGAAGAACGAACCGGCGATGACCACGAACAAATAGCCGCCGGTATTGAGCACCGACAAACCGCGCACGGTTTTCAGGTAAGTGGGCAGCCAGGTGGTGATGGCGTAGTAGCCGCCTTGCACGCCGATCGAGAGCAGAGCAGTCAGCAGGGTGATGCGCAACAAGTCAGGATTGAAGATCTGCAGAAATGTACTGCCTTGACCGAGGCTGGCTTCACGGGCGCGAGTACGCTGAAACACTTCTGGTTCGGGAACGTAGCGGCGAATGTAGAAGACCAGCAGGGCCGGAAGAATACCGATCCAGAACATGGCGCGCCAGGCAGTGGCGGTCGGAAGGAAGGTAAAGAGCACGGAATAAGAAACTGCCGTGACGCCCCATCCAACGGCCCATCCGCCTTGCACGGTGCCGACGGCCTTGCCGCGATAGCGGGCGCGAATGGCTTCGCCCATCAAAACGGAACCCACCGCCCATTCGCCACCGAATCCGAGACCCTGCAGCCCACGGATGATGAGCAACTGCCAGAAGGAGTTGGTGAACCCGCTGAGGAAAGTGAACACGGCGAACCACACGATGGTGATCTGCAGAACGCGGGTGCGGCCAACGCGGTCGGCCAGCAATCCGGCAAGCCAGCCACCTACTGCGGAGATGAGCAAGGCCACGGTACTGAGCAAACCCGCTTGCCCTTTGCTCATGTGCCACGCGGCGATGAGCGTGGGAATCACAAAGCTGTAGATCATCACGTCCATGCCATCGAGGGCCCAGCCGCCAAACGTCGCGATCAAGGTGGCGCGTTCGCTAGATGTGAGATCGAAGATCCAGGGGCGATGGTTCGCGGCTTGCGGAGTTGGGCTGCTGAGCATGGGCTTCCTTCGGGCCGAATGCGCATCATACTGGATGGCATGTCCGGGAATCACGGCTGCAGCGGCAGTTTGACACTTCCGGCTACTTGCTCTATTCATCGGGACGGTACTTCGCGCGCAGGGGACGAGGGAAATCGTGTCGGGAGAATTGGCATGAGGATGATTCCAGCGAGCGACTCGTCGTTGCTGGTCGTCGTTGGCAACGCAATCTCGAGCGACCTGCAGGCGCGCGTGCTGACGTTGTTTCACACCTTGCAGGCGCGGCGGGATTCCCGCATCCGCAACCTGCATCCCGCCTACGCGTCGCTGTTGATCGACTTCGATCCGCTCGTGATGACGCACGAGGAGGTTGCGACCCTGGTCGAGACAGTGTTGGGTAACGGGCCTTCGGTGGCAACGGACAACTCAGAAGTCGTCGAGATTCCAGTCTGTTACGACGAGGAGTTTGGGCCCGATCTGGCGGACGTGGCGGAGCACAACCACATCAGCGTCGCTGAAGTAGTGGAGCTTCATTCGTCGGCGACATATTACGTGTGCTTTCTCGGTTTCACGGCGGGCTTCGCCTACCTTGGCGGCTTGCCCGATGGGCTTCACACACCGCGGCTCTCCACCCCCCGGCGACTGGTTGCGGGAGGAAGCGTGGGCATTGCCGGGAGCCAGACAGGTATCTACCCCACGGAAACACCGGGCGGCTGGAGGCTGATCGGCCGGACACCGCTGCGTATGTTCGATCCCCAGGCGGAATCGCCAACCCGCTTGCAACCTGGAGACCGCGTGCACTTCGCGGCCATCGATCGAGCAACGTTCGAACGGATCCAGCGGGAGCGGGAATGACGGTGCGGGTCGCCAAGCCGGGCTTCTTCGCCACCGTGCAGGACCGCGGGCGCTATGGTTACGCTCACCTTGGGATTTCTCCTGCAGGGGCAGCCGATGGACTGTCGTTGCGCATCGCGAACCTCCTGGTAGGAAATGACGAGAATGCCCCAGCGCTGGAGATGACTCTGGTAGGCGCGACCTTGGAGTTCGAGGAACACGCAGTAATCGCCGTCAGCGGCGCGAAATGTGAATGCAAGGTGGCGCAGAGCTTGCTTCCTGCGAACGAGGCGGTAGAGGTTGCCGCTGGTGTGGTCTTACAATGTGGGAGTACCACAGACGGGGCCCGTAGCTACCTGGCAGTGCAGGGCGGATTTGACGTTCCGATCGTGATGGGCAGTGCGTCAACCGATATACGAGGGCGGTTCGGAGGGATCGAGGGACGAAGACTCGAGAGCGGCGACGTTTTGTATGTGCGTCAGGGCAATAATCCGAAAGTGCGACACTTGCATTCAGGAGCTCTGGACGCATCGCAGTATTCCGGAGAAGTGCGAGTGACCAAGGGAGCGCAGCACAATTGGTTCAGCCCCGAAACGTATGCGACACTGCTCTCCTCACCGTACCTTGTCAGCGAGCAGTCTGACCGCGCTGGACTGCGACTCAACGGTGAAGCGGTTTCGCCGCGCGAGAAGGCGCAGCTATTGACGGACGGCATACCGTTAGGCGCGATACAAGTGCCGCAAGACGGGCAACCGATTATCTTGTTCGTCGATCAGCAGACGACCGGAGGGTATCCCAAGATCGCCAACGTCATCGCCGCCGACATGCATCGCATTGGACAGCTCCGGCCGCGCGACCAGGTAAGGTTTGTGGAAGTATCGATTGCGGAAGCGGTTGAGGCTCTGCGTGCGCAGGAGCGCTGGATGAAGAAGATTTTTGTCACGTGACGGGGCGCTGGCAGGGGGAGGCAATTGCAAATGAGCGAGATCTGGATTGACATCAACGCTGACCTGGGCGAGTCGGAAGAATCGCTGGCCAACGGCACCGACTTTGAGTTGATGCGCTACATCACATCAGCCAATATCGCGTGCGGCGGCCATGCCGGCGACGACCACACCATGCGCGAGACGGTGAGCATTGCGAAGCGACTGAATGTCGCGGTCGGCGCGCATCCCGGGTATTCCGACCGTGAGAACTTCGGCCGCTTGGAGTCGCCGATGGCTGCAGCGGAGATCGAAGCGTCGGTGCGCGACCAGATTGCCGCACTGGCGGCGATCGCTGGGCCCCTGGGCGTATCGCTGGTGCACTGCAAGCCCCATGGCGCGCTGTACCACGCTGCAAACAAGAGCGTCGAGATCGCAGCAGCCATAGGGCGTGCCGTGCTGGAAGGCGACGAACAACTGATCATGGTCGGCCAGGCTGGGTCGGCGACTCTGACATTGTGGGAGTCAATGGGACTGGAGTGCGCTGCCGAGGCTTTTGCTGACCGCGCTTACGAGCCAGATGGCATCCTGCGCAAGCGTACTCTGCCGGGCGCGCTGCTCGAGGATCCCATACGCGCTGCGCAGCAGGCGTGGAGTATCGCTACACGGCAGATCGTCACGGCAACGAATGGATCGGAATTGCCGGTGAAGGCCAGCACGATTTGCATTCACTCCGATACGCCGGGCAGCGTGGTCATCGCGCGCGCGGTAAATGAACGGCTAAAGCAGGGTGGAGTGCTGGTGCGAGGTCTATCTCGTTAGAATCCTGCCCTGAACGAAGCCGAGGTGCGGTGCCACCCCTACTCGTCCTGGTTCAGCAATTTCTCCAAAGTAGGCTTGTGCTTGGGGGATTTCTCTACGCGCTTTTTCAGGGATGGCTCGGCGCGGGTGGGCGGAGGGGTGCCGATCTTGTCCCGGGCAGCGGATTTCACAGCCGCCGACGCCTTGAATGGCTTAGGCTTGCGCGGTTTCGACGGCATGGTCGTCCCTCCGAACAGCAACACGTTGCATCTTAGCAGCACTGTGACGGATAACAAGTTCGCCGCGACTGCAAAAAAATCAGCCCTCCCTGCGTCGCGGTGCTGGTTTGCACACGCGACAGCAGAGAAGGCCTATCGGAGGAGAAAGATCAATACGAGTACCCGTCGGGCTGGGCCACTGCGCCGACTTCGACGGTGGTGTCCACGTAATCGCGCCCGGCGGCAATGGCTTTTCGGTCGAGTTCGAGAAGCTTCTTGTTCTTGACTGAATGTTCGAGCACGTCGATCGCGGTGTCGGTGGGCAGGCATCCAGTCTCTTCCAGGAGTGCTCCGAGCATGACGACGTTTGCCACCTTGGCTGAGCCGATCTGGTCAGCCATCTCCGACACGGGAATGCAGATTGCCCGCGCGTGAGTCACTTTGAAGTCGGCCGGGAGTTTGTCAGCGTTGTAGAGAATCAGCCCGCCCGGGAGCACTCCGGCAGCGAACTTGCGCAGGGAAAGCTCATTCATCGCAACCAGAACATCAGGACGCGAGATCAGCGGCGATCCAATGCGCTCGTGCGACAGCGTGACGTGGCAGTGCGCGCTGCCCGAACGCATTTCCGGTCCATACGATGGCAGCCAGCTGACTTCCATCTGCTCGCGCAATCCCATTTCGGCTAGCATTTGCCCCATCAGCAGAATGCCCTGTCCACCAAAGCCCGCAAACTTCACCGTGATTTCGCGGGTGTGATGGCGACGTGGTGGCGCGGCTTCTTCGTCCTCGTCCACTCCGAGCGCCTGGGCCACGGTCTTGACGGGAACCTGCGGCGGCGTGGGCAGTTCAGGCCGGCGATCGCGGAAAACGCCCAGCGGGAATTCCTTCATCAGGGTTTCCCCGACCCACTTACGCGCGACCAGCGGATCCATCTTCAGAATGGTTGGGCATGGCGAGAGAATCTCCACCAGCGAGAATCCGCCACCGTTCTTCTGAATTTCTAGCGCCTTCTTGATGGCCTTCTTGGCCTTCATGATGTTCTTCATGTCGCACAGCGCGACGCGCTCGATGTACGTAGGAGTTGCCAGCGATGCCAGCAATTCGGCGACATGCAGAGGCAGGCCTTCGTTGTTAGCGCGGCGTCCCCAGGGGGATGTTGCGCTTACTTGGCCCATCAGGGTGGTGGGGGCCATCTGGCCGCCTGTCATGCCGTAGATCGAGTTGTTGACGAAGAACACGCAGATGTTTTCGCCACGGTTGGCGGCGTGAACGATCTCCGCCGTGCCAATGGCGGCAAGGTCGCCGTCACCCTGGTACGACATCACGATTGCTTCGGGATGCGAGCGCTTCATCGCAGTCGCCACCGCCGAGGCGCGGCCATGCGCAGCCTGCACGTTGCCGACATCGAAATAATAGTAGGCAAACACTGAGCAACCGACTGGACTGATGAGGACGGCGCGGTCCTGCAAGCCAAGTTCGGTCAGCGCTTCAGCGATCAGCTTGTGCGCGACGCCGTGCCCGCAGCCGGGGCAGTAGTGGGTCTGTTGCTGTAGTTCCGCCTTGCGTTCGAACCTGTCGTAGAACGCCGGCGATTTCTCGTGGATTACTTCGTATTCGCTCACAATTTCCTCCCCCGCCCGCCTAAACCAGGGCTGCCATGCGCGATGTTACTTCCGCGGTGATTTCTTCCGGTGACGGTACGTTTCCGCCGGCCCGGCCGTAGAACTCCACCGGGACGGTGCCGTTCAACGACAGTCGCACATCTTCGACCATCATTCCGGTGCTGAGCTCGACCACCATGACCGACTTCACGTGCTTTGCCACCTCGCGCAACTCGCGCGATGGATACGGCCACAGCGTGATGGGGCGGAACAGTCCCGCTTTCACGCCCTGCGCCCGCAACTGATCGACGGTGGAGCGCAGAATGCGCGACACGATGCCGAATCCAATCAGCAGAATGTCGGCGTCGTCGGTGAGATAGTTCTCGCTGCGGCTCTCGAGCTCCTGGGCCAGCGCGTACTTCGCTTCCAGCTTGCGGATGTGCGCTTCCAGTTGATCGGGCTCGAGGAAGATCGAGCTGATCAGGTTCTTCCGAGACTCGGCCGTTCCTTTCACCGCCCAATCTTTTTCGGGCTGGGGGATGTCGCGCAGCTTGATCTCGAGCGGTTCCTGCATCTGTCCGACGTAGCCGTCAGTCATGATGACCACCGGGTTGCGGTAACGGTCGGCGAGATCGAACGCCAGCACGGTGAGGTCGAACATCTCCTGCACCGACGACGGCGCCAGCACGATGTTGCGATAGCAACCGTGGCCTCCGCCTTTTACCACGCAGAAGTAGTCGCTCTGCTCGGGCGCGATGTTGCCTAACCCCGGGCCGCCGCGGACCACGTCAACGATCACGCAGGGCAGTTCGGCTCCTGCAATGTACGACATGCCTTCCTGCATCAGGCTCATGCCGGGTCCGGAGGACGCAGACATGACACGTATGCCGGCCGACGATGCGCCGTACACCATGTTGATGGCCGCTACTTCACTCTCTGCCTGCAAAAAAGTACCGCCCACTTCAGGAATGAGGAGGGCGGCGTATTCTGCGATTTCACTAGCGGGGGTAATGGGGTATCCATAAAAGCCCCGGCACCCGGCCAGCACCGCGGCCTTGACGACCGCGACATTTCCTTTACAGAGTTGCCGCATGGGCCGCCTCCTTGACTCCGTTTACTATTGCGCCAGCAACCTTTGGTGGAGCTACCAGCCGGTACACGGTCAGGGCCCCGGGTTCAGGACAGCAGTAGAAGCATGCGCCGCATCCGGTGCAGCCTTCTCCGGTGTACATTGCCGGATGCACGCCGTACTTGCTGAGTTCAGGCGCCAGTTTCAGGCACTTGGGCGGGCAGGACTCTACGCACAGCCCGCATCCTTTACATTCTTCGACATCAATTGTGATGTCACCGCGCGCTTGTAATGCCATGTTCTCCTCGCACTTCCAGGGTGTCTAATTGGTTGCGCTGAAACCAGCGCTGTTTCTCGCAATATTCCGAGAGCTGCCTGCGGAAATTGGGGTGGGAAATCTGAATCAGGGATTCGGCCCGCTGCCGGATGGTCTTTCCGTGCAAGTACGCGATGCCGTATTCGGTGACTACGTAGTGCACGTCGGCGCGCCCGGTCAACACTCCTGCTCCGTGCGCCAGTCTGGGCACGATGCGCGACACGGTATCGTTCTTGGCTGTCGAGGGAAGCGCGATGATCGGCTTGCCCCACTTGGAGCGCGCGGCCCCGCGGATGAAGTCCAACTGCCCGCCGAACCCGCTGTAAAACGACGTGCCGATTGATTCGGCGCAGACCTGGCCGGTGAGGTCAACTTCAATCGCCGAGTTGATCGCCACCATACGTTCATTCTGGGCAATGCGGAATGGGTCGTTGGTGTAGGCCGAAGGATGGAATTCGAAGATCGGATTTTCATCCACGAAGTCGAACAACACCTTGGTACCCAGTACGAACCCGAGAATGATCTTTCTCGGCTTGAAATTCTTGCGTCGTCCGTTGATGACACCCGCGTCGATCAGGGGAATGACATTGTCCGAAATCAGTTCGGTATGCACGCCGAGATCCTTGCGGTCCATGAGGTTGGGTAGGACGGCGTCGGGAATGCCGCCAATGCCGCACTGCAGCACCGAACCGTCTTCGATCAGCGACGCAACATTCTCGCCGATGGAGCGAAAGGTCTCCGTGATCGTGTGCTTCTTGATTTCGCACAGTGGGCGCGAAACTTCCACGATGGCATCGAGTTCGCTGACATGGATGAAGCTGTCACCGTAGGTCCGCGGCATCTGGGCATTCACCTGGGCCACCACGTGATGCGCGTACTTGGCTGCGGTGAGCGTGGTTTCCACGCCGACGCCGAAGCTGCAATAACCATGCGAATCGGGGGGCGAAACCTGGATGAAGGCCACGTCGATGGGCATCTCGCCGCTCTCGAACAGCGATTCGACTTCGGCCAGGAAAATGGGCGTATAGTCGGCCCGGCCGTCGTGCACCGCCTCGCGCACGTTGCCGCCGACAAATAGGGCGTTGTGCCGGAAGCTTGCCGACATTTCCGGAGCACAGTAGGGTGATGTTCCCAGGGTGAGCAGATGGACGACTTCCACACCTTTCACATGGGGGGCGCGTTCCATCAGGGCTTCGACCAGCGCCTCGGGCTCGGCGCAGCCGGGATGAATATAAACCCGCATGCCCGACTCCACGCAGCCAACCGCCTCGCGTGGGCTCATCAACTTGCTTCGATATGGATCGATCCAGGACATAAAGTGGCCTTCGTATCAGACACTGACGGTTTCCGTACAGATCTGGTCACCGTTTGTCGCTCGTTCGTGCCCGAGCGTGGCGTAATAGATAGCGCGGTTAAAGAACTGATCGAGCATCTCCAGCAATTCAATTTCGCCAAAGATCTCAGCCGGTTTTTCCAACTCGGCATGTTTCTGCAAATAGTCCCAGAGGTTTTCGCGCACTAGGCAGATCATCCAGACAACCTGGCTGGCCGGGACGCCCTGGGCGGCGCGTTCGGCGCCAATTTCCAGGTAGCGGTGCTCAATATCGGCTTCGGTCTTGCCCAGCAACCATTCGCCCAGGTGGCGATACACCTCGTAAACCTTCGACGTCAGCTCGGCGTCCGAAACGTTGGCATAAGCCGAGCATTTCTTGTCGTTGCGGTAACGATGGTGGAGGCTGCGGGCCAGTCCATCGGAATGCGTCTCGATCAGCTTTACAAGCCGATATGCGAGCAACATGGCTGACCTTCTTTCATCTCCGCACGTGTCTGTAGGAGGAGGGACAGGGCACGGGCGGGATCCTCGCTTAGTTACAACTAAGTGTCGGCTTTTTCCGGCTTCCGAGCCGTGATTCAAGTCACTACAGCAGGTGACAAGAGTCACGATTTGGGGAAAATGTAACAAATGATTCACTTGGGGCCCAAGGCACTTTGAGGCCCGGACCGGGCTCGGCTGTGTCCTGCCTCACACGGCGCGAAACAGGTTCCTCCCCATGACATTTGTCATTCGCCGCTGCTGACAATCGGCACTACTGGCGGTTTCTGAAAGGGCCGATCATCGCTCTCATACCGGGGATTTACCTGAAGGGGAGCAAACAAATGTCGAGCGCAATCGCTGAAATACCACCTTATCTGAGCCCCAGGCCAGCAGCCGTGGCACATACGCGCGCGCTCACCAAGAAATACAGCAATGTCACCGCGCTGCACAATGTGAACATGGAGCTGCGGGCGGGAGAGTTGCTGGCGCTGCTCGGTCCCAACGGCGCTGGCAAAACCACGCTGGTCCGCATGCTGCTGGGGCTGGCGAGTCCGGACTCTGGCAGGGTTTCGGTGTTCGGCGCGGATCCCCGCCAATCGCACATGGCGGCGCGCTGCGGCGCCATGCTGCAGGTCGGCCGCGTGCCCGAGACGTTGAAGGTGCGCGAACACATCGACCTCTTTTCGTCCTACTACCCAAGGCCGCTGCCCCTGGCTGAGACCTTTAAGATCGCCGGGCTGGAGGAGTTCAAAGACCGTCCCTTTGGCGAGCTTTCGGGTGGACAGAAGCAACGGGTGTTGTTCGGCATCGCCATCTGCGGGGATCCCGATCTCTTGTTTCTCGACGAGCCAACGGTTGGCCTCGACGTCGAAGCCCGCCGCCTGATGTGGGCGCAGATCCGCACCCTGATTTCGCGCGGCAAGACAGTGCTTCTTACCACTCACTATCTGAACGAAGCCGACGCGTTGGCGGATCGCATCCTGGTGCTGCAGCAGGGGTCGATTGTCGCCGAAGGAACTCCAGCGGAGATCAAGGCGCGCGCCATCGGCAAGCAGATTCGTTGCGTCAGCCGCTTGACGGCGCACGAGATTCGGCAGATTCCCGGCGTGGTCAGCCTGAAAGAAGACCGCAACGCGTTTGAACTTCAGGTGGTCGCTGCCGAGCCGGTCGTCCGCGAACTCTTGCAGCGAGACTCATGGCTCGCGGAACTCGAAGTTACCAATGCCGGGCTGGAAGAAGCGTTCCTGGCGCTGACGCAAAACCACTCGTCGAATTCAAAACGGAGCAATTGAAATGGCAACCACCACGTTTCCCGCAACCTATGCCGTGCCGCAGCGCTCGCTGGGGCAACTGATCACTCTGTATGCGAAAGAGGCGAAGTACGAAACCCTGAAATACGCGAGGCTGCCGATCTTCGCGCTCTCTACCACGCTATTTCCGGTGATGTTTTACGTGCTGTTCGGAATCGTGATGGCTCCCAGTGGCCCTCGCCGGGCAGAGACAGCTACTTACCTGCTGGCCACCATGGCCTGCTACGGCGTAATGGGAGTGGCCATGTTTAGCTTCGGCGTCGGCATTGCCATGGAGCGCGGCCAGGGCTGGCTGCAGGTGAAGCGAGCGTCGCCGATGCCGTTGCCGGCGTACTTCCTTGCGAAGATTTCCAATGCCCTGGTGTTTGCAACCGTGATCTCGCTGGTGCTGCTGGCGGTAGGCGAGGCTTTCGGAGGAGTTCGCTTGGGATTTGTTACGGCAGCGAAGCTGATCGCGATCCTGGTGGCAGGTTCGATTCCGTTCAGCGC
>Ga0207927_1000455_pt1 | contig 17440 bp, 18 predicted proteins | sample NGESurdeep072012_2_FD_184456 | JGI IMG/M metagenome (GOLD analysis project Ga0207927, IMG submission 184456) | Arctic peat soil microbial communities from Barrow, Alaska - NGEE Surface sample 210-2 deep-072012 (SPAdes) | ecosystem: Environmental > Terrestrial > Soil > Wetlands > Peat ... | reverse complement strand
CCGCCGATTCACCGGTTCCCGCTTCTGCCCGAGCCGCTGCGCCGGGTGCTAGGCGACGACGCGCGTCGCCACGACCGATCGCTGGCGCGCTGGGCAGCGACGCGCCGCGACGTCTCGCACATCGAGATCGCCCTCGACCTGAACGGCGAGGTCATGGCCAGCGACGGATTCCACCCCGGCGAGCCGGTCTATCGCGTCTGCGGCGAAGCGCTCGCGGCGCATGTGGCAAGGACCGTCGGTCATGCCTGACGGGAGGCCTTTCGGCGAGCCCGACATTGCGGCACACTGAGCCGAACGACTCGCTCTGCGAGGGTGGGGCGACAAGAAGACGAAAGAGGGGCGATGGATCTCGCTGGAAAAACCTTGTTCATCACGGGCGCATCGCGCGGCATCGGCCTGGCGATCGCGACGCGCGCGGCGCGCGACGGCGCCAATGTTGTCGTCGCCGCGAAGACGACCGAGACCAATCCGAAGCTGCCCGGAACGATCTACAGCGCGGCCGAGGCGATCGAAGCCGCCGGCGGCAAGGCGCTGCCGCTGCAGTGCGACATCCGCGACGAGGCGAGCGTGCAGGCCGCCGTCGCGCAGGCGGCGGAGCGCTTCGGCGGCATCGACATCCTCGTCAACAACGCGAGCGCGATCAGCCTGACGCCGACGCCGGCGACGCCGATGAAGCGCTTCGACCTGATGTTCGGCGTCAACGTGCGCGGCACCTATCTCTGCACCCAGGCCTGCCTCGCTCATCTCGCCGCCTCGGCGAAGGCGGGGCGCAACCCGCACGTGCTCAACATGTCGCCGCCGCTGTCGATGCGCGAGCACTGGTTCGCGCCGCACGCCGCCTACACGATGGCCAAGTACGGCATGAGCATGTGCACGCTCGGCCATGCCGGCGAGTTCCGGCCACTGGGCATCGCCGTCAACAGCCTGTGGCCACGCACCGCGATCAAGACCGCGGCGCTGCAGATGATTCCCGGCGTCGACCTCGAGGCCTGCCGGACGCCGGAGATCCTGGCCGACGCCGCGTACCTGATCCTTACCAGCGACGCGAAGACGACGAGCGGCAACTTCTTCATCGACGACGTGCTGCTCGCCGAGCGCGGCGTGACTGACCTCGAGCGCTATAGCGTCAAGCCGGGCACGACGCGGTTTGTTCCCGATTTCTTCGTCGATTGAGAAGGTGAAAGTCCGCGCCGCAGAAGATGCCGGTACGCGGCGCTGGCAGATCGGCGCGGTACGCGTCACCCAGGTCATCGAGTCGCGCGGCGCGAACCCGCCTTCTTTCCTGTTCGCCGGGCTCACGGCCGAACGCGTGCAGTCGCACGCCTGGCTGCGGCCGCACTTCGCGCATGCCGACGGCCGCCTCTTCGCGTCGATCCACTGTTTCGTCGTCGAGTCGCAAGGGCGCCGCATCGTCGTCGATACCTGCGTCGGCAACGACAAGGCGCGCTCGACGGCGATGTGGAACCAGCTGCACGGACCCTTCCTCGACGACCTGGCACGCGCCGGCTTTCCTGCGGCGAGCATCGACGTCGTGCTGTGCACGCACATGCATACCGATCACGTCGGCTGGAACACCCGGCTTGCGGGCGAGCGTTGGGTGCCGACATTTGCGAACGCGCGCTACCTCTTCAGCCGTGCCGAGTACGAGCACTGGGTCGGCGCGGGCGACGATGAAGAGCTTCAGGTGCTGGCCGATTCGGTGCGACCGATCGTCGAGGTGGGCCTCGCCGACTGGGTGGCGAGCGACCACGTCCTGACGGGCGAAGTGCGGCTCGAGCCGACGCCGGGTCATACGCCCGGCCACGTCAGCGTTCGCCTGCGCTCGCGAGGCTCGGAGGCGGTGATCACCGGCGATCTCATGCATCACCCGATCCAGTGCTGCGAGCCCCGGGTCGGATCGCGCTTCGATGTTGACTCGCAGGCGGCCTACGAGACTCGGCTGCGTTTTTTGCGCGAGCAGGCCGATCGCAACGTGCTCGTCCTCGGCACGCACTTCGCGGCGCCGACGGCCGGCTGGATCGCCTCGGCCGGCGATGCCTGGGAGTTCCGCGGTCAGGCCGCCGGAATCGGCCGCGGCCGGCCCGCGTGATCGATCGCCACGTAGGTGAGGTTGGCTTCGGTCACCTTGACGACGTGAAGCTTGGCCGGGTTGCGCTCGGCAAAGACCTCGACGTTGACCGTCACCGACGTCTTGCCGATCCGCTCGACCTTGGCATAGAAGCTCAGCAGGTCGCCCATCGAGACCGGTTGCTTGAAGACGAACTGATTGACGGCGACGGTGGCGATCCGGCCTTTGGCGATCCTGGCCGGAAGGACGGCGCCGGCGAGGTCGACTTGGGCCATGATCCAGCCACCGAAGATGTCGCCGTTGCCGTTGGCGTCGGCCGGCATCGGCATGACGCGCATGACGAGCTGGCGATCGTTCGGGAGCTGCAGCGGGGCAATCGACGAGAGGTCGGGTTCGCGCTCGATCTCGGGCATATTGCGGAGGCTCGCGGTTAGGGCTGTCGATTCTTTCACCATTCACTGGGCCTGTTGGCGCTACGGGAGAGTTCCGGTTTCCATGCGACCTGTCACGTTTTACGCACCCCCCGTCACGGCGACCCCGAACGCGCGCGAGGCGCCGCCCAAGTCCGACTGGCGCACGCTCGGCAAGCTGCTGCCCTACGTCTGGCAGTGGCGCTGGCGCGTCCTGGTCGCGCTCGTCTGTCTCGTCGCCGCCAAGCTCGCCAATGTCGGCGTACCGCTGCTGCTCAAGCACCTCGTCGACGCGCTTTCGCTCAAGCCCGGCGATCCGCGCGCCGTGCTCGTCGTTCCGGTGGCGCTGCTGGTCGGCTACGGCGCGCTCAGGCTCTCGATCACGCTCTTCACCGAGATGCGCGAGTTCCTTTTCTATCCGGTCGCAGCGAGGATCGCGCGGCGCGTCTCGCTCGAGGCCTTCGAGCACCTGCTGCAGCTGAGCCTGCGCTTTCACCTCGAGCGGCAGACCGGCGGCGTCTCGCGCGACATCGAGCGCGGCTCGCGCTCGATCCAGTCGCTCCTCAACTACACGATCTACAACATCCTGCCCACCCTGGTCGAGATCTCGATGGTGATCGTGCTGCTCTCGGCGAAGTTCGACGGCTGGTTCGCCGCGATCACCTTCGGCGCGCTCGTCATCTACATCGGCTTCACGGTCACGGTGACGGAATGGCGGACCGGCTTTCGCCGCGCCATGAACGAGCAGGATTCGAAAGCCAACACCAAGGCGCTCGACGCGCTGCTCAACTACGAGACCGTCAAGTACTTCTCCAACGAGCCTTTCGAGCAGGCCCGCTACGACGACAACCTGCAGCGCCTCGAGAAGGCGTCGGTCAAGTCGCAGGCCTCGCTGTCGCTCCTCAACCTCGGCCAGAGCCTCATCATCGCGACGACGGTGACGCTGCTCGTCTGGCGCGCGACTGTCGGCGTCGTCGCAGGCGCGATGACGCTCGGCGACCTCGTGCTCGTCAACGCGCTGATGATCCAACTCTACATCCCGCTCAATTTCCTCGGCGTCATCTATCGCGAGATCAAGCAGTCGATGATCGACATGGAAAAAATGTTCTCGCTGCTCGGCCAGGGCCGCGAGATCGCCGATGCGCCGGGTGCGCAGCCGCTGGTCGTGCGCGGCGGCGCGGTGCGCTTCGAAAACGTGCGCTTCGGCTACGACGCCGACCGCGAGATCCTGCACGGCGTGAGCTTCGAGATTCCGGCTGGCAAGACCGTCGCCGTCGTCGGGCCCTCGGGCTCGGGCAAGAGCACGCTGGCACGCCTCATGTTCCGCTTCTACGACGTCAATGCCGGGCGCATCTCGATCGATGGCCAGGACATCCGCGACGTGACGCAGAAGAGCCTGCGCGAGGCCATCGGCATCGTGCCGCAGGACACCGTGCTCTTCAACGACACGGTCGAATACAACATCGCCTATGGCCGCACCGGCGCGCGCCGCGCCGAGGTCGAAGGCGCGGCGCGCGCCGCGCACATCCACGCGTTCATCGCTTCGACGCCGAGAGGCTACGACACGATGGTCGGCGAGCGCGGCCTGAAGCTTTCCGGCGGCGAGAAGCAGCGTGTCGCCATCGCCCGCACGCTTTTGAAGAACCCGCCCATCATGATCTTCGACGAGGCGACCTCGGCGCTCGATTCGGCCAACGAGCGCGCCATCCAGGCCGAGCTGCAAAGCGCGGCGAGGAACCGGACGGCGCTCGTCATCGCGCACCGGCTCTCGACGGTTGTGGATGCGTACCAGATCCTCGTCATGGAAGAAGGCCGCATTCTCGAGCGCGGCACGCATGGCGAGCTCGTCGCGCGCGACGGCCGGTATGCCGAGATGTGGCGGCTGCAGCAGAGCAGCGCCGAGGAAGCGGTCGCCTGAGCGGCGGCGCGCTCGCTCGCTCGCCAGCCCGCGCGGCACGAAGGTTTCGATCGGCCGATTCCGGCAAACCCTCGTTTTTTCGGGCAAACACGCGGAGGCCGGTCAGCCGCGATCCCTAGAATTCCGTTCTTTTCTCGCGGCGCTCGCCCTGGCAGTGGCGAACCTCGGTCCGCGGCTTTCCCGCATTCAACTTCCCAGGAGTTCACATGAAGAAATCGGTCCTTGCCAGCGTGGCGCTGCTCGCCTGCGCCTTGGCCGCCACCGGCACGGTGCGCGCCGACGACACGCTGAAGAAGATCAAGGACAGCGACGCCGTCACCGAAGGCGTTCGCGATTCATCCGGGGTTCTTTCGTTCACCCTCGGTGACGGCAAGTACGCCGGCTTTCACTACGAGGTCTGCGCGCACGTCATCGCCGACATCCAGAAGCATCTCGGGATGTCCAGGCTCGAGGTGAAGTACCAGCCGGTCACCTCGCAGAACCGTATCCCGCTCGTGCAGAACGGTACGGTCGACCTCGAATGCGGCTCGACCACCAATAACGCGGCGCGCCAGAAAGACGTTGCCTTCGCGCCGACGCTCTACGTCGAGGAAGTGCGTATCGCGGTCAAGGCGAATTCGGGGATCAAGGGCGTCGCCGACCTGAACGGCAAGACCGTGGCGACGACGACCGGCACGACCTCCGTCCAACTGCTGCGCAAGAACAAGCGCGCCGCCGGAATGGATTTCAAGGAGCTCAACGGCAAGGACCATTCCGACAGCTTCCTGCTCCTCGAGTCGGGCCGCGCCGATGCCTTCGTCATGGACGGCCAGATCCTCGCCGGTCTGATCGCGAAGTCGAAGAATCCGGCCGACTACAAGATCGTCGGCGAACCGCTCTCGGTCGAGCCGATCGCCATCATGTACAAGAAGGACGACCCGGCCTTCAAGAAGGTGGTCGACGACAGCGTCAAGGCGATGATCAAGAGCGGCGACGTCGCCAAGCTTTACGACAAGTGGTTCATGCAGCCGATTCCGCCGGCCAACACGAAGCTCAACCTGCCGGCCTCGGACGCGACCAAGCGTGCCTGGGCCAGCCCGAACGACAAGCCCACCGAAGACTATGCGGAGAAGTGATCGGGTGACCGGCTGAGGTAAGCCCTAGCGCCGGGCGGCGCCGAGTTTGCTTACATTCGGCGAGAGCGCGGCGCGGAGCCATTCGCGTCGCGCTTTTGTCATTCGGCCGCAGGCAAGACGGCCACTACCGGGGCGGGCGTTGCGCATGGGTGACTGGAGTTTCTTCCTGCGGGACACGGGTGGCGACGAGACCTACCTGCACTGGATGATGACGGCCTGGGGCTGGACGCTCTCGGTCGCTGCCCTGTCGCTCATCGTCGCCCTGGTCGTGGGTTCGATCATGGGCATCCTGCGCACGACGCCGAGCAAGACGCTCGTCTTCGTCGGCAACGCCTGGACGGAGCTCTTTCGCAACATTCCCCTGCTGGTGCAGATCTTCCTCTGGTACCACGTCATCCCGTCGATCTTCCTCTCGCTGCGTGCCGTTCCGAGCTTCGTTCTCGTCGTCTTTGCGCTGGGGTTCTTCACTTCGGCGCGGATCGCCGAACAGGTGAAGGCCGGCATCCTGTCTTTGCCGAAAGGGCAGCGTTACGCCGGGCTTGCCATGGGCCTGACCCTGCCGCAGACCTATCGCTACGTGCTGCTGCCGATGGCCTACCGCATCATCATCCCGCCGCTGACCAGCGAGTCGATGAACATCATCAAGAACACGTCGGTCGCGTTCGCGGTGAGCATCGCCGAGCTGACGATGTTCGCGATGCAGGCGCAGGAGGAAACTTCGCGCGGCATCGAGATCTACCTGGCGGTGACGGCGCTCTATTTCGTCTCGGCCTTCGCCGTGAACCGCGTCGCCCACTTCATCGAGGTCCGCGTCCAGGTGCCGGGGATGATAGGGAGCAAGTCGTAATGCAGCTCGACTTCGCCTTCTTCAACTGGGCGTTGATCCAGAGCTTCATTCTCAAGGGCCTTCTCTTCTCGGTCGAGCTCACGATCATCGCCATGCTTGGCGGCGTCGCGCTCGGCACGGTGCTCGCGCTGATGCGCCTCTCGGGCAAGCCGTGGCTGGTGACGCCGTCGGCGATCTACGTGAACACGCTGCGCTCGATCCCGCTGGTGATGGTGATCCTCTGGTTCTTCCTGCTCATACCTCTGCTCATCGGGCGCCCGCTCGGCACGGACATCTCGTCGATCATCACCTTCACCGTCTTCGAAGCGGCCTATTACTCGGAGATCATGCGCGCCGGCATCCAGTCGGTGCCCAAGGGCCAGGTGGGAGCCGGCTATGCCGTCGGCATGACCTACGCGCAGTGCATGAAGCTCATCGTCCTGCCACAGGCTTTCCGCAATATGCTGCCCGTGCTGCTGACGCAGACGATCATCCTGTTCCAGGACACTTCGCTCGTGTATGCGATCGGCGCGTACGACCTGCTCAAGGGCTTCGAAATCGCCGGCAAGAACTACAACCGGCCGATCGAGGCCTATCTCATAGCCGCTATCGTCTACTTCATCATCTGCTTCTCGCTGTCGATGCTCGTGCGTCAGCTGCAGACGAAGATCGCCATCGTTCGCTGAGCGGAAGCCGCAACATGATCGACATCAAGAACGTCTCCAAGTGGTACGGCAGCTTCCAGGTGCTGATCGATTGCAGCACCGCGATCCAGAAGGGCGAGGTCGTCGTCGTCTGCGGGCCATCCGGCTCGGGCAAGTCGACCCTCATCAAGACGGTGAACGCGCTCGAGCCGTTCCAGAAGGGCGACATCGTCGTCGACAGCATTTCGATCGCTGATCCGAAGACGAATCTGCCGAAGCTGCGCTCGCGCGTCGGCATGGTGTTCCAGCACTTCGAGCTGTTTCCCCATCTCACGGTGACGCAAAACCTGACGCTCGCCCAGATCAAGGTGCTCAACCGCTCGCAGGACGACGCCAAGGTGCGCGGCCTGAAGATGCTCGACCGCGTCGGGCTCATGGCGCACAAGGACAAGTTTCCCGGCCAGCTCTCGGGCGGCCAGCAGCAGCGCGTCGCGATCGCCCGGGCGCTGAGCATGGATCCGATCGTCATGCTCTTCGACGAGCCGACCTCGGCGCTCGACCCGGAGATGGTCGGCGAGGTGCTCGACGTGATGGTGCTGCTCGCCAAGGAAGGCATGACGATGATGGTCGTCACGCACGAGATGGGCTTCGCGCGCAAGGTGAGCCACCGAGTCATCTTCATGGACGCCGGCAAGATCGTCGAGGACTGCACGCGCGACGAGTTCTTCGGCGATCCCGATGCGCGGACGCCGCGCGCCAAGGAATTTCTGTCGAAGATCCTCCAGCACTGAGCGTGGGGCTGGTCCTCAGCCTTCGCGCCCCGGGTCGCCAGCCGGCAGGACGTCGCGAAACATCTCGAAGTGCTTCCACGCCGGGACCGGTGGCACGTGGCCCGGTCGCGGCGCGAACTCCGAAATGCCGGTCTGCTGCATGCGGTGAACGTAACGCGGGCAGTTGGGAAAGACGCGGCTCACCTCGACGCGGACGACGCATTGCGCGCCTTCGAACTCGGCGACGGGGGAAGCGACGAAGTCGATCGCCGCGCGGCCCTGGACGCGCAGGCGCTGGCCGCTCGCGAAGTCGATGAAAAGAAGTCCGACGTGCGGGTTGACGAGCACGTTGCCCAGGCTCTTGAACATGCCGTTGCCGTCATAGCTCGGGAAAGCGAGATGCGTCGCGTCGAGGGCGCGGATGAAGCCGGGCTCACCGCCTTTGTACGAGCATTCGGGCCGCCCATCGGCGTCCGCCGTCGCGAGGATGAAGATCGACTGGCTGGCGACGAAATTGCGATCGTCGACGGTAAGCGCCTCGCGCCCGAGACGCTCGGCGATGCGGTCGGCCAGGCGCCGCGTGTCGAAGCGATCCTGAAGCCGCCGCGCGCCTTCGTGGTAGAGCGGGGGCGGCGCCGGCATCGCCATGCGAGCGCCTGTTTGCCGAGTCACGCGAGCCTGCCCATGGCGCTGACAGGCTCTAGGCAAGATCCTCGTGCAGACAGAGGACGTTGCCTTCCGGATCGTTGAACCAGGCGGCCTTTTCGGCGCCGAGGACGCAGACGTGGTCGACGGTCTTCATGCCGGGCAGATCGTAGTCGGCGAAGACGACGCCGCGCGACTCGAGGCTGCGAATCGTGGCGGCGATGTCGGCGACGCGAAAGCTCAGCGCCGTGTGCGTCGCCTTCGTGCCTTCGGCACGGGGAAAGAGGGCGATCTCGGTCGCGCCGATCCGGTACACGAATTTGCCGTCGGGCTTGCCGGCGCCGGCGCTGAGGCCGAGGCCGCCTTCGTAGAAGCGGCGCGCCCGCGCCATGTCCTTCACGGGCAGGATGCAGGTGACCTCGGCGAGCATGGACGCGCTCATGGGCAACGCCACGGCTGGCAGAGATCGTCGTCGACGTTCGTCATGCAAATTCTCCTTGCGAGGCGCCGTTCGTTGGCGTAGCTTGGCGTGCCGTGGGCGCTTGGTGAATACGCAGCCTTGCGTATGGAGCGCATGTGAAGCGTGGCCGCGGCGACCTCGCTTTTGAAGGAGTGAAGATGCTGCGCAGGGCGGACTTGCAACGGGGCTTCGCGACGCTGGGCGCCGTCGCCGAGCAATCCGACGATGCCGAGGCGTTCGCGCGCGCCGGCGTTCGCGAGTTGCCGGCGCTCGTCTCGAGCGAGCTCACGACGCTTTCAATCTGCCATCTGAGAAGCGGGCGCCGCGACGTCGTCGGCTTTCCCGACGCGCGTCTCAGCGCCCAGGATCGCCTCTGCTTCGACCGCTTCTTCGCGGAGCATCCGCTGGTCAGCTTTCATGCGGGAAGGCGGGGTCGGGGCGCGCACCGGATCAGCGACTCGGTGCCCTTCGCGCGCTTTCGCGAAGGCGCCCTGTACGACGAGTACTACCGGCGAATCGGCATCGACCACGTCGTCGCCTTGCCGATCCTCGTCGACGACGACGTGCTGGTGAGCTTCGTCCTGAACCGCAAGCACCGCGACTTCGCCGACCGCGAGTGCGAGTTGCTCGACCGCGTCGGCCCGCTTCTGTCGCGTCTGTACCGCGGCCTGCGCACGGGCACGGGCCCTTCGCCGCGCGGCGCGAATCACGCCATGCGGTCGCTCACGCCGCGGGAGCGCGAGGTACACCGCTGGGTCGCCGCCGGCAAGACCGATCGCGACATCGCCGTCATCCTGGATTGCAGCCACCGCACGGTCCAGAAGCACCTGCAGCGCATCTACGAAAAGCTCGGAGTCGAGACGCGGACGGCGGCGGCGATGCGCGGGCTCGACGCGCAGGGAAGCTGAGGCGCCCGGCCCGGCGCAACCCGCGGATGGGACAATCCGCGCATGCCCGATCAAGTGACCATCGTCCGCCCTGACGACTGGCATCTGCACGTGCGCGACGGGGCGGCGATGCGCGACGTCGTGCCGCACAGCGCCCGCCAGTTCGGGCGCGCCATCATCATGCCGAACCTGCGGCCACCGATCGTCCGCGTCGAGCAGGCGCTCGCATACCGCGATCGCATCGTCGCGGCCCTGCCGCTCGGGGCGTCGTTCGAGCCGCTGATGACGCTCTATCTCACCGACTCGACGCCGCCGCAAGAGATGCTGCGGGCCCGCGAGGCGGGGATCGTCGCGCTGAAGCTGTATCCCGCGGGCGCGACGACGAACAGCAACGCCGGCGTCACCGATCTGAAGAGGGTCGCCGCCGTCCTGGCAGCGGCCCAGCGCGAAGGCATCGCCCTTCTCGTGCACGGCGAAGTGACCGACCCGGACGTCGATGTCTTCGATCGCGAAGCGGTCTTCATCGATCGCCACCTGATCCCGCTACGTCGCGATTTCCCGGAGCTGAAGATCGTGCTCGAGCACATCACGACGAAAGAAGGCGCCCAGTTCGTCGCCGAGGCCGGCACGGGCACGGCCGCGACGATCACGGCGCATCACCTGCTCTACAACCGAAACGCCATCTTCGCGGGCGGCATCCGGCCGCACTACTACTGCCTGCCCATCCTGAAACGCGAAGAGCATCGGCGAGCGCTGGTGGCGGCGGCGACCTCGGGCAGCGAACGCTTCTTCCTCGGCACCGACAGCGCGCCGCACGCTGCGGCGCTCAAGGAGCACGCGAGCGGCTGTGCCGGCTGCTATACCGCCTTCAGCGCGCTCGAGCTCTACGCCGAGGCGTTCGACGCCGCGGGCGCGCTCGACAAGCTCGAATCGTTCGCCAGTTTCAACGGCGCGGCCTTCCATGGCCTGTCGCGCAATTCGGGCACCGTGACCCTTCGCCGGCAGGCGCGGAGCGTGCCTGCGTCGCTGCCTTTCGGCGCTGCCGAGTTGAAGCCGCTGCGCGCCGGGGAATCGGTGGCGTGGACGCTTTCGGCATCGGCGCAATTCCCTGGAGCCGCCCCATGAGCCCGACCGGCCGGATACTGTTTCTCATCGACGCCGACAACGTGTCGGTCGACGTGATCCGCGAAGCCTTGCAGCAAAAAATCGAGGCGCATGGGGCTGTTCACCTCAGGCGCTGCTATTGCAGCGCCGAATTCGCGGTCAAGAACCTGGAATTCCTGAAGGAACATTCGATCCGCGCCATGGTCAACGCGACGGCGGGCAAGAACTGCACCGACATCGCCCTGGCCATCGACGCGGTCGATCTCTGCGCTCGCGACGTGCCGGGCGCCGTCGTCATCGTCGCTTCCGATTCGGATTTCGCGCCGCTCGTCCTCTACCTGCGCGAGCTCGGTTGCCGGGTCGAGGGCGTGGGCCAGAAAGGCAAGACCGGCGTGGATTCGCCCCGCGCCTACGACGGCTTCACCGAATTGGCGACCGGGCAGCGGCGAGTCGCGAAGACGGCCAGGCCGGCGGCGAAAGCGGCCGATGCGAAACCGGCGCAGCGGCGCTCGCCCGTGTTGCCTGCCGAGATCGCCGGCGTGCTAGCCGCCATTCCCCGGCTGGCCTCGGGGGACGCGGTCGAGCTCCGCTTCGCGGCGGAGGCCCTTCGCAAGGCCGGGCTGCTGGCGAAGAACGCCTCGTTGACCCGCCTCTTCAAGCGGTACCCGGAATCGTTCATGCTCGCGCCGGCGGCGCAGCCCAATACGGTGCGATACCGTTCGTTCGAAGGCTGACCCTTCGCCGCCGCAAGGGGCGCCGAAGTGGTGCGCAAACGAAAAGGCGGCCCGTAGGGCCGCCTTTTCGGCGCCGCTGGCGCGGCTGATAGAGGATTACTTCGCGCCCGAAGCCGCTTGGCCTGCGGGCACCTCGCCAGCCTTGAGGGCGGCCTTGGTCGTGGCCTTGCGCTCGGCACGCGTCGTCGTCGAGCCGGGCTTGGCGCCGCTGCCCATCGAGCCGGCTTCGCCCATCGGCGTCCCCTCTTTGGCCTTGAGGGCGTCCTTGGCCGCTTTCTTGCGCTCGGCACGCGTCATCGTCGACTTGCCCGTGGGGGCGCTGCTCGCCAAGGTGGCTTCGCCGGCCGGGGCCTTCACCGCACTGTGGGCTTCAGCCTTCACTTCGGCGCGTGTCGGCGACGAAGCTTGCGCGAAGGCGCCTTGTGAAAACATGGCGACCGCCGCAGCGATGGCGCTCAGAGCAAGTTTGGTCTTCATCGATATCTCCTGGGATTGTTTGCAAAGAAGGAAAGGGGCACTACGCAAAAGTCCCGGCTCTCGGTTCACGAACCCTTGCCGCGGCTCGACGCTCCGGTGCGACTAGCGAGACTTCACATGACAATCGCGGCAACACCGGATCTGTTGACGCGAGCGAGAGCGGCGCTCATGGCCCCGCAACCGGACATTTTACCCATTCCCGCCCGTTTCGCGGCCCGGTGCGCGACTCCGGCCGGCAGAGTGTCGCGCCGTTGAAACGCTCGCCGATAATCAAAGCGTGAAGCGAGCCAGGCCGTCGCCGGCGTTGCCCTCGGGCGGCGCTGGAGGAAGGTCCGGACTGCACAGGGCGGCGTAGCAGCTAACGGCTGCCCACCGCGAGGTGAGGATCAGAGCAACAGAGACGAGTCGGTGCGCCCACCGCAAGGCGGGCGCACCGGGTGAAACGGGCAATCTCTACGCGCAGCAATACCAAATAGGCCGGCGTGGGCCGGGGCTTCGGCCTCGGCTTCGAAGTGTGGCTCCGCACGAGCCGGCGGGTAGGTAGCACCGAGCCGGGCAGCGATGCCCGGCCCAGAGGAATGGCGGCCACGGTGGCGACGTCGCAAGACGCCGCCGCTGCACAGAATCCGGCCTATCGGCTCGCTTCACTCTTTCTGCGGCCGCGAAACCTCGGCGCCGACGATTCGGCGCTCACTACACTGGTCGGCTTTGCCGCGATGAATCCCGACGCGAGAACCCTGTGGCAGGCGCCCAGCTGGGGCCTGGCCGTGCTGCTGGCCTGCCTCGGCATGCTCGGGCCCTTCTCGATCGATACCTACCTGCCGGCGTTTACCGGGATCGCGCGGGCGATCGGCGCCTCGCCGGTCGAGATGCAGCAGACGCTCTCGGCCTATCTGTTCGGCTTCGCGGTCATGAACCTGTTCCATGGCGCACTCTCCGACAGCTTCGGACGTCGACCGGTCGTGCTCGGCGGTCTTGCCGTCTTCACGCTGGCCTCGATCGGCTGCGCGCTGTCGCAGCACGTTGGTGCGCTAGTCTTCTTCCGCGCCGTGCAGGGCATGTCGGCCGGCGCCGGTATCGTCATCTCGCGAGCGGTGATCCGCGACATGTTCCCGCCCGCCGATGCGCAACGCGTGATGTCGCAGGTGACGATCTATTTCGGCGTCGCGCCGGCGATCGCGCCGATGGTCGGCGGCTACCTCTTCATCCACGCCGGCTGGCACACGATCTTCTGGTTTCTCACCGGCGTCGGCATCGTGCTTCTGCTCGCGATCTGGAAGCTCCTTCCCGAGACGCTTCACTCGACGCACCGGCAGCCGTTCAATGCGCGCCACCTGTTGCACGGCTACTGGGCGCTGGCCAGCAACCCGCGCTTTCTCACTCTGGCGCTCGCCAGCGGCATCCCGTTCAACGGCATGTTTCTCTACGTGCTGTCGGCGCCGGTCTTCCTCGGCGATCTTCTGCACCTGGCGCCGGGCGAGTTCTTCTGGTTCTTCCTGCTGAGCATTGCCGGGATCATGAGCGGCGCCTTTCTCTCCGGCCGCATGGCCGGCCGGATCAAGCCTTCGCGGCAGATCCGCTACGGCTTTCTCATCATGGGCGGCGTTTCGATTGCGAATCTCGCGCTCAACCTGCTCTTCGTTCCCGAGGCCTGGTGGGCGCTCTTTCCGATCGCGTTCTATTCTTTCGGCTGGGCGATGATGGTTCCGGTCGTGACGCTTCTCGTGCTCGACATCGTTCCCGAGCGGCGCGGCATGGCGTCGTCGTTCCAGGCCTGTATCGGCAGCTCGGCCAATGGCGCCGTCGCCGGCGTGATTTCGCCCCTGGTCATGCACTCGACGGTCGCTCTGGCGGCCACGTCCCTGGCAATGATGAGCATCGGCGTCTTCGCCTGGCTCTGGGTCAAGCCCCGCTTGGCGCGACAATCGACGCCATGACGCTGTTCCTCGCAGGCATGGTGCTCTTCCTCGGCATCCATTCGATCTCGATCGTGGCGCCGGGCTGGCGCCGCAACCAGGTTGCGCGGCGCGGCGAAGGGGCGTGGAAGGGGATGTATTCGATCGTCGCCGGCGTCGGCCTGGCCCTCCTCATCGTCGGCTATGGCATGGCGCGGCGCGAGCCGGTCGTTCTCTACACCCCTCCGTCGGCGCTGCGCCATGTTGCTCTTCTGGTCATGCTGCCGGTGTTCCCGCTTCTCTTTGCCGCGTATCTGCCGGGCCGCATCCGTGTTGCCGCCCGACATCCTTTTCTGCTCGCGACCAAGCTCTGGGCGACGGCCCATCTGCTGGCCAACGGAACGCTCGTCGACGTGCTGCTGTTCGGCGGTTTCCTCGTCTGGGCGGTCGCCGATCGCATTTCGGTCAGGCGCCGCTCGGCCGCCGAGGCGCACGACGCGCCGACGGCGCCGGCGCGTGCCATGAACGATGCGATCGCGGTCGTCGGCGGCCTCGCTGTCTACGCGGTCATCGTGCTCTGGGCGCACCGCTGGCTGATCGGGGTTTCGCCCCTGGCCTGACGAGCGCGGTCGCGACGCCATGCATGCCATCGCCGCGCGGGACGGACCCCGCTTCGAGGTGGCGCCCTACCGTTTGTCGGGCGCCGTCTACGGCGTTCTCATGAATCATCGTGCCGCGCTTGCCGCGCTCGGCGAAGCGGTCGACAAGGCTCCGTACCTGGCGGCGCCGAAGGGCGTCGTTCTCTACATCAAGCCGCGCAACGCGATCGTCGCTCCTGGCCAGGCCGTGCAGGTCGATGCTGCGGCCGGCGCCGTCGAAGTCGGCGCCGCGCTCGGCATCGTCATCGGCCGCACGGCCTGCGCGATCGGCGAAAGCCGGGCGCCCGAGTGCATCGCCGGCTTTGTCATCGTCGGCGACTTCAGCGTTCCGCATGCGTCGTACTTCCGTCCCGCGATCCGGTTCCGGGCGCGCGACGCGTCCTGCGTCATCGGCCCGACGGTCGTCCAAGCGAGCGCGGTGGCCAATGCCGACGCGCTCGGCGTTCGCGTCTTCGTCGAAGGTCGCCTGGTGCACGAAGCGAGCACCGGCGGCACGTTTCGCAGCGTCGCCCGGCTGGTGGCCGACGTCAGCGACTTCATGACGCTCGCCCCGGGCGACCTATTGCTCGCCGGCGTGGCGCCGGGCGCGCCGCACGTCGGCCCGAATGCGCACGTCGCCATCGAGATCGACGGCCTCGGCCGGCTCGAAGCTCGTACTGCGCTCGCGGAACCGCTCGCATGAAGCGCGCCCGCATCGCCTACTCGGGTGCCATCCACGAAGCGGCGCCAGGTGTGGCTGCGGGCTCGCTTCGCCTCGCCGACGGCCGCGTCGTCGCTGAAGATGCCGTCGTCTGGCTGCCACCATTCGAGGTCGGCACCATCATCGCCCTGGGCCTCAATTACGCCGATCACGCGAAGGAGCTGTCGTTCAACGCGCAGGAAGAGCCGCTCGTCTTTCTCAAAGGAGCCGGTTCGCTCATCGGCCATCGCGGGCAGACCCGACGTCCCGCCGGCGTGACCTTCATGCACTACGAATGCGAGCTCGCGGTCGTGATCGGCCGGCCGGCGAGGAAGATCGCTCGCGCCGACGCGATGGCCCATGTCGCCGGCTATACCGTCGCCAACGACTACGCGATCCGCGACTATCTCGAGAACTGGTACCGCCCGAATCTGCGCGTCAAGAGCCGCGACGGCGGCACGGTGCTCGGCCCCTGGCTCGTCGACGCCGCCGACGTGTCGGCGCCGCCGCAGCTCGAGCTGAAGACCACCGTCAACGGCCGCGTCGTACAGCAGGGCAATACGCGCGACCTCGTGTTCGACATCGCGTTCCTCATCGAATACCTGAGCGGCTTCATGACGCTGCAGCCCGGCGACGTGATACTCACGGGGACGCCCGAAGGCGTCGTCGACGTCGGCGTAGGCGACGAGGTCGTCTGCGAGATCGAAGGTATCGGCCGGCTCGCCAACACCATCGTTGGCGACGAGGTGTTCGGGCGCTGAAACGCGACGGACAAGGGAAGGCGAATGCGAATCCAGCATCTGATCGGGGGCCGCGCGGTCGAGAGCCGCGACTACTTCGAGACGGTGAATCCGGCGACGCAGGAAGTGCTCGCCGAAGTCGCCCGCGGCGGCGCCGGGGAAGTTGCTGCGGCCGTCGCCGCCGCCAAGGCGGCGTTTCCGGCCTGGGCCGGCAAGCCCGCGGCCGAACGCGCCGGCCTGATGCGAAAGCTGGGCGACCTGATCGCCGCCAACGTCGCACCGATCGCAGAGACCGAGACGCGTGACACCGGCCAGGTGATCGGCCAGACGAAGAAGCAGCTCGTGCCGCGCGCCGCCGACAATTTCCACTACTTCGCCGAGATGTGCGTGCGTGTCGACGGCCACACCTATCCGACGCCGACGCACCTCAACTACACGCTCTTCCATCCCGTCGGTGTCTGCGCGCTGATCTCGCCGTGGAACGTGCCCTTCATGACGGCGACGTGGAAGGTCGCGCCCTGTCTGGCCCTGGGCAACACCGCGGTGCTGAAGATGAGCGAGTTGTCGCCGCTCACGGCGGCACGTCTCGGCGAGCTGGCGCTCGAAGCGGGCATCCCCGCGGGCGTGCTCAACGTCGTGCACGGGTATGGCGCAGAGGCCGGCGAAGCCCTGGTTTCGCACACCGACGTTCGCGCCATCTCGTTCACGGGCTCGACACGCACCGGCAACCGCATCGTGCAGAGCGCCGGGCTGAAGAAGTTCTCGATGGAGCTTGGCGGCAAGAGCCCATTCGTCGTCTTCGCCGACGCCGATTTCGAGCGCGCGCTCGACGCGGCGGTCTTCATGATCTTCTCGAACAACGGCGAGCGCTGCACCGCGGGCTCGCGCATCCTGGTCGAGAAGTCGATCTATGCCGAGTTCGCGAAGCGCTTCGTCGAGCGGGCCACGCGGATCGCGGTCGGCGACCCGCTCGACGAGAAGACGATCGTCGGGCCGATGATCAGCCGCGGTCACCTCGAAAAGGTGCGCGGCTACATCGCGCTCGGCAGCGAGGAGGGCGCGACGATGCTTTGTGGCGGGCTCGGCACGCCCGAGTTGCCGGCCGCCCTTCGCGCCGGAAACTTCGTCGCGCCGACGGTTTTCGCCGACGTCGACAACCGCATGCGGATCGCCCAGGAAGAAATCTTCGGGCCGGTCGCCTGCCTGATCTCCTTCGACGGCGAAGCCGACGCGATCGCCAAGGCCAACGATGTCGTCTACGGCCTGTCGAGCTATGTCTGGACACGTGACCTCGGTCGTGCCCACCGCGTCGCCGCCGCGATCGAGGCGGGCATGTGCTTCGTCAACAGCCAGAACGTGCGCGACCTGCGGCAGCCCTTCGGCGGCACCAAGGCGTCGGGAACGGGGCG
>Ga0207927_1000454_pt1 | contig 17447 bp, 16 predicted proteins | sample NGESurdeep072012_2_FD_184456 | JGI IMG/M metagenome (GOLD analysis project Ga0207927, IMG submission 184456) | Arctic peat soil microbial communities from Barrow, Alaska - NGEE Surface sample 210-2 deep-072012 (SPAdes) | ecosystem: Environmental > Terrestrial > Soil > Wetlands > Peat ... | reverse complement strand
GTGCAGCATCGCCCATGCGCTCTGGTACGAACCGATCTCCAGCGTGCGTTGCAGGCTCAGGGCCGAGACGCCGTCCTTGCTCGTGGCGAACAGCCAGCAAGCGTTGAACCACACCGTCAGCGGTGTTCTCGTCCGGTCGAACACCGTGCCCGCCGTCACCGAGGTACGCCCGCCACACCCTTCGCACATGAACCGACCATCACCCAGGCGCCAACCACCCCCTTGGCCACAGTCCGGACACGAGAAACCCGCAGGCCAGCGCAGCCACACCAGATAATCGAGACAGTCGGCATCGGTCCGGAACCAGGCTTGGACCTCGCCCGCCGACCTCGGGTACCGCACGCCAGCACGAGGAGCATCCACCCGCCCAGGTTACTCCGGTTAAATGGATAGGCCAGAGTGAGGATACGGGGTCTATCCATGGGTGCTCAGCAGATCCGGGTTCGGGTGTGGCCAAGGACTTGGTCTCGTTCAAGATCAGCCAACGAAATCCCAGCGACGCGCGTGCTTGGTCGGATGTCTGCCAGGGGAAGCGGTAGCTCGATGACCTCGCAGCCGCCGCGAGGCGCCAGCGTTCTGCGCGGACTGGGCAGTGGGGAGGGCAGTCCGGCTTCGGGCAGCTTGCGCCGCCAGCAACGCGTCATACGGTCCCGACTCGGCCGGTCGAGAGCCGTTGGCGACAAAGTCACTGGCCACAGAACCTGGCTCAAGAACACTCACCCAGATGCCAAACCGCTCAGCGACCACGGCCAAGGACTGCATGAAGCACCTCCACGGCGAACTTCGCGCCGCACTACGCATCGGCGAACGGCTGCCCGACCGCGCCCCCACGCTGGTGACCGTGAGGATCCAGCCACTTCCGGCCTCGCGCATCGCCGGCAGCACAGCCTGGGTGAGCGCGACCGCGCCGAGGTAGTTGACCTCGAGCTGGTCCCGAACCTGCTGCATCGTGAGCTGCTCGGCCGTAGCGACAGAACCACGACCTGAGTTGTTGGCGAGCACGTCAATCCGGCCGTGATCGACAGCGATGCCGTCCAGGCATGCCCGCATCGCCTCATGGCCGGCGACATCAAGATCGACCCCAGCCGTGGATGCCGCCTCACGGGCAGCCTCCGCACGGGACGTATCGCGCACGGTCGCAACGACGGTCAGCTCTGCGCGCGCCAGCTCCGCTGCAGCATGAAGCCCCATCCCGGTCAAGGTACCCGTCAGGACAGCCACTTCAGTCATGTTCACCAATCTAGGGGCACACTGAGGACATGAAGTTCCTTGATGTGCCGGGTCTGGGTCAGGTCAGCCGCGTCGGGCTGGGTACGTGGCAGTTCGGATCACGGGAGTGGGGGTACGGGGAGGGCTACGCCTCGGGTGCCGCCGTCCAGATTGTCGAGCGGGCCCTTGAGCTGGGGGTGACGCTGTTCGATACGGCCGAGATCTACGGCTTTGGCAAGAGCGAGCAGATCCTGGCCCGGGCCTTGGGCGCCGAGCGCAGTCAGGTCGTCGTGGCCAGCAAGGTGTTTCCGGTGGCCCCGTTTCCTGCGGTGCTCCGCCGCCGCGAGCAGGCCAGCGCCCGACGGCTGCAGATTCGCCGGATCCCGCTGTACCAGGTGCACCAGCCCAATCCGGTCGTGCCTGACTCGGTGATCATGCCGGGAATGCGCAGCCTGCTACAGGACGGACTGATCGGTGCGGTGGGCGTCTCGAACTACTCGTTGCACCGATGGCGCCAAGCCGATGACGCACTCGGGCAGCCGGTCGTGAGCAACCAGGTCCAGTTCTCGCTGGCACACCCCGACCCGCTGGAAGATCTCGTGCCGTTCGCCGAACGCGAAAACCGCATGGTGATCGCCTACAGCCCGCTGGCGCAGGGCCTGCTCGGCGGAAACTACACAACGGACAACCGGCCCGGCGGGGTGCGGGCGGCCAACCCGCTGTTCGGCACGGAGAACCTGCGCCGGGTCGCACCCCTGCTGGACACGCTGCGTCAGGTTGCCGACGCTCACAACGTCAAGCCCGCCCAGGTGGCGCTGGCCTGGCTGCTCAGCCTGCCCCAGGTCGTGGTCATCCCCGGCGCGTCCAGCGTCGAGCAGCTCGAGTTCAACGTCGCCGCCGCCGACCTCGAACTGCCTGCGTCCTCCCAGGCTGCGCTTACCGAAGCGGCCCGAGCCTTCATCCCGATCTCAGCGGCCGCCACCTTCATCGGCGGGCTGAGGGACAAACTCGGCATCTAGCCATCACTGTGAGTCCAACCGGAACATCTGCACTGCTGTGCTGCCGTAGGCCTCCGGGACTACGGTCGGGACCATGGCCCGACAGGTAGCTTCGATCAAGGCCATCCAGGGCGACATCACCACCGAGAACGTTGATGCGATCGTCAACGCCGCCAACAGCTCTCTGCTTGGCGGCAGCGGAGTTTCCGGGGCTATCCACAGGGCTGGCGGTCCGAGCCTGTTGGAAGGAGTGTCGCGCGCTGCGCCGCACGACCTACCCCCAAGGTCTTCGCGTCGGAGAAGCCGTGGCCACCGGCGCCGGGAACCTGCCGGCACGTTGGCTGATTCATGCCGTCGGCCCGAATCGTCATGCAGGTCAGACAGATCCAGCTCTGCTCGAATCCTGCTTCAAGACCTCGATCAGGGAAGCGGTGAACGTCGGGGCTCGGTCGGTGGCATTCCCCGCGATCAGCTCAGGGGTCTTTGGCTGGGACATAGCCGAGGTCGCCCGTATCGCGGTCGCCGAGCTTCGGGGTTCACCTCACCTGGGCGAGCTGGACCTGGTGCGCTTCGTCCCGTTCAGCCGAGCCAGCCATGAGGCGTTCATCGCCGCGCTCGGTCAGGACTGACCCGCGCGGACTCCACACGGCACTACCCCAACGCCCCTCCCGCACTTGCTTCAGCCGCGTCCCCGCCAGATGACAAGTGCCGAGGACGGGATGACGCTGGGCGCTGGGCGCTGGCCGGCCCGTACGGCCACGACCTCACCAGCCCTCCCGGCGGCGAAAACCCTCGAGCCTGCACCCATGGCCGATTTCAGGGCGTCGACCTGACCGCGCAGCTCGCTCACCCGTGCCCGAAGTGCCTGTACCTGGTTCTCGAGATCCAGAATGCGCTGGATGCCAGACAGGCTGACACCCTCGTCCTGCGAGAGGCGCTGCACCTCCCGCAGCAGTGCGACGTCCCGCGCCGAGTAACGACGTCCACCACCGCGGGTGCGCGATGGTGAGACCAGACCCAGCCGGTCGTACTGCCGCAGGGTCTGGGCGTGCATGCCGGCCAGCTGCGCCGCGACCGAGATCACGAAGACCGGGGTCTCGTCATCGGGGGAGAACCCGCCGGAGCCTTGCACGGCGTCCATTGCTCAGCCTTGCCGGGCCCTGGCGAACACGTCCGCCCGGGGGTCGGCATCGCCCTCCTCTGCGCGCAGAACCTCCACGGCCTCTCGCGCCTTCTCGGACAACCGCTGGGGTATCGCGACGCTCACCTTGGCCAGCAGGTCACCAGCGTGGTTCTTGGTCGCGATGCCCCTGCCCTTGACACGTAGCACCCGGCCATTGGGGGTCCCGGCTGCAATCCGGACCTTGACCGGGTCACCGGACAACGTCGGCACGGAAACCGTTGCCCCCAAGGCGGCTTCGGCAAAAGTGACTGGAAGATCGACGGTCAGGTTTTCGCCGTCCCGGCCAAAGACGGGATGTTCTTCCACCTGCACGGTGAGCATGAGGTCGCCCGCCGCAGCGCCCTGGTCGCCCGGGGTGCCCTTGCCGCGGAGCCGGATCTTCTGACCGTCCTTAACGCCGACCGGGATACGCGCGGTGATCCTGGAACCGTTGGCGGTGCTCAGCGTCACCGTCGACCCCTCGACCGCGTCGCGGAACGACAGCGTCGTCCGTGCCTCGATATCCTCGCCACGACGTGGTCCCGCTGTGGAACCAAAGCCTCCGTAGCCCTGCTGACCTTCCGGTCCGAACATGCCACCAAGGATGTCCTCGAGGTTCGGCTGCCCTGCGCCGCCACGGCTGGTGCTGAAGCGAACGTTGCCACCGCGGCCACCCCCACCACCGCGGCCACCCCCACCACCGCTGCCGAACAGGTTGCTGAAGACGTCCTCGAACCCAGCACCACCACCACCGGGCCCCCCGGAGGTGAACCTGGCCCCACCGTGGCTCATCGAGCGGATGGCGTCGTACTGCTTGCGCTCCTCAGGAGTGGACAGGACGGCATAGGCCTCGCCGATCTCCTTGAAACGCTTCTCCGACGCGCTGTCCCCTGGGTTCTGGTCGGGGTGCAGCGTGCGAGCGAGCTTACGGTAGGCCTTCTTGATCGCGGCCGAGTCCGCATCGGCAGGAACGCCGAGGATCGCGTAGAAGTCCTTCTCGAACCAGTCCTGGCTCGCCATCGACGTCTCCTTTCGTCTCTTCACCAAACGAAGGGACCGTGTGGTGTTCTACCAGCTGGACCCAGGGACCGTGCGCGGCATGGTCCCCAGGTTTGCAGTGGCGTGACTGTCATGGTCCCTAGGTTTGCGGATCGGCCACGGCGACCCGGGCCACCCGAATGATCCGGGGACCCATCCGGTAACCGGGCTGCAACACCTGTACCACTGTGGTGCCCTCGGTGCCCTCAGCCAGCTCGGCCTCGATATGCATGAGCGCCTCGTGGACAGTCGGGTCGAACGGATCGCCGGGCTGGCCGTAACGCTCCACGCCGATCTTGGTCAGCGTGCCGTCGAGCTTGTCGGCGATAGCCGCGAACGGCCCACCCTCCAGGTCACCGTGCTGACGTGCCAGGTGGATGTCATCCAGCACCGGCAGCAGGGCTTCGATGACACTGCCGACCGCGAGGTCACGATGCATCTGGCGGTCACGGTCGACACGTTTCTTGTAGTTGACGTACTCAGCCTGCAACCTCTGCAGGTCGCGAGTCAGGTCAGCCGCGAGGGTCGTGTCCGGGTGAACATCGCCGCCCTCGACAGACTCTGCGACGTACTCGGCCTCGAGAACCTCAACATCCTGGTCCGCTACAACCTCGGCCACTTCATCCTGGCCGGCCCCCGACCCGGAGCGGGGATGACGAACAGCGCCCGTCTCTGGATCGAGGCGCCGCTTGTCAGTGACCCTTGGGCCCGTGGGCTCGGATTCCTCCGAGCCCACGCGCTCCGGATCGACCCGGTTGGCGTCCGTCACTTCTTGTCACTAGTTGCCTTGGAGTCGCCCTCGGTCTCGTCAATGACCTCGGCGTCAACAACATCATCGTCATCGGCGGGCTTGGTCGGGCCTGTTGACGAAGGACCCTCGTGGGACCCAGCGCCGGCGCTCTCAGCTGCTGAGGCTGCGGCATACATTGCGGTGCCAAGCTTCTGCGACTCCTCGGAGAGCTTTGTGGCCTTGGCCGTGATGTCCGCGGGCGACACGCCGGAGCCGTCCTTGAGAGCGTCCTTGAGGTCGCTCAGCGCTGCGTCGACCTCACCGCGACCGTCGGCCGGGATCTTGTCGGAGCTGTCGGCGAGGAACTTCTCGGTGGAGTAGACGAGCTGCTCGGCCGTGTTGCGAGCCTCGGTCTCCTCACGGCGAGCCTTGTCCTCCTCCGCGTGCTCCTCGGCCTCGCGGACCATGCGCTCGATCTCGTCCTTGGGCAGCGCGGAGCCACCGGAGATCGTCATGGACTGCTCCTTGCCGGTTCCCCGGTCCTTGGCGGAGACGTGGACAATGCCGTTGGCGTCGATGTCGAAGGTGACCTCGACCTGCGGCACGCCTCGGGGAGCGGGCGCGATGCCGGTCAGCTCAAAGGTGCCTAGACCCTTGTTGTGCTGGGCGATCTCACGCTCACCCTGGAACACCTGGATGAGAACCGAAGGCTGGTTGTCGTCGGCGGTGGTGAAGACCTCGGAACGCTTGGTCGGGATAGCCGTGTTGCGCTCGATGAGCTTGGTCATCAGGCCACCCTTGGTCTCGATGCCCAGGGACAGCGGGGTGACGTCAATCAGCAGGACGTCCTTGCGCTCACCCTTGAGGACACCGGCCTGCAGGCTCGCGCCGACAGCGACCACCTCGTCCGGGTTGACACCCTTGTTGGGCGCCTTGCCACCGGTCAAGGCGGTGACGACCTCGGTGACCGAAGGCATACGAGTTGAACCACCAACAAGCACAACGTGATCGATCTCGCTGACATTGATGCCGGCGTCCTTGATGACCTGGCGGAATGGAGCCTTGGTGCGCTCGAGCAGGTCGGCGGTGAGCTGCTCGAACTGCGCGCGGGTCATTGACTCGTCCAGGTGGATCGGGCCGTTCTCCGACATTGAGAGATATTGCAGGCTGATGTTCGTGCTCGTCGCGGTGGAGAGCTCCTTCTTTGCCTGCTCGGCCGCGTCACGCAGACGCTGCATGGCGATCTTGTCGTTGGCCAGGTCGGCGCCACTGGTGTTCTTCACGATCGTCACCAGGTGCTGGACGATGCGCTCGTCCCAGTCGTCACCACCGAGCTTGTTGTCACCGTTGGTCGCGCGGACCTGGATGGTGGAGAAACCGTCCTCGGGGTCCTTGCCGACCTCGAGCAGCGAGACGTCGTACGTGCCACCGCCGAGGTCGAAGACGAGGATGAGCTCGTCCTCCTTGCCCTTGTCGAGGCCGTAGGCCAGTGCCGCAGCGGTCGGCTCGTTGATGATGCGCAGGACGTTGAGGCCCGCGATCTCGCCGGCCTCCTTGGTGGCCTGCCGGTGGGCATCGTCGAAGTACGCCGGGACGGTGATCACGGCGTCCGTGACGGTCTCGCCGAGGTAGGACTCCGCATCGCGCTTGAGCTTCTGCAGGATACGCGCGCTGATCTCCTGGGCGGTGTAGTTCTTGTCGTCGATCTTGCGCGACCAGTCGGTGCCGATCTCGCGCTTGACCGAGCGAATGGTGCGTTCGATGTTGGTGACGGCCTGTCGTTTGGCGATCTCGCCGACGAGAACCTCGCCGTTCTTGGCGAACGCGACGACGGACGGCGTGGTGCGCCCGCCCTCGGCGTTGGCGATGATCGTGGGCTCGCCGCCCTCGAGGACGGCGACTGCCGAGTTGGTGGTGCCGAGGTCGATGCCTACCGCACGAGCCATTTCTTATCTCCTGTATGACGAGTGATGATGTTGACCTACGAGTGCTTTGTGACCCAATGTGCTCGATGTCCGCCTGGGTTGTCAAACCGACGCTCTGTAAAGTTGCGCCTAACAGACTCAACTTAGGTGGTGCGGCGATTGTTCCGATGGGCTGCATCCGGATCTCCTGGGCTATCCGGGTGTGTGCGGTGATCATTGAGGCGCGCAGTGCCGACATAGCGACACGACCGGTGACGTCCGCGTGCAGCCGGACGGCGGCGTGGGTCTCGCGGCGGCCGTCGTGATCGACGGCGGTGTCGTCCGGCTCCTACTGGTCCCGGCATTCATGATGCTGGCGGGCAACAACAACTGGTGGCTTCCATGATGGCTGGACCGGCTCCTGCCGCACCCTGTTCCAGAGGGCGCCGAGATGCGGGTCGGCCGCTGAACGGAGCGGGCGCGGCAGACCACCCTGTTCCCAGGCATTCTCCGCTAGTGCCAAAGCCAGCCGATGGCGGCGTCCGCGACCTCTTCCCAGCCCGGCTCGCTGCAGATGTAATGCGAGCGGCCGTCGAACTCCCGGTAGTCGACCCGCCCGTGGTCGGACCTGTATCCCCCCGCGTTGCGCCGCACCATGGCCACCGGCGTGAGGTGATCCTGGGTGCCGGTGAGAAACAGCAGCGGCCCCTGCACTGCCCCAAAGTCGATCTTGGCTGACCGCCCGAGAATGCTCCGGGGCACGTTGCGGCTCTCCGGGACCACGAACCGGTCGAAAACGTCGTCGCTGGCTGAACGGGTGAGGGTGTTGCAGAACGCGTAGTGGAACCGCTTGGGCGTCATGAACACCGGTTTGTTCCCTGCCAGAGGGTTGATGTGGGGGTAGTTCGCTCGCAGGAAGTGCGGGCTGAACGAAACCAACCCCTGCGGCGGCGCGGAGCTGATCGCGACGCCCGCGCGGGCGAAGCCGTCGTTGACCAGCCGCTGGACCAGCAGTCCGCCGATCGAGTGGCCGACCAGGATCGGGCGTTCGGGAAGGGCGTCGATCAGTGCCTTGAAGTGCTCGGTCAGGGCGCCGAATGTCAGGGCGCCGAGGTCCGGGTCGACCTCCGAACGCAGGATACGCGGGTCACCGTCGTGATAGGGCCAACTAGGGGTGCTGCAGGAGAACCCCGCCGAGGTGAACCGCTCGACCCAGGGCTTCCAGCTCTGGCCGTTGAGATACATGCCATGGATGAAGATGACGTGAGGGGCCATCCCACGACTCTAAGTGCGCTGAGCCCCGGGGGGGCGCCGGGAATCTCTTGCGCCGCAGACCGGCCTGCTTCCGGGCGACCTGCGGCGCGAGCCCGAGGCTCGACAGCCGGAGATTGTTCATCGCCTCGATCGTGGGTCGGCGTGGAGCGCCGCAGAGAGCAGCGGTGAGACGCCGACGATGTCACCGGCGGCCATCGTCACGGTGTTGGGGTTTCCGTTGCGGGCGTCACGCAAGTGGGTGGTGACACATTCGATGCCCCGGCCTCGGTGGTGACGTCGACAGCCATGCCGCGACGGGGTCGATCCTGCGATCGGTGATGATGCAGCCGCTGGACCCGCTTGGCGGCTCGAGGTTCCCCATGGAAGTTGTTGAACGACAAGATCTGGATCTTCATAGTGGGAGCATTCGATTCCGCCTGAGATACGGCCTTCCTGGGCGAACGGCCCTCTCGCAACCAGCTTCTCGGCGTCGGCGTCGGAGCCGTCGGCCTGATCATCGTCGCGCTCGGGCACAGCGCCATCGCCCTGATCCTGGTTCTGATCCTGGTCCTGGTCCTGGGTGCAGCCCTGTAGTGGTCCATCGGCAACGTCCTCGCACGCTGGGTCCAGGCCTGTTCCGGGCTTTCACTGGTGGTCTATTCGGGCCTGGTCGTCCCGGCGCCGTTGTTGCCGCTCTCGCTGGTCGTTGAGAGGCCGGACACCATCGGCACTGCCATCGGGCACCTGTCCGCAATGGCCATCACAAGCACCATGCTCACGGCATACACCTCTTTGCTGCTGGGCTACGGGATCTGGATCACCTTGCTGGTCCCGGTCGCAGGACTCCTCGCGGCATGGATCGTCCGGGGCGAGATCCCTACCGCCATCGAGGCCGTGGGGGGAGGACTGCTCCTGGCAGGAGTCGCGATCACGACCCTTCGCCGCCGGAGCCAGGCTTGCATCACCTAACGCGGGAGCTGTGCAGCTACAGGCGCGAGAGCAACAGCGGTACGCCGGCCACGATCAGCCCCAGAGCCAGCATGAGTGAGTCCCCGGGTCGCCATGGCGCCGGCTCGGCCCACGTCCGGCGGGGGGCCGTGGTGACTGCGCTCGAGAAGCCGCGCGCCTCCATCGCCACCGCCATCCGCCCGGCCTGACGCAGCGTCTCGATGAGCAGCCCAAAGGTCAGCGCCGCCAGCGAGCGGCCACGACCCAGCGGCGAACGGCTCGGGCCCAGGCCTCGCACCCGACGAATCCGAGCAAGCTGGTCCCAGTGCTCACCAAGGCCCTCGAACCGGTAAAGCGCCGCCACCGTGGCCACGATCGGCCTGGCCGGGAGCCGCAGGCGTTGGCCCAGATGATCGCCCAGCTCTGACGGGTCGATGCGTGACGCCAGCAGCACACCGGGCACCACGAAGAAGGCAACCCTCAGCCCGGCCAGCGCACCTGTAGACACCTCGCGCCCGGGGCTGAGCAGCCAGTTCGAGAAGCTGACCGAGGCAACCGCGAACAGACCCGGGAGCAGGCGGCGCCACGGCGGTCGGCCGACGCCCAGAACCATCGGAGCCAAAGCGATCTGGACCCCGATGGCGATCAGGGCCATGCGCAGGTTGAAGATGAAGGGCGCACCAAGCACCAGCACGATCGAGACCAGGAGCAACGAGAGTGGGCCGGACCGGCCGGCGAGCCCGGCTAACCCCGCGGGCGCAGTCATCGCGGGCTTCGCACCCGGTGCCGGCGAAGGTGGCGACTCGATCACCGAGTCGACTGCGGGGTCGACGATCCGCCCTTCCCGTAACGTGATCCGCCGGTCAGCCAGGGCGATCAACAACGGGTCATGGGTGGCCAAGACCACGCCGATCCCGGCGTCCCGGGCCGCGACAACGACGCCCGCCACGGCTGACCACGTCAACCGGTCCTGGCCGACGCTCGGCTCGTCTAGGACGAGAACCGAAGGGCCGTGGGCGATGGCACCGGCCAGCGCGAGCCGCCTCTGTTCTCCACCGGAGAGGCAGTGGGGGTCCACGCCGGACAGCGCTGACAGGCCCAGCACCTCCAGCAGGCCCTCGACCCGAGCCTGCGCAGCGTCATCGTCCAGGCCCAGACGCCGGCTTGTCGACAGCACGTCGCCGCGGACGGTGCGTCCGACAACGGCCTGTTCAGCCTGCTGAGGCACCCAGCCAAACCGGGCAGCCAGGGCTCGCGAGGTCCAGCGATGGATGGCCTCCGGGGGGTTCGCGCCGATACCTGCCAGCAGCTCGTCCCGGCCGCGCACCAGGCCTTGGGTGGGGGCGCCGACGCCTGCCAGCAGCGTTGTCAGGGTCGACTTGCCGGCGCCACTGGGACCGACTAGGGCGAGGCACTCCCCCGCGCGGACTTCTGCGTCAACACCGGCCAAAGCCTGAACCACCGTTGGCGGCCGGTTCGCAGACATCACCGACGCACGGGGTTGCCGGGTGACAGAAATCGACTCTGCCGAAACGAGCACCCGCCCCGTTGGACCACCGGGACGAGCCGGAGCACATAGTTCCCGGGCCACGTCCAGAGGGCGGGGGGCCGGTTCTCCGGGCACCCATACCCCTTGGGCCGCAAGGGAACCCGCGGACATCGCCAGGGTCGTCGCCACCGGCCCGTCGTCGCTGACCCGGCCGGCGGGGTCGAGCACCACCAGTCGATCGACCTCTTCCACCCAGTCGGACAGCTGGTGCTCAACCATCACCAACGTGGCCCCCGAGTCGCGAACCGCGGACACGATCGCCTCACGCACCACCCCGGCGGCCAAGGGGTCAAGCATCGAGGTCGGTTCGTCCAGCAGCACCAGTCTCGGAGTCAGAGCGAGAACTCCGGCCAGAGCCAGCCGTTGGGTCTCACCACCGGAGAGGGCCTTGGTGGCGTGGTCCTCGTCGTAGGGGAACCCCACTGCGGTCAATGCCGACCGGACCCGTGACCAGATCTGGTCGCGGGGCAGACCGAAGCTCTCAGGGCCGAAGGCCACGTCGCGGCCAACCCGTCCGGCGACCAGCGCGTCGGCAGGGTCCTGCATCATCAGGCCCACCGACGAGCCCGCGGACTGCGAACCGTCGATCAGCACCGAGCCGGTGAGGTCGCCTGTCTCGGTGGTGGCCAGGACTCCGGCCAGTGCGCGCAGGAGAGTGGACTTGCCAGAGCCGCTGGGCCCGGCAAGCAGCACACGCGAACCCGCCTCGATGCGAAGGCTGATCCCGGCAAGCACCGGCTCCCGGCGCCCGAAGGGACGCCAGGTGAGGTCACGCACCTCAACGAGGGCGCCCTGCACAACAAGGGGTGCGCCGGTGAGCGCACTCCCTGTGAGCGCACCTTCTGGAGGCACGGTGTCAGGCGGAGTGTGGCTCACGAACTTCCTGACCCGGCGGGAAGGCATTCAGTGCGCCTGTTCTGGCCAGGGCGCGCACCAGGAACCAGCCGCCGACCCCTGCGATGAGCGCGCCGGAGACCATCCCACAGCCCAGGTAGATGGCCTTCCACACGCTGGAGTACTCCGCGACGTAGGACTGCCATTCGTACAAGACGATCTCGAACACCGCCGAGAGGACGCCGCCGAGCACAGCCATGACGACGCCAAAGCGACGGTGCCGAAACAGCGCCATCGCGAGCTCGACACCCAGGCCCTGAAGTACCCCGGACAGCAGGACGGCGGCGCCCCACTTGTTGCCCAAGAAGAGCTCGACATTTGCCGCCACGAGCTCGGTGAACAAGGCGGCTCCCGGTCGGCGAATGACCAGTGCTCCGGCTACTGCCGGGACCAGCCAGACTCCGAGCATGAGCTCACCAGCCGGGGGAAAACCCGTGGTGGCCGCACTCAGGAACGGATAGATGAAGGTGTCGAAACCCCAGAACACGACGCCGAACGCTACTGCGAGCATGGCTGCGGTGATCAGGTCGACGCCGCGCCACCCCATCAGAGGTCGGGTGGCAAGTGCGGTCGCTCGTACCGTTCGCGAAGCCTTGGCAGTCTGCCCGGAAAGCTTGGTGTTGCGTGGTTCAGTCATAGCTTTGTCCTTGTCCCGTGGAATCCGTGTGGCTGGATGCCTCGGGGAGGTAAGCACTCGTCACACCTGCCGTTGCCGGAGCACAAACGGGCACGTCGAGCGCAAACCTGAGATTCTCAACTCCCTTCGCCGGTGCTAACCGGAGCAGGTTCGAGGGTCTGCGGCGAACCGCACTCTCAGCGCTATGGGGCGCTCCCCTGTTGTTACGCAGATGACGTTACACCCGGAGTCTGAGATCTAGGGCGCTTGGTAGAGGAGCTCACCCCGATCGAACATCTCTGCGGTCGCACGTGCGCTCGGCGTGCCGACGTCCGGGTCAGCCTCCGCAGCCAGCAGCGCCATAACTACGTCGTCCTCCCCCTTGAAGATCGCACCGGCCAGTGGACTCTGTCCGCGGTCGTTAGTGCGGTCGGGGTCGGCGCCCAGGCCCACCAGCGCACTGACCGTCTCGGCGTGCCCGTGGTAGGCAGCCAGCATCAACAGTGTGTTGCCGGCCGCATCGGTGAGGTTCGCCGGGACACCGTGCTCGATATAGGCCCGCAGCCTCTCGGTGTCACCTGCGCGCGCGAAGTCGAAACACGCGTGGGCGATGGTGACCAGATGCGAATCCGGCGGGCTGTCAACGCTGTCGTCCCACGGTCTGTCATCGTTCATGGCTTTAGGCTATGACCAGTCGGGCCCAGGACCCAGCAATTCGTCAAAGACCAGCCAGGTACGGGTCGTCCGGACACCCGGGATGCTCTGGATCCGGTCGAGGACCAGATCGCGCAAGGCGGCGTTGTCAGGTGCACGCACCAGGACCAAGACGTCGAAGTCCGCGCCGAGCATCGAGACGTGTTCGACGTAAGGCAGTCGCCCGAGGCGGGCGGACACCTCACGCCAGGAGTTCTGCTCGATGGACAGCGAGACGTATGCCGAGGTGCCCAGGCCCGCACGCTCGTGGGCGATCTGCGCACAGAACCCGGTGATCACTCCATCGGCGACCAACCGGTCGACCCGGGCATAGGCGTTGGCCCGCGAGATGTGGACACGCTCGGCCAGCGAACGGATCGACGTGCGAGCGTCCCGGACGAGCTCCCTCAGGATCAGCCGGTCAGGGCCGTCCAACGGCCTGACCGAGCGTCCCGCCTCGGACGGTTTCGGTGTCTGCTCGGCAGACACTTGGTCTCTCATTTACTCTCCATGGAGCCGATTGTCTCTGATTCTATCCGGAGTTCGAGCAAGGGTCTCGACGGAGAGACGATTGAGTGTCAGATCGCTCATCCGACACAGGCGCGCACCGCGTTGGGCCTTCACGCAGGCTCAAGCACGTGCCCGGGCCGGACGCGCCCACACCCTGGAAGCCGGCACCTTGACTATGGATACGAGCACCCCCCTTCCGCAGACAGTGCCCACCGATCGGCCTTTCGCCCGAGGCTTGATGCCGGCGCCCATGCCGGTGCAGTTCCTGGACGATCAGGGTCATCGGGTGCACGTCTTCAACGACGACTATCCCGAACCATCCAGCGAGCAGCTCGTCGCCGCCTACGCCGCGATGGTCATCGGTCGCCGGTTCGACATCCAGGCCACCGCGCTGGCCAAGCAGGGTCGCCTCGCTGTCTACCCACCCTCGCGCGGACAGGAATCTTGCCAGGTCGGTTCGATGCTGGCGCTGTCGCAGGACGACTGGACGTTCCCGACCTACCGAGACTCGATGGCACTGGTGACCCGCGGCCTGGACCCGGTCGAGGTTCTGACGCTGACCCACGGTTCGGCCCACTGCGGCTACGATCCCCGAGCAAACCGGACCGCCCCTCAGTGCACGCCCTTGGCCACGCACCTGATCCACGCGGTGGGGTTCGCCTCGGGCGAACAGCGCAAGGGTCGCCCGACCGTGGCCATGGCGTTCGTCGGCGACGGCGGCACCAGCGAGGGTGACTTCCACGAAGCGCTGAACTTCGCGGCCGTCTTCAAGGCCCCTGTCGTCTTCCTCGTCCAGAACAACAAGTACGCCATCAGCGTTCCGCTCTCGAAGCAGACGGCTGCTCCGTCATTGGGATACAAAGGAATCGGCTACGGCATCGCTTCCGAACAGGTCGACGGCAACGACGCCATGGCCGTGCTCGCGGTGCTGAACAAGGCGGTCGCGCATGCACGTTGCGGCGAGGGCCCAGTCCTGGTCGAGGCGCACACCTACCGTCTGGACGCCCACACGAACGCCGATGACGCGACCCGCTACCGCGTCTCCGATGAGGTCGACGAGTGGCTCCGCCGTGACCCGATCGCACGACTTGAAGCCTGGCTGCGCCATGAGGCGCTCATAGATGACGCCTTCGTCGAGTCGGTGGCGCAGAGGGCCGAGGCATTCGTCGCCGACGTCCGGGACCGGATGAGTGTCGACCTCGCTGTCGACCCGATGTCGTTGTTCGACAACGTCTTCGCCACGCCGACACCACAGCTTCTCGAACAACGCGCGATGGTGGAAGCCGAGCTCGAGGCCGAGGAGGCCAGCCGATGACCCTCACCGCCTCTCCCGAGACCGGAGCCTCCCCAGCTGCCCAGCAGGTCACGATGTCAGGGGCCATCAACCGCGCGTTGCGCGACGCCATGACGGCGGACGCCGACGTCGTGGTCTTCGGCGAGGACGTCGGCACGCTCGGTGGTGTCTTCCGAGTCACCGACGGCATCTCCCGCGACTTCGGCGAGGACCGTTGCTTCGACACCCCACTCGCCGAATCCGGCATCGTCGGCTTCGCCGTCGGTATGGCCATGGCAGGGTTCCGTCCCATCATCGAAATGCAATTCGACGCGTTCGCCTACCCGGCGTTCGAGCAGATCGCCTCCCACGTCGCCAAGATGCGCAACCGGACCGCGGGCAAGGTCAACCTTCCGATCGTGATCCGCATACCGTTTGCCGGAGGTATCGGTGGCGTCGAGCACCACTGCGACTCCAGCGAGGCCTACTACGCCCACACGCCCGGCCTCAAGGTCGTCACGCCAGCCACGGTCGAGGATGCCTACACCCTGCTTCGCGAAGCCATCAACGACCCCGACCCGGTCATCTTCATGGAGCCCAAACGGCTCTACTGGTCCAAGGGTTCGATCAAGTCGGCACTTGCCGCAACGACTTTCGACTCCTTCGGCCGCGCCGCTGTGCGCCGTGAGGGCACCGACGTGACACTCGTGGCCTATGGCCCCAGCGTCGATGTGGCCATGGAAGCGGCATCGGCCGCGACGGAGTCAGGCTGGTCGGTCGAGGTCGTCGACCTGCGCACGATCGTGCCGTTCGACGACGAGACGGTGGTGGCCTCGGTCCGCAAGACCGGCCGATGCGTGGTGATCCAGGAGGCCCAGGGCTTCGCGGGTGTGGGCGCTGAGATCGCGGCCCGGGTACAAGAACGGGCCTTTCACTCGCTCCACGCACCGGTCCTGCGCGTCGCGGGTCTAGACATCCCCTATCCGCCACCAAAGCTCGAGCACTTTCATCGGCCCGGGGTCGAGCGGGTCCTTGACGCGATCGCCCGGCTGCAGTGGGGCGACGATCCCGACACCCGCTTCCTCACCAGCGCCAGCAAGGGCGGTGACGCGTGAACGTCTCCACCACGGCAACCGCCAAGACCAGGACATTCATGCTGCCAGACCTCGGTGAGGGACTGACCGAGGCCGAGGTGATCGAGTGGCATGTGGCGCGCGGCGATGAGGTGCACGTCGACCAGATCGTGGTGACCGTCGAGACTGCCAAGGCGACCGTTGATCTGCCTTGCCCATATGCCGGCCCGGTCCTGACCCTGCACAGCGCGCCCGGCGCCGTTCTCGAGGTCGGCAAACCGCTACTCACCATCGGCGCTCCGCAGGGATCCGGCGCTGAGCAGGAGTCCGGCTCTGGCAACGTCCTTGTCGGCTACGGCACCTCCGAGGCCAAGCCCACTGGCCGCCGCCGGGTCACCCCCGGGAGCCGGCCGGTAGCTACTGGCAGCCCCGGATCGGTGGCCGCATCGCCAACCACATCAGCTCCAGCAAGGGCAGTTCCAGCCACGGCATCGACGAGCACGGCAGCGCCGATCTTCGCGCCCAAGGTCATCTCGCCCGTTGTGCGCAAACTGGCCAGGGACAACGAGATCCACCTCGCTGGACTGGCTCCGAGCGGCCCTGGCCACGTCATCCGCAGGGCCGACGTCGAGGCAGCACTGGGGGTCGGTGAGGCCGGGTTGCCTGCCCACGAGGCGACACCCTCACGCGGTCCGGTCCACGTGGACCGGGGTGGCGACATTCGAATCCCGCTGCGTGGCGTGCGCAAAGCGATCGCGGACAAGATGACCACCAGCCGACGCGAGATCCCCGAGGTGACCACCTGGGTCGACGTTGACGCTACCGCCCTGATGGCCGCCAAGGACCAGATCAAGGCGCTCAATGCCGCTGCGGGCATCGGTCTGCTGGCCCTGTTCGCCCGGATCAGCGTCGCCGGGCTCACGAAGTTCCCCGAGCTCAACGCGCGGATCGACGTCGTTGCCCAGGAGATCGTGCAGATCCGCGACATCAACCTGAGCTTCGCCGCCCAATCCCCGCGCGGGCTGGTCGTTCCCGTCGTGCACGGCGCCGGCAAGATGACCACGGCCGAGTTGGCCGCTGCCCTTCGCGAGCTGACCGAGCTCGCGCGCGACGGCAAGCTCAGCCCCGCCCAGATGGCTGGTGGAACCTTCACCCTGAACAACTACGGCGTATTCGGGACGGATGGTGCGACGCCGATCATCAACTATCCCGAAGCAGCCATGCTGGGTGTCGGCCGGATCATCGACCGCCCTTGGGCGTACGAGGGCCAGGTCGCGCTGCGCAAGGTGGTCCAGCTGGGGCTGACGTTCGACCACCGCGTGTGCGATGGCGGATCAGCCGGCGGGTTCTTGCGATTCGTGGCCGACTGCGCGGAGAAGCCCACGCTGCTGCTGGCCGAGCTGTAGGTCATTTCCTCAGCACGCTCCGGCTGTTGAGCAGTTGCAGTGGACTTTCGCACTTTTGTAGTGGCGCCCGGTCGGTGAATTTGACCCAACCCGTTTCGTTTTTCTCGGCGACACACCCTTTTGGTGCTCGTGATTTCGATGGTGCTGCGGGACAACTATCTGCAATGGAGACAAGTGCAGGTATGAGGAT
>Ga0207927_1000452_pt1 | contig 17514 bp, 19 predicted proteins | sample NGESurdeep072012_2_FD_184456 | JGI IMG/M metagenome (GOLD analysis project Ga0207927, IMG submission 184456) | Arctic peat soil microbial communities from Barrow, Alaska - NGEE Surface sample 210-2 deep-072012 (SPAdes) | ecosystem: Environmental > Terrestrial > Soil > Wetlands > Peat ... | reverse complement strand
CGCCCCAGCGCCATCGATGACAGCGGGCGCCATGTGCACCAGGCACAGGTCTGGGCGCACGAAAGGCTCAAGGCGGACTGTGAGGGGTGGGGCCTGCATCTGATCCAACGCCCCCTGGATGAGACCCAAGTGCACCGCGCATACGACCTCGGTGTGTCCGCGCGCGATGTCGTAGAAGGGGCACCTGTTCACCTCGATGACCGTGGCGGCCCCCGCGGTGTCGGCCGTCGCGTTGTGGCTGTCAGCGATTCGCGGGGCGAACCCGATGTCGTCCAGAAGCGCGACGATGCGATCGGTTGCCTGGCTGGAGTCGACCGGTTCGGCGTTCGCACCACCCTGCTGCTCGAGGTGCTGACCCCACAGCCGCCCGGCCTGCGCAGCCACCGCGCCCGGTGCCGGTTCGCCTTGGCTGATGGCGCTGGCGAGGATCTCGGCGAGGACCTTGTAGGAGTCCTGCGGTCCGTCGCCCGGTGTCTCGGTGGCGCGAAAGAGCAGGCGTGGGCGCCCGGGCGTCGTCCGTTCCTGAACGGCACTTTCAACAAGACCGGCTTCGATCAGCTGGTCTAGGTGCGCGCGCACCGTGTTGGTGTGCAACCCGACCTGCTCGGCGATGGTCTGCACGTCAAGCGACCCGGCGTTGACCCGCAAAGCCTCGAGGACGGCGACCCGACTAACGCCGGCGAGCACACGGTGCGTGCGGGAGTCGATCGGTTCAGGGGGCATGGACATAGTTTTCCCTTAATCTGTCAGTAAAACAACCTGTGGGTCTTTTTGCTGCCAACGGTTCGAGACGGCTTCCTGCGCTGACCCCGCGGGCGCGCACCACGATGTCTCAGCCCTGTAGGCGTGAGTCGAGCATCGTGAGCAGAAGCCTGGAGGGCTCGACAGCCTCGAGGGCATGCGGCAGACGCGCCGCCAGGTGGACCAGCCTGCCCGGGACCAGGTCGACGGTACGGCCGTCGGCGGTGATGCGCAGGTGCCCGTCGAGCACTTGGAGCAGCGCGGGTACGGCGGCGGTGTGCTCGGTCAGGACCTGGCCCGTGTCGAAGTAGAAGAGCACGACGCGCCGCTCCCTGAGCCTGCAGGACCGTCCAGGAGACGGTCGCCTCCGGCTGGATCTGCACGAGGCTCGCGACGTCGGCCAGGTCCTGCATCCCAGGCTTCGCGGCGGCCCCGGACAGAGTGTCTTCGGTCATGCCGTTGCCTCTTTCGATGGGAGATCGGGTGGTGGGCATGATTGTAGTTTTCACTGAAAGTAGAGTAAAAACGAATCGTACTCGATAGTCCAGAGCCAACGACATGCCAGGAGACCCAGATGTCGCTCCATACCCACCAGTCCTCCCCCACGCCGCCTGCACCCGAAGAGCTGGACGTCCGGAGCCTGCCGCACAGCGGGCGCCACGACATCATCTTCGCCAAGCTCGACCAGCTCCTGCCGGGCGGCACCTTCGTCATCCTCAACGACCACGATCCCAAGCCGCTGCTATACCAGACCGAGGCACTGTGGCCCGGACGGTACGCATGGAGCTATCTCGAAGCCGGACCGCTCCAGTGGCGGGTCGCGATCACCCGTGCCGACTGAAACCGCGGGTCACGAGACCATCGACGGACTCACCCGAGTCCTGGCGCGGGCCTGTCGCCATCTCGCCCACGCCGGGCAACCCGAGGAAGCGGGCCGGCTCGCGGCGGACGCATGGGCCCTGCTCCGCTACACCCATCCCGTTCAGGCCCAGCGGCTGGACGGCACCATGCACCACGTCGCGCTCCTGGAAACCAAGCCCGAGGCGACGCCCTTGCCCCACCGAGAGGAACCACCATGCCCGCCGCCGACAGCATCGTCGATGTCCGTACCGAGATCCCCCGCATCCGCCACCAGCTGATCTTCGAGACCTTCGCATCGCTGGAAGCCGGCACGAGCTTCGTGCTGGTCAACGACCACGACCCCAAGCCGCTGTACTACCAGCTCGCGGCGGAGAACGCCGGCGAGTTCTCCTGGGACTACCTCGAGGAGGGACCAGAGGTCTGGCGGGTACGGATAGGCCGGCTTGCCTCGGCGTAAGCCACGACAGTTGCCCCCCGCACGGAGCCTGACCTCGACAAAGGAGAAACCGATGAGCGAGTCCATGTACCACCCCACCACCCCCGAACAGGCCCAGCGTCGCAAGGAGCTGGCGCCCGGCGTCCATGACGCTTTCCAGAGCTTCAGCAAGGCCGTCTTCGCCGACGGCGCGCTGCCCGAGAAAACCAAGCAGCTCATCGCGGTAGCCGTCGCGCACGTGACCCAGTGCCCGTACTGCATCAACGGCCACACCAAGCTGGCCATCCGCAAGGGCAACACCCCCGAGGAGATCATGGAGGCGATCTGGGTGGCCGCAGAGATGCGAGCCGGGGGTGCTTTCGCCCACTCGACCCTGGCCCTGGATGCCATCGAGGCCGCGCAGCCACACGTCATGACCTGACGGGTGTCGGCCTGGCCCGGGACCGTGGACAATGGCCACCACATCTGATCACAGCCAGGAGGACTCGTGTCGGTTCGACCACCGTTGCCACCCTTTGACAGGGATTCAGCCGCACAGAAGGTTCAAAGCGCGGAGGACGCCTGGAACACCCGTGACCCCGAAAGGGTCGCCTCCGCGTATACCCGGGACTCCCTCTGGCGCAACCGCGACCTGTTCATTGCGGGTCACGAGGCGATCGTGGAGTTCCTGTGGGGCAAGTGGGAACGGGAGCTGGACTACGTGCTGCGCAAGTCCCTGTGGGCGTTCGACGCCGACCGCATCGCCGTGCGTTTCCAGTACGAATGGCATGACCGCGCGGGCGACTGGTTTCGTAGTTACGGCAACGAGCTATGGGAGTTCGACTCCGATGGTTTGATGAGACGTCGTGAAGCCAGCATCAACGATGTGGCAATCGCCGCGTCGGATCGCCGTTACTTCGCACCTCGTCGCGAGGACGAGATGGGGGTGGACATCCCGCTCCACTAGCCGGGCAGTCTGACGGCCAGCTGAGAGCAGACCGGACCGCGCCGGAAGGCTCGGCGGTCTCGGTGATCCCGAAGTGCCGCTGATCCTCGATCGCGCCGTGGTAATCGTTGGCGTCTATTGGTCAAGGTCCCCAGACGTGTCGCGGAGCGCGAGTGCAGCCTGGACGAGCGCGGCGTGGGTGAGGGCCTGCGGGAAGTTCCCGAGATGGGCTCCCGTCGCCGGGTCCATCTCTTCGCCATACAGGCCCAGGGGGTTGGCCTTGTCGAGCAGGGCCTCGAACAGCTCGACGGCTTCTGGGCGGCGGCCAGTGTGGGCCAGGGCCTGGACGAGCCAGAACGAGCACGGCAGGAATGCGCCTTCGGTGCCGGGCAGGCCGTCGCGTCCTGGCGGGTATCGGTACAGCAGGGGACCTCCAGCGGACAACCCATCTCTGACGGCGTTGATCGTGTCATCCACCCGGGGAGAGCCTGGGTCCTCGATGCCGAGCAGCGGCAGGATCAGAAGGGCTGCGTCCAGATCAGTGGAGCCATAGCTGCGGGTGTAGCTGCCGACGGCCGGGTCGAAGCCGCGCATCTTGACCTCGGCGGCGAGGGCGTCTCTGGCGCGCTGCCAGCGCCGGCGTTTCCGGGCGGACAGTCGATGAGTCTGTCCGATGCGTAAGGCACGGTCGAGGGCGAGCCAGCCCATCAGCTTGGAGTGCACATGGTGGGCGGCATCGTCACGGATCTCCCAGATGCCGGCGTCCGGGTCACGCCACCGGGAGGCGACCATGTCGGCGAAACCGCGCATGGCTCGCCAGGTCTCGGAGTACAGGGGGTGTCCGGCCTGCTCGAGCACCCAGGCGGCGTCCAGGACCCAGCCGTAACCGTCGAGCTGGTGCTGGCCGGCAGCGCCGTTGCCCACTCGTACCGGTGCGCTGTCGGCGTAGCCGGACCAGCCGTCCAGGTCGCGCTCAGCTGGTACGTGGCGCCCGTCGACGGTTAGCAGTGCCGGCAGACGTGGTCGCTGCAGGCGGCTGGCGTGGAGCAGCCACCAGAGGAACCCGCGGGCCTCGTCGAGCTTGCCGACCCCGAGGAACGCGGCAACGCCGATGCTGGCGTCCCGGGGCCAGGCGTAGCGGTAGTCCCAGTTGCGCATACCGCCGGGATTCTCCGGCAACGACGTGGTGGGCGCGGCGACCGGTGCTCCCGAGGGCGAGTAGGTCAGGAGGCGCAAGGTCAGCAGGCTGCGCACTGCGACGTCACGATACGGAAGGCTGTCGTCGATCTGCGCGCTCCACGCCCGCCAACGGGCCTCGTCCTCGACGATCAGGTCCCAGGCCGCGCCGGGATCGACGTGGATGAGCGGTTCGCGCTGGGCCACGGCCAGAACCAGCGTGACGGGGCAGTCCTGAGTGACCGTGATCGATGTCGGCCTGCCTGGTTCGATCGCCAGCTCAGGGCCACAGACCAGGAAAAGCGCGAGCGACCCCCACTCGCACACCAGGTCCGGGCCGCGGTGTGAGACCCGCGGCCTGCGGTGGTGCTCGCCGAGGCGGGGATCGAACTCGACCACCGCCTCAACAGGTCCGCCCTCAACAGAAAGCCGCCGGACCAACAGCGTGGCGGGTAAGAGGCGCCCAGCAACCTCGGCCACCATCGCCTCGGTCAGGACGAGCCGGCCGTGGCCGACCGTCCAGGTTGTTTCCAGGGTCGCACTGTCATTCCGGTAATGGCGCTCGACGACCGTGGCTGGCAGGAGCGGTCCGACCCTGAACGTTCCCGCCGCCGGCCCGCCGACCATCCGGCCGAATACGGGCTCCCCATCAAAGCGGGGCAGGCACAGCCAGTCGATCGCTCCGTCGCTGGAAACCATGGCCGCGGTTCGAGTGTCGCCCAGCAGCCCATAGTCGCCGATCGGCGCAGGACCGTGGGCGGGTGAATCGTCGGGCAGGATCTGAGGTCGGTTCACGTCAGCGAGCCTGGAAGAGCAGACCGAGAACGATCCCGTAGACCAGGTGAGCCACGATCGCCACCGCAGGGGTCTGGGCGCCGTAGTTGAGGGCGAGCAGGCCAGGCGGCTCCAGCACGGCCGTGCTGGCCGGGCCGGCGCGGTGTGAAGCCATCCGCGGGTGGACACCCGGGAGCAGCGGCAGGAGCACCATCAAGGCCACCGCCACGTGCAGGAGCCCCAGGAGCGCGCCGAACCACCAGGTGGCACTGTGCACCAAGTCGAACATGGCCGCGTAGCCGAGGGCGAAGCCCATGCCAACGGCGAGGTGGATGAAGAACCCGGCGACCCGGGCCCGGTCCGGGTCCGCGGTGACGACGGTGCCCAGCACGAGGGGAAGGTCGAGGCGGGTTAGCCCAGCCATCTGGGCGGCGATCATCACGGCGGTGAGGGCCGTGGTGGCGACCACCCCGAAAAGTGCCCAGCCTGCCCAGTCCATCTCAGCCCCGACTGGGCCCGTCGGCCTTGGCTGCGGGGCTGGCGAGCAGGTCGGCCAGGGGGACCGACGGGTCGGCGAGGCGGTCCGGGTCGATGCTGGCGCCGCTTCGGATGAGGGCCTTGATGTCGTCACCCTGGTCCCAGATGTTGGCGTTCATGCCGGCCAGCACTCGCCCGTCCTTGAGCCAGAAAGCCAGGAACTCCCGCCCTGACCTGTCGCCGCGGACCACGACGCGGTCCCAGTCGTCGGCGTAGCCGTTGTACTCCACTCCCAGGTCGTACTGGTCGGAGTAGAAGTACGGAAGCTTCTCGTATGCCGTGTGCTGGCCCAGCATGTTGCGCGCCGCGACCGGACCCTGGTTCAGGGCGTTGGCCCAGTGCTCCATCCGGATCCGCTTGTTGTACCTGGTGTTCCAGGTTGCTGCCACGTCGCCGGCGGCGAAGACATCGGGGACGCTGGTAGCCAGGAACTCATCGACGACGATGCCGTTCTCAACGGTCAGACCGGCAAGTTTGGCCAGTTCGACCCGGGGCGTTACACCGACTCCCACGACCACCAGGTCACCCTCGATGACCACACCATCCGTGGTGCGCACCCCACTTGCGGCGCCGTCGCCCACGATGGCCTCGATCTGGGTGGACAGGTGCAGGTCGACCCCGTGCCCGGCGTGCAGGTCGCGGTAGACGCCGCCGACCTCCGGGCCCAGGACCCGCACGAGTGGCACGGCCTCGGGCGCGACGATCGCGACCTCGGCGCCCAGGTGGCGCGCCGAGGCGGCAACCTCGGACCCGATCCAGCCGGCGCCGATGACCACGACCCGGCTCGCCGCCGTGATCGCCGCCCGAAGAGCATCGGACTCACCCATGGCCCGCAGGTAAGCGACCCCCGGCAGGTCCGCGCCCGGCAGCGGAAGGCGCCGCGGGGCCGCGCCGGTGGACAGCAGCAGCCGGCTGTACGACATACGGGCGCCACCGGCCAGGGTGATCTCGTGGGCGCCCGGATCCAGGGACTGCACCCGGGTGCCGGTCATCAGCTCGATGCCGTTGTCGGCGTAGAAGCCCTCGTCGTGGACATAGAGCTTGGCGGCCGGCTTCTCGCCGCGCAGGTACTCCTTGGACAGCATCGGGCGCTCGTACGGGCGCTCGGCCTCCTCACCGATCAGCACCAACCGCCCGTCGAAACCCTCGGCCCGCAGCGTCTCGGCAGCCTTGGCTCCGGCCAGGCTCGCGCCGACGATAACGAATGTCTGGTCTGTGGCCATGTGGCACTTCCTCTTATAGTCGTCAGGCTCTGATAGTGGTCAGGCGCTGCATCGTGGGTGGATGAACATGCAGGTGCGAGCCTGGCGCGAAGACTCAGGCAGAGCGTGTCAGCGCGAAGAACTCCTGGCGCGAACGTGCGTCCTCGCGTAGCACGCCATGCACGGCAGACGTAATCGTCTTCGATCCCCCGGCCTTGACCCCCCGCATGGACATGCACATGTGCTCGGCCTCAATCACGACACCGACTCCCTTGGGGGCGAGGTTCTCCTGAAGCCAGTTCGCCACCTGGACCGTCAGACGTTCCTGCACCTGAAGGTCGCGGGCGAACAGCTCGACAACGCGGGCCAGCTTCGACAGGCCGAGGATGCGTTCGCCCGGCAGGTAGCCGACGTGGGCGACGCCGGTGAACGGCAGCATGTGGTGCTCGCACAGTGACTGGACCGGGATGCTCCTGGCCAGGACCAGCTCGTCGTAGTGCTCATCGTTGGGGAAGGTCGTCAGATCGAACTCACGCGGCGTGAGCATCTCGGTGAGCGACTTGGCCACCCGCAGCGGAGTGTCAGCCAGGTGCGGCGAGGACGGATCGCGGCCGAGGGCGACAAGCAGGTCACGCACAGCCCGCTCGGCAGCCGGCAGGTTGACCCCCTGACGGCCATGCACGACCCGCAGATGCCGACTCCCGTCCGCAGCCCGGCTCGGTACGGCGATCTCATGCTCGAGCTTGGCAATGCTCATGCTTGATCCCTTCTAAGAACACTATTCATTGACATTAGAAGGTATAGTGAGGTGAGTCAAGAGATGATTGGACGCAGGTCGACCAGAAAAGGGGCGGAGGCGTGGGACGAAAAACGCATACGGGGACCTCTGACGAAACCGTCGGCAAGAGCTCGGCCGAGTCATCCGCAGATGTCGCGGCGGTGGCCAGCCTGGATGAGCCAACCCGACGGCGCATCTATGACCATGTATGTGCTCGCGCCCTGCCGCTCAGTCGAGACGAGGTAGCTGAGGCGCTCGGCATACCGCGGCGGACCACGGCCTTCCATCTCGATCGTCTGGCCGAGCTGGGACTGCTATCAGTCTCGTTCGCACGTCGCACCGGGCGCAGCGGTCCGGGCGCCGGACGTCCAGCCAAGCTTTACCAGCGCTCCGTTGATGAGGTCTCAGTCTCGCTGCCCCCGCGACACTACGACCTCGCCGGACATCTTCTTGCCGGTGCCGTGGCCCAGGCCCAACAGTCAGGCGAGCCTCCGCGCCAGGTCCTTGACCAGCGGGCGCGGGACTTCGGTCGGGCCATGGCGCGCGAACAGTCATGCTGGCGTGAGCAGCCAGAGCAACGAGAGCAGTCCGGCCCGGCCGAAACCGGCGCCTTGATGAGCCTGCTCGAAGTCCACGGCTTCGAGCCACGGCTCACGGGCAGCTCCATCGTCCTGAACAACTGCCCGTTCCATGCTCTGGCCCAGGAACACCCCGAGCTGGTCTGCGGGATGAACCTGCACCTGCTCGAGGGAGTTCTGGAGGGGCTGGGCCAGACGGGAGTACGCGCCTGCCTTGACCCGGGACCGTTGCGCTGCTGCGTCCGTATGGAAACTTCCGACCACGGATGAACAGCTCACGCTGCACTACCTGCGGGGGAGCCGCACCCGGTCGGGTCGACCGGACTGGGCCGGCGTCAGCGTCTCGAGGGCGCGACGTGCCACTACCTGCTGACGGGTGATGGCACGTTCGGCACGCCCGCGGCCGATGAAGCTGATCGTCCAGTGCAGCAACGTGGTGACCCGCTGTTTGAAGCCGATCAGGTAGAGCAGGTGGATGACCAGCCAGAACAGCCAGGCGATGAACCCGGAGAACCGGAACCTGCCGACGCTGGCTACGGCGGCGAACCGCGAGATCGTCGCCATGCTCCCCTTGTCGACATACTTGAAGGGTTCGGGTAGGTCCCGACCGGCGGCCCGGGCCGCAATCACCTTGGCAGCGTGTTTGCCCGACTGCATTGCCACCTGCGCCACACCCGGCACGCCCGCATCCATCATGTCGCCGATGACGAAGACCTCCGGGAACCCCGGCAGTGAGCAGTCGTCCTCCACGGGTACCCGGCCAGCGCGGTCGACCTGCAGACCGGCCTGGTTGGCGAGGTGTTTGGCCAGCGGCGAGGCTGCGACGCCGGCTGCCCACACCTTGGTGCGGCTCGCGATGCGCCGGGTGCTGCCGTCGGCGTCCTTGACGTCGATGCCGTATTCATCGATGTCGACGACCACCGCGCCGAGCTGCACCTCGACCCCGAGCTGCTCCAGCTTCTTGGTGGCCTTGGCCGCGAGGTGTTCCCCGAACGTGCCGAGCACCGTAGGGGCACCTTCGAGCAGCACGACCCGCGCCTGTTGAGGGTCGATGCGGCGGTAGTCCTTGCGCAGGGTGCGGTGGGCGAGCTCGGCGATCTGCCCGGCCATCTCAACACCAGTGGGGCCCGCGCCGACCACGACGAAGGTCAGCCAGGGTGCCGTGGCATCAGCCTCGGTCTCGATCTCGGCGAACTCGAACGCGCTGAGGATGCGGCCGCGCAGCTCCAGGGCGTCGTCCAGGGATTTCATGCCCGGTGCGTGCTCGGCGAAGTGGTCATGACCGAAGTAGGACGCACTGGAGCCTGCGGCCACGATCAGGCTGTCGTATGGCGTCTCTTGCGTGCCCCTCGGAGTCCAGGACGTTACCGTCCTGGACTCGATGTCGATGTCGATCACCTCACCGAGCCGCACCTGGGCATTGCGTTGGCCACGAAGGATTTCCCGCGTTGGCGGGGCGATCGCACCTTCGGAGAGGATCCCGGTGGCCACTTGGTAGAGCAGCGGCTGAAACAGGTGATGGTTGGTCTTGGCGATCACCGTGACATCCACCGATGCGTCCTTCAGCGCCTTGGTGGCGAAGAGCCCTCCGAAACCGAGCCGATGATCACCACATGGTGGCGCTGCTTCATGCTCTCGTTCATGGCCATCGTCCTCGACTAAGCTGGCGCATCTCACCCGTCCGGGGTGCTGGCCTTCCACGTTACGAGCACTCCGGCGGGACCAATATGACGCGCATCAATCAACTACATCACGGCGTTTTGAGACTCATCGCGCTGGGCGGACGGTGCGGCGTTTGAGTGCGCGACGCTCGTCCTCGGTCAGGCCACCCCACACGCCGGCGTCGTGCCCGAATTCCAAGGCGAATCTCAGGCAAGCGTCGATCACCGGGCAACGGTTGCACACCGCCTTGGCCTCCTCGATCTGGACCAGTGCCGGGCCGGAGTTGCCGATCGGGAAGAACAGCTCCGGCTCCTCGCGCAGGCATGCAGCGTGGTCGGCCCAGCCCATGGCGCTTACAGCCGAAGGCACCTGGGGCCGCCCGCGAACAGGCGACGGCGACGCTGCAGCTGCGGCTGCGCGAATCGTCCCAGCCCTTCGACCGGCTCTGGCGGCGCCGTTCGAGTTTTTTCTACCCATGCTTATATTTACAGGCATAGTTGTTAGAAATGCAAGGGTGATGACCGTCGTCCCTGGTCGACGGCGTAGGTGCGACAACGGCCGATTCTTCAGTCGGTTGGGTCGGCCGGGGGGCCGCAGGACCCCTGGAGAATGGCACCAGCCGGTCAACTGCGATGGAGGCCTGAGCGCGACGGAGGCCATTGATGGTGTCCGTAGGTGCCAAGTACGGCTCGGGTGGTCGCAGGCCTGGACTGAGAAGGGACAGCGCTTGTGGGCTTAGGGCTATGGCCACCTCGAACGAGTGGATCCACCGGTCGAGCCTGATCGGGATGGGGTCCCGCGCCAGCGTCATCGTGCAGCGTGGCCGGGTAGCGTGAATCAGGCAAACGCCGCAAGCACCCCAGGCGCGAACGGGTGCCATGAGCAGGTCCTGCGACATACGGTGATCACCCTTCGGGAAGGGTCGTCACTGACGGAACACAACAGCCCCGGCGAGGCGGGGATCGAACTCGACCACCGCGTCGACGGGTCCGCCCTCAACAGAAAGCCGCCGGACCAACGGCGTGGCGGGTAAGAGGCGCCCAGCAAGGCGGGTGAGCCCGGCCAACTGGGCGTCGATCATCACCGCGGTGAGGGCGGTGGTGGCGAACAGCCCGAACAGTGCCCATCGACCCCAGTCCACCTCAGCGTCGAGTCCGCCGGTGGGCCTTGGCGGCGAGGCCGGCGAGCATGTCCTGGAAGGACTCGTGGAAGCCGGCCACACCCCTGTCCTCCAGGGTCAGGCCGACGTCGTCCATGTCGATACCGGCGGCGGCCAGTCGACGCATCACCTCGTCTGCGTCCTGGACGCCGGAGTCGATGGTGCAGGCCAGGGTGCCGTGGTCCTCGAAGGCGGCGATCGTGGGCTCGGGCAGGGTGTTGACGGTGTTGGGGCCGATGAGCTGGTCGACGTACAGGGTGTCGGGATAGGTGGGGTTCTTGGTGGACGTCGAGGCCCACAGCGGCCGCTGCAGGTGCGCGCCGAGCCTGGCCAGTCGTTGCCACCGCGGCCCGGAGAACCGCTCGGTAAACAGTGAGTAGGCGAGCTTGGCCTGGGCGACCGCGACCTGGCCGCGTAGCTCCAGCGCCTCGTCGGTGCCGATGGCCTCGAGTCGCTGGTCGACCTCGGTATCGACCCGGCTGACGAAGAACGAGGCAACGCTGTGGACCCTGGCTGGGTCGCCGCCGCCGGCGGTGAATGCCTCGAGCCCGGACAGGTAGGCCTCGATGACCTCGGCGTAGCGGGTCAGGGAGAAGATCAAGGTGATATTGATACTGCGACCCTCGGCGATCATCGCCTCCACGGCGGGAGCGCCCTGCGCGGTCGCCGGGATCTTCACGAACAGGTTGGGCTGGTCGACCCTCTGGTGCAGCCCCCGGGCGGCGTCGATCGTGGCCTTGGTGTCGCGGGCCAGTTCGGGGGCGACCTCGACTGACACGAAGCCGTCTGTCCCGTCCGCGGCGTCGAACACCGGGCGCAGGACGGCGAGGGCGACGGTGATGTCGGCGACGACCAGCTCCCAGTAGGCATCCTCTACCGACCAGCCGGCCGCAGTCAGCGAAGAGAACTGCTCGTCGTAGTCAGCCGAGCCGTCTATGGCCTTGGCGAAGATCGTCGGGTTGGCGGTCACGCCGCGGATCCCGTCGGCGACCATACGAGCCAGGGTGCCGTCGCGTAGGTAGCCTCGGGTGAGGTTGTCCAGCCAGGGGCTTTGGCCGTGCTGGGCGTACGGCCGTTGCAGCTTGGTCATCGGGTTCCTTCCGGCCGGGAGCCGACCTGGACCTTGGTGGCGGCTTTGGGCGGGGCCAAGCTGGTCAGGCTCGGGGAGTACGCAGACGTGTGTTGTGGCCACCGGGGCACGGCCCGGACGCATCACCACCCAATCCTGGAGGCGAGCATCATGGCGTGCCACGGGTCGTTCGAGTCCGGCTTCACCCCGCGTAACAGCTCTAGGTTCGGAGCTGGGATCAGTGACGCGTGTGCGTGCTGTGCAGGGCAGGGTCGTACACGGTGGAGAGCCGAGCCAAGGTCAGCGCGGCGAGCAGCAGGCCGAAGTCACGCAGCGCGACGTCGTAGAAGCCGGAGTAAGTGAGCAGGTTGATGATGATGCCGGCAAGCCAAAGCGCCACGATGTATGCCGCGTAGCGCGGCTTGATCGCGACAAGAACCCCCGCCATCACCTCGATCACGCCGACGATGAGCATCGCCGTATGGGCGCTGAACGGGAGCAGATTGACGATCCAGGGGGCGAGGTAGTGCTCCCAGTTGGTCATCAGGTTGGCGAACTTGTCCAGCCCCATCAGAATTGGCAGCACTGTAAAGCCGACGCGCAGGAGCAGGAATGCCCCGTAGGCCGGTTCCGTCCGAGCCCGCTGCAAAGCCTGGCTCACTCCGCGCGTGGTATCAGGAACGGCGGTAGCAGCCATCAGCCCTCCTTCTATAAACAGTGTCATGGGCTTTTAGAATCTGGCGGTGAAGCATATTTGTCAAGTGTCATTGTTGTTATTGTGATGGCGCCCGGAAGAACGGAGCTGACGTGCGCAGGAACGAGCCAGTCATAAGAGACGCCGTGGCCGGGCTCAGCAGCCTGGACGAGGTCATACGTCCTCTCGACATCTAGAACCCAAGGAATCTTGTTTCTAAGGTCGACCTGCGGGAGAATCGCGGCATGGCTGAGTTGACGCTGATCGACCCACCGGCAGACGTGGCGGTCGGTGCCCGGCGCGCCGAGGTGCTCGCCCGATTGCGGGAGGCCGACGGGCCACTATCAGTGCAGCAGGTCGCGTCGCAGACCGGATTGCACGTGAACACCGCACGGTTCCATCTTGGCGGGCTGGTCGGCGACGGGCTGGCCGAGCGCGCTGCGGAAGAGCGCGACCTGCCCGGACGCCCACGGATCCTCTACACCGCCCGCACCGAGGTCCTCGGCCCGCGCAGCTACGGGCTCCTGGCGGAGATGCTCACCGGGCTGGTCGCATCCCTCGACGACGCCGGCCCGGCTGCGGTCGAGACCGGCCGGGCGTGGGGTCGCCACCTGGTCGACCGGCCGGCGCCGTCGCAGAGGGTCGACGCCAACGACGCAACGGCCCGGCTCAACCGGGTGCTCGACTCGATCGGCTTCCAACCCGAGGTGCGCCCCGGATCCGACGGCATCGAGATCCGGCTGCGCCACTGCCCGTTTCGTGAGGTGGCCGAGCGGCACACCGACGTGGTCTGCGCCATCCACCTGGGGCTGATTGAGGGCGCGCTCGCCGAGCTGCGCGCACCACTGGAGGCGCAGTCACTGGAGCCATTCGTCGCCCCGGGCCTGTGTGTCGCCCGACTGCGGGCGACTGGAGCGGTGCAACGTGACTGACACGGACCTCCGGCGTCGCGAGGTTCGGGCGGGTGCCAGGTATGCGGCTGGTGCTGGGTGGGCTGACGCTGCTGACCGGCTGTGGCACCCGCGCGGCGGGACTCACCCCGGCCCAACACCAGCTGTTGTCGGCCATCATCGGCCAGACGACCCCCGCAGCCCGACAGCTTGCGCCTATCGCTCATCTTCGCAGTGGCCTGCGGGTGGTGCGCGTGGTCCATACCCCGCCACACTCGTAGCGTTGCAACAAACTTGTCCAGCCGTTCGCGGGAGGTCGTAGTGAGCACGATCAACCTCTCGCGCGTCTACGACCACGAGCCGCGCGTGGATGGGAAGGCTTTTCTGGTCGAGCGGTTGTGGCCGCGCGGCGTCCGCAAGGATGCCATCGAGCTGGACGGGTGGCTTCGCGACGTGGCCCCCAGCCGCGAGCTGAGGAAATGGTTCTCCCACGATCCAGCGCTGTGGGAGGAGTTTCGCCGCCGCTACTTCGCCGAGCTGGACGCCCACCCGCAGTCCTGGCAGCCTCTGGTGCAAGCCGCCGCGGGTGGGACCGTGACCCTGCTCTACAGCTCACGCGACCAAGAGCACAACAACGCGGTCGCTCTGCGCGATTACCTCCTGTCCCACCTCAAGTGAAGCGGAAGGACGCGCACCGCTGACCTGCTGGTCCCCTGCCACAGCGTCGGGACCTCACTGCGCTTGAGGACGCCCCAGTGCTGCTCACCGTCGCCTTGTCTCGGCTGAACAATAGAAACGAACGACTCTTGTTTTTACCCTCTCAGGACGACATAATTGGTACATGACCACGCGGCCCGATCCAGCCCCGACCAACGACAACGCGGCACTCGCCGAAGAGCGAGCGGAGTGGATGGAGTCCGTCGACGAGTTGATCGCGGCGCGAGGCATCAACCCTGCCGGGCGGCTGCTCGACGACGTCGCCGCGCACGCCCGCGCTCGGGGCGTGGCACTGACCGGCCGCACGCCGTACCGCAACACGATCCCCGTCCAGGGGCAGCCCCTCTACCCGGGCGACGAGGCGCTGGAGGCGAGGATCAGCGCCTACCTGCGGTGGAACGCGATGGCGATGGTGGTCCGGGCGAACAAGCGGCACGCGGGCCTCGGCGGCCACCTGTCTACCTACGCCTCGACGCTGACGCTGTGGGAGGTCGGCTTCCACCACTTCTTCCGCGGCCGCGGATCCACCGGCGAGGCGGTGGTGCCGGGCGACCAGGTGTTCTTCCAGGGTCATGCCAGCCCGGGTATCTACGCCCGCGCGTTCCTCGAGGGGCGGCTGACTGCGGAGCAGCTCGACCTGTTCCGCCGCGAGATCGCCGGGCAGGGCCGCGGGCTGCCGTCCTACCCGCATCCGCGATCGATGGGTGAGTTCTGGGAGTTCCCCACGGTCAGCCTGGGCATCGGCCCTCTGCACGCGGTCTACCAGGCACGGTTCAACCGCTACCTCGCCGCCCGCGGCCTGGCCGACACGACCGCCGCGCACGTGTGGTGTTTCGTCGGCGACGGTGAGACCGACGAGCCAGAGGCCCTCGCCGCGATCCGGCTCGCCGCCCGTGAGCACCTGGACAACCTCACCTTCGTCGTCAACGCCAACCTGCAACGCCTCGACGGGCCGGTGCGCGGCAACAGCCGGATCGTCGACGAGCTGGAGGGTGTGTTCGCCGGTGCCGGCTGGCATGTGCTCAAGGTGCTGTGGGGCTCGGAGTGGGAGCAGCTCTTCGCCGCACCGGCTGGCGCGCAGCTGGTGGCGCGGCTGGAAGGCATGAACGACGGTGACCTGCAGCGGCTGACGATCCTCGGGCCCGCAGAACTCCGGCGGGAACTGTTCGGCGATGACCCTGCCCTGGTCGCGCTCGGCGGCTCGCTGACCGACGAGCAGCTGGTTGGCCTCCGCCGCGGGGGTCATGACCCGCGCACCGTCCACGCGGCGTACGCCGATGCGGTCGCGCACCGGGGAGCGCCGACGGTAGTGCTCGCGCAGACCGTCAAGGGGTATGCGCTCGGCCCGAACTTCGAGGGCCGCAACGCCACCCACCAGATGAAGAAGATGACCCCCGAGCAGCTGCGGGTCTTCCGCGACATCCTCGATCTGCCGGTCGCCGATGCCGAGCTCGCGGACGGGCTACCGCCCTACCTGCCATTGCCCGAGGCGTCGGCCGAGCTCGACTACCTGCTGGCGCGCCGCCGGGTGCTGGGTGGCGTCCTGCCTCGCCGCCCGGCCCGCGCGGCGTTGCTGCCGACGCTGCCGGACCCGAAGGTGTTCGCAGAGTTCGACGCCGGATCGGGCGCCCGGGCGGTGTCCACGACGGTGGCCTACACCCGGCTGCTGCGCTCGCTGATGCGTGATGACGCGATCGGCGTCAGGGTCGTGCCGATCGTCCCGGACGAGGGCCGTACCTTCGGCTTCGAGGTGCTCTACAGCCAGTACGGCATCTACGCCCCGGACGGGCAGCGCTACACCCCGGTCGACGCCGACTTCCCGCTGGCCTACAAGGAATCGGCCGCCGGCCAGGTGCTGCAGGAAGGGATCACCGAGGCGGGTGGGCTGGCCGAGCTCACCGCCGCCGCAACCGCCGGTGCCACCTGGGACACCGCGGTCGTGCCGTTCTTCACGTACTACTCAATGTTCGGCTTCCAACGCGTCGGTGACCTCATCTGGGCGCTCGCCGACGCCCGCGGCCGCGGGTTCCTCGTCGGCGCCACCGCAGGTCGTACCACCCTCGCCGGTGAAGGCGTTCAGCACACCGACGGCTCCTCGCACCTCGCTGCGCTGTCGGTCCCAGCCTGCCGGGCATACGACCCGGCGTTCGCCTACGAGACCGGGGCGATCATCCGCGACGGCATCGACCGGATGTACGGCGAGGGCGAGGAGTGCTTCTACTACCTCACCGTCTACAACGAGGACTACGTGCAACCCGCGAAACCGACCGACTCCGGCATCGCTGGTCTCAGCGTCGACGAGGCGATCGTCGCCGGGCTCTACCGGCTGACGCCCGCACCGGGCAGCCTGCCCGTGCGGGTGCGGCTACTCGCGTCGGGTCCCCTGGTGCGCGCCGCTCAGGAGGCCGCATGCTCGCTCGCCGACCGCTACGGCACCGCGGCGGAGGTCTGGTCGGTGACCAGCTGGAAGCAGTTGCGTGACGACGCGGTCACCGCCGAACGGTGGAACCGGATGCACCCGGCCGGCCCCCGGCACTCCAGCCACCTGCACCGAGCCCTCGGGGACGTTCGCGTGCCGGTCGTCGCGGTCACCGACTACGTCACGGCGCTACCCGATCAGATCGCGCGGTTCGTCGGCGCGCCGTTCACCGCGCTCGGCACCGACGGCTACGGGTTCTCCGACACACGTGAGGCCCTGCGCATGCACTTCGGCATCGACGCCCCCGGGATCAGCATCGCCGCCCTCGCCCTGCTCGCGGACGGCGGCCTGGTGGACCCCGAGATCGTCGAGAAGGCACTCGCCGACACCGGCGCGCACGACATGGCGGGGGCGCCCTCGGGGCAGGACCAGCAGCGGGCGCACCAACGCGTTGCTTGAGGAAGGCGCCCCATGCGCGCCGCCTACATGACAGCGTGCCGGTGACCGGTAGCGTGACTCAGGCGAGCACCCACACCCCGAAGGGGTGCCACGAGGCGAAAGGCGAAGTCACGTGAATAAGCTGTCCCTGGATGCCATCGCTCGTGAGCAGCTCGAGCGCGCAAAGGATGCGTCGAGCGGCCGTAGTTCCTCCACTGTTTTCGGCGGGCATGAGCAGGTCCTGCGACAGACGGTGGTCGCCCTCAGGGAAGGGTCGTCACTGACGGAGCACAACAGCCCGGGCGAGGCGACGATCATCGTGCTCAGTGGGCGCGTGCGGCTGAGCGCGGGCAGCACCAGCTGGGAGGGACGCAAAGGCGACCTGCTGGTCATCCCGCCGGAGCGGCACTCCCTGGAGGCGCTCAAAGACACGGTTGTCGTGCTCACCACGGCCAAGA
>Ga0207927_1000451_pt1 | contig 17527 bp, 16 predicted proteins | sample NGESurdeep072012_2_FD_184456 | JGI IMG/M metagenome (GOLD analysis project Ga0207927, IMG submission 184456) | Arctic peat soil microbial communities from Barrow, Alaska - NGEE Surface sample 210-2 deep-072012 (SPAdes) | ecosystem: Environmental > Terrestrial > Soil > Wetlands > Peat ... | reverse complement strand
GGAAGGTGTGATGGTTCTTGCGGTCCACCAGCGTTATCTGCACAGGCAGACGCGCCAGCGCTTCCGCGGCTTTGAGTCCGCCGAAGCCTCCTCCAATGATCACGACTCGGGGGCGCTCGTTACCAGACATAGCTCACACTAAATTGATGCCCGCCATGGCTGCAGGAAACAAAATTGCAGTGATCGCAGTTAATCGGTCAGATAGGGCCGCAAGAATGCGAGGCGCAGAAGTCTTCAGAATTATCTTGGGGGCGTGGATATTTTGTCTGCCAACGTAAAAAGTGCGTTGCGTGACTTGTGCTGCATCGAGCGGAATGCGCGTAAATGCTTGTAAAGACAAGATGTCATGCGATCTCACTCGGAGAAGAGACTGGCACTCTAGTTGCCTGAGAAAGGGCATGATCAACCTAATCTTGGCTGACCACCAGAGAATATTCCGCATTGGGATGGCGAGTGCCCTCGCGGCCGAAGACGATATCCGTATTGTTGGCCAACCCCATTCCGTCGAGCAACTGCTCCATGGGCTGGATAACTTCCGCGCCCATGTGTTGGTGCTGTCGTCCGCATTCCTCGGCAGACTCGACGAGATCCAGCAGATTGCCGCTCGACAGCAAACGGCAATTCTGCTCCTCGAGGAGCCCGGTAAAGTGGTTCTGTCCGAGTTTTCTCCTGAGGTCGGCGGAGTTTTGCAAAGATCGGCCGACAAGTCGACCGCTCTCCGATGCATCCGCCACCTGGCGCGTGGGGGCAGGGTCCTGCGGTTGGTCCGCAACCAGCCAGTTCAGTTTTGCCAGGACTCATTTGGGCTTCGCATCCGGCAGCGTCTGACCCAAATCGAGCTGAGAATCGTTGCGCTCTTGGTACGGGGCTACAAGAACCGCGAGATGGCGTTACAACTGGGCAGTACCGAGCAGGGAATCAAAAATTCACTGCGCAAGATCTTCGATAAGACCGGTGTGTTCGATCGCCTTGAACTCGCGCTGTTTGTGCTGCACCACCGCATCGTGGTCAGGGCCGAGCCCTACGCTCATCGGGCGTCGGCGTTGGGCGCTCTTGCTGCGGTTCACTCTGCGCGAGAGTTGGAGTACCAACTGACGGTCAACTAGACCGGTTTCGGAGTTGCCGTACCCTGCAAACAGAGGTGGAAGAGCCGCGCTTTAGCGCGGCGGTGTCGTGGCCCTTTTGAAGATTGAGCCGGGTTTTAACCCGGCGGCACATTGGGGCGCCAGACGGGTACACCAACCCAGAAATTGCTCTAGTTGGGCGCAACTAAGGTTGGCAGCGAACGGTCAGTCGCGGTCGATCTCGGTGACAAGTTGCACACCGCTTCGATGGCACTGAGCATGGAGGCGAGGGAGCGGTTCCTGTCAATTTTCCTGTGGTAGATTAAAAGGTGTGGGGCCCGTAGCTCAGTTGGTAGAGCAACGCACTTTTAATGCGTGGGTCGCAGGTTCGATTCCTGCCGGGCTCACCACCTGCAAGCCTTTTCTGGAATGCTTCTCGGTTAGTCGCGCCTAGTTCTTCCTTTCCACGTACACCGCGGTTCCGTAAGCCAGGACCTCAGTTACTCCCTGCATGATCTCGGTGGCGTCGTAGCGCATTCCAATTACCGCATTGGCGCCCAAGTCGGCAGCGTGCTGCAGCATCAGGTCGAAGGCATGTTCTCGCGTCTGTTCACAGAGATTTGTGAGCAAGGTTATGTTGCCTCCGACAATGGTTTGTAAAGTGGCACCAATGGTGCCGACGATTGACCTCGAGCGCACGATGATTCCGCGTACCAGCCCCAAGTTACGCACGATGGTGTAGCCGTCGAGCGTGAAGGCGGTGGTCACCATGTGGTGCTGAATGGCGGGGCTTTTGCGAGCCTCAGGATTGACAGTATTGCTGCTCATCGGGCTTGTCCTCGCTTGTAATGCCCGAAGAATAGCACGCGCAGTGGCGATCATCTGTGCCGGGTAAGGTTCGCGGCTGGACTTTCTTGAGCAACGGAGATCGTCTGTTCTTGAGACTCGGTTAAGCCGGGTGAGAGTTGATCATGCTGAACATCGCGGTCGGCTTTTGTGCGACGACTGGCCAACCAAGATTCGTAGGGTGTGACTTCATCGAGGACCGAACTCACCTGCTGGGCAGACATCATGCCGTCCAGGGCATTCATGTATGGGGTGATCGCGGTGGGCGAGCGCGGCGAAGTGCGAGGCAATACCACGCGGAAGAACAAGATTGCGCCGATCAGGACCAATACTCGGAACATGGAAACCTCTTGTCGAGGAGTAAGGGAGGACTGCGCGCTGTCGAGTGTGGAAAGACTGGCGTCTCAGCCAAAATGAGTCATCGGCAAGGTTGTGGAGAACTTGAGGAGAAAAGGTCGTTGTTGAGTCGGCGGAGCGAAGCAACATTCCAACACGCTAGCCTTCGCGGTTGGAGTAAGCTGATACTTCGTCTTCATGGAAACGAAAGGTTTGCAACGGCCTCAATCCCGTCTTGACGATGCGTTCGTCATCGTTATGTCCGTCACCTTCGTGTTGGGAATGGCGGTAGCTCTGGTCTTAGTCTTCCTTTGGCGGCATCATTCTGCAATTGCGAATCCGAGTGGAATTTATTACTTGGCGGTTGCGCTTTGCCCGCCGTTCTTTCTGGTCGGAGTTGTCACCGCATTAACTGAATCCACGCTCGCCGTAGTGCTGACTGCCGGCACGATCGTCTTCGCAAATGGATCGCTGTATGCGGGCGTAGCTGCCCTGGTATATTGGGCGCTTTCGATTCGGCGGCGGTAGAGCAGCGCGTAGTGGATTGCCACCTCAGATTGCAGGTTGTTGCTGCGTCATGCAGTGCAGCGCCCCCAGGCCGAGGATGAAGTCACCGCAATAAATGCCGACAACCGTGCGCCCTGGAAACAGTTCCGCCAAGATGTTAAGCGCGATGCGGTCGTTCGCGTCGTTGAATACCGGCACCAGTACCAGTCGGTTTGCGATATAGAAGTTCGCATAGCTGGCGGGAAGGCGCTGGCTGTCGAAATAGACTGGAGCGGGCATGGGTAACTTCACGACGCGAAGGGGGCGGCCAGACTGATCGGTGCTCCTGGTCAACTGCAGAAAATTGTCCCGCAGCGGTCCATGGTTCGCGTCGCTGGTGTCGGATTCATAGGCGGTCACGACCACATTCGGCGCGACGAAACGGGAGATGTCGTCCACGTGTCCGTGGGTATCGTCTCCGACAATGCCGCGGCCCAGCCAGATCACTTTTCGCACGCCTAGATAATCCGCGAAAAGCTGCTCCAATCGCTCGCGGCTCACTCCCGGATTTCGCTGCTGCACCTTGCCGAGCAGGCACTCTTCGGTGGTGAGCAGCGTACCGCGGCCGTTTACGTCAATGCTGCCGCCTTCCAGCACAACACGGCGCCGCTCGCCGTCGACTTCAATTTCGGGCTGCCAGGTGGGGACTCGCAATCGCCGGCCGAGTTCGGATGAGACCGGCGCATCTCGTTTCCAGTCGTTGTATTTCGCCCACGCATTGAATCGCCATGCGGTCGCTGCCAGTGGCGGAAGGTCGCTTGATGCGCGAGCGCCGCGGCGTACAAAGATTGGTCCGGAGTCTCGAATCCACGCACGATTGGTTGGGATATGCCAAAACTTGACGTTGCCGCTGCGTGAGCCCGGCGTTTCGGCGCTCTTGGGCAGGACTTCCGCCGTGATAAGCACGTCGCGCGCCTTGGCCTCCTCGGTCTCACTATTCACCAGGATATTGACGCGCTCCACTCGTGCAAGATTGCGCACGATTTCGGCGTAGACCCATGGAATTGGTGCAAACTTGCCCGGCCAGTCCGAACGATTATGTGGCCACGCGATCCACGTGGCTTGGTGCGGCTCCCATTCGGCGGGCATGCGATAGCCGAGTGCGGCGGGAGTCTTTGAGAGCTGCTTTTGCGATTTCGCCAACTCTTACACCAGGAACCGCTGGGTGATGGGAGCGTAAGCGTCGATGCGGCGGTCGCGCCAGAACGGCCAATTGCGGCGGACATCCTCGATCCGATGAATGTCCACTTCAGCCAACAACACCATTTCTTTGTCGTGCGGGGCTTCTGCAATGATCTGACCGAAGGGATCAGCGATGAACGACCCGCCCCAGAATTCGAGCCCTTTGCTCGTGGCTACATTGCCTCGAATATTCCCTGTCTCGAAGCCAACACGGTTTACCGCCGCAACATATACACCGTTGGCAATGGCGTGGGCTCGCTGAATGGTGCGCCATGCATCGTATTGCGCCTCGCCGTATTGCGCCTTCTCATCCGGGTGCCAGCCAATCGCCGTTGGATAGAACAGGACATTTGCCCCTTGAGCTGCAGTGAGTCGCGCGCCTTCCGGGTACCACTGGTCCCAGCACACCAGCGTGCCGAACTTTCCGAACCCGGCATCGAATGCCTTGAATCCGAGATCGCCGGGCGTGAAGTAGTACTTCTCGTAGTAGAGCGGATCGTCTGGAATGTGCATCTTGCGGTAGATGCCGAGGAGACTGCCGTTCTGGTCGAGAATCGCCGCGGTATTGTGATACACACCGGGAGCGCGCCGCTCGAACAGGGACGCGATCAGAGTGATCTTTAGTTCGCGGGATACTTCGGCGAGGCGTTGTGTGGCTGGGCCAGGAATGGGTTCCGCCAATTCGAAGAGCGTAATGTCTTCCCGCTGACAGAAATACTGCGTTTGGAAAAGCTCGGGGAGGCAAATCAACTCGGCGCCCTGTTTCGCAGCGTCGCGCACGTGCTTGATCGCCCGCTCCATGTTCTCCGCCGGGTCGGGAGTGCAGGACATTTGCACGATGCCGATGGTGAAATTCCGCTCCGCCAACGCTTATCTCCGTTCAAATCGACTGCAGTCAAAGAATAGCATTCCGCAGTTATTCGGCAATCAACAGGCGGCTACTGTTAACGACTGGTGAATTCGCGTGGAGCTGGGTGATCATGGTCGCCTGACGACATTGACGCGAGCCACGACGAACTTGTAGCTTCGAGAGTTCGGCATCCTGTTGCGTAATGTGCAGGGCATTCACGCCGAAAGCAAACAATTATTGCTCTCATGAGGTGACTGTGAACGACCATAGCAAGCCGCAGGATGAAGGCAAAGACCGCAAATTGCACGATCCGATTTCGGACAAGCTCGTACCTCTCGAGCCGCTGGATCTGGGAAAGATCAAGTCGGTCGATGACTTGGTGCGGGCGATGGGCAATACCGCCTTCACTGGCCGCCAGGTAGGGGAAGGCGCAGAAGTACTGGAAGCCATGGCGCGCGACAAGGAATGCTTCGTCGTCATGACGCTAGCCGGTGCCATGACCGTCGCCAAGCAGGGGCTGATTGTCACCGACCTGATTGACGCAGGAGTGGTGCACGCTGTTATTTCCACCGGGGCACTGATGGCGCACGGGCTGGTCGAGGCCGCCGGCCGCTCGCATTTTCGCTACGACCCGCGGATGGACGACCAGGAGCTCTACGACGCTGGATATAACCGCGTGTATGACACGCTGGAGCCGGAGACCAACCTGGATTTTGTCGAGACCATCGTGGCGCGCATCCTCAAGGCCTGGGACCACAACGAGCCGCTGTGCTCCTACAAGTTGAATCGCGACATCGGCAAGTATTTGAGCGAAAACGTGAAGGAGCGCGGAATTCTCAAGTCGGCCTATGAGAAGGGCGTTCTGGTGTTCGTGCCGGCATTCAGCGATTCGGAGATCGGGTTGGATTTTGCACTGCATAACCGCGTCCGCCGCAAGAACAACATTCCTCCTCTGCGCTACGATCCTTTTGAAGATCTGGATTGCTATGCCGAGACTCTACTGAAACAAAACCGCCTGGGCATCTTCACCATCGGAGGCGGAGTGCCACGCAACTGGGCGCAACAGTTTGGGCCGTACATCGATCTGCGTCATCGCCGCGGGGGGGAGGATCTGCCCCTGAAGCGCTTTCATTACGGAGTGCGCATCTGTCCCGAGCCCGTCAATTGGGGAGGGCTGTCTGGCTGCACCTACAGCGAAGCGGTTTCGTGGGGCAAGTTTGTCCCGCCGGAAGAGGGCGGCAAATTTGCGGAAGTGCTGCTCGACGCGACGGTGGGGCTGCCACTGATTGCGGGTGCTGTACTGGAACGGATCAAGAAGTAGTTTGCGGGCAGCAGATTTCCCGAGTTGGGAATCCCGGAATCGTGCGACGCTCAAAAATTAGTTTTGCGACGCAACCTCGTTGACAATGGTTGTGGAGGCCACAGCATGAGTTCCATGGCCATGATTAAAGACTTCTTGGCGCAGAAGCGAATCGCTGTTGTCGGCGTCTCCCATGATCCCAAGGATTTTTCGCGTGGGCTGTTTCGCACACTTCAGGAGCGGGGCTACTATGCGATTGCTGTGAATCCTGAATTAGGGTCGATCGACGGGGTCCCCTGCTTTGCTAGCCTCGACGATATCAATCCGCCGGTGGACGGTGTCCTGGTCATGACGCCGCCATCGGTCACCGATGACATCGTGCGGCAGTGCGCCCATCTAGGTATCCCACGGGTCTGGATGTATCGCGCCGGGGGCAGCGGGGCAGTAAGCCCGCAGGCGGTTGAGTTCTGTGAAGAGCATGGGATCAAGGTCATTCCAGGGGAGTGCCCGTACATGTTTTTCCCGCAAGCTGGTTGGTTTCACAGCCTCCATGGATTCATCAAGAGGATTTCAGGCGGGTACCTGTGATGGTGTGGAGAAGCAGCCCCGTCGGAAACGGTACTAATTAATGAGGAAATCTTCGAACGATAGGCGGGAATGACAAGCTGTCGAAGGTGGCCCAGCCACCGGCTCCGGTTCAGGCCCGGCGAGGTCTAAACTCCGGAGTCGGCTTCGGCTTCCGCGGAACTCTGGCGTGATCGGGTGGCGTACGGCGTGGTGGGTTCAACTCTTCGAACCCGACTCGCGTCTGCCTGGCTTTGCGCGGCCACCGATCTCGCGGAAGGTCATGTTCATTGCCTTCCGCTTATATCTACGTTTCCAGTCGAAGAAAAGTTCAGCATACGATTTTGTGATGTAATCGCCGGGCCCCACGCCGATGGCGCGGGCTGTGCGATCGATCCAGCGCGGCTTGCCCTCGATCTCTGCGATATCGCCAATCGGCGTATGGTCGAGTACAACGTGGCCTTCGCCATCGCTCCACTCCGAACGGAATTTCTCGTAGATAAAGACCGGCCGGTAGCCCAGCGCGCGCAAAACGAGGTCCATCTGTGGGCCGTCAGAGACGCCAGTTTCCAGTTCCGTACGCGACTTGTACTTGCTGACCAGGGCGCGCGCCTTGTGGGTCAGTCTCCAATTCTCGCCGTACTGGCGAAGGCGCAGCAGCTCGCCTTTACGGCGCAACTTCTGTCCGGGAAGGTCGTAAAGCGTGTTTACCTCGTGAGTGGAAGGGGTGACGCAGTGGAAGCCCATTTTGGCTAGCTGCTGTTCGAGAGTCTTTACGTCAGGAACGAGGAACTTAATCTCAATTTCTTGTGGGGCAGTCATGTGCGTGAGTGTAAATCAGGACTAACGGCAAAGCGTTTGGCGGGAGACGTTTGAGTAGCGAACGATCGCGAGCAAGCACAGAACCGAAGCCTTACTGCGCTGTCTGAATGCGTACTAACTTTGCCGCTCCACCACGAACTCCGGAACCCAAAGCAACACGCGCTTAATCTCCGAGTCGGGAAAGGTACAGATGGATTCTCTGGCCACGTTGGAAAACTCAATGGCTTTAGCGTAGGCGGCATCGATGGAGCCGTGACGATTCAAGATCGCAACAATATCGGCGGGGGTGATGCCGTTGAATCCGCCATTGCCGAGAACCGATTCAATGGTGGCCCGCTCGGCCGCGGTGCAGTGTTCCAGGGCGTGCAGAACCGCCCAGGTCGCTTTGCCCTCGCGCAGATCGCTGGCCACCGGCTTGCCCAGCACCTCTTCCGACGCAGTCAAATCGAGCACGTCGTCGACTATCTGGAACGCCATGCCGAGGTTGCGACCGTAGTCTGCTAGCTTCTGTTGATCGGCCTCGCTGGCATTGGCCAGAATTCCCCCCAACTTCATGCAGACCGAGAACAGGCACGCCGTCTTGCGGAAAATCAATTCGAAATGCTCGTCGATGGTGATGATCTTTCCCAAGCGCTCAATCTGCAACAACTCGCCCTCGACCATGGCCTGCGTCAGGCCGATCAAGGTGTCCAGCACATGGAAATTACGCTCTTCGATCGCCACTTTGAACGCCTGCATGTAGAGCCAGTCGCCCGCCAGTACGCACTTGGAGTTGCCCCATTTGGTGTTGGCGGCGGGACGGCCGCGCCGGGTCTTGGCCTCATCGATAATGTCGTCGTGAACCAGGGTCGCAGTGTGAATGATCTCGACTACCGCCCCCAGGCGTATCGCACCCTGTCCGGCGTAGTTCATCAGCTTGCAGGAAAGCAGCAACAGGGCAGGGCGCAGGCGCTTGCCACCGCCGGCGCGAAGATGCTCGCCAATTTCCGTAATCGCCCGGACGCCAGAGACGGTGTCGCGCCCGAACTCGCGCTCGATGGCCGCGAGATCGTCGTGCAGCAGGTCAAAAACTTCCTTGGCGGTGCGGGTTACGGTCGGATTCAAGCCTGTTAGCCCCGTCAGTTGGATCGGTAATTCGTAAACTGCATGTGGATGCCAAAATCAGATTGCTTAATCAGCGCGATGATTTGCTGCAGAGTGTCGCGGTCCTTGCCGCTCACCCGCACAAAGTCTCCATTGATCGAAGCCTGCGCTTTGAGCTTGGAGTTCTTGACCAACTTCACGATCTCGCGCGCCTTCTCGATCGCAATGCCTTGTTGCAGTGTCACTTTTTGCCGGACCGTAGAGCCCGCAGCGGGTTCTATGGTTCCGTAGGTCAGCGACTTGAGCGACACACCGCGCTTGAAGAGCTTCCCCTGCAGGATATCGTTGACTGCTTTTAGCTTGTACTCGTCGGCAGAGGTGAGCACCAGCGTTTCCTTCTCGTCCATCTGGATGTCCGACTTCGAGTCTTTCAGGTCGTAGCGCGTGTGTATTTCCTTCAGCGCCTGCTGGATGGCGTTGGAGACCTCCTGCAGGTCCACCTTGCTCACGATGTCGAAACTATTCTCAGCCATAAACTCTAAGTGTAACAAGCCAGAGCGTTTTTCAATAATCAACAAGAGAATCTGGGACTAAGCACTTGCTGCGCAGGCCGCACAAAATCAAACGAAATGATGAATCAGCAGGCGGGGATCAAGACTCAGACATGCCACTCATAGCGCCGCCACCCGTCGCTGTACCAGAAGGAAGTACATTGCGACGAGTATCAGCAGCAATCCGTTCACCGCGAGCACCAGCGGCGCCGTGAACACGGGCACAAGCCATCCTGATAGCAAATTCCCCATAGGCATGCCGCCGCGGAAGGCAAAGTTGTAAACGCTCATCACGCGACCGCGCATCTCATTGGTCGTGATCAATTGCACCAGCGAATTCACGGTAGCGAACACCGCCATCATGGACGCCCCAACGACAACCAGAAGAAAGCCACTCACAGGCAGCGACTTCGAGAGGGCAAAGCCAGAGATGCCGGCACCAAGGCAGATGAGCGAGCCGAGGGCAATACGTCCCTTTCGGCTTATATTTCCCAGGTACGCCACCATAAGCGACCCACAGATCGAACCGAATCCCATCAGCGCCAGCATATTGCCGTAGGTTTCCGGGCCCCGATGGAAGATGTCCTTCACAAATACAGGAATGTACGTACGCATGGGCATGCCCAAGGCGGTCATGCAGAAGGCGAGCACGATGAGCGCCTCCATGGCGTGCTGTTTGCGTACGAACTTTATGCCCTCCTTCAGGCTTGTAAAGACTGAGTCAGTTGTCTTCTGTGGCAGAAAGCGCGTGGTGATGATGGTCAGCGACAGGATTGGCGCCAGGAAAGAAACCGTGTTCAAGCCGAAGCACCACTTCTCACCCAGTTTGGCTAGGGTTTGACCCGCAAGTGCGGGCCCTATCATGACCGCCACGTTGAATTGAATCGAATTCAACGCGATGGCGTTGGGCATGTCTTCCTTCTCCACGAGAGTCGGAATCAACGCCTGGTAAGCTGGTCCGCCAAAGGCCTGCGCAAAGCCCGAGATGAACGACAGGCACAGGATGTGCCAGACGTGGACCATGTCGGTGGCCACCAGGATCGTAAGGATCAGGGCAGTGGCCATCTGGACATACTGCGACGCCAGCAGAATCCTCCGGCGCTCCACCCTGTCGGCTACGACACCGCCGATCAGGGAAAAAAGGAAAATGGGAATACCGCCCAGAAACTGATCGAGTGCGAGCAGGAACGCCGAGTGACTAAGGCGATAAATCAGCCAGCCCTGCGCCACAATTTGCATCCAGGTGCCGATGCTAGAGGTGCAGGCGCCAAACCACATCAGACGGAAATCGCGGTATCGAAATGCTTTGAAGACTCGGCCGATCAAGGGTGAAGTTCCATATACGTTTTAGCAGCGTACCATGCGACAGCAGTTGGCATTGGGAACTGAAGTGTTTGCCACAGGTCGCTTTACTTGGACTGGCGAAGGCCGAAAAAGGTATTGAAGTTCGACGTGGTGATTGCGCCGATTTCATCTTCAGGTAACCCACGCAATCGGCCAATCTGCATCGCAACTTCGCGAACAAACGCCGGTTCATTGCGCTTTCCCCGGTGAGGGATGGGCGCCAGGTACGGGGAGTCGGTTTCAACGAACATCTGATCCAGCGGAACCATGCCGGCGGCGTCCCGAATGTTCTGGGCTTTTGGGTAGGTGATGTTGCCGGCGAACGAAACGATGAACCCCAGGTCAAGCGAGGCGCGCGCATTTTCGACAGTGCCGGTGAAACAGTGCATCACGCCCCCAAGGCCGGTCGACGCCCAGTTTTCGCGGATTAGTCGCAGCGTGTCGTCCCATGCATTTTCGCTGTTCTCCGAAGGCCGGCAATGAATAATGATCGGGAGCCCAGCCGACCTCGCCAACTCCATCTGGTGAAGGAACACCTGCTGTTGAACATCGCGTGGGGAGTGATCGTAAAAGTAGTCGAGACCAATCTCGCCCCATCCGATGACCTTGGCATGTTGCGCCAGTTTCGTCAGCTCGTCGAAGTCCGCGGGCGTAGCCAGAGCCGCTTCGTGGGGATGAATGCCAACCGTGGCATACACTCCCTCGTACTGTTCAGCAAGTTTGATGGCGCAATCGAACGTCCCGGTGCCGGGCCCGTCGCCGTTGCCAATCGCCAGCATCGTGGTGACGCCAGCTTCCTTCGCCCGGGCAAACACGTCCAGGCGATCGCTGTCGAAGCGCTTGTTTTCAGGATGGCAGTGCGAGTCGGTGTACATGACTGGCCAGGACAGGCTTACTTGAGCCGCGCCCCGTTAGGCACATCCTCCAGGAATCCGGCCAGCACCGGCAGTCCTTCATCGCCAAGCGACGCGGCGACGATCATGCCCTGTGACTCCAGTCCACGAAGTTTGCGGGGCGCCAGATTAGCGACAATCACCACCTTGCGTCCGACGAGTTTCTCTGGGTCGTAGGCCTTGGCGATGCCGGCAACAATCTGGCGGACCTCTGTTCCCAGATCGACCTCGAGGCGCAACAGCTTGTCAGCGCCTTTCACCTTCTCAGCGACCTTCACCTGACCAACGCGAAGCTCAACCTTCGCAAAATCGTCGATGGTGATGGTGTTGGAGGCTGGCACTGCGGCTGCAGGAGCCGCCGCAACGGCTGGCGTTGGCAGCGGCACCGATTCCGCCGGTTTGCTCTCCTCGGCGGTTCCTGCAACCGCCGTTTGAGTGGCTTGTGCTGCGCGTTCCTGCTCCATCTGCTGCATCCTTTCGATCGTGCTCTTGTCGGCCCGGGGAAACACAGCTTCGACGGTTCCCAGCTTGGTGTGCAACGGCAGTTGGCCCCATGCCAGATTGCGGAGATCCAGTTTGTTGATGTCTTCCAGGCCGAGCTGCTCCCAAATTCGTGCCGTCGATTCGGGTATCACCGGATGCACCAGCGCCGTGATAATCCGCAGAGCTTCTGCGGAAGTGTGAAGGATCGTCGCCAGCCGTGCACGCGAATCCTGATCTTCCTTCTCCGCCACGGCCCAAGGTTCGTTCTCGACGATGTATTTGTTGACGGCCGCGACCAGGCCCCAGGCGGTCTCTAGTGCTCGCGAGAACTGGAACTGCTCGAACTGGACGTTAAAGTCCGTGATGGTTTGCTGCGCCAGTTCAGCGATCGCATCGTCACCCGCATTCCGAGCACCGGTCGAAGGGTAGGGAATCTCGCCCTCGAAATAGCGCGTGATCATGCTGAGAGTCCGGCTGGAGAGATTTCCCAAACCATTGGCGAGGTCGGCGTTGAACCGTTGCACCAGCGCATCAAAGCTGAACGACCCATCACTGCCGAACACGATTTCGCGCAACAGAAAATAGCGCAGCGTGTCGGCACCGAGCGTGTCGAGGATGGTCTCACTGCGCACGATATTGCCGCGGGACTTCGACATCTTGCTCTCTTCAAATAGCAGCCATCCGTGCGCGATGATCGACTTGGGTAGAGGAATTCCGGCAGCCAGCAAAAACGCCGGCCAGTACACACAATGGAAGCGCACAATCTCTTTCCCAATCATGTGCACATCCGCCGGCCAATACCGCTCCAATTTTTCTTTGTCCTTGGGATCGTCGGAGCCGTAACCGATGGCCGTCAAATAGTTCGCCAGCGCGTCGAGCCACACGTAGATTACGTGCTTCTCATCGCCGGGTACCGGGATTCCCCACTTGAACGTAGTGCGGCTTACCGAAAGATCGCGCAGTCCGCTGCGAACGAACGCGATCACTTCGTTGCGCCTGGCTTCTGGCCGGATAAAGCCAGGATTCTCGAGGTAGAGCCTTAGCAGCGGCTCTTCCATGGCCGACAGCTTGAAGAAATAATTTTCCTCCTGCACGGTCTCCGTCGGCCTTCCGCATTCGGAGCAGGGAGCACCGGGCTCGGTCACATCGACGTAGAGCTCATCGAAGACGCAATACTGACCGCTGTAGGAACCCTTGTAGATGTATCCACGCTCCTGAAGCCGCTTAAACAAAGCCTGCACGCCGCGAATGTGGCGGGGTTCCGTGGTGCGAATGAAGTCGTCGTAGGTGAGGTTCATCCGGTCCCAGAGCTGGCGGAACTCGCCAGAGACACGATCCACGAATTCTTGTGGAGAGCAGCCCGCAGCAATCGCGGAGCGCTCGATCTTCTGTCCGTGCTCATCCGTTCCGGTAAGAAACCAGGTATCCATTCCCATCAGTCGCTGGCGTCGTGCCACGGTGTCGCACACCACCGTGGTGTAAGTGTGGCCGATGTGCGGCCGCGCGTTGACGTAGTAGATGGGCGTCGTAATGTAAAACTTCTCAGGCTTATCCATTCTTTTTGTCCAGGTAGAGGCGAAGCACTTCCTGCATGACGGTCTTCAGCGGCACGTGGTGCTCAGCGGCAATGCGACGGCAATCTTCATACTCAGGGGCAAGGTGAGAGTCCGTGCCGGCCATGCTTCCGATTTTAATTCGCACTTCACCCCAGGGCGTTTGCACGCTCTCGTGACGACGGGCAAGAATGTGACGTCTTTCGCGGTGGCTGCGGATTCCTAGCGTGCTGCTCTCGCGGAAAATGACGTCACGCAGCTTCGGCTCGTCCTGCGGCTTGGTGAGCACTGTCAGAAGCGTTCCCGGACGCGATTTCTTCATCTGCACCGCAGTGGAGAAAACGTCCAACGCTCCTTCTGCGAGCAACTGGTCTGTCAGGTATCCGATGATCTGGGGACTCAGATCGTCGAGGTTGGCCTCAAGTACAGAGACTTTGTCCTGTGGGACAGACTCGCTCACGTTGATCGTTGGTAAATCGAGCTCCCAGGTTTCACCCACCGTAATTCGCAGCACGTTGGCGTGCTGCGGAAAATCGCGAGTTCCCGCACCATAGCCAATCTTCTCCGTCGTCATCACCGGGCGTGGCCCAAAACTCGTCGCCAAGACTCGCACGATCGCCGCACCGGTGGGTGTGACAAGTTCTTTCTGCACTTCACCGGAATAGACGGGAATGCCCTTCAGCAGTTCCAATGTCGCGGGAGCGGGAAGGGGCATGGCGCCGTGGGCGCATTTCACGGTTCCGCCACCCACGTTCAGCGGCGATGCCAGAATCTGCTCAACCTGTAAGGCCTCGGCTCCCACGGCTGCGCATACGATGTCGGCGATGGCGTCTGCGGCTCCCACTTCATGAAAGTGGATGTCGGCTACGTCGACATTGTGGACTTTTGCTTCGGCAGCTCCCAGGGCGACGAAGATTTCGCTCGCTGTCAGTTTGGCGCGGCGGCTGAGGGGAGCGGAATCAATAATCTGGAGGATCGTGTTGAGATTTCGGCCGTGGGCGGGCACATGTTCGTCCGCGTGAGTGTGGCCGTGGTCATGTGCATGATCGGCGCTACGGGGGGCGGTATGCCCGGAGTTCTGTTCTTCGCTTTGGGCCCAGAATTCCTCACGCGGCAGATCTTTCTGGCCATTCACGATTACATCGACCTTGGTGGCCGAAATCCCGTTGCGATCTACGCGCGAGGCCTCCAAGGCGATTCCAAGATGTAGCCCTGCGACGGTTTCCTGGAACAATTCAAACGGAACTCCGGCATCCACCAGCGCGCCGAGGAACATGTCGCCGCTGATGCCGGAAAATCCGTCTAGGTATGCAATTCGCATGGAAATCGTCCGCTGGTAAGCCGCACCAGCAAACTGTCAGATGCCTGGTGGGAACTCTCATCATAGGTAACGGTGCGAACATCGTCAAACCCGCGTCATTGCAGGCGTTTGCTATAATCACGTTTTTCCTCAACCATTTGCGAGTCGACATTCCGTCTCGCAATGCCCGCAGCGAATAGTCCCAGCGCAGCGAGAGAGACCGAGAGCAATCGTGTATCTAGAGCGACAGAAACAACTGGCCAACCACTTACGAGAATTCCTCCGCCAGAAGTACCAGATCGAGTTGCCTAACATCGCCATCGACCAGCCTCCGAAGATCGAAATGGGCGAGTTCGCCATGCCGTTTCCGTTTGAGTTGGCGAAGCAGTTGCGGAAGGCTCCGCGCAAGATTGCCGACGAGATCGTCGCCGAGATGCCGCTGCCCGACGGATTCGCCAAGTTCGAAGTTGCCGGCGCGGGATACATCAACGCTCACCTCATCCGTGACCAAGCTGCCCGAGTGCTGGCCAAGGAAACCGCCATCGCTTTGACCGATCACGCTGCGGAAGGCGCAGCAAACGTGTCAGGCAAGATTCTTGTCGAGCACACCAGCATCAATCCCAATAAGGCCGCACATATCGGGCACCTGCGCAACGCAATTCTGGGGGATACGTTTGTTCGCCTTTTGCGCTCTGCCGGACACGTCGTGGATATTCAGAACTACATCGACAACACCGGCGTGCAAGTGGCCGACGTGGTGGTCGGTTTCGTTCACCTGGCGAAGCTGTCAAAGGCCGAGATCGAGGCATTGATTGCCTCAACGCCGCGGTTTGATTATTACTGCTGGGACCTGTACGCAAGCGTGTCGCAATGGTATGAGCAGGACAAAGCGAATCTTAAAGCGAGACTTGAAGCATTACACGCCATTGAGCAGGGTAATAATGAGATGGCTGCGATTGCCGAGCTGGTCTCCACGGCTGTCTTACGCCGCCATTTGGAGACCATGGATCGGCTGGATATCGAGTACGACTTCTTGCCCCGCGAGAGCGAGATTTTGCGCCTGCACTTCTGGGACCTGGCGTTCCAGCAACTCAAAGACAAGGGCGTGCTGTATTTCGAGACCGAGAGCAAGAACAAGGGCTGCTGGGTGATGACCCGCCCGGCTACCCAGTCAAAGGTCAATGCCGGTCGCGACAGCGATGCAGAGTCGTCTAACGCCGAAGCGAAAGCCGGACCTGACGAGGACGCCAAGGTAATCGTGCGGTCGAACGGAACCGTGGGCTATGTTGGCAAAGATATCGCCTACCATCTGTGGAAGTTTGGATTGCTGGGCCGCGACTTTGGATATCAGAGGTTCTTTCTCTATCCGAATGGTCACGAGTGTTGGATCTCGGCCGAAGACGGCGAAGCTGACCACCCTCACTTCGGAAGCGTGGCGGCAATCTACAACGTAATCGACTCGCGTCAGAGCGATCCCCAGAATACGGTGGTCGAGGCCATACGGTTGCTGGGCTATCCCGGGAAGGCCGCGCACTACACTCATTTCTCCTACGAAATGGTGGCACTCACTCCCCGCTGCGCAATGGATCTCGGCTACGAGGTGAGCGCGGAGGACCAGGCCAAGTCGTATATCGAGGTTTCAGGTCGCAAGGGATTTGGAGTCAAGGCCGACGACCTGCTCGACGCTCTTATCGCCGCAGCTAGGAAGGAAGTCGATAGCCGTCACCCCGAGCGCGATGATGCAGAGCGATTGGAAATCTCCAAGCAGATAGCCATCGGCGCGCTGCGCTACTTCATGTTGAAGTTCACCAAGCAGTCGGTCATCGCCTTCGACTTTAAGGAGGCGCTGGCCTTCGAGGGGGAAACCGGCCCTTACGCACAATACGCCGTGGTACGCGCCAGCAATATCTTCCGCAAGGCGCAAGTGGAGCCCGAGCAGGCGCTCTCGGCTGAAGTGGACTATGCCCGCTTCTTCGCCGAAGAGAGCGGTACCGAGATATGGGAACTCTGGCTGCTGGCGGGGAAGACCTCGTCTGTAATCGAGCAGTGCATAGCCACTACCGAGCCGGCTTACGCGGCGAAGCACGCTTTCCAATTGGCGCAGCAGTTCAACAACTTCTACCACCGTCATCACATCCTCAATGAAGCCGATGCGGGGCGAAAGACGTTCTTGCTGGCTACCGCGGCCGTGGTTCGTCGCGAATTAATCGCGCTGCTGAGTGTCATGGGAATCAGCGTTCCGCCGGTGATGTGAAGCGTCATAGCACGCGAGCTGACGTAAGATAACCCCCGAGGTTGTTCCGCCATGTTCACGCCGCAGCCGATTGGGTTTGTTCGCACTCCCTACACCGAGACCAGCCAAGTCCCCAAGGGCCTGGGTGCAAAGCATGAGGCGGAGGGCGATCTCGAAATCCTGCCGGAGTTCGAAGCTGGATTGACTGATATCGAGGGGTTCTCCCACCTCATCGTTATCTGGGCTTTCGATCGTTCCCAGGATTTCGAGTTGTACGGCAAAACGCCTACCGATGGGCTGCCACACGGCGTGTTTGCCACCCGCTCTCCCCGACGTCCCAATCCGATTGCGCTTACCATTGTCGAGTTGCTGGGCCGTGAAGGGTCAAAGCTGCACGTCCGTGGCGTTGACATGCTCGATGGCACACCCATCCTCGATATCAAACCCTACTTGTCGAATGTTCCTCAGGAGAAGTTGCGACGGGGTTGGCTGGCTGAGGCCGAAACACGAAAAGGGGAACGATCGTAACGCCGGCGCGAGAGCTGATTGTTCCTCACCAAGTGCTGTAAGCCGTTCC
>Ga0207927_1000450_pt1 | contig 17534 bp, 16 predicted proteins | sample NGESurdeep072012_2_FD_184456 | JGI IMG/M metagenome (GOLD analysis project Ga0207927, IMG submission 184456) | Arctic peat soil microbial communities from Barrow, Alaska - NGEE Surface sample 210-2 deep-072012 (SPAdes) | ecosystem: Environmental > Terrestrial > Soil > Wetlands > Peat ... | reverse complement strand
GTCGACCCCAATCTCAAGAACGACACGACGGCCGAGGTCATCCTGGGCGTGGATCATCAGATCGGGAACGGCTTCGCCGTCGGCGGCAACTACATCTGGCGGCGTTACGCGAACTTCAACTGGTCGCCGCTGAATGGCATATCGACCCAGGGGACCGACTACTCGGCCGTCCAGTTCACGCCGGCGGCCAGCGCCTGCCCGGCGGCGCAGAACGCGGCCTGCCCGGCGGTCACCTACTATCAGCCGAACGTTCAGCTCGGCACCGTCAGCACGCTGACGAACCAGGCTGGCTACAACCGCGTCTTCAACGGCGTCGAACTGTCGGCGCGCAAGCGGATGTCGCACCACTGGATGATGGACACGAGCTACTCGTACAACAGCACGATCGTGAACTACCTCCAGGGCGCGTATCAGGATCCGACCAACATCGCGCAGCGCAACGGCTTTCAGTACGACTTTTTGACGAGCGGCAGCGGCATCGGCAACGTCTACACCAACGCGAAGTGGCTCTTCAAAGTGAGCGGCATGTACCAGGCGCCGCTCGGCGTGAACCTGTCGGCGTTCTACAACGCGCGGCAGGGCTACCCGTACGAACGGTTCATCCTCAGCCCGTCGCGAGCCAACGGCGCCGGCACGGTGTCGGTGCTGCTCGACAACGTGGGCACCAACCGCCTGCCGAACTTCCAGAACCTCGATTTCCACATCGAGCGCCCGGTGAAGCTCGGGATGGTTCACCTGATTCCCGCGATCGATGTCTTCAACATCAGCAACGACAACACAATCCAGGCCATGCGCGGCACGCAGAATTCCACGATCGCCAACAACATCCAGGCGACCGTGGCGCCGCGGGTGATGCGCGCCGGCCTCCGCGTCACCTGGTAAGGTTGAGCGACGTCGCTTTGTTCTTTCGATGGGCGGGGCTTCGGCCCCGCCCTTTTTTTGCGTTATTCTGGTGTCAGTGATTCGGCCACAGCTGGTCCACAGCTTCACCCACGCCGCGCTCAGCCCGGATCCCGATCTCGCGATCGCCGCGCTGATGATCGCGCGCGTCGAATATCCGAAGCTCGACGCCGGCCCGTATCTCGACCAGCTCGATGCCCTGGGCCGCGAGGCGCGACTGCGCGTGGCGGCCGCTCCCATCGTGGCCGGCGAGGCGCCCCCGCGCGTTGACCCCGATCGCTACGCGCGCGTCGTCGCACTGAATGATTATTTGTTCAACGAGCTGGGCTTCGTCGGCAACGAAATGCAGTACGAGGACCCGCGCAACAGCTTTCTGAACGAAGTGCTCGACCGTCGCACCGGCATCCCGATTACGCTCGCGCTCCTCTACATGGAGGTTGCGCGGCGGGCCGGTCTCTCAGTCGAGGGCATCAACTTTCCCGGCCATTTCCTGCTGCGATGTCCGGCTCGGCGCGGGCTGCCCTACTCGGAGGATCTCATCATCGACGCGTTTCACGGCGGAGCGCTGCTCTCCGAGGACGCTTGCCGCGAGCTGCTGCGCCGCCACGCCGGGAGCGACGACACCGGCGACGGCCCCGTGTTCGAGGCGAGCCTGCTGCGCCACGCGACCAAGCCGCAGATTCTCGCGCGCATGCTGCTCAACCTGAAGCGCGTCTACGTGCGAATGCACTCGTTCCCTCAGGCGCGCGACGTGACCGAGCTGCTGCTCGCCGTCGATCCGTCCGCCCTCAACGAGCTCCGGGATCGCGGCCTGCTCGCGTACCACCTGAAGGACTTCCCCGCCGCGCTCCGCGACCTGCAGCAGTATCTCCGGCTCTCCTCGACCATCGGCGCGCTCGACGACGAAGACCGCGAGGAGCACGCGCAGATCTGGGAGCACGTCAAGACGCTCCGCAGACGCGTCGCGTCGCTCAACTAATCCGCTAATCTGCAATCAAGCTAATCTGCAATCAATCTGAAATCTTCAATCTGCACTCTGCAATCTCTTCTGTCCCTCCGGGCACTCTTCCAGCAGCGGACACACCGAGCAGTGCGGGTCGCCCTCCGTGCAGGTCGCCGCGCCGTGCTGGGACAGGAGGAGGTAGGCGAGCCGATACGCCGCGATGGTCTCGGGCAGCTGCGCCGACACGGCGATCCGGATGCTCCGCGCCGTTTTCTTGAAATCGACGTGCTGTTCGCCGTAGCCCAGACGCGCGGCCGTCCGGCTGACGCGCGCGTCGACCGGCAACACGGCATGGCCGCCCGCGAAGAGCAGCATCCGGTACGCGCCGCCTTCTCCCATCTGCGGAAACGGCTTGAGCGCTTTGAGCGCGGCCGGCGCCGGCCCTTTGATGACGGCCGTAATCTGCGGGGAGCGCCGGAACAGATCGACGCCGGTACGCAGCGCACGCATCCGCTGCTCGACGTAAGGACCCGCGAGCGTGACGCTCTCCTCGAGCTTCTTCTGCGGCGCGCGCCACATCGCGTCGGGCGTCAGCGCGCGGATGCGCTTCAAGGCGCCGAGCGCGGCGTCGCGTTTGCGCGGCACCGAGTGCACCGACAGCACCTCCCACACAAACAGCGTGAACGGATCGGCCGGAGGCGCCGGCAGCGCGCCGTAGAATTTCCGCAGACGGGCGAGAAGACCGTCGAGGCGCGACACGCGAGTCAACGCGCGATGCGCGCCATCTCGTCGTAGAGATACGCGGACGCGATGATCCCGTTGTGGAAGTTCGAGACGTCGAGCTTTTCGTTCGGCGCGTGCGCATTTTCGTCCGGCAGGCCGACACCGAACAGCACCGACGGCAGCCCGAGCTCCTCCTGAAACGTCGAGACGACGGGGATCGATCCGCCTTCCCGCGTGAACACGGGCTTTTTTCCGAAGCCCTTCTCGATGGCGCGGCCGGCGGCCTGCACGAACGGGTTGTCGAAGGAGGTCATCCACGGCTTCCCGCCGTGCATCCTCGTCGTTTTCAACGTGACGGTCTTCGGCGCCAGCTTCTTCACGTACGCCTCGAAGAGCTCCGCGATCGTGTTCGGATCCTGGTTCGGGACGAGGCGCATGCTGATCTTCGCCATCGCCACGGCCGGCAGCACGGTCTTCGCGCCCTCGCCGGTGAAGCCTGACAGCAGACCGTTGACCTCGAGCGTCGGCCGCGCCCACGTCCGCTCGAGCGTCGTGTAGTCGCTCTCGCCGAACAATTTCGGGATCCCGAAATCCTTCTTGTATTTCTTCTCGTTGAACGGCAGCTTCTTCCACTCCTCGCGCTCGGTCTCCTGCAGCGGCACGACATCGGCGTAGAAGCCGGGAATCTTGACGCGCCCGCCGCGATCCTTCATCTGCGCGATCATCTGCGCGAGGACGAACGCGGGGTTGGCGACGGCGCCGCCGAAGGAGCCCGAGTGCAGGTCGGTGCTGCTGCCGCGCAAGTCGATCTGGAAATACACGAGGCCGCGCAGGCCGTAGCAGATCGAGGGAATGCCGCGGTCGAACATCCCCGAGTCCGAGATCACCACGACGTCGGCCGCGAGCTCCTGTTTGTGGGCGCGGACGAAGCCGTCGAGATTTTCGCTGCCCACTTCCTCCTCGCCCTCGAGAATGAACTTGATGTTCACCGGGAGGCGGCCGTTCTGCTTCAAGTGCGCTTCGACCGCCTTGAAGTGCATGAAGACCTGTCCTTTGTCGTCCGCCGCGCCGCGCGCGAAGATCTCGCCGTCGCGGATCGTCGCCTCGAACGGCGGCGACTCCCAGAGGTCGAGCGGATCGACCGGCTGCACGTCATAGTGGCCGTAGAACAGAATCGTCGGCGCGCCTGGCGCGCCCATCCACTCGCCGTACACGACGGGGTTGCCGGGCGTCGAGACGAGGCGGACGTTCTGCAGGCCGATGCGGCGCATCTCGTCGGCGCACCATTCGGCGCACCGCTTCACATCGGCCGCGTGCTGCGGCAGCGCGCTGATGCTCGGGATCGCGAGCAGCGCCTTCAGCTCGTCGAGATAGCGCTCGCGGTTGACGTTGATGAAATCGATGACCTTGTCCATGTCCAGCGTTGCTCCTCATGCCCGATCTACGGTGTGCTGTCGGCGCCGGCCGCGGTGACCGGCAGCTCCATGTGAAATCGAAATCCGCCGTTGTCCCTGGCCTCGACCTCGAGCGAGCCGCCGTGGGCTTCGAGGACGCGCCGGCACGCCGCGACGTCGGCGGACCAGGCGGCCTCGTCCGCGCTTTCGGCGATCGTGAGATCGTCGAGGTCGATCAGGATGCGGTCGTTGCCGCGCCGCGTGGCGACCGTGATGCTCGATTCCAGCCTGCCGCGGGCGGCGAACGCCGGAACGTGCATCGGCCGCGCGAGCAGCGTGCCGATCACCCGCTCGAGCTGCCGGCCGTCGACGTAGACGAGCGGCAGACGCTCGGTGCCCACCAGCTGCGCCCGGACGCCGGCGCTCTCGAGGTCGCCCCGGCACGCATCGACCGCCCGCGCGATGATTTCATTGAGATCGTGCCAGCGCCTCAAGAGCGTCGTCGTGTCGGTGAACGCCAGCAGGCTGCGGACGATGCCCGCGGCCCGCGCCGCCTCGTCGCGGATGTTCCGCAGCTCTTCCGAACCGGGCGGCCTGGCTGCCAGCATCACCTCCGTGTTGCCGATGACACCCTGCAGCGGGCTCTTGAGTTCGTGCGCGAGGCCGGAGACCAGGCGGCCGACGTTCGCCATCTCGACCTGCTCGCCCAGACGCGTGCGCGCCGCGGCGAGCTGGCGGCTGACGCGCGCCAGCGCGCGGCGGGCCGACACTTCGCGCGCGATGCCGATCGCACCGAGCGCCGCAAAAATCACGACCGCAGTCACATTGTCCATCGGCCAGCTTCATCAATCGCGCGGCCTTCGGCTCTGAGCTTCTCGAGGTGCGCGCGGACGTTCTCGCGCGCGGCCGCCATCAGCGCCGGGGCGAGACCATCATAAATGGATTCGGCGATGGCCTGCACGCTGGCATGGCCGGCCTGGAGAGCCGCGATGACCTGGCGCTCCCGCATCCGCCGGTGTTCGAGATAGCCGGTGATGAGCGCCCTGGGGTCGTCGACGCGGGGGCCGTGCGCCGGCAGGAGCGTGCGCGGCGCCAGCGCGAGCAGCCGTTCGAGCGCCGCCAGGTAGTCGGCGAGATTGCCGCCGCGGCTGGAGTGAATCATGACGCTGCTGCCGGCGACGACCAGGTCGCCGGTGAACGCCGTGCGCGTCGGTTCGTGCCAGAACACCGCGTGATCGGGCGAGTGGCCGGGGGTGTGGAGCACGATGAGCGACTCGTCTTCAGCCGCGCCGGCGGCCCCGGCAGCCCCGGCAGCTACGACGTCGCCGTCGGCGAGCGCCTGCCAGGCCACCTGGTAGCGAACGTCCTCTTCCGGCCACGGATACTTGGCGAAGGTGGCGTGCGCGTGCGCCGACGCGAGGACCGGCGCGCCCGACGCGTGATCCGCGTGGCCATGCGTGACGAGCACGCGATCGAGCCGGGCGCGATGCGCCTTGAGCCGCCGATCGATCTCGGCGAGATGCGGCGGCTCGCCGACGCCGGCGTCGATGAGGGTGGCGGCGCCGTTCGCGCCGGCGACGAGATACGTATTGTTGCCGCGGCCCGTCATCGGGCTCGGATTGCGGGCTTCGATCAGAATCGGCTTGAACATCACGCACGGTCCGGCTAAAAGCTATATCGAAGCGCGAGCGCGACGTGAGAATTGCGCCGGTACTGCCCAAGAAAGTCGCTCGGGTCGCCGCGGATGAGCGTGCCGGTCACGGTCGCCCGCCAATGCGCCCCGCGGGTCTGCGAGAACTCGACCTTCGCGTATGCGCCATCGCCATTCTGCCTGACGGCGCCTTCGAACGCGAGGCTTCGCGCGGGATCGATCGTCAGGGACGCGCGGCCGACCAGCGACCGCGTCAGGCCGCGATCCGGCGCGAACGTCAACGGCGCGCGCCGCCGGGTGACCGCCTCGCCCGCGTAGCCTCCGACCAGCAGCCATTCACCCGTCTGCCGTTCGAGCTGGACGACATAGAGCACGTACTCGTCGGTCTCCGGTGTCGACGACGTGAAGTACGACGCCTCGCCTTTGATCGTCAGCCATCGCAGCGGAACCGCCGCGTCGGCGCCGTAGCTCCTGATCGCGGGATAGACGCGCGTCACGTCGATCGCCGGCGGAAAGCCGGCGGCGGGCACGACGCTGGCAACGATGTTGGGCAGATTGTTGAATCCGTCGAAAAAACTCAACGATGCTTCGAAGCCGGCGCCCACGTGGCTCCATCGCACGCCGCTTTGCGATCCGCGCGGCATCGTGGCGCCCCCGTCGACAATCCGCAGACCGGCCGTCTCGGGCGGCACCGCCGTCCATCGTTGATCCAGCAGCGGGATCCGGCTCGGCGTGAACCGCGGCACCCACACGCCTTCGAACGTCTCGGCACCGGCCGTCACGACCGCCCGAGCCCCGGTCACCGCCAGAAACTCGTTGTCGACGACGTTCAGGAAGTCGCGCGGGGCAAACCGATCCGTCGGATTGATGATGTCGGCTTTGCCCCAGCGGATGAATTGCTTGCCGACGTCGAGCGTGAAGCGCCCGCGCGTGAGCGTCGCCGTGAGACGGCGAACCGACAGCCGCGGCCGCCGCCCGCCGCGATCGGAAAAATCAAGCCGCCAGTCGTCCTCGACTTGATCGTGGCTGTCGGCGCGCACATCGAGGCCTCCGGCGAACCGAAGCCACGGGGCCGGCTTGACGAAGACTTCGTCCCGCACGAGAAGGTCGCCGACCGCCTGCGTCGGATCGTTGACGGCTTCCTGCGGAAAGAGCCAACCGCGGCCTTCGACAAACCCGCGCTGGGTGACCGTCTGAGCCAACGCCGGCCCCCCAGCGAGGACCATTGCCATCAGTAGCAGCAGCCGACCCGGCATCTTCTTATTTCTCGCGGGGCCCCACCCCCGCTCGCTGATGCTTCGCATGGCCGCAGGCGCTACCGCCGGATCGCCTCCAGCGTGAAGTCGTCGTCCTTGAGCGGCACGTTGTAGTCCAGCTTGTCGAGCGTCAGCCGCGTGCGGCTGCGGCGGCGCAGATCCGTCATCTCCAGCTGACGCGCGGTCCAGATGCCCTGCACCTTCTCGAAGGCGCTGTACTCGAGGCGCCGGACGATCTGGTCTTTGATGTAGTTTTCGACGCGCGCGAGCGCGTAGGTGTCTTTGCGGATCCACACGATCGAGCGCGTGTACTGGGAAGACTTCGTGCGCTTGGGCGCCGACTCGATCTTCCAGCACAACGCGCCGCCGGCCGTGTCGTCGCCCGCCAACGTGTAGTCGTACTGATCGACGTCGCGCTCCTCGAGATCCTCGAAGCTGAAATCGGTGCCGAAGAACCGCGTCGACCGATCCTGCAGCGCGATCCGGCGGTCGCGCTCGATGGCCGGCGTCCACATCCACTGGTCCGACGATCGGTCGGGGTGATTGACGATCAGCAGCGCGACGCCTTTGACTTCGGCGGGGGCCGTGAATCGCAGCACGGCTTTGCTGTTCCCGTGCGAGCCGAGCCGCTCGAACGCCCAGCGTTTGTCCGCGATCTTCCCTTTCGCGTCGAACACCTGCAGCAGTCCTTCGTAGCGCTGCGATGTCGCGTCGGTCCGGTGCTGCGATTCCGCGACGATCTGACGGGCACTATCCGCGGCGGCTTCGATCGTTCGAAGGCCGGCAAATCGCGAAGGCACGAAGCACACGAAGGACACGAAGACAACCAGCACCTTATTCATATTCCAAGGCCTCCACGAGCGACCCGTGCACCGCGGATTCGGCCGGCCAGATCGCGGCGACGAGCGCCGCGCCGAGAATGGTCGGCACGAGCGCGAGCGCGACGCTCACCGGATACTCGTAGTCGAGCCGCATGCCGGCGATGTCGCGGTGGACGATCTGCAGAATGTAATAGAGATTGACCGCGCCCAACGCGAAGCCCAGCATGAGCCCGATCGCGCCGATGCTGAGCGCTTCCATCCAGATCGTCCGCCGGATCTGGCCGTGCAGCCCGCCGACCGCCTGCAGTACGCCGAGCTCGCGCCGCCGGTCGGTAATCGACACGGTCAGCGTGTTGACGATGCCGAGGATGGCGACGAGGACGGCGACCGCGATCTGCACCGAGGTCAGCCCGAACCACTGGTCGGTGATCTTGAGGATGTACGCCCTCAGCTCGCCGTTGGTCAGCACGAAGATCCGCCGTCCGGCGAAGCGCTCGAGGATCCGCTGCTTCACATCGGGCACACGCGACCCCGGCTGCAGATACACGCGGAACACGTTCACCGTATCGTCGTGCCAGTACTTCGCGAAGACCGTCCGATCCATCAGGACGGTTCCCTGTTGATCGGAGTAGTCCACGACGATGCCGACGATCGGCAGGCGGATCACGCCGTACGGCGCCGGAATCTCGAGCATCTCGCCAAGCGTGAGCCTCTGGAGCTGCGCGAGATTGTCCGACACCATCAGCCCTCTGCCTTCCGCCGTCAGACGGTACATGTCGTCCTCGTTGCCGGCCACCGGCGTACGCCTTGCCGTCTGCGCCACGCTCTCGACCTCCAACGCCACGGCCATGATCGGCGTCCGGCGAAAGATGATCCTCATGTCGCTCACCATCTGGACGCGCGACACGCCGGCAACCGCGGCGAGCTCGGGACCCATCGAGGAGGGAAACCGGAAGGTCCGCACGGCGATATTCTGCGACGGCACCACGAAGAGATCGGGATTGAGCGCCGTGTTCATCCAGCCGAGGATCGAATCGTAGCTGGCGCGCGCCATGCCCGCGAACGCCACGACGAGCGCGAGCGAGAGCATCAGCGCGGCGACGCTCGCCGAGGTCCGCCGCGGCGCCTGAATGAGGCTGTCGGCGGCCAACGCGCCTTCGACGGGACGCAGCCACTTGAGCACGGGCCGGATCGCGCGTGCGAGCGCCAGCGACAGCAGCGGGCTCAGGAGCAGCGCCGCCACGATCGCCAGCATGTAGCCGACGTAGAACACGGCGCGCGAGCCGCCGTAGAAGAGGCACGCGATTGACACCGCGCCCAGCACGGCCGCGAGCACCACGCGCAGCCGGTTCTCTCCAGCCGACAGCACCTGATACTTGCCCTTCTGCAGCGCCTGCACGGGATCGACGCGCGCGGCATTGCGGGCGGGAATCAGCGCGGCCACGACGCTCGTCGCGATGCCGATGCCGAGGGCGATGCCGAGCAGCTTGGGATCCGCCGCCACCTCGTCGGCCAGATGGCCGACGCCGTACACGTCGTTGATGAGGCTCCCGACCGTCGCGGCGATCGCGCGCGCGATCAGCACGCCGAACGCGAGGCCGCCGAGCGATCCGATGAGGCCGGTCACCGCGCTCTCGCCGAGAAACAACCACCGGATCTGCCCGCGCGTGGCGCCGAGCGCGCGCAGAATGCCGATTTCAGCGCGGCGCTGCGTCACCGCAATCGCGAACGAGTTGTAAATGATGAACATCCCGATGAAGAGCGCGAAGAGGCTCGAGATGTCGACCATCATCGAATACGCCGAGAGGATCGCCTCGAACTGCTGCCCGCGCCCCGACGGCGGATCGACCTGCAGGCCAGGCCCGAGGAGCGTGCGCAGCTCCTGCTCACACTCCGCGACGGTGTGGCCGGGCTGAACCGCGAGATCGACGCGATCGAACCGGCGGCCGCGGCCGAACATGCGCTGCGCCGCGTAGATGTCCATGATCGCCAGATTGCCGCCGTACGCGCTCGCCAGCCCGGACGACTTCATGATGCCGCGCACCGTGAACTCTTTCTCGCCGTCCACCGTGCCGAGCGCCACGCGGCTCTGCACGCCCAGGTGATTCGCGTCCGCGAACTCCTTGGTGAGAATGATCGAGTCGGGCTGCGCCAGGAACACGAGCGGGTCGTCGATGACCGACTCGTCGCCGCTGTCGAGATCGTAATCGCGGAGGCCGCGATCGCCCGTCATGTCGACGCCGAGAATCAGCAGGCTGCCTTCGCCCTTGATGCGCGTATCGACCACCGCCTCGATCACCGGCACCGCCACCCGCACGCTCGAGGCGGACTGCACTTTCTCCAGGATCTCTTCGTCGAACCCGGCTTCGCCAGCCGTCACCTGCAGCTCGGTCTTGCCGGCGATCCGATCGACGGTCTGTGAAAACGCGAACAGCACGCTCTGATTCGCGGTGTGCATGCCGACGAACACCGCCACCCCCAGCACGATGCCGGCAATCGTGAGCATCGTCCGGAGCACGTGCTTCCGGAAGTACGGCCAGCTGATGAGCCGCAGCAGAATCATGGGGTCCGCTGCACGTCCTCGACGACGCGCCCGTCCCGCAGCGCGATCGTGCGGGCGCAGCTCTTCGCCACGTTCATGTCGTGGGTGACGATGACGACGGTCGAGCCGAGGCGGGCGTGGAGATCACGAATGAGCGCGAGGATGTCGTCACCCGAGTGCGTGTCGAGATTACCCGTCGGTTCGTCGGCGAGCAGAATCGGCGGGTAGATCGACAGCGCGCGCGCGATGGCCACGCGCTGGCGCTCGCCGCCCGAGAGCTCGTCCGGCAAATGCTGGAGGCGAGGGCCGAGTTGCACGAGATCGAGCAGTTCCCTGGCGCGCTCCTCGACCTTGCCGCGCGGCCAGCCGCGCAGGTGCAGCGGCAGGCCGACGTTTTCGAGGCACGAGAGCGTCGGCAGCAGGTTGAAGAACTGGAAGATGAAGCCGATCTTGTCGCGTCTCACTTTCGTCAGCTCATCGTCGGACATGCCGCCGAGCGCGGCACCGTCGATGCGGACGGTGCCGGATGAGGGGCGGTCGAGGCCGCCGACGAGATTGAGGAGCGTGGACTTGCCGGAGCCGGACGGCCCGATGACGGAGACCATCTGGCCGCGCGGAATGCTGAGCGACACGGCGTCGAGCGCCATGACCTGCCGTTTGCCCTCGAACTGCTTGGAGACCCGGTCGAGGTCGATCATCGCGTCCGATTATGTGAAAGTATTCACAAACCTGTCAACCGGCCCGCGGAAACGTTCGCGTCAGGCGCCCGAACCGGGCGCCGCACTCACACGCCTCACGTGCCGCCGAACCCGATCGTCACGCTGCCATCGTCGGCCACGATCACCGGGACCGCGCGCCGCCCGTCGCTGTGGGCGAGCATCCGCTCGAGATCGGCGTGGTTCTTCTTGACGTTGACGTACTCGAACGCGACATGCCGCCGCTGATAGTCGTCACGGGCGGCTTGCGTGTAGGGTCACGTGTCTTTGCCGAAGATGTAGGTCATCGATCCATTCTACCGTGGGACGCGAAGCCGGTCGGCCCGAGAGGTAGAATACCTGACCACCGTGCCGGCAGAAACGTTCACGCCCGAGGAAACGCGCGCGCTCGCGCCCTACTTCACCAACACCGATCGCCAGGTGTTCGCGCTCACGCATTTGCCCGAGACGGTCAAGGGCGCGCTCTTCGCGCGGTACTCCCGCTCGGCGAAGTCGCTGCGCCGGCTCTTTCTCGACGAGTTTCTGGGTCAGGTGCAGCCGGCCGCCCAGGCCGTCGGCGGCGGAGTCGGGACCGAACGCGCGGAAAAGCTGTACGCGAAAGTCCTGAATGAGTACGGCGACGATTCCGTGGCGCAGCTGGGCGGTGCGCACCTGGCGTGCGAAGGCGTGTCGAACGTGCTGACGAAAGTGCTCGAGTGGGGACGCCTGATGGCGTATCTCGAGCAATCGACGCGCTACGTGCCGTACACCGATCGGCCGGGCGGCCGATGGAAATACCACGTGCCGGCCGAGCTCGACGGATCGCCGCTGCGCGATCGCTTCATTCGAACGCTCGATCGCGCGTTCGAGACCTACGCGCGCTGGATTCCGGCGATGGAAGCGCACTTCCGGGCGAAGTATCCGAAGGCGCCGGAGGACTCCGACGGCGTCTATCGATCGGTCATCCGCGCCAAGGCGCTCGACACGTTGCGCGGCCTGCTGCCGGCCGCGACGCAGTCCAACGTCGGCCTGTTCGGAACGGGGCAGGCGTTCGAGGCGCTGCTGCTGCGCATGTTCGCCAACCCGCTCGAGGAAGTCCGCGCGCACGCGGTGCTGATGCTCGCCGAGCTCAGCCAGGTGATTCCCGCGTTTGTCGCGCGCGTCGATCAGCCGAACCGCGGCGGCCGCTGGATCGAGTACCTCGCGGAGACGCGGCGCGCCTTCGCCGCCGCCGCTCGCACGATCGTCGCCCCGCACGCGGCTGAACCTCGGGCGGAAGTGGTCCTCAGCGATTTCGATCCGGACGGCGAAACCAAAGTGATCGCCGCGGCGCTCTACAGCGCGTCGCGCTTGCCGGACGATCAGATCATGGGGATCGCGCGCGCGCTGTCGGCCGACGACCGCGCGTCGCTGCTCCGCACCTACGTGGGTGCGCGCGCCAACCGGCGGCACAAGCCAGGCCGCGCCTTCGAGCGCACCAGCTACCGGTTCGACATCCTCGCCGACTACGGCGCCTTCCGGGATTTGCAGCGGCATCGGCTGCTGACGCTGGACTGGCAGCCGCTCAGCGCGCGTCACGGCTACAACGAGCCGGCCGCCATCGAGGACGCCGGCGCGCTCGAAGACTGGCGCACGGTGATGGAAGAATCAGGGGACCTGTACGAGTCGCTCGTGGCGGGCGGGATGGCCGACGTCGCGCCGTACGGCGTCGTGATGGCCTACCGCGTCCGCTTCTACATGGAGATGAACGCGCGGGAGGCGATGCACGTCATCGAGCTGCGGACGGCGCCGCAGGGGCATCCGGCGTACCGGCGCATCTGCCAGATGATGCACCGCGCGATCGCGGACGTCGCCGGCCATCGCGCGATCGCCGCCGCGATGCAGTTCGCGGATCACTCGGAAGTCGAGCTGGAGCGGCTGCAGCAGGAACGCGCGATGGAGAAGAAGCGGCTCAGCTCATGACCTGGCCGCCGCAGATGTTGTAGGTCTGTCCGGTGATCGCCGAGGTCTCGGGCGAGGCCAGGAACTTCACGAGGTTGGCGACCTCCTCCGGCTGGATGATGCGCTTGATCGGCACCGCGCCGAGCGCCTGATCACGAAACGCATCGAAGCTGATGCCCATCGCCTTCGCGCCGGCCTGCATTCCCCGCGCCGCCATGTCGGTGTCCACCCAGCCGGGGCAGATCGCGTTCACCGTAATGCCGCGACTGGCGAGCTCGAGCGCGAGGGCGCGCGTGAATCCGATGACCGCATGCTTGGACGCGCAGTACGCCGTGTAGCCCGGCACGCCGAATCGCCCGAGCACCGACGACACGTTGACGATCCGGCCGCCGTCGGCCATCAGCGGCGCCGCCTGACGCGTCACCAGGAACGTGCCCCAGACATTGGTGTCGAGAATGCGGCGCCAGCTCGCGGTCTCGGTCTTGTGAATCGGCTGGCCGCCGCCGGCGCCCGCGTTGTTCACGAGCACGTCGATGCGATCGCTGACACGCCGCAGCTCCGCGAATCCGGATTCGACCGCGCCTTCATCGGTCACGTCCATCGGCAGCAGCACGGCCTCGGCGCCCTTCGCGCGAATCGCCTTCGCCGTCTCCTCGAGCTGCGCGCGCGTGCGCGCGGCGATCGCCACCAGGCGCCCGGGCTCGGCAAACGCCAGCGCGATGGCGCGGCCGATGCCGCGGCCGCCGCCGGTGACGACAATCGTCATCAGTCCTTCGTCCAGTAGCGGGAATACTCGTCGAGGAAGGTCAGCGAGTCGAACGTCTCCATCCGGTCGAGAAACAGCACGCCGTCGAGATGGTCCGTTTCGTGCTGGATGACGCGCGCGGAAAAATCGTGCACGCGGATCTCGATGCGATCGCCTTTGCGATCGTACCCACGCACCACGATCTCCTTCGCCCGCGGCACGAGGCCGCGGATGTCGGGAATACTGAGACACCCCTCCCAGTCTTCGACGATGACGGCGCCGACGGGCGTGATCTCGGGGTTGATCAGCGCGAGAGGCTCCCCCTCTCCATCGTCTTCCAGTTTCCCCGGGTCCTGCGCATCGACCGCGGCGACAAACAGGCGCAGCCCTGCGTGCACCTGTGGCGCCGCGAGCCCGACGCCGTGATACTCGCGCATCGTCTCGATCAGGTCATCGATCAGCTTTTGCACGGAAACGCTCTTGATCTCGCTCCGCTCGAGCGTCCGGGCGCTCGTGCGCAGCACGGGATGTCCCATGCGCGCAACCTTGAGGATGGACATAACCGCCGAATTATACTGGCACGTGGCCGATTTCGAACCGCACCCCCACGACGATGGGCATACCTACCGGTATTGCCCGAGGTGCGGCGGACCGTTCGAGCGACGGCTGCTGAAGGCGGGCGAGCCGGAGCGTCTCGTCTGCACGGCGTGCGGTTACGTCTTCTATCTGGATCCGAAAATCGCGGTCGGCACGATCATCCGCACCGAGCGGGCGGCCGGACGCATCGTGCTCGTGCGGCGCGCGATCGAGCCGGGCTACGGCAAATGGGTGTTTCCCGGCGGCTACGTCGATCGAGGCGAGCCGCTCGTCAGCGCCGCCGTGCGCGAGGCGCATGAGGAATGTGGACTCGAGGTCCGGATCGACGGGCTCGTCAATATCTACTCCTATCCCGGCCGCACGCCCGTGATCGTCGTCTACGCCGCAACGTCGATCGGCGGCACGCTGTGCGTGGACGACGAGTGCCTTGAAACGGCTGAGTTCGACGCCGCGGCGATTCCATGGGATGATCTTGCCTTCCAGAGCACGCGCGAAGGTCTGCAGGATTATCTGGCTGGACTCCTGCACCCAGTTCGTCTCTGATCCGTTTTCCTGGGAATTCAACGAGTCGTCGGACAGCGCGGCGACAGAACCGTGTGCGCGCCAACGAGACTGTAATCGCAGTATGAATCGAACCTCGTCCGTATTCATGACCCTTGTCGCCCTGTCGATCGGCGCGGCCGGCTGCGCCATCCAGCATAGCGCCGACACGATGGCGCCGAGCTCGGTGTCTTCATCGACCCCGTGGTTTGTCGGGACGTGGAAATCGAGCGTCGTGTCCGCGCCAACGGGAAGCACCTGTGGAAACTTCGAGTGGCGGGTGACGAATCAGGCCGACGGCATCATCTCCGGCATCTTCTTCGCGCAGTGCGGCGGCAGTCTGGCGGTGTCCGGATCGGCGTGGGGCCAGCCGAATGGCGCCACGATTCCCATCACGGCCACGGCCGGCGGGACCGGACCGGGTATCGTCGCATGCGACGTGTCGTTCGCGAGCACGGCGGTCGCCGACGGCGACACGATTCGTGTCCCCTACTCGGGAAAAACGTGTCTCGGGCCGATATCTGGTACCGAAGTTCTCCGACGACAATAAAAGGCAACCTCAATCATGATGAGAAAAACGATTTCACGGCTCATGATGGCGGTCGCCGTCTCTCTCCTGGTGACCGCGTGCGGATTTGAATCGAAGAGCACGGGCATCCTCGCGCCGACCTCTTCGACATCCAACCCCTCGATCGGCGGCGGCACGGCCTCGGTGCTGTCGTATCTCGGCACCTGGGCGTCGCAGACGCTGACGACGCTGCCGTCGGTGTCCACGTGCGGCAATCTTCAGTGGAACGTGACCAGCCAGACTGTGTCGGCGCTCTCCGGCACCTTCTCCGCCGTCTGCGCCGGCAACCTCACGGTGTCGGGCACGGCGTCCGGACAGCTCAACGGCACGACGATTCCGATGACGGCGAGCGGCTCGGCCACGGTCCCCGGGTTCCCTGTGGCCTGCGCGTTTTCCCTGGTCGGCACGGGCCACGTCCAGAGCGACAATTCGATTCAAATCGACTATTCGGGAACGACGTGCGCCGGTCCGATGCAGGGCACCGAAACACTGCATCGCGCGGCGCCTTAGGCGATCGTCACGTCTTTGCTGAGATAGACGTCCTGGATGGCGTTCAGCAGCTTGACGCCGTCGGCCATCGGGCGCTGGAACGCCTTTCGACCGGAGATGAGTCCCATCCCGCCGGCGCGCTTGTTGATCACGGCCGTCTTCACGGCTTCCTTCAAGTCGCTCTCGCCGCCAGAGGCACCGCCCGAGTTGATGAGCCCGGCGCGGCCCATGTAGCAGTTGACGACCTGATACCGCGTCAGGTCGATGGGGTGGTCTGAGGTGAGCTGGGAATACACCCGCTTGTCGGTCTTCCCGAAATTGAGGGCTGTGAAGCCGCCGTTATTCTCTGGAAGCTTCTGCTTGATGATGTCGGCTTCGATCGTCACGCCGAGATGATTCGCCTGCCCCGTGAGATCGGCGGCCACGGAATAATCGGCGTCCTTCGTCTTGAACGCGGCGTTCCGCAGATAGCACCATAAGACGGTGAACATGCCCAGCTCGTGGGCATGGTGGAACATCGTCGTGACTTCCTGAAGCTGCCGCTTCGATTCCTCGGACCCGAAATAGATCGTCGCCCCCACGGCCATCGCGCCCATGTCGAAGGCCTGCTGGACGCTCGCGAAGCGAATCTGATCGAACGAGTTGGGATAGGACAGGAACTCGTTGTGATTGAGCTTCAGCACGAACGGGATTTTGTGCGCGTACTTTCTCGCCACCGAGCCAAGTGCGCCGAGCGTCGACGCCACCGCGTTGCATCCGCCTTCGATGGCCAGCTTCACGAGATTTTCCGGATCGAAGTACATCGGGTTCGCCGCGAATGACGCACCCGCGGAATGTTCGATGCCCTGGTCGACCGGCAGAATCGACACGTACCCCGTTCCCGCGAGCCGTCCATGGCCGATGAGCGCCTGGAGGCTCGTCAGCACACGCGTGGGCCTATCCGACAACCCGTAGCTGCGGTCGACGTAATCGGGGCCCGGCAAATGCAGGCTCTCCTTGGGAATGGTCTTGCATTGATGCTGGAGGAGCCGGGCGGCATCCTCGCCAAGAATCTGTTCTATTGGAGACATCGCTCGTATTCTAGCTCGGAAATCTGAACTCCTCCACGGCTACCCCGGCCACCGCGGCGTCGACCATCGCGGCGATCGGCAGGGCGCCTTCCGCGCGCTCGATCTCCTCACGCCGGGCGCGCGTGGCCGGATGGCGCGGCGTGAACAGCTGGCAGCAATCCTGGTCGGGAATGATCGAAATCGCATACGTGCCCAGACGCTCGGCCTGTTCCGTGATTTCGTCCTTGTCCATCCCCACGAGCGGCCTCAGGATCTCCAGCGTGGTCGCGGCCGCGATGCTCGTCATGTTTTCGAGCGTTTGCGACGCCACCTGGCCGATCACTTCGCCGGTGACGAGCGCCCGCGCGCGCCAGCGGCGCGCCAGCTTCTCCGCGATCCGCATCATCAGGCGCCGGTACACGACCACGCGCAGCTCGGCGGGGACGGCGAGCAGCACCTGCTGCTGCAGCTCACCGAAGGGCACGAGCACGAGGCGCGATCGGAGCTGATAGGTCGTGAGCAGCGCGGCGATCTCGCGGACTTTTTCCTGCGACGCACGCGAGAGAATGGGATAGCTGTGAAAGTGGACGAACAGCACCGAACAGCCGCGGCGCATCATCCGGTACGCCGCCACGGGCGAATCAATCCCGCCCGACAGGAGACACGCCACGCGCCCGCCG
>Ga0207927_1000447_pt1 | contig 17572 bp, 9 predicted proteins | sample NGESurdeep072012_2_FD_184456 | JGI IMG/M metagenome (GOLD analysis project Ga0207927, IMG submission 184456) | Arctic peat soil microbial communities from Barrow, Alaska - NGEE Surface sample 210-2 deep-072012 (SPAdes) | ecosystem: Environmental > Terrestrial > Soil > Wetlands > Peat ... | reverse complement strand
TGACTTCGGAGCGTTCGTGGAAATCATTCCAGGCACCGAAGGCCTGCTGCACATCAGCGAAGTGGCGGAGCATCGCATCAACGATGTGCGCGATGAACTGAAGGAAGGCGACCAGATCCTAGTGAAGGTGCTGGCAGTCGAAGGCAACCGCATCAAGCTGTCGCGCAAGGCGATCCTGAAAGAGCAGCGCGCCAAGATGGGCGGGGAAGCATTGCCTGAAGGTGCAGAGGCGCCAGAGGGTGCGGCGGTTCCGGTGGCGTTCGAGGGCGGGCATGAGTCCGCTGACGAGCCCAACTTCAATCGCGAAGGCAGCCGTCCGCCGCGCCGTGATGGCGGTGGCGATCGCGGTCCTCGCCGGGGTGGCCCGGGTGGAGGACGCGGCGGCGATCGGGGCGGACGTGGTCGTGGCCCGCGCCGGTAAGGCGAGCATCGAAGAAGCATAAGGTGGGAGAGCTGCGATGCTCTCCCTTTTTTCGGTTAGTCACAAGTAGCGAACGGTTGAATGCCCTTCCTCCTCTATTGCGTCACACTTCTGGAATCCGAAATCGTTCGTGATGTCGTCGGGGTGTGCGACAAGCCGGTGCGTCCGCAGGATGTCTGGGGCCTGCGCGTGTACTGGAGCGAGGTCGCCGATCCCGAGACTGCCCTGGCTGAGGGCGCGGCCAAGAAGAATGCCGAGCTGAAGTATCAGCAAGTCCTCCGTCAGATCGTGGCGCAGACGACGCCGATTCCGATTCCGTTTCCGGTAGTGCTCGCCGATCTTGAGGCAATCGAGGAATACGTTGTTGAAGAGCGGAGCTATATCGAAGAGGCGTTGACGCGGCTGGGCGATACCGTGCAGTACGAGATGATCGCCAGTTGGACGGCAGACGAGCAGGCCGACTTGGCGACCCCGGTAAGTGGGCGTGAGTACCTGAAGCGCCGGCAGGAAGCGGAGGATCGCATTGCGGCAATCGACTCCAAGTTGAAGACAGTGACGTCGGGATGGGTTCGCGAATGGCGTGCGCGACAGGACCGCAGGAAGCATCATTGGTTTGCGCTGGTGGCACGCAAGGACCGCGAGCGGTTTGTGGCGGCGTTGCGCAGCGCAGGGCCGTCGGAAGGGGTGCGTTTGCGGCTGAGTGGTCCGTGGCCGCCGGGTGAGTTTGTGACGCCACACCACGCCAGTTAAGTGGCACGGCAAGAGCAGATTCCCGCGGGCAAAGCCCGCGAGGAATGACAACAATAAAGAACGTTTGCGGCACGGCTGAAGCCGTGCCCTTTCAAAGCTGGTTACATCAAAACCGCCACTGTCCTAACGCCGACGAATTCGCTTGCCGGCATCTCGGTCATCGGTTATCTGTCAAACTATAGGGTCATGCAAAAATTCTGGTCGTCCTTCATCTGTTGTTTGTTAATTTTGACTGCGTCTCTCTGGGCCCAGCAAGCGCACCCGAAAGAACCCGGCCGTGCGGCGGTGGCGCAGGAAGCCAAGCCTGCTCCCGCTGCCAAGACACCTACAGCAGAACCAGCTGACTACTCGCAAGAGGCGTTTGTGACGGAGCACTACATCGATTCGTTTCGTTTTGAGAACGACGGCACTGGTCGTGAGCAGATCGATGCGCGCATCAAGATCAACAGCGATAGCGGAGTGCAGGCACTGGGCCAGTTAAAGGTCGGCTATAGCGCGTTGAGTGACAAGCTCGAGGTCGTCTATGTCCGCGTGATCAAGCCGGACGGGACGGTGATCAATGCTCCGGAATCCGGCATTCAGGACGTGACGTTTCCCAATGCGCTGATGTATTCCGACTACCATGAGAAGCACATCAGCGTGCCTTCGCTGCGGCCGGGAGACGTGCTGGAGTACCAGTTTGTCCGCACCATCGTGGACCCGTTTACGCCCGGACAATTTTCCACGAGCTACGACTTTAAGGACCGTGGCATCGTGCTCGACGAACAACTCGAGATCAACGTTCCCAAGTCGCGCCAGATCAAGCTCAAGAGCGAGCCGGGTACGGAGCCGAAGATCAGCGATGACGGTGACCGCCGGATTTATCGCTGGAAATACTCGAATCTGGAAGACGAAGACGAAACTGCCAAGAAGAAGAAAAGACCGAGGCGTCGGCACGATGAGGACGAGGTTCCCTCGGTCCAGCTGACAACATTTGAAAGCTGGCAGCAGCTCGGCGACTGGTACGCCGGCTTGGAGAAAGATCGCCGCCAGCCCAACGACGCCATCAAGGCCAAGTCAGATGAACTTATCCAGGGCAAGGCCAGCGACACGGAAAGAGTGAAGGCGCTGTACGATTTCGTCTCGCGCGACTTTCGCTACGTCAGCCTGTCGTTCGGGCTGGGCCGCTACCAGCCGCACGCCGCTTCCGAAGTGCTGGCCAACGGTTACGGCGATTGCAAGGACAAGAACACTCTGTTGGCTGCTCTTCTGGCCGCACAGGGTTTCGAGTCAACGTCAGTGCTGATTGGCTCGCAACATAAGCTCGACCCGGACATCCCTTCACCGTCGCAATTCGACCATGTGATCACGCGAGTGCCGGTTGATGGGCAGGAGATCTGGCTCGACAGCACCAACGGAGTCGGGCCGTTTCGCATGCTGATGTATCCCCTGCGTGACAAACAGGCACTGGCCATGCCTCCAGGCGGAACTCCTGGATTGGTGCGCACCCCGGCGAACCCTCCATTCGACAGCTTCGACCGCAGCCGCATACAGGGCGCGTTGAACGATACCGGTAAGCTGACCGCGCATTTCAGTGTCTCCGCTCGCGGCGACGCGGAGATGGGCATGCGTTTCGGATTGCGGCAGATCCCCAACAACAAGTGGAAGAACGTGTTCGAGATGATGATCAGCCGCTCCTCGTTGAAGGGCGGTGAGATCACCAACCTCAAGGTCGGCGATCCCACGAACACCGACAAACCCATCGACGTTGATTTCGACGTCGCAGTGAGTAACTACTTCGACTGGTCGGCGCCGGAGCCCAAGCTTCCTCTTCCGTCGGCTGGAATTGCTCTCCCTCCCGACGTTGACGACGACAGCAAGAACCCCAAGCCCATCAAACTGGGGGCTGCGACGGAAGCAACCACAGAGGTAAAGATAGCCATTCCTCCGAAGTATAGAGTCCGCGTCCCCATCGGAGTTGACATCAAGCGCGACTATGCGGAGTATCACTCCGTCTATAAATTCGAGGACGGCCAACTTACTGCAGTCCGCAAACTGCAAACCCTGGTCAGCGAAATTCCATACGAACGGCGTGAGGAGTTTGCCGCGTTCCGCCGCACCATCGATGCCGACCAGGCGCAGAGCGTGACACTGGAAAACAAGTCTCCCGGGACGGCCGGACTGGGAGCGGAGCAGTCGCCCGACGACATCTTTGATTCGGCCTTGCAGGCCGCCAACAACAACAACTTGAAGCTGGCGATTGACCTGTTCGAACGTGTAGCGAAGAGCGACCCCAAGCACAAGGATTTGTGGAGCAGACTGGGCACGGCGTACCTTGCCGACGGCCAGTTTGACAAGGCGGCGACGACCTTCCAAAAGCAAGTCGAGGTCAACCCCTACGACGAATATGCGTACGTGCTCCAGGGCGCGTCGTACGAAGGCCTACAGCGTTACGATGACGCCATCGCGCAGTACCAGAAGGCGATTGAAGTGAGTCCACTGAATCCGGGTGCCCACATCGGGCTTGGCTCGCTGTACGCGAAGCTCAAGCGCTGGAACGACGCCGTGCCCGAACTGGAGAAGGCCGCCTCATTGCAAGACAAGAACCCGTTGATCCAAGTTTCGCTGGGACAGGCCTACATCGCCACGGGTCAGACGGAGAAGGGAATGGCGTCGTTCGAGCGCGCCATCGCGCTGGCTCCCAACCAACTCACCTGGAACAATATTGCTTACGCGCTGGCCGAACAGAACGTGCAACTCGATCGTGCCAGCCAGTATGCGGATGCGGCGATCAACTCCATTGAAACGCAGCTTCGCGACCTAAATCTGGACAACCTGCGCCTGCAGGACATCGGAAATGCCACCTCGCTCTACAACGTGTGGGACACCAAGGGCTGGATCGAGTTTAAACGGGGAAATCTTGACATCGCCGAGCGCTACATTCGGGCCGCGTGGGAGGAGAGTGGAAGCGGGGAAACCAGCCTGCACCTCGGCGAAATTGCCGAGAAGCGCGGCAACAATGACGAGGCCATCCACTACTACGTGCTGTCGCTGGCTGGACATTCTCCCAGTGACGAAGCCCGCTCGCGACTGGTCGCGCTGGGCGTCAGCGGGGACCTCGACAGCCGGATCGAGAAGGGCCGGGGCGAATTGGTGGCGATGCGGACGCGCAAACTCGAAGCGTCAGGCAAGGGGAAGGGCAACTTTTTTGTGTTGACGTCACCGGCAAAGAACGATCAGGTCAAGTTCGTCAGCGGAGACGCGGAGATCAGGGCCCTCGCCGAAACCGTGAAGTCCACGAACCTGGACACCAGGTTTCCCGGGCCGTCATCGGTACGCGCCTTACGTCGCGGCACCGTAACGTGTGGCACACTCCCTCCGCCGCCGGTAACGAAGGGGAAGTCGGGCAGCAAGAAGGGAGTTAAGGGTAAGGATGCGCCGAGTGTGGCCGAGAGCGGGCCAACCGCGAAGCCTGAGTTGTTGCCTGGGCCTTGTTCGGTGGAGTTACTTTTCTCCGACGCGGTGCGGTCCGTCGACTAAACTGGGGCGAATTGAGTGCTAGCGTAGCTGGAGGAAAGCATAAGTGACGTCGTGAGGCTCAGGAATTTATAGTGGGACTGCAAACCGCGGTCTGACACCCACGTCTAAACTGAGTATTGCCGTTGCGCCGCTCAAATCTAGTTCATGCGATTGAGTATCCGGTTTTGCGAGTGATTTGTGCGGTAAGTCATGACTCCCAGTTTGATTCCTGTTCTAAGAAGGGAAGAAGGTAACGAGAGATGGAAGAGTTGCGATATCCGATCGGAAAGTTCGAGTGGGTTGCGGCGGAGAACGAAGAACAGATGGCGAAGCGCCGTGCGCAGTCGATCGAAGTGCTCGCCAAGCTGCCGGAGAACTTCAGCCGTGCGGTTGCCGGCTTGAATTCCGAGCAACTCAACACGCCGTATCGCCCGGAAGGCTGGACCGTACGGCAACTGGTTCATCACGTGCCCGACAGTCACGCCAATGCGTATGTACGCTTCAAACTGGCGCTCACGGAGTATGAGCCGGCCATCAAGACTTACAAGGAAGACATGTGGGCCAAACTGGCCGATACGGCCAATACTCCGATCGACGTTTCGCTGCAATTGCTGGGTGCGCTGCACACTCGATGGGTAACGCTGCTGCGGGCCATGGACTCGTCGGACTTTGCACGCACGCTAAGGCATCCTGAGCTTGGAGTGCTCGATCTGAACCGGATGCTTGCTCTCTACGCGTGGCATTCGGCGCACCACACGGCGCATATCACAAAGCTTCGCGAACGCAACAGCTGGTAGAAGCGTCGCCTCAGGCATGGAGAGCGTTAGTTCGGAATCGATGCGGTCACAATAGGACTACGCCGCCTCATTCTTAAGTCGACCTGTCCCAATAAGGTGGCCACTCATCCCACGCGAAACCTAGGCATATCGGATCAATCCGTGATGGTCGCTGTCTTGACGGCTTCGAAACGCTGAAATTGTGCCTTCAATCGCATCTTTCGCCCACAATCGCGAATCGCTTCCTTTAGCGAGACTTCGTCGTCAATAGAAATGGTCAGAGCGAGCCGCAGTGCGGAACTGATGACCAATCTCAGAAGGAGTTCTCACCATGAAGCAATTTCTCGGACGAACTGGATTGTTAGTTCTCGTGCTGACGCTTACGCTCAGCGCATTCGCAAAACCAAAGACGACATCGATCACGCTGTACCATGACGCGAGCCTGAGCGGAACGAACCTGCCGGCCGGCGAGTACATCGTGAAATACGACGTGGATGGCAGCAATGCACAGGTAAAGTTCCTGAAGGGTAACAAGGAAGTCGCCAGCGCGAGTGGCCAGGTGAAGACGCTCACCAGGAAACCGGGTGCCAACCAACTGGTATTCAACAACAGCGGCGACGCCCTCATCATCGGCGAGATCGACTTCGGTGGCAATGACACCGCGATTAGTTTTGAATCGGCGGGCACAGCAACAGGGAAGTGATTGCGGGTTCGAGAGAGGCTGCAAAAGGCCCGAAAAGCAGATCCCCCGGGGACTGAAGTCCTCGGGGGATGACAAGCGTAAGAGACTTGTTGAGCGCGGCTAAAGCCGCTCCTTCAAAACGTTTGCAACCTAGGCAGTTGCCGCCATTCGCGCTGGCTCTTCGTGGAAGCGTACCGACACCAGCTTCGAGACGCCGGGCTCCTGCATTGTGACCCCATACATGACCGGCGCGATGCCCATAGTCTTCTTGCTGTGGGTGATGATGATGAACTGAGTTTGGCCGCTCATGTCGCGGACCAACTCCGTGAACCGCCCGATATTTGCCTCGTCCAACGGTGCGTCCACTTCATCGAGTATGCAGAACGGACTGGGCTGATACTGGAAGATGCCGACGAGCAGTGACAACGCTGTCAACGCCTTCTCTCCACCGGAGAGCAGCAACACATTCTGCAGCTTCTTTCCCGGAGGCGAGGCCACGACGTCGATTCCACTTTCGGCTGAGTTCTCGAGGTCGGTAAGGCGCATGAACGCCTGGCCTCCGCCGAAGAGCTTGCTGAAGGTGCGAGCGAAGTTGTCGTTGATGATGTTGAAGGCTTCTTCGAACTTCTGCCGCGAGATGGTGTCGATCTCCTTGATCGTGTTCTGGGTGTTCTCGATCGACTGCAGCAGGTCCTGACGCTGGGTTTCGAGGAACTCGTGACGCTGGGCGGTCTCCTGATATTCCTCCAGTGCCATCATGTTTACCGGTCCCATGTTCTCCAGCCGGGTGCGCATTTCCTTGTAGAGCGTTTCTTCGTTGGACAGTTCTTCGCCGGCCAGACGAGCCAGAGAATCATCGGCCAGCAACTCTTCGCGGGGCTGGCTCAGCTCCTGGATGCAGGTTTCTGCCATGTGTTGCGCGTCGGAATGGACACGCGCCTGCTCCGCCGCCAACTCACCACGACGATCGCGTGCAGCATCGAGCTCGTGACGCAGATTCTTCAGAGCTTCTTCGAGTTCGCCCAGGCGTACACGGACTGCCTGCAACTCTTCCTGCAATTCCCGATCGCGTTGCTGCGCCGCGTCGCGCTCCGCTGTCCACGCAATCTCCTGTTCGGCCAGACGGGAGTTCTCTATCTCGCGCTGTTGTTTTTCAGCGGCGGCGGAATCGATCTGCGCCTTCAGCTTGTCGAGGCGGGATGATACTTCGCCAAGCATCGCGTCGAGACGCTCCACGGTTGCTGCTGAGCCGCGACGGCGCTCTTCCAGTGTGGCCAGGCGTGCTCTTGCATCGCTGGTGAGTTGGGCGGCCTCATCGCGACGCTGACGCAGTTCGTCCAAGCTGCTCTGCGCAGATTGCATCTCGGCCTCAAGCGCCAGTTGCTGGTTCTCGTGGGCTGTTAGTTCGGTCCGGTACGAGGCGATGGATACTTCGCACTCACCGCACTCCGCCGCCAGTCGCTGGGTCTCGCGGGCGTAAGTGGACAGACGCTCGCGTACTCGCGACATTTCGCTTTCGAGTTGCTGGAGCGTGTGGCCCGACGTCATCGCCTGGCGCTCAGCCTCGCGCTTATCTTCTTCAAGTCGCTGCAGCAGTCCGGTGATCTCGACAATCTCATTCGTCAGCACGGCAACCTTGGCCTGCTCCGACGCCATTGCGCCTTCCACGTCAGCCGCCTGACGCAGCACTTCGCGCAACTCACGCTTCATCGCCAAGGGCCCTTCGCTGCGCTGCTTGCCGCCGGTGACGGTCACGTTGTGAAAACATTCTCCCGACTGCGAGAGGAAGAACGCATCGGGATTCTGCAGTGCCAGTTCGCGGCCTACATTCGGATCGGGCACGATGTATCCGTTGCCCAACTTAGGCAGGATCACTTCGAGCGACTTGCCGAAGCCATCCAACACGCGGATGCAATGCTTAAGCGGCACGACGGTATCGCGCTGCGCACCCTGATAGGAACCTTCCTCTCCAAGGAAGGAGAACTTCGCCTGCGAATCTTCCGGGTGAACCAGGAAAGTGGCGCGGCCATCGACGTCGCTGCGCAAAAGACGAAGGCCTTCGTCGGCGGCGTCCCAAGACTTCACTACGACGAAGTTCAATTCGTCGCGCAGGAAGTCGTCGACGACATGCTCGTAGCGGTCATCAACTTCGAGAAAATCAGCCAGCACACCGACCGGGGCCATGCCGCCCGACATTGCGCCCGACTTGAAAAGCCGGCGCACCGATTCCGTGGAATAGCCGTGTTCGGTGATAACGGCTTCGAGCGAGCCCTTCTTGCCGATCAGGCTGGCATACTCCGCCCGCAACGAATCCAGATGCTGCTTGCCACTCGCCTCGGCATTTCGTTTCTGTTCGAGTTTCCGGCGCGACTCGTCGATCTGTGCGGTGAGTGAGGCTACCTGCTGCGAAGCCGACTCGAACTCCAGGCCAAGTTGCCCGCGCTGTCCACCGAAGTTCTCGAGTTGCTGATTCGCGTTGGTGGTCTCTTCTTCCAGTCGCCGCGCCTCGCGATCGAGGGCTGCCACGCGCTCCTCCGCCTGTGTCATGCGATTCCGTACCGACGACGCTGCTGAAACCGCCTGCAGGATGGCGTTGCGCCGCATTTCCTGCTGGCGATCGACTTCCATCAGGGTGGCTGCGGCAGTAGAAGCCTCCTGCTGTCTTTGCAGCAGCTCTTCCTGGGCGAGCGCGACATCGGCATTGGCGGATTCGAGAATGCCGCGATTCGCGTCCAGCTCCTGCTGAAGGCGCGCAAGTTGTTCCTGTGTGCTGCCCACTTCGGCCTGGGCGCCCGCGGAACGGGCATCCAGTTCAGCGCAACGCTCCTCGTTGGTGCGACGGCGCGCAATCGCGCGATCGATTTCCATCACGACTGCATTCAGTCTGTCGCGATTTTCGTTACCCTCGCGCTCAATGGCATAACCGCGCTGGGTGCGCTCGCCGTGCTCGGCTTCCATCGTTTCGACGGATTCTCCGCGGATGCGCAACTCTTCGCCGATTTCCGCAAGTTGCGCCTCAAGCGCGGTCGCCTCGGCATCGAGTTGCGCGAACTTGCTGGTCAGGACGACGCGCAATTTCGCGCGCATCTCATCTCGCAACTTGGCATAGCGCTCCGCCTTGCTGGCCTGGCGCTTCAGCGAATTCATCTGGCGAGTCACTTCGTCGAAGATGTCATTAATGCGCGCCAGGTTCAGCTTGGCGTCTTCCAAACGAGCTTCCGCCAGCCGCTTACGCGTCTTGAACTTGGTGATGCCGGCAGCCTCTTCGATGATGGCGCGACGGTCGGTTGGCTTGCTGCTGAGAATCTGTCCGATGCGGCCCTGCTCGATAATCGCGTAGGACTCCGGTCCGAGCCCGGTGCCCATGAAGATGTCCTGAATGTCGCGCAGGCGGCAGAGCTTTCCGTTCAGCAAGTATTCGCTCTCGCCGGAGCGGAACAGGCGTCGCGTCACAGCAATTTCACCCGCCTTGAAGGTGCGGACGAACTTACGGCGGCGGATCTTCAGCACTACGTGGGCTCCAGTGGTTGCTTCGACCGCTCCATTTTCGGAGGGAGCTGCGGTTTGTGATTCTGGAGAAGCGCTCGCGTCGTCATCACCCTGTCCGGGGCGGACTTCCTCGGTGTAACGTTCGGCATCTTCGGCCTTGGCGGCGCGAATCGACGATTCATCCCAGTCTTCTTCGGGCAGGTTGTCTTGGATGTCGATTTCGGGCTCACCCACATCGCCATAGACTCCGGGATCGACCAGGGTAAGGGTCACCTCGGCCATGCCGGTGGGCTTGCGGTCGCGCGTGCCGGCAAAGATCACGTCCTGCATGTTCACGCCGCGGAGTGAGCGCGCCGATTGCTCGCCCAAAACCCAGGAAATCGCATCGGAGATGTTGGACTTGCCGCAGCCGTTAGGACCGACAATCGCGGCAATGCCGTCACCTTGGAATTTCAACTCCGTCCGATCACAGAAGGACTTGAATCCCAGGATTTGCAGCTTCTTTAGTTTGAGCAACTTGTACTCCTTAATCCATGTACCACTTCAGAACTGCGGGACACCCGCTACGGCCAATTTCACCCGCCGCCGCAAATAAACCGCAATCGGACTTCTGCCGGGTCGGTCAGAGCCCGGAACCGCCAGTTGGCAAAGCGAATATTTCTCATGCCAGTGCAACTTTACTTGTGAACAGGGGAGGGGTCAAGATAGAAAGCCCAATATTTTGGGCCTATCCTGTGCAAACCCCAGTATATTGCACCACCTCTGCAGCAAATCGACAAAAATCAACTGCCGAAGGAGGAAACAGGAGGGACGCGACAGAAGAGCAAGAGCTAGATTTAGTTTACGGAACGGCGAGAGAGAATCAAGCGGAAAGGGACGCCGGTTATCTAAGTAGTAATCAATGTGCCAAGGCATGTAGCGCGGAGCAATATCAGCACTCAGGGTGCACTACTAAATGCTCCCAAGCCCGGCAAGTGCAGGTGTCGCGACAGGGCACACCCTTACGCAACACACCCGCGCTGGCACCGCTATTTCTGCGCATCGAGTTGGAAGAGTTGAATGCGTCCGTTGCCCGAGTCGGCGACATAAATGCGGTTGGAGGAATCGATCCAAAGCCCTTCAGGTTTGGCGAACTCCCCTGCTCGTTTACCGATTTGGCCGAAAGAAGCAAGCGGACGGCCATCATGACTGTAAACACGGATGGTTGCGAGGCTGGCGAAGCTCACATAGATGTAGCCTTGCTGATCGACGCACAGTCCGTTGTCACGGGCGACCTGAGGTCCGAAACCGAGGGGAAGATTGAAGCTGGACAGGAAAGCGCCTTTCGAATCCAAGATTTGAACGCGGGTTCCAGAGTTGTCCAAGACATAAACGTGGTTATGGTCGAAGGCGACGTCGATAGGATCGTCGAATTTTCCTTCGCCGGTTCCGTCATGATATCTGCCTAGCCGGTGCAGGACGTTGCCGGAAAGGTCGAGTACAAAAACCAGGCTACGAGGGCTATCGACGAGGTAGAGCCGACCCGCCTTGCGGTCGATGGCAATCCCGTCCGGGCTTTGATACTCGTTTTCGCCTTTGAAGTTTCCGATGTAGCGCTGGAAATTGCCGGATCGATCAAACACCGCTACCATGCCGCGCTCCGAATCCGCGATGTAGATGTTGTCGCTGGCGTCCACAGCTACGCCGGCGGGTTGGTGCAGCCGATAGCCCTTACCGGTAACGATTCGGAATGACGTTTTGCCCGCAGGGTCGAGCACATGAACTGCGTCCCCGAGAGGATCACTGACGATGAGGCGCTGGCGAGAATCCGTGGCGACATGAGTGGGGACGGACAGCACGCTCGGGCGGCCATAGGCATACGTAACAAACCGATTGCGAAGTTCAGCCACGCGGGCGGGAGCAGCACTGTATGGTTGGCCATGCGCCTGATAGTCCTTAGGCAGAATGCCTTCACCCGGAGAACTTCCAGTTGTGCCAGTGAATTTGGACGTCGTATGAAAAGTGGCATCTGGGCTGAAGACACCCAAATACGTCAACACATGGCTGCTCCAGAGCGGGATGCTGGGAAAAGCGCGCACCGGCTGGAGACCGTGAAGGCCTTGCGTTACGGCAATCGTGGAAGGCGCAGCAACCGGTGAGCCTGAAATGTTTTGGGCGATTCCAAGATCGAGAGACAGTACAACGACCAAGGAACAGACGAGCGTGGTTTTCACGACGCGAAGTAGTTTCATCGAAGGGCGCAGACCCATTGTGTCTCCGTACCGGAGCTGTACTTTGCATGATAGGGCGATTTGGACTGGTTGAGGCATGAGAATATTTCTTCGAACGACAAAATTCCCGTTGCGGGAAAATCGACGGGTGAAAATCCGGGAGCAGAGGTGAAGAAGTTAGCGCACATTGGTCGAACGAGGGAGTTTCCAGACTAACGCTTCGGATCGAGGTCAAGTTGCGGCGAAGGAAACCAGGAGGATCCCAGCGCAGAATGGAAAGCGCACGCGGTGGTGTTGTTCCGCACGCGCAGAATAAATTTGGTTTGCTTGGAATTCACACTGAACGTAGTACGTGGGCCTTCGAGTCCGGCGTGGCAAAAGAAGGCGACGCCTGCGGTGAGAATGACATCACAAAATTACGAGTGCAGTTCAGCGAAGGGCATAAAAGTAGGCCGGAACACTTGTCCCGGCCCGGTTGGAATTTAGCTACAGGCGTCGGTCCGTTCTGCTGGACCACAATTCACCGAATAAACTAAAGAGCAGACTACCGCTTCAACTTGCGACGCAATACTCCCAATCCTGCCAGCAGACCTGAACCCATCAGCACGAGGCTACCAGGTTCTGGCGTGGGAGTTCCCACGAAGCCATCGGTGTTACCGTTGGCGTCGACGTAGAAACCGACGATTTGCCCGAGGTCGTTCAAGCCATTGATCACGGTGGAACCGGGCACGCCCAACGGATCATCGACCGTGGTCCAAACTCCACCCTGGTAAGTGAACCCGTGCATCACGCCCATCGAGTCAGTGTAGTCGCCGACGATTTCACCTTTGTTATTGATGCCAAACGCTTGCGTACCCTGTCCCCCCAAAAAGTCGAGCGTCATCGCCGAGGAACCATTGAACAGATAGCCATGCAATACCCCCGTGGAATCTGCATAGAAGCCGACCACCAGTCCGGCATTGTTGATGCCCACCGCCTGGTTGTTTTGCGTACCTACCGGCAGAAAGCCATCGAGATACGTGAAGGTTGTGCCCGAAACCATGTACGACCTCTGCAGCGTCGCGCCGGCGGGATCAAGAGAGGAATACCCGACCGCCGTGAGGCCGTCATTGACGCCCAGGAGTTGATTGAATGCCGTGCCGGGCGCATCCATCGTGGTGAAAGAGCCTCCGGAGAAGGAGAAGCCGTGAGTAGTTGCTCCCGCGTCGACATAAAACCCGTCGTTCCAGCCGGTGTTGTTAATGCCGATCACCTGGGTTTGAGCGGCACCCGGAAAGTTCTCGGGGGTGTAGGTGTTCGGTAACACCAGCGTAAATCCGTTATTGGCAACCACAGTTCCGTCGCCAAAGTAGCCGGCGATGGTGCTGGAGTTGTTGATTCCCAGCAGTTGCGTGAAAGCTGGGTCACCCGGGCTGATGACCGTCTGAAAGTTGTAGCTTGCAGGGGCTGCCAAAGCCAAAGAAGCCAGAGCCACGCAAAGCATGACTACCAGCAGGGCGCGCAGAAAACTACCTAGCATCTTCGATCCTCCTTGAGTCAAAAGCATGTGGACGATTGCGATCCAAAGGTTAGGCCTGTTTAGTTACCGGGAGCTAGCGCAAATCAGGGGCCGCGGCCAGAGAAACGAGGAGTCTCACTTACGACGAAGGTCGATACTGCGAGGGCTCCGCTCGGTGCAAGAGCAGGAATTGTCGAACCGTCTGAAATTCTCTTCGAGCCCCGAAACAACAAATACACTACTCGCATTGGAGTAGCCTGCGGATCAAAGGATGGAAAAAATGTGCGCTTCAACGCATTGAATGTACGCCACGTTAGTGCTGGTCAGAGTTGAACCTGGACCGCGAGGAATCCATTCTCGAAGCAAGGACAAACTTCGAGAGTCGCCTTCCGCCGCCGACTAGAAGCGATAGACGTAGGAGGTTGCGACCTGGAAGTTCCCCTGGGTGACGATGTACTGAGGCGAGAGTAGGGTTCCGAGTTCGTAAACGTGCGGGTCAGTATGATTGGTGAGGTAACGCACCAGCGTGGTGCCGACATCGAAGCGCAGGGTGGAGTTGCGTTCGGGATAGTATTCGACGATTCCGCCCAGGTCGGCGGCGAAGCGAGTGAGGCTGGCGGTAGAGGTTTCTCCCTGGATGGGGAAGGCTTTCTCGTAATAGATGAAGCCTGGCCGTATCTTGGCGAAAACGCCGAAGTGTTCGAAACGCGCTCCCAGGCGAATGCCAAACAAGCCTTCCATCATGGGCTGGGTGCCCTGCTGTCCAGGGATGAAGTTGAGGTTGCTATCGAATCCGATGCCGCGCGTGAAGTTGTAATCGAAGTTGACGCCAAGTCCTGACAAGTTCTTGCGACACGCGAGCTCGGAGCAGGAGTTGCTGAGCACGGGCAAACTGACGTTGCTGTATTGCGCACCGAACTCCCAGTGATCGACGGGCGGCTGTTCAAGCTGGTGAGCGGATTTCGGGAATTTGGATGCACCGCTCACCATGAAGTTGCTCTCGGGGGTAGGGAGATCCCAGGGATACCTGCCGGAAAAGATAGCGGCAAAACTGCGGCTGGGCTCGAGCGCAGAGCGGAGGACCCTTCCACCAATAATGCGATGATTCACCGCAATGGGACTCACAATGTACTTATCGATCGTGTCTTCGCCCAAGACCCATGCCATGCCAACCAGCGGAGTGACGACAAAGTCGGTCCAGCCGGTATTGTTGTTGGGAGGCTTGGGATACTTGGGGTTGTTCAAGCACCATAAATAGGTGCCACAGTCGGGCACGTAGGTGAAGCCGCCCTGATTTCCGATGTTGGTTTCACTGAGCGGGCCAATCTCAGTTTCGGTCGACCAAGCGGCTGCCCATCCCAGCGCTTTCAGGCGGCTCATCCAGTATCTGCGGTTCTTGCCGATGACGACTTGGCTGTTGGGGCTGTTTTGGAGGAAGACACGCGCGAAAACCGCACCCTCCAGTGGATGGCCGACGTCATTCACGACAAAATCGTCGCCATCACCCCAGCGCTTCATGTTATAGCCGGCGTAGGACGCAAACCAGTCGTGGACGAAAGGCTTGTGGGCGAGGTCCCATCGCATTCCGGGATCAAACGCGGCACGCCAAGCTTCGAAGGTGAAGGTGACGCCGAACGACTGCCAGAACGCGGACTTGAGGTCGAACTTGCCGGAAGGAGTCAGAATCTGAGTGGGGACCACCGGAGAAACCGAAGAGAGGCTGGCGTGGCTCGACGATTCAAGGGCCTTGTCGCTGGGAAGCGGAGCATCGGGAAGAGGGCTTCCGGAAGGCGTTGTTGCGGCGGCAACGTCTGAGTTCAAGCCAGCAAGAGAGCTATCCAGCAATACGGTTGTATCGTTAGCGGCGGCGTCGGGCGCAGGGGATTGTGCCTGTATCGCCGGACAGGAAAAATAAATCAGAGCAACAAAAAGGCACAGAGTCCGCAAAACGAATACACGGAATCGGTGTCTCTCAAATAAACAAGACACAACAAGCTCCCAAAATGTAACTGCCGATAGAGCGTTTCCAAAATGGTAGCCGAAAAACGGGAGAGATGTCCACAAAAACTCTCCCGTGTATAAAAGTACACAACCCGTTTCTGGAGAGCTACTTACCCTCTCCCAGGATCTGGAAAAAGCGGATGATGGACTCGATGCCACGATAGAAATTCGGGATGTGGAATTTCTCGTTCGGGGCATGCAAATTGTCGTCGGGAAGACCCATGCCCATCATGATGCTGGGGATCTTCAGGTCCTTCTCGAACTGAGTGACGATCGGAATCGAGCCGCCGGAGCGAATGTAAACCGTGTCCTTGCCAAATACTTCGTGCATGGCGGCAACCGAGGCGCGGGCAAAGTTGTTGTCGGTGCTGACCACGCAGGCCGGTCCCTTGCTATGCACCTTGATGGTGGTCGAGATGCCCTTGGGCGTGATCTTGGCGATGTAGTCGGTGAACTTCTTGAGGATGTCGTCGGCGTCCTGATTGGGCACCAGGCGCATGGAGACTTTGGCCGAGCCTTTGGCGGGAATCACAGTCTTGGCGCCGGGCGCTTGGAATCCGCCGACGATGCCGTGGACTTCGAGGGTGGGACGGGCCCATGTGCGGTAGAGCACGGAGTATCCGGGTTCGCCAGTGAGCACACTGGATCCGACTTCGGCTTTGCGATACTCCTCTTCGTCGAAAGGCAGGCTGGCCCAGGCTTTGAGCTCGTCGTCGGTGGGCTTCTGCACGTCATCATAGAAGCCGGGGATGAGGACCCTGCCTTCGGCGTCCTTCAACTTGCTCAGGATTTCGACCAAACCGAAGATAGCGTTTGGTGCAGCCCCTCCGTACACACCGGAATGAAGATCGACTTTCGAGCCACGGGCTTCAACTTCGGTGTATAGAAGGCCGCGAAGTCCGACGCAGAGCGTGGGGATCTCGGGCGCGAAGAGTTCGGTGTCGGTGACCAGCGCGAAGTCTGACTTCAGCTTCTCGGAAGTCGCGTTGGCCTTGACGAAAGCTTCGATGCTCTCGCCGCCCACTTCTTCCTCGCCCTCGATCAGAACGCGAACATTGATGGGAAGCTTGCCGCCGCAAGATTGGAACAGCGATTCAAACGCCTTGAGTTGCATCCAGAGCTGGCCTTTGTCGTCGACAGCGCCGCGCGCGTAGACGTTATTGTTGCGCTCGGTAGGCTCGAACGGCGGAGTAAGCCACTCGTCGAGCGGTTCAGCGGGCTGGACGTCGTAGTGCGCATAACACAGCGCGGTAGGCTTTCCGGCGGCATGCAGCCAGTCGGCATAGACCAAGGGGTGACCTGACGTGGTGATGATCTCGACGTGCTCGAAGCCAATACGCTTAAGGTCGGCGGCGACCATTTCGGCGGCCTTCTGGACATCGCCTTTGTGCTCCTCGGCGGTGCTGACGCTGGGGATGCGCAGAAGGTCTTTGAGTTCGTTGAGGAAACGACGCTGGTTTTCGCGAGCGTAGGTAATTGCTGGGGATGACATGGAAAACTCCTTTGGAAAAGAAAGCGGTGAGGCAAACGGAGAAGTATATCGCACGACACGACTCGCCGCTGCCGGTGGTCAATTCGAGGTAAGCGCCCGAAACGCGCCACAGACATGGGGGCAATGTCCGTCAGCGAGCGGTGCCGGCGCGGTTCCTTTCACGATGGTTTAAGATTGGCTCCCGCGCATTCTATGGCTGCTTCCGTTTGACGCGGAATGATGGTAGTTTCAATTCGCCGTCACGAGATTCACCTGATACGGATCGCAGCGAATGGCTGGGATGCGGCGAGCGGGTGCGGCTGGGAACCTCATGGAAGTCAGTAGCAACAACTCGTACGACCTGGTGGTGATTGGTAGCGGTCCGGCCGGGCAGAAGGCGGCCATCTGCGCTGCAAAAATGCGCAAAAGAGTCGCGGTCATTGAGCGCAAGCGCACCATTGGCGGAGTGTGCGTCAATACCGGCACCATCCCCAGCAAGACGTTTCGCGAGGCCGTGCTGTATCTGAGCGGCCTGCAGCAGCGAACCTTCTACGGCCGTGGCTATGCTGTGAAGGACCACATCTCGATGAAGGACCTGGTTTTCCGCTCGGACGCCGTGATGGCGCGCGAGATTGAGGTGATCAAGTCGCAGTTGCGGCGTAACCGAGTGACGGTGCTGGAAGGCGTGGCGCGGTTCATCGCTGATCACAAGGTTGAAGTGGTGAACGACACGGGTTCGACGGTGGTGCATGGTGATCATTTCGTGATCGCGTGCG
>Ga0207927_1000446_pt1 | contig 17583 bp, 14 predicted proteins | sample NGESurdeep072012_2_FD_184456 | JGI IMG/M metagenome (GOLD analysis project Ga0207927, IMG submission 184456) | Arctic peat soil microbial communities from Barrow, Alaska - NGEE Surface sample 210-2 deep-072012 (SPAdes) | ecosystem: Environmental > Terrestrial > Soil > Wetlands > Peat ... | reverse complement strand
TCTTCGAGAGACGAACGATCTCGTCGTGCAATCAGGTGCGTCTTGGGAAATGTCTTCTGGGTTGTTGACGGTTTAGGTGGAAAACCGTTGGTCCAGGGACCGACTCACAGTTTTTCGGCGAGCTTTGCGAGCGCGGCAAGTGACGACTTCGACACTTTCTTGGACTCCACGCTTGCTCCAAAGTAGTTCGTACCTCCAAGAACACCGGTTATTCCCTGGCCGGTGATTCCTGACTCGGTCAAGCTGAAGTAGAAGGCTGGGACGCCGAGGCCGGAGTAGGTGCTGAACTTGAACTTGGCGAGCGTGCTCGCCTTGGCGATTGACTGCTGCATCTCGGACGGCGTGAGCGGCTTTGAGATTGTCTCGAACGAAAGCGTCACGGCCTTCAGGATTGTCGCCATGCTCGTCTCCGCCCCGTAGGTGCAGATCGTCTCCTTGCCGGAGATCTCGTAGTTCTCCTTCGTGGGCTTGATGCTCCGTGTAAAGGGAACGCCAGCCGGAACCTTGTAGCCGATGATCGACGAGACCGACGCTGCGCTCACCTTGCCGCAGATCGACGACGACAGCGCTTTCGAGCTGCCTTCGACGTTATGACGTCCCTGGTTCGTGACCCCTGAGCGAGGAGCCGCCTGGGCGACCGCCGGTACGGCGACTACGACCAAGGCGCCAGCGACGGCGAGGAGTAGGGCGCGCCACGCGAGCGGCCGGTGGAGCGAACGGGTGGGACGGTTTGGAGCGGTGGTAGCCATCGTGGAGCCTCCCCTACGAGGTGGCTCTCGCCACTTGGGGTGAACGCTACATGGTTGGTCCCGGCCGCGTTGTCTGACTCCGCTGAAATTGCCCGGACGGTCGCACTCGAACGAATGACCTGCGGCTTTTAGATTTACCCACTTCGACACAAGCCCTTTCCCGGGATGGGTGCGGTAAGAACCATTGTTCGTAAAGCCGCTGTGTCAGGATGCTTCCGCAAGCCAACCAGGAGGAATCGTGGCGGATCAATCACTCATTCATGCGGGTTTCGGCGCGCCCGAACGTCAGAACCGATGGAAAGTCGCCTTCCGCTAGGTCTTGGTCTTCCCTCACTTGATCTGGCTCGCGGTCTTGGGAATTGCGGTCCTCGTCCTCGTCGTCATCGGGTGGTTTGCCGCACTGATCAAGGGCCGGTTGCCGCGCAGCTTTGCGAGATTCCTTTCCAACTACGTCATCTACCAGACACGCGTGTACTCCTATCTCTGGCTCATGAATGACGCCTATCCGCCGTTCTCTGTGAAGGCCACATTCGACGTCAACGTTGACATCCCCGTCGGCAACGTCCGCCGTCTGGCCGTCCTGTTCCGACTCGTCCTTTTGATTCCGGCCCAGCTTGTCAATTCATTAGTTTCGCTTGGTCTCGCGGTTTCTAGCGTTTTCATCTGGCTCATTGTGCTCGTCAATGGCAGCACGCCATTTTCGCTCTTCGGTGCCGTTGCCGCCGTGCTTCGGTTTCAGGCCCGAGTGAGTGCCTACGCCATGATGATCACGGGCCAGTACCCGGGAGAACTGTTCGGCGACACGCCGGTGACGTCAGGCGATCTCTCGGAGACGTCCGTCGGTGTTCTTCCGCTCGACGAAACGACGTCGCCGCCACCTCGCGTAGAACCCGGCGTGGCCGTGCCCGAGGAGCTGGCCGGCGATTCCGTCACCTCCGCCATTCCTGATTACGACCAGGAAGCGGAGCCCACGGGTGCGCCCGGCGGCCCGCGAGTTCGGCTACACGGTCCCGACGCGCCACGAGAGCCACGACCTCTCGGCCGTCGGCGTCCAGTCACCCGGAGCGCAGGTCACCCAGATGAACTGGGAGATCGATGCCTCGGGGCTACGCGAACTGCTCGGGCGCACGAGCCGCGAGTACACCGACATCCCCCTTTACGTCACGGAGAACGGCGCGGCCTATGACGACTACGTCGGCCCCACCGGCGAAGTCCGTGACGGCAATCGCACCGAGTATCTGCGCGCGCACCTGGGGGCCGTCCTGGACGCCATCGAGGACGGTGTCAACGTCGTCGGCTTCTTCGAGTGGAGCCTGCTCGACAACTTCGAGTGGGCCTTTGGCTACTCGCGGCGTTTCGGCTTGGTCTGGGTCGACTTTCCCACGGGAACCCGGCTGCCCAAGCAGAGCTACGACTGGTACGCCGAGACGATCAAGGCGAAAGCGCTCTAGGAAGTGGCGCCCGGACACGACCCTCGTGCGTGTTTCGGGCGCCGTGGCGAACGGTTTCGAGAGAGACGAGTCCGCCACCAGCTCGAACGGGTAGTCCGCGCGGCGTTCCGGCTCCATTCTCACGGTTCGCTCACGACGTGCTGGTGCGTGTCGCAGAGTTCCTGGCTGGAAGTGGTCCTCACGGAGAGTGCGGTCAAAGACGCCTGGCGTGGCTCATGATTGACATGTGCTTGAATATCGCCAATACCTGCAGTTGACGTCTGACGAAGGTTCAGTGAGCATCCCCGGCCACGGCGCCGGGCCGCAAGAGGGGCGCATGAAGCGAGACCCGTACGACTTCATCATCGTTGGAGGTGGGTCCGCCGGAAGTGCATTGGCGAACCGACTGACGGCCGACGGTTCCACGCGCGTCCTCGTCCTCGAGGCGGGCCGCATGGACCACAAGTGGGACGTCTTCATCCACATGCCCGCGGCCCTCACGATCCCTATTGGTAATCGCTTCTATGACTGGAAGTACAAGTCCGAACCCGAGCCGCACATGGGCGGGCGCAAGATCTACCACGCCCGCGGCAAGGTCCTCGGTGGCTCGAGCAGCATCAACGGGATGATCTTCCAGCGCGGCAACCCGATGGACTACGAGCGTTGGGCCGGCGATCCAGGCATGGGTGAGTGGGACTACGCGCACTGCCTGCCGTACTTCAAGCGCATGGAGACCTGCCTCGCCGGGGCCGACGAGTACCGCGGCGGTGACGGTCCCCTGATCCTCGAGCGTGGTCCGGTGACGAACCCGTTGTTCGGAGCCTTCTTCAACGCGGTCCAAGAGGCCGGGTACGAGCTCACCTCCGACGTGAACGGCTATAAGCAGGAGGGTTTCGCCGCCTTCGACCGTACACTGCACCGCGGCCGTCGCCTGAGTGCCGCGCGTGCCTACTTACACCCCGTGATGGGCCGGTCCAACCTCGAGGTCAGGTGTCGGACCTTCGTGTCGCGGATTCTCTTCGAGGGTCAGCGGGCGGTCGGCGTTGAGTTGAACGAGCGCGGTCAGCGCCGCGAGGTCCGAGCCGGTGAAGTGATCCTCTGCGGAGGCGCCTTCAATTCGCCGCACCTGCTTCAGCTGTCGGGCGTGGGCAACGCCGAGGAACTGCGCGCGCTCGGCGCCGAGGTGGTTCACGACCTCCCCGGCGTCGGAGAGAACCTGCAGGACCACCTGGAGGTCTACATCCAGCACGCGTGCACGCAACCGGTCTCGGTCGCTCCCGCGCTCAAGTGGCGCAACCGACCGATGGTGGGTGCGAAGTGGCTGTTCCTGCGCTCCGGCCCCGGGGCCACGAACCACTTCGAGGGGGGTGGCTTCGCGCGCAGCAACGAGGACGTGGCGTACCCGAACCTGATGTTCCATTTCCTGCCCATCGCCATCCGTTACGACGGTTCGGCCCCGGCCGGCGGTCACGGCTACCAGGTCCACATCGGGCCGATGTACTCCGACGCGCGCGGCTCGGTGAAACTCACGTCGCTCGATCCGTCCGTGCACCCGGCGCTGCGCTTCAACTACGTGTCGACCGAACAGGACCGGCGTGAATGGGTCGAGGCCGTGCACGTCGCGCGCGCCATCCTGGGCCAACCCGCCTTCGGTTCCTTCAGCGGCGGCGAGATCTCACCGGGACCACAGATCGCCACCGACCAGGAGATTCTCGACTGGGTCGCGCGAGACGGCGAGACGGCGTTGCACCCGTCATGCACGTGCAAGATGGGAACCGACGAGATGTCCGTCGTCGATCCGACCAGTATGCGAGTCCACGGACTCGAGGGGCTGCGTGTTGTGGACGCCTCGGTGATGCCCTACGTCACGAACGCCAACATCTTCGCTCCGGTCATGATGGTGGCCGAGAAGGCGGCCGACCTGATCATGGGTAACACGCCCCTGGCGCCGTCGACGGTGGGCTTCTACCGACGTTCGACCCCCGATTCATCCAGTCGGGACTAGACCGCTACGCGTTGCGCTCTCGAATGGCCGTGACGAGAGCGGGGATGACCTCGTTCAGGTCGCCAATGACGGCCCAGTCAGCTCGCGCGACGATCGGGGCGTCGGGGTCGGTGTTGATCGCGACCACGTGTTTGGCGCTCTGGCAGCCCGCCAGGTGCTGGGTCGCCCCGCTGATCCCGCTCACCAGGTAGAGGTCGGGCGAGATCCGCGTCCCGGTCTGGCCGACCTGCTGGTTGTGCGGGCGCCAGCCGAGACTGGTGACGGCCCGAGAGACGCCGACGGCCGCGCCGAGCAGTTGGGCCAGTTCGTCGATGGCGCCGAAGCCTTCGGCGCTGCCGACGCCCCGTCCGCCCCCCACGACCACGCGGGCCTCGGCGAGGGAGATGCCGCCGCTGCGGCCCGTCCACTGCGTGACCACGACGTCCAGGTCCGACGCGTCCAGCGCGGGGTGGTGCTCGTGCACCGTCGACGCGCTCGGTGCCGCGGCGCGCTCGGCCTGGACACCGTCGAAGGCGACCGTCAGTAGCGCCGTCGCACTCTCGAGCACGGCGTCCTCGATCAGGCTCCCACCCCAACGCTGGCGGCTGAGCGAGACCGAGGATCCGGTGCGCGTCGCGCTGAGGCAGTTCGCCACCATGGCGAGACCCGTCAGAGCCCCGACGTGGGCCATCACCTCGTTACCCCGGTCGGTGCCGGCGGCGACCACGGTGTCGACACCGGTCGCTTCCACGACGCCCAACAGCGCCCGGGCCCAGCGGGTGGGCGAGTAGGCGCGCAGTTCCTCGGACGTGATCGCGTGGACGTCACGCACCCCGAAAGCGCCGAGCGCTTCGATCAGTCCCGCCTCGCCCGGGCCGACGAGGACCGCGGCGAGCGGCGAGCCCGACGAATCGGCGAGGGTCCGGGCGAAGGTGAGCGCACGCAACGAGGCGTCGATCACGCCGCCGTCGTCGGTCTCGACGAGGCAGAGCACGCCGGTGGCGTCGGTCACGACAGGACCCCCAGCCGCTCGAGCAGGGCGAGCAGCGCGGGCACGGCGTCGACACCGGTGCCGAGAATCTCGGCGCGCTCGCGTGTTTCGACCGGGACCCGCAGCCGCTCGGTGCGCACCGCTGCGGCGCGCCCGCTGACGGCGGTCTCGTGGACCGGTGCCTTCTTCGCGCGCATCCGTCCGGGCAGCGAGGGATAGCGCGGGAGGTTGATGCCCTCCTTCACCGCGATCACGCAGGGCAGGTTCAACTCGAACAGCTCGTCGCCACCTCGGAACTCGCGGCGCACGCGCACCGTGGTCGCCGCGAGGTCGAGGTGCTTTACGCCGCTGACGCAGGGCCGAGCGAGGGCGTGCGCCACGCGCACGCCGACCTGGTAGTCACCGGTGTCGGGGGCCTCGTTGCCGAAGAGGATCAGGTCGTAGGGTCCGTTCTCCTCCTCGTCGCGCCGTACGGCGTCGACGATGGCCTCGGCCGTCGAGAGGGCGTCCCACTCGGCGCCGTCGGTGACGAGGTGGACCAGCCGGGTCGCCCCGATCGCCGCCGCGTCGCGAAGTTGCTCGACGGCCTCGGGCGGACCGAGGGTCAGTACCGACGCGACGCCACCGTTCATCTCGATGATGCGCACCGCCTCCTCGACGGCGCACTCCTCGTGGGGGCTCACCGTGAAGCCGAGCTGGCGGGTGTCGACTTCGCGCTCGTCGAGCGTGAGTATGATCCGTGCGCCGACCATGGGCACGCGCTTCACACAGACCAGGACGTTCACGCTCAGCTCTTCACGCGCTCGTTGGTCGGGTCGAAGAGGGGCGTGGCGCCGACGACGTCGACGGTGACCGGATAGGTCTCGCCCAGGTACTCGACCTGCAACTTCGTGCCGACCTGGGCGTAGTCGCGGGGCAGGTAGCTGAGCAGGACGTGCTTGCCGAGTGACGGAGCCGACCCGGCGCTCGTGACGTAGGAGGGTCGGCCCTTCTCGTCCACCAGTCGCTCGCCCTCCAGGGTCGTGACCGGCTCGCCGCCGAGCATGTAGCGCAGCGTCCCGTCGCTCGAGCGGTGGTCGTCGACGCTCAGCGTGCAGAGACGCGCGATCGGCTCTTGGCCGCGCTGGGCGACGTACGCGTCACGGCCGATGAAGTCGTCCTTCTTGACCGAGGGACGGGCCATGCCCGCCTCGACGATCGTGTAGTCGGCGCTGAGCTCGTTGCCAAAGGCACGGTATCCCTTCTCGAGCCGGCCGGTGGTGGCGTAGACGCCGATACCCACGGGCACGATGCCCGACTCTCGTCCGGCGGTCCACAGCGTGTCCCAGGCTCGGGCGCCTTCTTCCATTGGCACGTAGATCTCCCAGCCGAGCTCGCCGATGTAGGAGATGCGCGACGCGAGCACGCGGATCCCGTCGAGCTCGATGGTGCGGCACGTACCGAAGGCGAAGCCCTCATGGGAGACGTCGTCCTCGGTGCAGCGCGCGAGCACGTCGCGTGCGTTGGGGCCCCACAGACCGAACGTCGTGTAGGCCGACGTGAGGTCGCTCAGCTGGGCCGAGCCGTCCGCGGGCAGGTGGTCGACGAACCACTTCTTCTCCGTCATACCGGTGTGCGCGCCGGTGACGACGCGGAACCACTGTGCGCCGAGCCGCATGATCGTGAGGTCGGATTTGAAACCGCCGCGCTCGTCGAGCAGGGGGGTGTAGACAACGCGCCCAACGGCCACGTCCAACTGGGCGACGGCGAGTCGCTGGAGGGCCGCGAGGGCACCGGGACCGGTGACGTCGAGTACTACGAAGGCCGACAAATCGGTGAGTCCGCAGCGCTCGCGCAGCGCGAGGTGCTCGGCGTTGATGATCGGCGACCACCAGCGCGCCTCCCACTCGGCGCTGCGCTCCATGAGCCGCCCGGCGTAAGTGTCGAGCAGGGGACGGTTGCTCTCGTACCAGTGGGGACGTTCCCAGCCCGCGGTCTCGAAGAAGACGGCCCCGAGGTCGCGCTGCTGGAGGTAGGCGGGGCCGCGCCGGATGGGGCGCTCGGACTCCCACTGCTCAGCCGGGTGCACGATGCCGTACATCTTGTTGAAGCTCTCGCGTGCGCGTGCCTCGACGTGCTGGCGGGTGCGCTGGTGGTCGTGGAAGCGTGCGATGTCCGCTTCGTGCAGGTCGATCTCGGGCACCTGGCCGTGCATCCACTCCGCGACGGCGCGCGCGATGCCCGGTCCCTCCTTGATCCAACTCGCGGCCACGGACCACAGGCCCTTCACCTCGGGCGTCTCGCCGAGCGCCGGGTTGCCGTCGGGGGTTATCGAGATGAGTCCGTTGATGGCGTAGCGGATGCCGACCGACTCGTCGCCCAGCAGTTCGGGCATCAGCTCGAGGGCGTCCTGGAGCTGGGGGTCGAAGTCGTCCTGGGTGAACGGCATCTCGGTAGGCGAGAGGGCCGACTCCTCGATCGAGGGGATCTCCCCGGGCTGGACGATGATCGGGCGGTGGGCGTAGGAGCCCACCTCCAGGTCGCCGCCGTGCTGGCGCTCGTACATGTTCGTGTCCATGTCGCGCACGATCGGATAGACGATCTCGCCGACGGTGTCGGCGAAGAGCGGTACCGGGCCGACGCTGATCATCTGATGCACGATCGGGGTCAATGGGATCGAGGCGCCGGCCATCGCAGCGACGCGCGGGCTCCACACGCCACCGCACACCGCCACGACACCGGTCTCAATGACTCCTGAGCTCGTGCGCACCGCGCACACGCGGCTGCCGTCCTCGGTGCGGTCAATACCGAGGATCTCGGTGTTGGCGCGCACCACGAGCGCGCCCATCTCGTGGGCGCGTTCGCGCATGAGCGTGCCCGCGCGCAGCGAGTCGACCACTCCGACAGTCGGGAAGTAGAGGCCTTCGAGGATGGTTGACGGGTCGAGGAAGGGGACCAGTTCGGCGACGCGCGCGGGGCTGAGCAGCTCGCACGCAACGCCCCAGGCCTTGGCGGCCGACGCGCGTCGGCGAAGCTCCTGGCGACGCGCGTCGCTGCGCGCAACTTCGATGCCGCCGCTCTCGGTGAAGACCCCGAGCTCCTTGTACTGCGCGGTGCTGTCGGCGGTGAGCTCGGTCATCATCTTGGAGTAATCGACGGGGAAGATGAAGTTCGAGGCGTGCCCCGTCGAGCCGCCGGGGTTGGGCATCGGGCCCTTGTCGACCAGCACGAGGTCGCGCCATCCGAGAAGAGCGAGGTGGTAGGCGAGGCTGTTGCCGACGATCCCGGCGCCAATGATGACGGCGCTGGCTCGGCTGGTGGGTTCGTTCATAGCGGTCATTTTTGCCTCCCGGGTCACGTGGCGCCAATCGTAAGTCGAAGTGGAAGAAGGCGCGAACTACCCGACGTCGGTGACGACCTCAGTCGCCAAGTTCGGTGCGTCGTCGGTTGACGTACTCCTCGAGTTCAGCGCGCACGGCGTCGTCGAGCGGAGGTGCCTCGTAATCCTCGAGCTTCTTTTGGTAGATCGCGGTGGCCCGCGCGGCGGCGTCGAGGGCTCCCTCGCGCGACCAGCGCTCGAAGTTCATCGAGGACGAGAGCAGTGGGCGGTAGAAGCAGTCGCGGAAGCGGGTCATCGTGTGCTCGGCCCCGAGGAAGTGTCCGCCGTGGCCGACCTCGAGGTGGGCGTCGAACGCGAGAGCCGCCTCGTCGATCTCTAACGGCGTGAACTCGGTGCGCAGCATGCGCAACAGCTCGATGTCGATGACGAACTTCTCGTAGCAACTCACGAGGCCGCTCTCGAGCCAACCCGCGGCGTGCATGACCATGTTGGTGCCCGCGAGGAACGTGGGCATCATCGTCATCAGGGCCTCGTAGGCGGCTTGTGCGTCGGGCATCTGGCTCGAGGTGAGTCCGCCTCCGGTGCGAAAGGGCAGCCCGAAGTGGCGCGCCAACTGGCCCGTGCAGAGCAGGCCGATCGCGGACTCGGGCGTGCCGAAGCACGGCGAGCCCGACTGCATGTCGATGTTCGAGAGGAACGAGCCGAAGATGACGGGACAGCCTGGGCGGACCAGTTGCGCGAGCGCGATACCCGAGAGCGCCTCGGCCAGCTGTTGGACGAGCGCGGACGGGATGGTCACCGGCGACATCGCCCCCATGAGCAAGAACGGAGTCAACACGACGGGCTGGTTCGCCCGGTTGTACTCGAACTGGGCGTCGAGCATCCGGTCGTCCCAACGCAACGGCGAGTTGCAGTTGATCAGCGAGATCGTCGCCGGCGTGGTCTCGATGGTCTCGCGTCCGCCGAAGAGGATCTCGGTCATGGCGATGGTGTCGCGGGCGTTGGGACCCGAGACCACGTTGCCCATGTAGAACTTGTCGGTCAGGGTCTGGAGCGCGAAGATCATGTCGAGGTGGCGCGAGTCGAGCGGGGCGTCGTTGGGCTCGCAGATGACCCCGCCCGCCGAGTCGAGCTCGGGGAAGCTCTGGGCGAGCTTGGTGAACTTGCGGAAGTCCTCCATCGTGGCGTCGTGGCGCACGCCGCCCTCGCGCACGAAGGGCGGACCGTAGACGCCGCCGAAGACCATGGCGTCGCCGCCGATGTGCACGGTGTTGGCGGGGTTACGCGCCTGTACGTCGAACTCGCGCGGGGCGAGTGCCACCTGGGCGAGCACGAACTCGGGGTCGAGGAACACGGTCTGGTCCTCGACCCGCTGGCCGGCGGCGCGGAAGAGTTCGACCGCCTCGGGCTTGACGAACTGGACCCCGATCTCAGAGACCAGGCGCTTCCATCCCCGGTCGATGATCGCCAGCGCGTCGGGAGAAAGCAACTCGTACCGGGCCATCTTGTTGATGAACATCGCCACCCCATTCCACGGGAACCGCGCCGCGTGTCGCGCGCCGCGCTGAACCACATTGTAGAACTCCGCACTGTACTATGGAACTCATGCCGGTGAGCGTCATCTCCAAACCCTCGGGGTCCCAGTCGATCGACCGCGCCGCGACCCTCCTTCGCCAGGTGGTGGCCGCCACCGCGCCCGTGACGTTCGCCGAGTTGGCCGAGTCGACGGGTCTCGCCAAGAGCACCACGTCGCGGATCCTCAGCGCTCTGGAGCGCAATGGGCTGGTGCGCCGTGACCCGGCTGGCTTCGTGCCGGGCGACGTGTTCGTGCAGTACGCGCTGCGCGGCAACGCCGAGACGGACCTCGTCGGCGTGGCGACGCCCTACCTCGAGCGCCTCGGTGTGCGCAACCGCGAGACCGTCAACCTCGGCGTGCTGCGCCAGGGCCTCGTCGAGCAGATCGCCCAGGTCGACAGTCGCTACGTGCTCGGTGGGACCAGTTGGCTCGGGCGCTCCGAACCGGTGCACGCCACCGCGCTGGGCAAGGTCTTTCTCGCCTGGGGTGTCGCGAGCGTGCCCTCGGGCAGGCTCGAGCGCCTGACGCCCCACACGATTCTCAACCGCGCAGACCTCGACGCCGACCTCGCCGACGTGCGTCGTCGCGGCTACGCCGTTGCGCAGGAGGAACTCGAAGAGGGACTCGTCGCCGTGGCGGCTCCGGTGCGGCGAAACGACGGCGTCGTCGTCGCGGCGATCTCGGTCTCGGGACCCTTGCACCGGTTCGGCGCGGCGCGGATCGCCGAGGTGGGTGCCCAGTGCGTGCACGAAGCCGACGCGCTGTCCGCGGCGCTCGGATTCAACGCGAAGAACGACAAGAGAGTGGGGGCGGCGTGAACAAGGATGAGCTGTTAAAGGAGATGTACGACTCGACACTGATGGGCAACGCTCCGGTGGTCCTCGAACTGACGAACGCGGGCCTGGCGATGGGGCTCAGTCCCGAGACGATCCTGTTCGACGCGTTGATCCCGTCGCTCGAAGAGGTCGGTGCGCGCTTCGAACGCGGCGACTACTTCGTGCCCGAGATGCTGGTGGCGGGGCGCGCCATGGCCGGCGCCCTTGACGTGCTGCGCCCGTTGATGGTCGCGACCGGCGTCGAGCCGGTGGGTACCTTCGTGATGGGCACGGTCAAGGGTGACGTGCACGACATCGGCAAGAACCTCGTGGACATCATGCTCGAGGGGGCGGGCTTTCACGTCATCGACCTGGGCGTCCAGGTCGCCCCCGAACGTTTCGTCGAGGCGATCCTCGAGCACAAGCCCGACATCGTGGGCTTCTCGGCCTTCCTCACCACGACCATGCCGATGTTCAAGGCGAACATGAACGCGCTGGAGAAGGCGGGGTTGCGCGACCAGGTCATCGTCATGGTCGGGGGCGCGCCGGTCACCCAAGAGTACGCCGACGCCGTCGGGGCCGACGGCTACGCCTCGGACGCCTCGATGGCGGTCAAACAGGCCAAGGGACTGCTGTTGGCCAAACGCGCCGGGGCCTCGGCCTAGAACCGCGAAGCGACATCATGCACACGATCCTGCGTTCGGCGACCCGCGAGGTCGTGATCGGTCACGACCAGCCCTTCTGCATCATCGGTGAACGCATCAACCCCACCGGGCGCAAGACGTTCCAGGAGCAGTTGCGCGCCGGTGACCTCGGACGGATCCGGATCGACGTCGCCGAGCAGATCGCCGGCGGGGCCATGGTGCTCGACGTGAACATGGGTGTGCCGCTCGCCGACGAGGTGGACTTGATGGTCCAGGCCGTCACGCTCATCCAGTCCATCTCCGACCTGCCGCTCTGCATCGACTCGTCGGTCATCGAGGCGCTCGAAGCGGGACTGGCGACCTACGAGGGTAAGGCCCTGGTCAACTCGGTCACGGCCGAGGACGACCGGCTCGCGGCGATCCTGCCGCTGGTGAAGCGCCACGGCGCGGCGATCATCGCCCTGCCCAACGACGAGTTCGAGATTCCCGAGCAGCCCGAACGCCGCTTGGAGCTGACCCGCAAGATCGTCGAGGTGGCGACCGGCAACTACGGCATTGCGCTCGAGGACATCCTCATTGACCCCCTGGCGATGCCCATCGGCGCCGACACGTCACTGGTCGCGAAGACCCTCGAGACCATCGCACTCATCCACGATGAGTTCGGGCTCAATATGACCCTCGGCGCGTCCAACGTCTCGTTCGGGATGCCCGACCGTGCGACGCTCGGCGCTTCCTTCCTCTCGATGGCAATGAAGACGGGGCTCACCAGCGCCATCATGGACGCACGCTCACCGCAGTTGGTGCGCGCGGTGAAGGCCGGCGACCTGATGCTCGACCGCGATCCGTGGGGTTCGGCGTGGATCGCCGCGCACCGCTCCGACCAGGCGTCGCGGGGCTCGTGAGCGCACCGGGCGTCGCGGGCGGTTCGATCGAGGCTGGCGACCCCGAGCCCGCGCACGACGGTCGCGGGCGCTTCGACCTGCTCTTCGAACCCGCGGGGCGCAAAGTCCGGGTCCCGCCGGGCGTGATGCTCTTCGACGCCGCCAGCTGGAACGGCGTCGCGATCGATTCCACCTGTGGCGGGCATGGGACGTGTCGCAAGTGCAAGGTCCGCGTACTGGACGGCACCGCGCCGATCGGCACGCTCGACACGCGGGCGTTTTCGACCAACGAGTTGCGCGACGGTTGGCGCTTGGCGTGCCGGATAGAGGTGCGCAGCGACCTGCGCGTCGACGTGCCGCCGCTCGTCACGCGCCCGAAGGCCGCGACGGTCGGCGTCGGACGCAAGGTCATCCTGCGCCCGGCCGTCCAGAAGCGCTACGTCGAGTTGAACGAGCCGACGCTGGCCGACCAGGTGAGCGACCTCGAGCGACTGTTCGCGAGCCTCGACGACCTCGAACTGCGTGCCGAGCTCGAGGTGCTGCGCACGCTCGGCCCGGTGCTGCGCGCCAGCGACTACAAGGTGACCGCCGTGGTCGTGGACAACGTCCTGATTGCCGTTGAGTCGGGCGACACGACGGAGCGGGCTTTCGCCATCGCCTTCGACCTCGGCACGACGACGGTCGTGGCGACGCTGCTCGACCTGTCGACGGGTATGCCCGTGGCGGTCCAGTCCATGCTCAACAAGCAGCAGCCCTTCGGCGCCGATGTGATCACGCGCATCAGCGCGATCATGATGGATGAGCGCGCCCTCGGGGAGCTGACCCGTCTCGCCCACGAGGCCCTCGACGAACTGGCCCAGGCCGTCTGCGTCGAGGGTGGGGTGGACCCGAACGAGGTCTACGAGGTCGCCCTCGCGGGTAACGCCACGATGACCCACATCGTGCTCGGCATTGACCCCGAGGCGCTCGGGGTGGCCCCCTTCATCATGGCGACCAAGTTGTTCCCCGAGGTCCTGGCGAGCCAGGTCGGGGTGCACGCGCACCCGAGGGCGCGCGCCGTCGTCTTTCCCTCCTTCGGCGCGTACGTCGGCGGCGACATCGTCGCGGGCTTGCTCGCCTCGGGGATGGACCGCGACTCGCGTCTGCGGCTCTTCCTCGACATCGGCACGAACTGCGAACTGGTGCTCGGCAACAACGACCGACTGCTCGCGACCGCCGCCCCGGCCGGCCCGGCCTTCGAGGGGGCGGCGATCCGTTGCGGGATGCGCGCCGCGCCCGGCGCCATCGAGGTCGTGAAGATCACCACAGAGGCATTGGAACTGGGCGTCATCGGCGACGTCGAGCCCGAGGGGCTCTGCGGTTCGGGCCTGGTGGACGTGGTGGCGGAACTGGTGGACCTCGGACTCATCGACACCTCGGGACGCTTCGTCACTGAAGAGCGGGCCGCGTCCCTCGCGCCCGGTGTCGCGTCGCGTCTCACCGTGCTCGGTGACGAGCGGGTCTTCGTGGTGCACTGGCGCGGCGAGGTCGGCGACGTCGAGCGCTCGATCTACCTCACCCAGCGCGACGTGCGTGAGCTGCAGTTCGCCAAGGCGGCCATCGCGACCGGCTGGCGGATCCTGCTCGAAGAGGCCGGCGTGCAGGTCGAGGACCTTCAGCAAGTGCTGCTCGCGGGTTCCTTCGGCAGTTACCTCTCTCCGGCGAGCGCGGTGCGCTTGGGCCTCGTGCCGAAACTGCCGGTGCTGCGCATCGTGAGCGCGGGCAACGTCGCGGGCGAGGGTGCCAAGATGGCGCTGCTGAGCATGCGCGAGCGCGCGGGGGCCATGGCCTTGTTGGAGGAGGTGGAGTATGTCGAGCTATCCGACCGGACCGATTTCAACGACCGGTTCGTCGACCAGTTGGCCTTCCCGGACTGAGTTCGACGCACGGCCCCGCACGGCGGTGATCGCGTGCGGAGCCCTCGCCGGACCGATCCGCGAGATCGTCGAACGCCGCGCGTGGCACCTCGAGGTGCACCTGCTGCCGGCCCTGCTGCACAACCGGCCCGAGCGCATCGCGCCGCGCGTAGAGCGCCTCGCCCGCGAGCTCCAGGAACTGGGCCAGAACGTGGTGGTCGCCTACGCGGACTGTGGCACCTACGGCGCGCTCGACGACGTGTGCACGCGCCTCCAGCTCGGCCGTCTCGCCGGTCTGCACTGCTATGACGTCTTCGCGGGTGTCGATCGCCTCGCCGGTCTCTTCGCCGAAGAGCCGGGCACCTACCTGCTCACCGACTTCCTCGTTCGCACCTTCTCACGCACGGTGCTCGCCGAGCTCGGCCTCGACCGCCGCCCCGAACTCTGGCCCGACTACTTCGCCCACTACCGACGACTGGTCTGGCTGGCGCAGCGGTTCACGCCCGAACTCGAGGCAGCGGCCCGCGCCATCGCCGAGCGGTTCGCCCTGCCCCTGGAGGTCCTGGACGTCGGTGCGGGCTCACTCGAAGATGAGCTTGAGGCGCTGCTCGAGCGTGCCGAAGTCCGTCGTGCGACCTCGTGCGACGCGGGGGTAGCGCGTGCGTAGCGGACTGCGCGCGATCGCGCCGATGCTGGTGACTCCTCGCTTCGAGGTCATCCCGACCGGCTCGATCGAGGAGTCGGTCGTCGAGTTCGTGCCCCCCGACGTCACCGTGACGGTGACGGCGTCGCCGAACAAGGGACTCGAGCCGACCCTTGACCTCGCCGAGCGGCTGCGCGTGCGCGGCTACCGGGTCGTGCCGCACGTCTCGGCTCGCTTGGTCGTGGACACCGCACATCTGAAAGAGGTCGTCGAGCGAATGGTGGCGTGCGGCGTCGAGAACGTCTTCGTGCCCGCGGGTGACGCCGACCCGCCGGCGGGGAGTTTCGACAGCGCGCTGTCGATGCTCCAGGAGCTCGACGGGCTCGGACGGCCTTTCGCCCAGGTGGGGATCACGGGCTATCCCGAGAGCCACCCCAGCATCTCGGACGACGTGACCATCCAGGCCATGTGGGACAAGCGCCAGTTCGCGACCTACATCGTGAGCAACCTGTGTTTCGACGCGTCGATCGTGCGCCGCTGGATCACGCGGGTTCGCGGCCGGGGCGTCACCTTGCCGATCTACTTCGGACTGGCTGGCCCGGTCGGGCAGACCAAGCTGTTGAACATGGCCACCAAGATCGGCGTCGGAGAGTCGGTGCGAATCCTCTCGGGCCACGCGAAGTGGATCGTGCGCATGGGCGCACCCGGCGGCTACAGCCCGACGCGACTGCTCGAGCGCGCCGGTGCCACACTCGCCGACCCCGCTTCGGTCGTCGGCGGCGTCCACCTGTTCACGTTCAACCAGCTCCGCGAGACCGAGGAGTGGCGTCAGTCGATCCTCGCCCAGCTACGCGCCGACTGAACGGAAGTCCGCGACCGGGTAGCTGGGCGTCCTAGAGTCGGGGCGTGTCTGGTCGGATGGTGAACCGCGCCAGGTGAGCACGACCGAAGGGGGCATCCTCGCATGGGGGAGAGTTCGTCAGACATTGTCGGGACGCCGGACGATCCGCTCGTCGAGGCTCGACACTTGGCCGAGGGCGCGTCCACGGCGGGCGTGCCGTTGCGCCTGCTCGGGGGTCTCGCGGTGCGCGTGCTCTGTCCGGACTTCCCGCCGCGGCTGCGCCGTGACCAGGACATCGACTTCGGCTGTCTCTCCAAGGGCCGAAAGGACGTGACGGCCTACCTCGAGTCGGCGGGGTGCGAACCCGACAAGCGGTTCAACGCACTGAACGGCGACCGCCAGATGTACTTCAACGCCCCCTCGGGACGTCCGATCGACGTGATGGTCGATCGGCTCTCCATGTGCCACGTGCTCGACTTCCGACCCTGCTTCAAGGTCCTGCCGCTCACGCTTGACGTGGTGGACCTGTTGCTCACCAAGCTGCAGATCGTCGAGCTGAACGAGAAGGACGCCCGCGACATCCTCTATCTGCTCTCGGCCTTTCCGGTCGCCGGTGACAGCCCTGGCGAAGGCGTGCCCGAGATCGACCGGGACCGCTTCTGCAAGATTTTGGGCGCCGATTGGGGCTGGTGGCGCACGGTCACCGACAACCTGAACAAGTTGCCCCTGCTGGTCGGCGAGAGCCCTGAACTGTTGCCGGCCTCGCCACCGCACGACGCGCTGCGCAACGCCGAACGCCTGCTTGAGCTCGCCGACGCGACACCGAAGTCAGTGCAGTGGAAAGTGCGCTCGCGCGTCGGTGAGCGGATGCGCTGGTACGAGCTGCCCGAAGAGGTCGCCCACTGAGTGATCCTTGACGACGGTCGCCGGGCGTGATAAGCACCCCTCAACGGTTTGCAGGGGGAAGGGCCGCGTCGCGTTGCGTTGGGACCTCCCCACAGTCGGTCGTAGAGAGGCGGCGTAGTGAGGATCTTCTTCGCGACCGATATTCATGGCTCCGAGGTGTGCTGGAAGAAGTTCCTCAACGCCGCCGCCTTCTACAAGGCCGACCTCGTGATCCTCGGTGGCGACGTCACCGGCAAGGTCATGGTGCCGATCGTCGTCGGCAAGGGCTTCTACGAGGTCACGCTGTCGGGCGTGACCCATCACCTCGAGACCGAGGAGGAGGTCCGTACCATCGAGACTCAGATCCGCAACCGTGGGTTCTACCCGACGCGGATCTCGCCCGAGGAGCTGGCCACGCTCAACGAGGAGGACGGCTCGATCGACCGCCGCTTCACCGTCGAGATGGTCCACACCCTGGACCGGTGGCTCGACATGGCTGACGGCAAGCTCAAGGGCGGCGAGATCCCCTGCTTCGTCAACGGCGGCAACGACGACACCTTCGATATCGACCCGGTGATCGAGGCGAGCCCGTGCGTCACCTTCACCGAGGGCAAGGTCGTCGACCTCGACGGCTTCTACCTGGCCTCGATGGGCTACACCAACCCCACCCCGTGGGATACGTTCCGCGAGGGCTCCGAGGAGGACCTCGCCAAGCGGATCGACGACGTCGTGAACCAGATCCCCGACATGGACCGGGCGATCTTCAACTTCCACGCCCCGCCCTTCAACTCGGGCCTCGACGACGCACCGGCGCTCGACGAGAACCTGCGCCCGACGCACGGTGGCGCGGTGATGAAGCCCGTCGGATCGACCGCGGTGCGCGACGCCATCACGTCGCGCCAGCCAATGCTCTCGGTCCACGGCCACATC
>Ga0207927_1000444_pt1 | contig 17614 bp, 19 predicted proteins | sample NGESurdeep072012_2_FD_184456 | JGI IMG/M metagenome (GOLD analysis project Ga0207927, IMG submission 184456) | Arctic peat soil microbial communities from Barrow, Alaska - NGEE Surface sample 210-2 deep-072012 (SPAdes) | ecosystem: Environmental > Terrestrial > Soil > Wetlands > Peat ... | reverse complement strand
GACTGGTGTCGAGTCAGTTGAACCCAGCCCCCAAAGTGTCCTCGTTTGCGTGGTTGTCTGCCGTAGAAATCGAGTTGTGTGGCACGGTCCTGACCCGCCGAGCGTCGTGAGTGAGCGACAGGTCCGCACGTGGCCTACGAACGCACGACAGCGCCCGCCTCGATCAGGTGGGCGGGCCGCCGTCGTACCCACTAACATGCCGGTCATGGCGCACACGACCCGACGAGTCACCTATCGCGGCGACCCAGCCTTTGCCTCCATGCTCGTGCAGATGCTCGAGCAAGAGGGCGCCAAGGTCAAGTGGGAGCGACCTCATGAGCAGCGCGGCATTGAAGAGATGGCGCAAGAGGTCATCGTCCAGATGGTCGCGGTGGGCAGCCTCACGGCCATCAAAGTCGCCCTCGACAAGTTCCGCAAGCACATTCACGGCACAGCGGTAGCAACCATCGAAGACGGCGACGAACTGGGCGGCGACCACGACCAGTGAGGCGGACGCTGTCTGGGTGCTAAGCGGGCACCATCAACGTTCGAGCCCACGAGTGTCCCCCGAGCGCCTGACCTCTACCTGTGCTTCGACAACGGGTTGGCCCGAGGATCCTTCTGGTGCGTGAGCCCCAATGTCTGCGTCAATTGCGGTGTGCGGTTCGACCCGGGGAAGGGCTCCGCAGCCAAGCGTTGGAGGACGCCATGCACCACGGCTGGGTCATGCCCGACGTGGCTCACCTAGTCGAGCGGCTGCCAAGACCAAGCCGGAGATGCAGACGTTCACCGAGGTCGATGCTCGCAAGCTGCTTCGAGGCTGCCGAGTCCGACGGCCTCGCGGGTGCCTGGTATCTGGCCCTGTCCGGCCTGCGGCGCGGCGAGTTCTGCGGGCTCACATGGGAGAACGTCGACCTGAGGCCGCACTGGTGACCATTCCGCGGACCCGCATCATGGTGGACGCCGTGGTGTGCGAGTCCGGCCCGAAGACGGACAAGGGCCACCGGGCGTTGCCTCTGCCGGACGCGCTGGCACGAGTGTTCAAGCGTGCGCACCAGCGCCAGACCCAGGACCGTCCACTCCTGGGCGTCGACCACCTCGAGGGCGGCTACGTCGTCGCTGACCGGGGCGGTTCACCGATGCACCCCGAGACGTTGGGGCTCGCCTGGGCGCGACTGCTCACCCGAGCCGGTGCGCGCCAGCTGCGTCTTCACGATGCTCGCCACACCCGCGGCACCGTAAGGCACCTGCGGGGCGTTCCCGTCGCTGTCATCGCCGCCTGACTCGGCCACACTGACGCGGCATTCACCATGCGGACCCATGTCCACAGCCAAGACGACGCACTGCGTTCTGCGGCCTCCGTACTCGACGTAGTGACATCTGCGCGACGTCTGGCCTCGTGGCGGGACATAGGCAGCGCCTCGCGTGGGCGCTTCCCGTGCTCAATCGGCTCCCCGGGAAGGAATCGAACCTTCGTCGCTAATCCTGATTCAAAGTCAGGCGGGCCCTGCCAGCAGACCAACCGGGGAACGACCCGCCTGCGCGGGGCACTGGCAAGGGTAGTGGACCCTGATGGCTGTCAGGGAATCGGCAGAAACCCTCCAACCTACGGTCCCGAAGGTTACGCTTGCGTAAGTTTCGTCACCACCGAAGGACACCATCCATGACGACTTCCGCCCCCCCTAACCCGCACCGGCTCGACAGCAGCGCCTGCACCATTTGGGCCTTGGAGAAGCTGAGCTGGGCCTCTGACGTCCGTTGGCCACGTCCCGAACGCCTTGATGGCAGGCGACGTCAGTGCGCCAGCCACAGCACCAAGGCCCACGTTCGGACATGATGGCATGGTGACCCAAGCACAGGAGACAACCGCGGTGACGACCTCCCGCGCCCGGATGACCGGCAAGCAACGGCGTGAACAACTGCTTGAAGTCGGCCGCAAGCTCTTTGCGGACAAAGGGTTCGAAGCAACGACGGTCGAGGAGATCGCTGCCAAGGCGGGGGTCTCCAAGCCAGTGGTCTACGAACACTTCGGGGGCAAAGAGGGTCTGTATGCAGTGGTCGTCGACCGTGAGATTCGCTCGCTGCTCGACGGGATCACCGGGGCGCTCACTTCCAACGGTCACGCTCGCCGGCTGCTTGAACAGGCCGCGCTGGCCTTGCTGGACTACGTCGAGAACTCCACCGACGGCTTTCGGATCCTCGTGCGCGACTCACCCGCAGGGCAGGCGACAGGGTCCTTTGCCAGCCTGCTCAGTGACGTGGCCAGCCAGGTCGAGTACATCCTCGCGGCGGAGTTCAAGCGGCAGAAGCTGGATCCCAAGACCGCGCCGATCTACGCCCAGATGCTGGTCGGCATGGTGGCACTGACCGGTCAGTGGTGGATGGACTCGCGCAAGTTCAAGAAAGCAGACGTTGCCGCACACCTGGTCAACCTCGCCTGGAACGGCTTGGGTGGAATGGAACCGAACCCCATCCTGCGCACCGCGCGCAAATAGCCCCGTCAGGTTGGCAACCCCTCCAGAAGCCGGCGGACCGTGGTGATACTCACCTGGTCGAACTTCCGGTAGTGCTGTCCGACGCTGCCGAACCGCACTGGTGTCCTCAGGCAGATGACCTCATCGAAGCAGGACCCCAGACGTTCAAACACGCTCCAAGCTGCCACCGGGGTGGCAAGGATGACCGGGCCGGCCCCGCTACGGCGCAGCACGCTGGACGCGGCTCGGGCGGTCGCACCAGTGGCCACGCCATCGTCGACGGCGATGGCCATCCGTCCTTTCACATCAAGAACATCGGCGGTCGGTCGCAGTTGAGCCACAATGTCCTCAACCTCTTGAGAAGCTTTGCGAATCAAGGCATCCAGCTCCTCGGGCCCCACCCCACAGGATGAGACAACCTCATCATTGAGAACGACCGCACCCTGTTCACCGACGGCGCCCAGCGCCAGCTCCGGCTGCCATGGCACACCGACCTTGCGAACGACGAGCACGTCCAGGCGAACGCCCAAGATGTCCGCCACCGGTGCCGCAACAGGAACACCTCCCCGCGGCAGACCCAGCACGATGCCGCCCGCGACCCCCCTCGGGTGAGCAGGGTGCACCAACCGACTGGCGACCATCTCGGCCAGCAGGTGCCCGGCATCGGCGCGGTCCCGAAACATCTCTCAAGTCTGCACCTGCGCACAGTGTCGTGGTGGCGATGATCGCCAGGACGGGAGCGCTGCGATCACCTACAGGGCAGACGGCACTCAGGTCTGGACCTGTTGGAACTCCAGCCGGTTGCCCACCGGATCTTGGGTGTGAAACCGCCGCACGCCCGGGAGGTTGTCATCCCAACGGGCTGTTGCCCCCGCCCCGGCAACGGCAGCGGCCACCGCATCGACATCCGAAACAGCGATCCCAGGATGTGCCTTGCGCGCGGGGATGAACGGATCCTCAACGCCGTAGTGGATCTCGCAGGAGCCCGCTCGGAACCACACCCCACCACGGGCGGCGAGCACCGGCGGTTTGGGCACCTCCGCCATGCCAAGGATCTGGCCGTAGAACGTCCTCAGTATGTTCTCCGAGCCAGCTGGGCAGGACACCTGTACGTGGTGCAAGCCGATGACCGCCCCCACTACGCCCTCGCCGCCTTGTGCGCCACGGCGAAGACGCGACGGAAAGCAAAGACCGTGCCGAACGGCTGTCGCGGGTAGGCCTGCGACAGCGCGTGGCCATATGCCGCGACAAAGTCAGCCCGCTCTACCTCATCCTTGAGCACCTCGAACACCGGCAACAGTGCGGTGCCCTTGGTCCACTCCAGCACTGGCTCACCCTGGAGGGCACCAGGATCCAGTATGTGTTGATAGGTGGTCTCCCACGTATCGACGTCGCAGCCAAGACCGGCTAGCAGGAAGAGGTACACCGCCGGCTCGCTGACTGCCTCACCTCGAGCCAGGCGCGGGAGGAGCTCGGCGGCGCGAGGCGACTTCATGGCAACCTGTCGCAGCAGGGTGTGCGACGGTGCGTTGAAGTTGCCCGGCACCTGCATGGCGAACCAGCCATCTGGCGCAAGTGCCGTGATCCACCCAGGGATCAGCTGCAGGTGGGAAGGCACCCACTGAAGCAACGAGTTGGAGAGGATGACATCGATCGGTGCGCCCAGCTGCGCCGGATCCCAGGTCTCGACGTCGCAGCCAAGCCACTCGACCCGTTCAAGGGTGTCCTTGCGTCGGGCCCGATCGAGCATCTCGGCGGAGGAGTCGACTCCGATGATCCGCGCGTGTGGCCAGCGCGCCGCCAGCTCGAGAGTAGCCGCACCGGACCCACAACCCAGGTCCACCACGATCGCGGGGCTCCTCGCAGCCACCCTGGACGTCAGGTCCGCGAACGGGCGTCGCCGTTGGTCGCCGTACTTCTCATACTGCTCAGGGTTCCATGTCTCTGTCATGGTGCCGCCTTCCAAGATCTCTTGATATCAAGATACCTACTGATAGGCTTTCGCCATGTCCGCCGTGCCCACTGATGAGGTCGACCGTATCGTCGAAGCGTGGCAGCGTGAGCGGCCCGACCTCGACGTCGCACCCCTGACCATCCTCTCGCGTCTCCTACGACTCGCCCGACACCTCGACCTCGCCCGCGGATCGGCCTTCGCCGAACACGACCTGGAAGGCTGGGGCTTCGACGTTCTGTCGGCGCTGAGACGCGAGGGCGCGCCATACCAGCTCTCCCCCGGACAGCTGGTCGCGCAGACGCTGGTGACCAGCGGGACCATGACCAACCGGGTCGACCGGCTCGCCGCCCGAGGCCTGGTCAGTCGCGGTCCCGACCCCAGCGACCGGCGCGGGGTCAAGGTGACGCTGACCACCGCGGGCCGTACGGTTGTTGATGCGGCCATGGCCGACCTACTCGACCGCGAGCGCATCCTGCTCAACCAGCTGTCACCGTCAGAACAGGGCCATCTCGCCGAGCTCCTGCGTCAGCTCCTGTCGCCGTTCGAGCCCTGAGGCCGTTCGAACCAAGGCAGGGGTCACCCGATGATCTCGGCGACCGAAAGCCATTCCAGCTCAAGAGTCTCGCGTTCGTCCACGATGGCTCGCAGCACGTCGTTGAGCGCGAGCACCGCGGTGTGATCGGCCGCCTTGGCCGCCATCTCCGCGTGAATCCTCTCCTCCTGGTCAGCGAGCTTGGACAGCTGACGGTCGATCCGGTTCAGGTCCTTCTTCGCCTCGCGCAGCTCGGCGGCCGACTGCCCGGACGCTGCGGCCCCGGCGGAAGCTCTCAGCCGGGAGCCTGAGGACGCCCCTGAGTCTGCTGTGGCCGCTAAAGACGCCCGGGCTGCCTGACGCAGGTCGAGGTATTGCTCCACCCCGCCGGGCAGGTCGCGAACCGCCCCGTCGCCCAACAGCGCCACCTGCCGGTCACACATGCGCTCCAGCAGATACCGGTCGTGGGAGACGACCAGCAAAGTCCCCGCCCAACCGTCGAGAACATCCTCCATGGAGGTCAGCGTCTCGATGTCGAGGTCGTTGGTCGGCTCGTCCAGGATCAACACGTTGGGCTCGGCCATGAGCAACCGCAGGAACTGCAGCCGTCGGCGCTCGCCGCCTGAAAGATCGCTGACCCGGGTCTGCTGACGGCCGCCGCTGAAGCCCAGTCGCTTGGCAAGCTGGCTGGCGCTGACCTCCTTGTCACCCAGGCGGGTGTACTGCTTGACGTCCTCGATGGCCTCGATGACCCGCCAGTCGGCGAACTTCTCAAGCTCGCGGACCTCCTGGGTCAAGTAGGCCATCGACACCGTCTTACCCACCTTGCGGGTGCCTGCGGACAGCGCGACCTCCCCGAAGATCGCCCGCATCAAGGTGGACTTGCCGGAGCCGTTGACGCCCACGATGCCGATCCGGTCCCCTGGTGCGAGTCGCCAGGTCACGCGGTCGAGCAGGCGCCGCTGACCATAGGTCACACTGACGTCGACGAGGTCGACAACGTCCTTGCCGAGGCGGGTCGTGGCGAAGCGCACCAATGACACATCGTCACGAGGTGCAGGCTCGTCAGCGATCAGCTCGTTGGCCGCGTCGATCCGGAACTTCGGCTTGGTCGATCGAGCCTGTGCGCCGCGGCGCAACCAGGCCAGCTCCTTGCGCAGCAGGTTGCTGCGCCGTTCCTCCGTGACTTCTGACACCCGGTCGCGCTCGGCCTTGGCCAGCACGTATGCCGCATACCCGCCGTCGTAGGAGTTCACCCCTCCATCGACGACCTCCCACGTCGTGGTGGCCACCTCATCCAGGAACCAGCGGTCGTGGGTGACGGTGACGACGGAAGTGCCAGGACGGGTACGCCGGGTGGCCAGGTGATCGGCCAACCATGCCACGCCCTCGACATCGAGGTGGTTGGTCGGCTCATCTAGTAGCAGCAGGTCGTGGTCGGCCGCCAGCAGACCGGCCAGCGCCAGCCGACGACGCTCACCACCGGACAACGGACCGACGATCGCCTCGAGCCCGCCCATGTCCGGTGCGTCGATTCCGCCGAGCAGGCCGTCGAGGATGTCGCGGATGCGTGGGTCGCCGGCCCAGACATGCTCGGGCAGATCTCCCAGCACAGCCGTGCGAACCGTCGCCTCGGGGTCCAGCGTGTCGACCTGGGTGAGCATGCCGACGGTCAACGACCCGAGCATGGTGATGCGTCCCCCGTCCACCGGCTGAAGACCGGCAAGAACGCGCAACAGGGTGGACTTGCCACCACCGTTGCGTCCCACGACACCCACCCGGGTGCCGCTACTGACCCCCAGCGAGACACCGTCGAGGATGAGGGTGGTGCCCAGCGCCAGGGAAGCGCGCTCGACAGAGACGAGATTGGCCATCGTGTTCAACTGCTCCTGAGTCCTGCGGGGCCGGTATGCCCGGTTGAGCCGAATGAGCCGCGGGGTCCGGATGCCGCGGTGACGATGTGTGCTCCGCGCACGGGACCGACGGCGCGCTTGACGGCTGGAGCCGCACCCGGCGCGGCCAGCGCCACGGCCAGGTCCAGGCTGCGCTCGGTGTCAGAGACCAGGAAGGCGACCGTCGGACCCGACCCGGAGACGATGCCAGCCAGAGCACCGTTGTCCATGCCCGTGTGCAGCACCTCCTCGAGTCGAGGCTGCAGCGACAGGGCAGCGGGCTGCAGGTCGTTGCTCAACGCCCGCCCCAGGGACTCAGCGTCCCCCGAGCGCAGCGCGGTCATCATCGACGCGGACGGTGTGGGCTCGGGAACCCGTAGGCCGGAACGCAGCCGGTCGCACTCGGCATACACCTCGGGGGTCGAGAGACCGACGTCGCTGAGGGCCAACACCCAGGTGTAGCGGCCTCGCCCAAGCACCGGTGCGAGCTGGTCTCCACGCCCCGATCCCATCGCGGTGCCGCCCAGGAGTGCGAACGGGACATCGCTGCCCAGCTGGGCTGCCAGGTCCTCCAGCGCTGCCCTCGAGTACCACACCCCCCACAGCGCATCGCAAGCCAGGAGTGCCCCCGCCGCGTCGGCTGACCCTCCTGCCATCCCCGCCGCGACCGGGATGTCCTTGTCGATGGTGATGTGGACCGGCAGGTCGATGCCGGCCTCGGTGGCCAGCAGGCGAGCCGCCCGCATCGCCAGGTTGGTGCCATCGGCTGGGACAAGATCGGCGTAGGGGCCGTTGATGGTAATGCCCCAGTCTTCGGCCGGTTCGACACTGATGTCGTCATGCAGACCAACCGCCTGGAAGACCGTTGCCAGGTGGTGGAAGCCGTCCGGGCGGGCCGGACCGACCATCAGCTCGAGGTTGATCTTGGCCGGGACCCGCACCGTGACGGACGCCAGCGAGGTCGCCGCTGAGCTCATCGGGCCACCAGGGCGGGACGGGCGGCTGCGATCGCCGCGAAGGTGTGGATGTCGAGCTGTTCGCCGCGGGTCCGCGGGTCCACGCCCGCGGCCCGCAGGATCATCTCGGCATTGGTGGCCGAACCCGCCCAGCCGGCCAGAGCCGCGCGCAGGGTCTTACGCCGTTGCGCAAAGGCTGCGTCGATACAGGCGAACACCTCCTTGCGGGACGCCGGCGTGCGGGGCGGTTCACGCCGGGTGAGGGTCACCAGACCGGAGTCCACGTTCGGGGAAGGCCAGAACACGGTGCGACTCACCGTCCCCGTCAGCCTCACGTCGGCATACCAGGCGGCCTTGAGGCTGGGGATCCCGTAGGTCTTGCTGCCGGGCGGCGCGGCAAGACGCTGCGCGACCTCGAGCTGAACCATCACCAGAACCCGACGCAAGGTCGGGAAGGCCTCGAGAAAGCTCAGCACGACGGGTACCGAGATGTTGTAGGGCAGGTTCGCGACCAAGGCCGTCGGCTGAGGATCAGGCAGCGTGCGCACGGTCAACGCATCCGCGACAACGACTGTCAAGCGTTCGCCGTATGCAGGCGCCAGCGCGGCCACCGTGTCCGGCAGGACGCTCGCGAGGATGGGGTCGACCTCCACGGCCAGGACCCTGGCGACCTGCGGAAGGAGCCCGAGAGTCAGGGAGCCGAGACCCGGTCCGATCTCGACCACGACGTCGCCGGGGTCCAGGTCGGCGAGGCGCACGATCCGGCGGACGGTGTTGGCGTCGATGACGAAGTTCTGGCCCCACTTCTTGGTGGGGCGTACACCCAGGCGGCCGGCCAGATCACGGATCTGGCCGGCCCCGAGCAACCCGGCTGCGGCGTTCTCACTCATGCGAGCAGCCTAGGCGGAAAACTCTGTCAGGCAGCCCAGCCGCAACCCCACGGCGCCAGGCCGCGAGCTGCATACACCTTGTTGGCTATGGCAATCTGCTGCGTACGGCTGGCCAGGTCGGCCCGCGGAGCATACTGCCCGCCGCCGTTGGCCGACCAGGTTTGGCTGTCGAACTGCAAGCCGCCGTAATAGCCGTTGCCTGTGTTGATCGCCCAGTTGCCGCCGGACTCACACTGGGCGATGCGATCCCACATCGCGCCATTGGCCGAGGAGCCGCCGCCGGACGAAACCGGAGCCGGAGCCGGAGCTGCCTGGACCGGACGGGGCAGGCTGCCGACTGCCAGAACGAGCGCGACGGGGGCCGTCAGGACCTTCGAGCTCCCGATCTGGTCGCTCACGAGCTTGCCGTCGACCCAGGTCTGCAGGTGGCTGACGGCCCTCTGGCCTGACTGGCCTGCCGTCAGCGTCTTGGTCGTGCCGGCGTACATGCTGGCGTCGCTGCGCTGCTGAGTGCCGAAGGCGATGGCCTCGGTCGCCGTGACCGTCTTCTGGGTCACCCGGCCGACCACCACGTTCAGACCACTCTGGCTGATGGGGGTGTTCAGGGCCGGGATGACCCGGTCCTTGGCGCCGACGGTCACGTGGAGCTGGGCGAGCAGATCGGCGACGGTGGCGCCGGTGGTCACTGCTTTCAGCTTCCTACCATCGACGGACACCGTGGCGTTCTTGGGGGTCGTGACGGACATCACCAGGCCGAGACGACCCAGCGGCTGAGAACGTGAGACCGAGAGCTTGGCGGAGTCAGCACGAATGCCGAGCTCGGACAGGGCGCCGGCGACGGTGGTCGACGTGGTCCAGTACTGCTTGGTCTTGCCATCGACCGTGACCGTGAGGAGACGGCCGTACCGCACGACGACCTTCTGGTTGTCCTGCAGCTGCGTGGACACAGCCGGGGCAACGAGGTCGTGGTTGTCGAGCTTGATGCCTTCATGGGTCAGCACGTCACCGACGGTGCTGCCGAACAGATGGACTGCCGAGGTCTTGCCGTCAACAGACAGGGTCACCGACTTGTCGAAGTATCCGACGCCGACAGCACCGGCAACAAGGGTCACGACAATAGCGGCTTGGGCAGTACGCCGGACGGAGAGTCCCTTAGCGATACGCCGGACATGAAGAAAACTCACAGCGCTCCAGAGCTAGTTCGATCCGGGCATCGATGCGACGGAAGCGCCACGTACTCATGAAGAAGGGAGCCCGACTTCGGTCGAGCCCCCCCGGTACGTGCCGTCCGAGAGCTCGCAGACCCCGGCCAACAGCCATTCACGATGGTCGACTAGGTTGGTCAGGTCAAATTCAAATGACGGCCACCCGCATGGCTTGTGACCAAGGTCACTTGCGAACATTTGGGGTCAACGGGGTGCCGCGGCTGGTTCACCACGGGCCGTAGAGCAGCTCCGAATTAGCCGCCAACGCCGTGCACAACGAAGGCACATCCGTGCTCAAAACCGCCGCCATGGCCCTCACGGTCAGCGGTACGAGGTATGGCGCGTTGGCCGCCCCGCGATAGGGCGCAGGAGTCAGAAATGGCGCATCCGTCTCGACGAGCAGGTTTTCCATCGGCGTGACGGCGAGCGCATTGCGCAGACCAGCGGCGTTCTTGAAGGTCACGGTCCCGGCAAAGGACAGGAAGAAACCCCGCTCGACGCACTCTCGCGCCATCGCGATATCGCCCGAGTAACAGTGCAGAACCGTGTGCGCCGGCGCCCCCTCCTCGGCCAGAATCCGCAGCACGTCCTCGTGTGCGTCGCGGTCGTGGATCTGCAACGTCTTGCCCGTGCGCTTGGCCAGGTCGATGTGCCAGCGGAACGAATCCTGTTGCGCCGCAACACCGTCAGTGCCGGTGCGGAAGTAGTCCAGTCCAGTCTCGCCGATCACCCGGACCCTGGGGTGGGAGGCCAGCAGCTCGATCTCGCTGCGCGCCGAGTCGACCTCGCCATGATCGTGCAGTCTGGGCGCTTCGTTGGGGTGCAGGGCCACGCCACCCAGCAGTGCGGCATACCGGTCGATGACCTCGACAGTGAAACGCGCACCACGCAGGTCGCAGCCGATCTGGACCATACGGGGCACACCGACCGCGGTCGCGGCCTCGATCACCGCCCGGATGTCAGGTGCGTCATTGTCGTCGCGCGAAAGGTCGAGGTGGGTGTGGTTGTCGACGACCGCGATCGGGAGCGGGTCCGGAGCCGGAGGGGATCCGGCTCGGCCCGAGTCACTCATGGCGAACCTTCGTCGACGGCAGCCAAGAGCCGCGCGAGCTCTTCATCGACCACTGACGGGTCCAGCTTGGTGAAGATCGGGGATGGCTGGGAGATCGGGGTGCCCGCCGTGATCGGGTGTGAGCGCCATCGCGGCGTGCCGGTGTAGTCGCCGGTAATGATCAGGTAGCTATCGCCGCCGTCCAGATCCGAGACCTCCTGAACGCGGGGCATCGGCGCGATCTCGCCCAGACCGCCCATCGCTGCGTGAACCTGGTTGCAGCTGTGCGGAAGGAAGGGGCTCAATATCGTCGTGCAGTCGCTAACCGCCTGGGCGATCACGTGCAGAATCGTCCCGAGCCGCTCACGTTCGTCGTCCGCCTTGAGCTTGAACGGCGCCTGGTCGGTGACGTACTTGTTGACCTCAGCCACGACACGCATGGCCTCGCTGAGCGCCTGTTTCTGGCGATGGCGCTCGATCAGGGCGCCGATGGTCGTGAAGCCCTGGTTGACCGTCGTCAGCAGAGCCAGGTCGTCGGCGTTCAGCTCGGCCGCGGCCGGGATCTGGCCAAAGCTCCGGTGAATCATCGTGGCGGTGCGGTTGACCAGATTGCCCCAGCCGGCCACGAGCTCACCGTTGGTGCGCTTGACGAACTCGGCCCAGGTGAAGTCGCTGTCCTGGTTCTCCGGACCGGCCGCCGAGATGAAGTAGCGAAGGGCATCCGGCTGGTAGCGCTCGAGGAAGTCGCGCACGTAGATCACCACACCGCGGCTGGAGGAGAACTGCTTGCCCTCCATCGTGAGGAACTCCGAGCTAACCACTTCGGTCGGCAGCTGCAGCGTGCCGTACGGTCCGGGCTTGCCGCCCTTGTCCCCGAGTCCGTCGTAGGCCAGGAGCTCGGCCGGCCAGATCTGGGAGTGGAAGGTGATGTTGTCCTTGCCCATGAAGTAGTAGGACAAGGCGTCGGGGTTGTTCCACCACGCGCGCCAGGCATCAGGGTCGCCGCTGCGCCGGGCCCATTCGATCGAGGCGGACAGATAACCGATGACAGCGTCGAACCAGACGTAGAGCCGTTTGGTCGGCTGCTCACGCCAGCCATCCAGCGGGATCGGGATGCCCCAGTCGATGTCACGGGTCATCGCACGCGGCCGGATGTCCTTGAGGATGTTCTGGCTGAACCTGATGACGTTCGGCCGCCAGGTACCCAACGCCTCGCGCCCGTCGAGCCACGCGCCGAGCGCCTCGGCCAGCGACGGCAGGTCGAGGAAGAAGTGCTGGGTCTCGACGAACTCCGGCGTCTCGCCGTTGATCCGGCTGCGCGGGTTCAGCAGGTCCGTCGGGTCGAGCTGGTTTCCGCAGTGGTCGCACTGGTCGCCTCGGGCCTCGCCGTAGCCACAGATCGGGCAGGTGCCCTCGATGTAGCGGTCCGGCAGCGTGCGGCCGGTCGACGGGCTGATCGCGCCCTTGGTGGTCTTCTCGACCATGTAGCCGTTGTCGTGCACCGTCCGGAACATCTCCTGGACCACGGCGTAGTGGTTGCGGGTCGTGGTACGGGTGAACAGGTCGTAGGACAGACCAAGGCTGGCGAGGTCTTGCACGATGACGGCGTTGCTCTCGTCCGCGAGCTGCTTTGCGCTCACCCCCGCTTTGTCGGCCGCCACCAGGATCGGGGTGCCGTGCTCGTCGGTGCCGCTCACCATCAGGACGTCATGGCCGGCCATCCGCATGTAACGACTGAAAACGTCCGAGGGCACGCCGAATCCGGCGATGTGGCCGATGTGGCGCGGGCCGTTTGCGTACGGCCAGGCGACGGCAGACAGGACCTTGCTCATGGCCTGAATCCTAGGGGGCGGTGGTGATGCGGTTCCCCACGGTGCAAGTATTCGCGTATGGCTGACCTGCGAGAGTCCCTGACCGTTGCCGCACCCGCTGACCTGGTCTACGGCCTTGTGGCCGACCTGCCCCGGATGGGCGAGTGGTCCCCCGAGTGTGAACGGGTCACCTGGCGCGGTGGCGCCACCCGCGCTGCCGAAGGGGCGCAGTTCGTGGGCCACAACAAAGCCGGGTCGGTGCGGTGGATCACCCAGGGTGAGGTCGTCATCGCCGAACTCGGTCGCCACCTTGCCTTCGAGATCACCTTCGGTCCGCTGAGGATCGCCCGCTGGGCGTATGTCATCGTTCCCGATGCGGACCCCTCAACCTGCACGGTGGTCGAGGAATGGACCGACCGGCGGCCCGGCTGGTACCGCGCGCCGGCTGACTTTGCCTTCGGCGCACGCGTGAGGACAAACCGCCGCGGCATGGTCGAGACACTGGCCAATCTCAAGCGCTCCGCTGAGAAGGTGACACAGAACGAAGACCAGCCCGCCAGCTAGGTGTACTGACCTGAGAAACGATCCGAAAGCAGCGCCCCGAACGCACCGATGGACCCGCTGCCTCCAGGGCGCGGGTCCATCGTCGTGCTGTCGGTTTATCAGTGCCCGACAGGCGCCAGCTCAGGCTTTGGCGGCGGTGACGTCGGTGTCGGTATCAGCCAGCTCGTCATCCCAGGCATCGCCACCGTGCTCGTCACCGGCGGCGAAAGCAGCCTCGTTGAACGGGTCTTTGCCGGACAGAACCCGCTCAAGCCCGCTCCTTGTCAAGCTGGCCGCTCCAGCTGCCGATCAGCACGGTCGCGACCGCGTTGCCGGTGAAGTTCGCCGCCGCCCGCGCCTCGCTCATGAATCGATCGATCCCCACGATCAGGCCCACGCCGTCCAGCAGTTCGGGACGAAACGACTGCAGGCCGCCGGCCAACGCGGCCAAGCCGGCGCCGCTGACCCCGGCCGCGCCCTTGGACGCGATGATCATGAAGACGAGCAACGAGATCTGCTCACCGACCGCAATCGGCTTGCTCATCGCCTCGGCCATCATGCTCCTGCGACCGTCCTGTGAGGGTCTCTCGGCCACCGAGGTCGCCGAGGTGGTGGGCACGTCACGGGTGACTGCGCGCCGTTACCTCCCGTATCTCGCCGACTCCGCACGGGTCGTCCCGGCGCTCGCGTTACGGCTGCGCCACAAGGCCCGAAGTCGAGTGCCACTGGGTCGACTGCTGAGCACGCCGGGACGGGCCGGATCTAGGGCATAAGTTGGAGCATGACCCTCCGGACAGGCATGCTGGAGGGCAATGTCCCCATTTGAACGAGATACCCGCAAGCACGTGGACTCCCCTGGGGACGCACCGCGCGACGCCTCGACGGCTTCCGGCTCGAGCTCCGACGCGGAGGACTCCGCTGCTCATATCGCCGAGTTGGTGCGCCGAACCGCCGAGCGCGATGCCCGGCCCGGTCCCCCGTCCGTTGCCGGTGCCGACGCGACGGTTGAGCAGCCTGCGATCACCGTCCCGCCGCTCGCTCAGCCTGTCGAAGCGCCGGCCACACCCCCGGCTCGTCCCAAGATGCGCCTGCCATCCCCATGGGTTCTGGTCGCGGGCGGCGCCGTGGCCGCCGTGCTGATCGCGAGCGGCTTCGCACTGTCACGGCCAGCCAGCTCCCAGTCCGGGCCGACGTCCCCGGCCCTGCGAACCTCCGTGCCACCTGCCTATGTCGTAAGGGTCACGGATGTGATTACGGACTGCGCGAGCCACTCGCACGGGCAGACGAAGAACTCGTTCGAAACCCAGAACTGTGTGAACGCGACGCGGTCTCTGGCAACCGGCCGGGTCAGCGGTCGCCCTGTGCTCTTTGTCGTGTCACGCATTCGGATGGCATCCGCCGAGTCAGCAGCATCGATCAAACAGGTCCTGGACGCCAACGGAACCGGAAACCTCAACGATCTGCTGCTTGAGGGCAAGACCTTCCCGGGCGCACCTGCCGCGATGCCGAACTCGGGTTATGCCTCCGTCCAGATGGGCGCAGTCATCCGGGTGGCGGAGGCGGGTTTCGTCGACGGAGGACCATCCTCAAGTGCCAACCCCTCGCTGCGGGCCGCAGCCGCCCAGATCGCCAACCGGTGACCACTCAGGGCTGAGGGCCCTGCCACCTCGGGTCGCATTTCCCGGCCCACCTCATCGTCGAGCGGCCAATGCCGCGTTGTAGAGGTCGTTACGGCTCAGTCCCGTCGCCGCGGCCACCTCGGCGCACGCGTCTCTCAGCCGCTCACCGCCGGCAACGCGAGCCTGTATCTCGGCCACCGCCGCCTCAGGGTCACTCACTTCAGCTGGTGCCCCGCCGACCACTACGGTGATCTCGCCTTTGACACCCTTGGCCGCCCACGCCGCCAGTTCGCCCAGAGTGCCCCGCTTCACCTCTTCATACGTCTTGGTCAGCTCGCGGCACACCGCCGCTGGGCGATCAGGGCCGAACGCCTCAGCCATCGCTGCCAGTGTCGGGTCCAGACGATGCGGCGCCTCGAAGAAGATCAGTGTCCGCCGCTCCCGAGCCAGCGCCTGGAAGGAACGTAGCCTCTCCCCTGCCTTCCGCGACGGGAATCCTTCAAAACAAAAGCGATCCACCGGCAACCCGGAGACCGCGAGTGCCATGAGAACTGCGCTCGGACCAGGCACGCAGGTCACCTTCACGCCGGCTTGGACCGCTGCGACAACCAGGCGATACCCCGGGTCTGACACTGACGGCATTCCGGCATCGGTCACCACCAGCACTCGCGCCCCACCCACCAGCCTGGCCAGCAGATCTTCGGTGCGCGTCACCTCGTTGTGCTCGTGATAGCTCACGACCGACCCCGACGGCTTGACCTCCAGCGAGCGGCACAGACGACTGAAGCGCCGTGTGTCCTCGGCAGCGACCACGTCGGCGGTCAGGATCTCCTGGGTGAGTCGCGGGGCTGCGTCCCGTGGGTCGCCGATCGGGGTGGCAGCGAGGACGAGGACGCCGGCTACGGAGTTTGTCACGCCGTCGATCCTCTCAGTTCGCGCTCTCCCGGTCTTGGTTCGCCGTCGCATCGACGCCCACTTCACGTCAGACAGTTTCGCGTGGTGGGAGTTGCGCTGCATACGATGTTCGCCATGACCCCCACTGAGCAGCTGCGCTCACGGCTGCTCGGATACCGGCCCAGCGACGTGTTGTGGGGCTGGTTGGGGCCGTTGATCATCGCAGCCGTGGGCGGCTTCCTTCGGTTCTGGCAGCTCGGTCGACCCCACCAGCTTGTCTTCGATGAGACGTACTACGTCAAACAGGGCATCTCGATGTTCAAGTACGGCCAGGAGCGAAGAGTCGCCGCGAGCATCAAGAGCCCGGATGCGCTGTTCACCAATGGAACCCCGAACGTCTTTGGCACCGAGGGCGACCTCGTGGTCCATCCCCCGGTCGGCAAGTGGATCATCGGGTTCGGCGAGCACCTATTCGGCGCAACCAGCTCGTTCGGATGGCGGTTCTCGGTCGCCCTGCTCGGCACCCTCTCGATCCTGATGATCGGCCGCGCGGCCCGGCGTATGTTCGGGTCGACGCTGCTCGGCACTATCGCCGCCATCCTCCTGGCTTTCGACGGCCAGCATTTCGTCCACTCGCGGACCGGTCTGCTGGACCTCATCGTGATGTTCTGGGCGTTCGCCGCCTTCTGCGCCCTGCTCATCGACCGCGACCACTCCCGCGAGCTGCTGGCGCGCAAGGTGGGGGAACTGCAAGTCGCAAAAAGATCCGCTGGCATCAAGAGCGCCGGACGCGACCCCATGAAGTACGGTCCCTGGCTCGGCTGGCGCCCCTGGCGCTGGGTCGCCGGCATCTGCCTCGGGCTGTCGACGGGCACCAAGTGGTCTGGTGTGTTCTTCCTGGTCGCCTTCGGTCTGATGACCGTCTTCTGGGACATGGGCGCCCGCCGCGCTGCCGGCGTACGCCGCTGGTGGTGGGGCGCCGTCGTGCTGGACGGGCTGTATGCCGGTCTGCTGATGGTGTTCCTGACGGTCTCCGTGTACACCGCCTCCTGGACCGGCTGGTTCGTATCCAAGGATGCCTACGACCGTCAGTGGGCGGCGACCAACAAGGCAACCACCTTCGCGTGGGTGCCCGACTCCCTGCGTTCATGGTGGCACTACCACCAGGAGATCTACGCCTTCCACATCAGCGTGACCTCGGACCATCCGTACAAGACCAACCCATGGTCGTGGCTGATCCAGGGCAGACCAACCTCCTTCTACTACGAGGGGCCGAAGAAGGGCCAGGACGGCTGCGTGGTCGCACAATGCGCCAAGGCCATCACCTCGATCGGCACCCCGACGCTGTGGTGGGGCGCGGTGATCGCGATCTTCGTCCTGCTGTTCATGTGGGCCCTGCACCGCGACTGGCGCGCCGGCGCGATCCTGGCAGGTCTGGCGGGCGGGTACCTGCCGTGGTTCAACTATCAGCACCGCACCATCTTCAGCTTCTACGAGGTCGCGTTCGTGCCGTACGTCGTGCTCGCCGTCGTATATGTTCTCGGGCTCGGCATCGGCGGACCCAAAGCCTCGCCTCGTCACCGCCAGCTCGGCCTGCTGATGGCCGGAATCTTCGTGGTCGCCAGCGTCGCCTGCTTCGCCTTCTTCTACCCGATCTACACCGCGCAGGTCATTCCCTACGTGCAGTGGCAGAGGCGGATGTGGCTGCCCAGCTGGATCTAGCGGGGTGTCTCCACAATGCGTAGCCGTGTTTTGGCTGGCTGTTCGCATGAACAAGACTACAGCCCCGTTGGTCACGTCTGCTGGTCAGCGCG
>Ga0207927_1000442_pt1 | contig 17640 bp, 13 predicted proteins | sample NGESurdeep072012_2_FD_184456 | JGI IMG/M metagenome (GOLD analysis project Ga0207927, IMG submission 184456) | Arctic peat soil microbial communities from Barrow, Alaska - NGEE Surface sample 210-2 deep-072012 (SPAdes) | ecosystem: Environmental > Terrestrial > Soil > Wetlands > Peat ... | reverse complement strand
GGATATTGCCAAGAAGAGCCGTACTGACCTGAAAGCATACTTCGTCAAGAACGCCATCCCGACCGAGAGCAATTTTGCCGATTTGATCGATGCCATGCTCAACCAGAAAGAAGATGGTTTGGCCAAGACGGCTGGTAATCCTCTGTCCATCGAGGCGACCGGCGATGCCAGCAGCCTGCGCAAATCCATCAATTTCTATGAGAGCTTTGCCGACGCCAATCCGGCGTGGTCGATCAGCCTGAACCCTCGCGTCAATCCCGGCGACGCGACCACCGCGAAACCCGGGTTTGCCATCAGCGACCCAACCGGAACCAATCGCCTCTTCATCGATAAATCTTCGAATAACGTCGGCATTGGTACCGTCGATCCCAAAGGCTCCCTGGATGTGCAGGCCAATCCTAGGACGGGCGCCCACCCTGCGAATCGGATCATGTATGTCACTGGCGATTCCCAGGAGGCGGATGGAATCGAGTTCCGCCATTCCAACGGCTCGCAGGGTATCGGCTTCGGCTACAACACGATTTACGCCACCGGCACCAATGCCAACCAGGACCTTAAGCTGGCGCCCCGTGGCACCGGCAGCGTTTGTGTCGGCGCTCTGAAGCTGCTGCCCTCCGGAAATGTTTCTGTCATCAGCAATGACGCTGGCCGCCTGCATATTTCAGGCGGAGAACTGCTCTACCTGCTGAATAAGTCCGGTGTCATCGTGGGAAAGGAGTGGGGGGGTACCGGCAACCTGACTGTCGAAGGTGATCTCTATGCGGGCGGCTCAGATATCTACTTTACCAATACAAGTCACAACCATATCGGAGTCGGAAATGCCGCCGGGTATGCTGCCATCGAGAACGGCGCCAACTATGGCGCCCTGATGATCCTGGGGAGGACCGTCACCACCAACCCGCTCCTGCGTGTGGTTAAGATTTGGGACTACCTCGAGATGAACGGCAACGCGGTTAAGCCGGGAGGAGGTGGCTGGGGGGTTCTGTCAGACCAACGGCTTAAGAAGAACATCGGAGGGTTACAGGGTGCCTTGGACAAACTTCTCGACCTCCGCGGTGTCTCCTTCGAGTGGAACGAACCAGAGAAGCACTTGAATCAGACTGGCAATCAAATCGGACTGGTTGCCCAGGAAGTTGAAAAGGTATTCCCGGAGTGGATCGGTACTGATCCTGAAGGGTTCAAGTTCGTCGACGTTCACGGCTTCGAGGCGCTGGTGATCGAAGCACTTCGCGAGTTGAAGGATGAGTGCAGCGCCCTTAGAAAACAATTGTCGCCGGCGTGGCCGCCATCCTTGTCGCCCGAAATACCAGTCCACGGAGTGGAACAATAGCTGCTGGTGTCTGGGCCACAAGCGCCATTTTGTCTGGGGAGGAGAACACCGAGGTATGTACCCGAAGTCGACGAAGCGCCGCGAGAATCGTTCTAAGTGTCCTTCGCTTGTAGGCCCCGTGGCTCGTGGCGATGCACGGCTGGAGAATTGAGGCAATGGCAGACCAACCAATAGCGCTGGATTTTGCTTCACTGCGTCAGCAGGCCATCAGCCAGCTTGAGCAGATGTCGGGCGGAACGTGGACGGACTTTAATCTCCACGACCCCGGCATCACCATCATGGAAGTGCTGTGCTATGCGCTGACCGATCTTGTCTATCGGACCTCCTACTCCATCCCTGACCTGCTCGCCAACGGCGGCTCTAATCCGTATGAGAGTCTCCATTTGGCCCCTCACATGCTGCCTTGCCATCCGGTGACGATCACGGATCTGCGTCGGCTGGTTCTCGACGTCGAAGGGGTGAAGAATGCTTGGATTGAGCAGGTGCTTCCGCCCGTCGATTTCTACTACCACCCCGGGAAACAGGAACTTCGGCTGACCCCAGATCCTCCTTCGACCGAAGCGGTCACGATGAGGGGACTGTATCAAGTTTTGATCGAGACTTCCGACGTCGCAGGAATCGATGGAAGCGTGGTACGCAGAAATGCTGCTCTCCAACTGCATAAGAACCGCAATCTGGGTGAGGATTTTGTCGACATCCGGGTGCTCGACCCTCAAATGATCCAGGTGCAGATGGCGATTGAAATTGGGCCGGTCGAGAGCTCCACTGACTTGTTGGTTCAAATATTGCAGGCCATTGAGAGTCAACTATCCCCGTCGATTCCCGTGGTTAGCTTGCGCAGCTTGTTGGACGCCGGAAAGGCAGTCGAAGATATCTTCGAGGGGCCGCGCCTCAGCTGCGGGTTCATTCTTCCCGAGGCTCTTAGCCTTGGCGATCGCCGGACCAGCATTAATACCTCGGATGTTATCCACGCCGTCATGGACGTGCCCGGCGTTCGGGCCGTCCGCAGCATCGCGCTATCTTCGGGCGGCCAGATCGAAGCGTGGTCGCTACCCGTCGATCCCCAGAAGGTTCCCCGACTGGACATCGCAGGCTCTTCATTCATTTTGGAGAAGGAAGGAATCGGTGCTGCTGTTGACTTTGCAGCTGTAATTGCCGAGTACAACCGGAGACAATTGCAGAACGCCGCAATTTCAACTCAGGTTGTAGGGGAAGACCCCATGACCCCGCCCGTTGGCCGCGACCGCCAGACTGGGAATTATTACTCTCTGCAGCATCACTTTCCTCCCGCGTATGGTGTCGGCGATATGGGATTGCCCGAGTCCGCCTCCGACGAGCGCAAGGCACGCGCCCGGCAACTAAAGGGATATCTCATGCTGTTCGATCAACTACTGGCCAGTGAGTTCGCCCAACTGTCCCACGCAAAGGATTTGTTTTCGTTTCAGGATGGCGGCACGAGGACTTACTTCTCGCAAGTGGTCGACGATGCGACCCTCAATCTCGACGAGATCCGCGCCACCGATCTCCCAACCCACCAGGCCCGTGTGGACGCGATCACCGAAGATCCTGACGCCGCCCTGACGCGCAAGAATCGCTTCCTCAACCATCTTTTGGCGCGTTTTTCCGAGCAGTTTACAGACTACTCGCTGGTACTTCCCCAGGCCTTGCCTACATCGACGGAAACTGCGCCGGCTCGACTAGTGCGCGAAAAGCAGGCATTCCTGCGGCGCTATCCGCGAATCAGCAGCGCCAGAGGCACGGCGATTGATTATCTGCGGCCGCTTAGCGCCGACAACTTGTCGGGACTCGAGGAGCGAATCAGTCTGCGCCTGGGCCTCGGCGACGACGAAAGATTCATCCTGGTCGAGCACATTCTCCTTCGCCCCATGGAGGGAGATGAGCAGCAAATGCTTCCCCTGCTTTCGGCGGCCGGACTGAAGGATCCCTATTCGTTACAGGTGAGTTTTGTCTTTCCCGCTGTGACCGATCGCATGACGCGACCCGACACTCCCTACCGGCGCTTGATTGAGCGTACGGTGCGCGAGGAGACGCCCGCCCACATTACGCCCTATGTGCACTGGCTGAACTCGGACGCTTGGGGGAAATTCCAGACCGCATACCAGTCTTGGATCGCCGCGCGCCGCGCTCACTGGGCCGAAAAGTTTGACGTGAAGGTGTAGGAGGCCGAGGGTCTTTACGATGTCCGCAACCACGCAAATTCTGCTCCGTGCCGCCCGCGATCGAGTGGTCGACTTGCTTGGCCTCGGTGAATCCAACCCGCTTCAGGACGTTCCTGTTAGCGCGGACCGCCTCACCGTCGCCATCAACACGACGGCAAAGATAAGCATTGATCCCGGACAAGCGGACGTCACCTACTCGCTTCGCGACCGCAATGACAAGTCTGTATCTAGTGACAATGCTGGCACCGGAGCCGCGACCATTCTCGTCACGCCAGCCATCACCGAAGACCAGACATTTCGTATTTTTGCCTCGAAGATCGACGCCTTCGCGTCTGGCATCAAGCGGCAGGACTATCTCACTCAGGTTGCCGAAGTAAAGGTCGGACTCGACACTACGCTCAACGCCTTCATCGACGCGCCTCTTCTTAATCCTCGGACCGATTCCGGTGCGTCCTCCAATCCCCGCATCGTTGACTACGGCAGCAACGTTCCAGTCAAGGTGGAACAGAGTCAAGAAGGCGTGGACTACAGCCTGGTCGTCATTTTGGCGGGCAGCGAGACTGTCGTGTCACAAAGTGAGGTTCGCGGAAACCTTGGCACGGTGGTCGTAACCTCGACCCCAGTTCAGGAAGACACCCAGTTCAAAGTTCGCGCCACCAAACGCTTTGACCCATCAGAGGGCAGACCAACACAAACCGCACTACTCGACGTCTCCCTGCCATTGATGGTTCATGCCAACACCGGGCTTGCCGTGTCAGTCCAACCCTCACCGACGCCGTACCAAAAGGACGCTACTATCGTGATCGCCGCAAGTCAAAAGACGGTCAGCTATCGTCCTTATGTTCACACGCTCGGCGACACCGAATTTGTCTACGGTGCCCCATCGGCGGCCAACCTGCTTCCCGTGGGTGACGATGTCCAGCTACCGGCTCCACCCTGGACGATTTCTGCATTGAATGTGCCGGCAGGGTTCGCGTTGCAGGGTGATTATCAGCCCGGAACGGGTGCCGCTCTGAACTTCACGATTCCTGCGGTCACAGAGGATTGCCTTGTCATCCTCGAAGCCCGCAAGCTACATGGTTCGACCAACACGCCTTCCTCGGTGCAAATGCAACAGGCAGCGTTGGTTCTGGTTCAACCCAACCCCAACCCCGCGCTCGCATTGGATGCACAAGTAAAAGGCAATGCACTTCCCGGACCTCTTCTCGTATCCGGAGGACAGCCGGGCATCTTCTATTATTTTCGCGTCGGTAATGCAGGAACCGAGATCACTCCGCCTGCTTACTTTCACAAGGTGGACGCGAACGACCCCACCACCAACAAGGGTCTAAACCAACTCAGGATTAACCTCGACTTTGTGCTGGAGCGCGATCGGTCTGGCGCGACCACCGGGGCACCCTCGGCTACTCCGCCCCCGCCCCCGCTTCTCGACATCGGTTCGCAGGCGTTCGGTATCAGTCTCTTCGTGCGCGCCATGAAGGCCCGGACCCGCGTTTCCGTTCCGTTGCCGCAAACCGCGCAGATACCGGCACCGCCAGTCATCAAACTCGACCAGGACAGTGTGCCATCTGGCACTGCCGCAAAAATAATCGTCGTCGCCAGCGTGAAAGGGGAAAACTACCAGCCGTTCTTGTCGGATGAAACTTCAGTGAGCGCCGCGCAGGACGGCACCGGCGCAGACCTCGCTTTTGCTACATCTCCGCTAACCCAGGACACCACCTTCTTGGTTCGCGTGCGCCAACCCGGAGCCACCGGAATTCCGGTCACCCGTACGGTATCGCTGACCGCTACCGTCAAACCTGTGACGCCAGGTCCGTAATTGGATCGGGGGAGGGAAGAAGATAGTGTCGGGGACAGCTCAGCGTCATCGGATCCGGCGCCAGGTCCTTGAAGTGCACGCGCCAGACGAGGATTCTGCGCGGCGCATTCAATCTGAACTTGGCCGAATCCAGCGCCAACATCTGGAGTCCATCATCGAGCAATGTTGCTCGGAGTTGAGCGCATCCGACCGCATCCACCGCATCGATTTGCTTGAAATCGATCTCGGCACCGTTGACATCGGCCACTTAGAGCGCGAGCTGCCCGGTAAGTTGAAGTCGGTAATGCGCAAGGCGCTCGCCAGGCAGATCGAGAAGCAAGACAGTGAGGCCCGTCGTCGCGATAGCGACCCGGCCGTCACCTCCTACTTGGAACTGATCGCTATCTTTGCGACTACCGGGGTACTCCCCTGGTGGGCCGACTCTTCCAATCCTCACCTGATACCCGAGGCGCTCGACGCTGTGCTCGAGCGCGCGCCTGACCGCCTTGCCGACCTGTTACGAACCATTGTCCGAGATCTTAGTCAGTTGGTCAGAATCGTTCTGCACAGCAACGATAAGACGCTGTCCAGACTGCTTCGTGTACTTGTTTCTGCTTCACCGTCGTCTGGGATTGTTCTGCAGCAGCAGGCGGAGGCGATCGTCAGTACATGGTCCTCCATGTCCGGCGCCAATATCACCTGGATCAGGAATGCATACTGGTTGGCTCTGATCGGGCGGGCGGCGGCTGGAGCCGCCTCTCCAGCCAGCTTTTGGCAAGCCGTGTTCGGCGAGATCGAGTCGCAGTCACACGAAGCCTACGTGTCGTTGATGACTGGAATACTCATGGCAGCGCACTCGTCCCGTGAATCAGTTTCAACCTTCCTGACACCCGTGCTCCGCGCGGTTATCGCCGATCGCCAGGGTCGTGTCTTCATCAAGCTACCGTCCGACATTAAGGCGGAATTGATCGAGTTACTTGGCGACGAGCCCGGTGTGCGAACTGGCATGGAAGACGGAGTTGTGCGTTCGACAGGGAAGCGTCAGCCGTCCGCCAGCGAAATCGATGGCAGCCTCGAAACCACTCCGCATGAACCGACCCTGAAGAAACTCCGCACTTCTCGCCATGACAGTCCTCTCGACTTGACGTTTGGCGATGCCGATACGGTCTACATCGAGAACTCCGGACTAGTCATTCTCTGGCCATTTCTTCCGCGCTTCTTTGAGCGCTTGCAACTTGTTGAGGGAAGCGAGTTCCAGAGCGCCGCCGCCCAACATCGGGCGGTCGGCCTGCTGCAGTATTTGGTTGCCGAAAACCCGTCACCGCCGGAATACCAGGCCACACTGAACAAAATTCTTTGCGGCCTTAATCCGGAGAAAGTGCTCCAATTCGGCGAGCCCGTAACCGACGTCGAGTCCGAGGAATGTGATACGCTCCTTTCCTCCGTAATCGCGCAAGCCCCAATCCTTCGCGACCTTTCGCTTGATGTATTCCGGGGTTCGTTCCTGTTGCGCAAGGGATTGCTGAGCGCGCGCGATGGAGTCTGGCTGCTTCGCGTCGAGCGGGAAACTTATGACGTAGTGCTCGACCGCTTTCCGTGGAGCTTCGACTGGGTCAGACTTCCGTGGATGGAAGTACCGCTGGGAGTGGAATGGTGATCGACGAAAAGATTCAGCACAACGCCCGCGATCTGGAACTCGAACTCGACTGGTTCGCCCGCGTCCTCGACACCCGTTTCAAGCTGTATTTCGAAGAGCTCTCAGACCATCAGAACGTCTTCGATGTAGAGCCTCCCGATCTGGTGGAGGGCGCATCTGATTATGCTGGTTTCCTGCGGCACTACGAGTTGACATTCCCAGAACGACTGGCGGTTGTACTCAGCTTGGTGCCCCATGTGCGGCCGCAACTATTGGACATTTTCTTCACGCGGAACAAGACCTTCGACCGCAAATTCACCGAGTTCGGAGGCGCAAGGCAAAGCCCGGAGGGCGATTTCATACCGTCTGCCGAGACGCTGGCTTTTCTGCTTGGCGGAAGCGATTTGGCAATTCGTTTCTCAGTTCTGAGGCTATTCGATCCTCACCATTTCTTCGCGCGACATAACATCCTGCGGCTCGCGCCCTCCGCTCCCGACGAGCCGCTGCTCAAAGCCCTTCTAATGCTTTCGGAAGAGTGCTTAAGTCTGTTCACCACTGGTCGCGTGCGGCGTCCCGAGTTTGGAGCCAACTTCCCAGCGCAACTGATCGAGACCCAGCTGACCTGGGAAGACCTCGTCCTGCATCCCGCCACCCGCATGCAGGTGGAAGAGATCGGCACCTGGATCCAGCACGGCGAGACCCTGATGAACGATTGGGGAATGGCGTCAAAGCTGCGTCCCGGATACCGGAGTCTTTTTCACGGACCTCCCGGCACCGGCAAAACCATGACCGCCTGCCTGCTCGGTGAATCCACTGGACGCGATGTGTACAAGATCGAACTCTCGCAGGTGGTGTCGAAATACATTGGCGAAACCGAGAAGAACCTGGCGCGGGTCTTCGATCAAGCGCAACACAAGGGCTGGATTCTTTTCTTCGATGAAGCAGACGCGCTCTTCGGCAAGCGCAGCCAGACCAAGGACGCGCATGACCGCTACGCTAACCAGGAAATCTCGTATCTACTGCAGCGTATCGAAACCTTTGATGGTATTGCCATCCTCTCCTCCAATTTCAAGGAGAACATGGATACCGCCTTCACCCGAAGGTTTGAGTCCATCATCTATTTTCCGATGCCGCGCCCTGAAGACCGCCTGCGCATCTGGCGACAGGGATTTTCCACCAAGGCCCAATTGGAGGAGTCGGTCGACCTCGAACGACTTGCTCGCGACCATGTGCTCTCCGGCGGTTCTGTGATGAATGTGATTCGCTTCGTCTCATTGCAGTCCCTGAAGCTGGGCGGGCGGGCCATAGGACATGACGACTTGATGCAAGGTATTCGCCGCGAGTATACCAAGGAAGGCAAAGCAGGCTAGGCGAAAGTTACACCGGAATGAATTTGGAGGGCGAGAAGCGATGAAAAGCATCCGGGTGGAAAAGATTGCAGCGAAGAAATCGGCGAAACCTGGAATAAGGCCGATGACCGAAAGCCGGTGGGGTCTATCCGCCACGCCCCCGAGTTATGGTATTCGTTTTCTTGACTCGGCTAGAAAGGGTGCTGCAAACTCGCGCCCAGCGCGGACACCGGGCCTGACGGCGACAGTACCTAATCAAATTCAGCCGAAACTGGCGATCGGTGCTTCGGGAAACGTCTATGAGCGGGAAGCCGATCGTGTCGCAGACCAGGTCATGACCATGAACGAACCGGTGGCAGCGGCTGGGGGGACGGGAAGAAGTGCCACGAGAATAAAGGATCGGGAACGCCCGCACATACCCGGGGTCAGCACCAGCGCCGCCGTGAACCGAACGATGAACGCTCCCATTTCAGTCACGCGTACCAACCAACCTCTTTCTCGGCAGGAGAGGGAGTACTTCGAGCCGCGCTTCGGGCGTGACCTAAGCCACGTTCGGATCCATGCCGACCAGCGTTCTGCCGAGATGGCAGACGCTTTGAACGCCGAAGCGTTCACAGTAGGCAATAGCATCTACTTCGGGCCCAAAAAGCTGGAACCACAAAACAGAGCATCGCAGCAACTGCTTGCCCATGAGCTGGTGCATGTGACTCAACAGTCACGCATGGGTCCTGCGCTTCAGCCAAAGCTCAAGATTACTGGAAAGGCCGCAGATATCTCGCGGACGATCGCTCTGTTGAACGGTGGATTGTTTGGATTTGAAGTGTCGATCGACAAGTCTGGTAATGTCACCGTCGCCAGGAATTCGATCATCGGACCGCCCACTGCCCAGCAACAAGCCCTGCAGGAGAGGCTGAGCAATATCATTGACGATCCCAAAGATGTGATCATGACAGTCAGTGCTGGCTCCAAAACACTCGTGGGCAGCTATGCTACCGGGGACTTCGATATCTCGGATGTCGAAGCCATCGGCGTACATGCGTTGATCCACGAGATGGAGGAGCAGCACCAAAAGCAGGTCAAGGGCATGGCCTACGGGTCCGAGACGACAGGCGCCCACGGCGAAGGGATCAAGGCCGAGTCTGAGGTAATGGGCGCAAAACGCGGTCCGCAAAAGATTACTTCTTCGTCGCAGAATCCCGACGGGACGCTTAATGCTGTTGCTGAAGTGCCTTACACCTTTCCCGATGGCAAGGTGAAGACCATGGTGATGACAATCACAAGTAACAACGTCACGTCCGTCACATGGAAGTAATTAGATCGGTGTTGCCGCTGGCTGAACCGGCATGAACCTAACGTGTGCGCCGGTGATGTTGAGATTGTGCTTCATTATCATGGTGTCGCTGTTTCTAGTGACCATCTGCTGCAATGGCCCGCACGAACGCACCGAAGGGGAGGCGCTCACGATGACCGAGATGAATTCCAGTCAACCACATAATCCGGCTACTATTGCCCCGATGATTGATCGTCTCAAGAATAGTGACATCCGCTGGGACGGAACTTTTGTGGGACTCGTTCCAACAATCGTCAGCGAATCGGCACGCCAGTTGCTTTCAGCGGGCGACATCGCCATCCCAAAGCTTGTCGGCGCGCTTGAGGACGAGTCCAAGTTTGTTGCGGCCCATGTGCTACTTACGCAACTTTCTGGCGTGGAGTATCACACCTCGCCTTGGAATGGCCTCAAGATTGACCTGTTACCCGATGGTCAAGCGCATTTCGATGTTCACCAGCGCTTTGAGTTGGCGCGACGCTGGCGGGCCTGGCAACAGGCTACGCCACGTCTGCGATCCCTTCCTCAGGAGTAGCGTTGCAACGGTGGAATAGGCGGCGAGTTCGGTAACTGTCCCAAGTTAGATCTCCAGCTATGACTGGATGTGAATCCGCGGATAGTTGCGTCCGGCGAACGAAGATATTCGCGAAAGGACGCCTGAAGACTGGTGAGAAATCTTGTCGTTGAGGCGTTCCCCTCACCATGTTTTGCCGTGAGTTTATCGCCCCGGCGGGGCGATTGAAGCTCCGACTGGCTTCGGCTCGTGCGCTGGCTACCCGACTTTTCCAACCATTGGTTCTTGTTCGATCTGGGCGTTCCGCGGTGTCGCCGAGACGCCGCGATTTACCAGCAGCGTAAACATGTTTCGCAATTCGTTCTCGTCTGTCGGCACCAGTACCGCACGCTCGTGGCCAACGCTGCCTCCCAGCACCCGCCCGAGATTCAGCAGGGAACGGCTCCCGCATACAGCGCAAACGTCGCTGGCACTGTCGCTGATGACCTCGCAATCGGCACAGAGCACCGCACTTAAAAGGTGGACGGCATTCAAGGTGGGTTCAAGTTTGGGCCCAGTATCCATAAAACAACTCGCTGGCTAAACCCTAGCCAAATCCGCAGGATGGGGAAAGCGCTTTTCGTGACGGGAAGCAGGACAGTAACTGTTGGCGTTCTATGTGCCAATTCTCTGCAGCCAACGAAAACAGGGGGAGTCTCAACTCCCCCGAGGGCTGAAACCTTCAGAGACTACTGATGATACGGTTGAACGGTCGCTGCCGGTGCCGGTGCCGCCACCATCACGACTTCAGGAGCTTCCGGCATCACAATCCACGCAATGATGTAGGCGAGAACACCGCCGCCCCCGAACAGCGCAACAATCAGCCACACTACGCGCACAATGGTGACGTCCAGATCAAAGTACTCCGCAAAGCCCGCGCATACGCCTGCGATCTTTCGGTCCGGACTGTTCTTCGGCGGGCGCATGAGCTTCTGCCGTCCGGCAACATAACCCACCCGTCGCCCGCAGTAGGCACAAACATTGGCGTCGTCCTGAATCTGTTTTCCGCAATAGTTGCAGTACATGGAGCCTCCCCACTAGGAGATACGTACAGCATAAAAAAAGGTGCCCGGCCCCGCAAGCCGGATCTTCACAAACGGCGGACATAGCCGCGCGCCGCCCTTCATTCTCCGTGCACTCCTGTTCTGCGTGGTGAATTCGGCGCCTCTCGCGGCACCTATCACCGAACCGTATATGCCTGCTTCATGTAGCGTCGCGCCAGGTCGGCTGACTCCGTGCCGGAGTTGGCGGCAATCACCGCCTTGTATTTCTCCATCGCCGCATCGCGTTTCTGCATGGCATCGTACATCTCTCCAGCCTTCAACATCGCCCGTTGCCGGAAGTCCGGATCGACTGCCGTGCTGGCCGCGAGTTCATACGCCTGCTCCGCACCCTGGAAGTCGCGCTGGCCTTTCATCGCCTCGCCTAGTCCGTACGCGGGAATCTCCATACGGCACACCGAGAAGGCATTGCCGCGGCATCCGGTAACAATTTTCTGATACGCGGCGATTGCCTGCGGTCCATGCCCAGCCGCATTCAGCAGGTGCGCGTACTCCGTGGCAACCAGAAAATTGCGCGGGAAAGCCGTGTACATCCCTCCAACTAGCTGAAGCGCCTCGGCATATAACTGCTCGCGGCGCAGAAACAGCGCCAGCGCGATCTTCGCGTCCCAGGCAACTTCGGGGTTGCCATGCGCCGCCACGTCGCGCAGGTACTCCAAGCCCTTCTGCCTGTTGCCGCTGATCCCGACCATCGACGCCGCAACTTTTGCCGGCCAACTCAAGCTTCCAATCACGTAAAGATGGATGCCGAGCAGATTCTTCGCATCCACATAATTAGGGTCCAGCTCCAGGACGCGCTCATGATCATGGCGCGCGCCAAGTGCGCTGCGCAGGGCCGCGAACCAAGCGTGTTCCGCCATGCCCATGTAGGTCGATTTCAGCCCCCGGGCGACCCCCCGCGCGTACAGAGCATTCACGTCATTGGGATTCTTCGCCAGGCGTGCATTCGACAATTCGATCGACCGCGCACTCAACTGGTCGACGCGATCATGCACCTTGGGATCGAGTGGTTGCAGGTACTTCTTATCCAGAAAATTGTCGCTCGCGTAGGCTTCAGTATCCAGCGCGCCAATACGCAAGAGTTCCTTGAAAATCACCGCCGAAAGCAGATGGTTGATCGCAAACGGGTCGTCGGGATGCGCCTGCAGCGCCGCCTCAAACTCCCGGATCGACTTGTCGTAGTCCAGGTTGTAGAAATTGTCGAAGCCTTTTCGGGTGTTGACGTCATTGCTACTGCGGGTTGGCACCCAAGCGCCCGCATCGGCGTTCGAATAAGCCCGGGACACCCCTGACGTCAGCAGAATAGCGACCAATGTCACGGACAACCGCGTGACCAACGAAAAAGAATTTCGCGAGACTTTCATCGGCGGTGCTATCAGAGAAGTTTACCCGAATTGCCGTGGGGAGCGCGCCGGACCGGCGTTTCGCGAAACTCCTCAAGCTGCATCTCGCGCAGAGAATCCTCGCAACCGGCGTCGGATGTGGTCAGCTTTCCTCGTCCAGACGGAAGAGGTGGTTCATCGGGCCCTTGCCTCTTCCGATGGGATACGCGGACGCGATCGCTTTCCGCACATACTCCTTTGCTTCCCGCGTTGCCTGGGGAAGTTCCCGCCCCCGCGCCAATCCGCAAGCGATTGCCGTGGCAAAGGCGCATCCGGTGCCGTGAGTGGCCTGAGATGCCAGCCGAGTGCCCGGGAAAACCTCCTCCGTAATCCTGCCCGAATCCCAGACGCTCAGGTAGTCATTGGCCTCAGATAGGTGACCGCCCGTGATGACGACGCCCCGGCAACCCAGATCATGGAGTTTGGCTGCCAAGCCACGGATCCGGGGAAGGACGCTTGCCCAGGATTCGGTAGGCGAAATCTCTCCGGCATCCCCACCAGCCAATTCTGCCGCCTCATCCACATTCGGAGTAATAACGTCACACAGGGGTAACAACTGGACGCGGATCACCGCCAACCCCTCCGGGTCGATCAGGCTGGCACCCGACGATGACCGGAGAACGGGATCCAAGACCACATGCGGAGGTTTGGCTTCGCGAAGGAAATCGGCGACGACTTCAGCTACCGCGCCAGTACCTAGCATCCCGATACGAACGGCGGAAATTGCAACGTCTTCGGCCAGTCGTAACAACGTCTGGCGAACCAGTTCGGGCCGCACGGGCTCCACTTCGAAGACCCCTTGGGTGGACTGAACGGTCAGGGCGGAGATGCAGGTGACTGCATAGCAACCCAAGGCAGCGGCAGTTCTAATGTCAGCCGTGATTCCGGCTCCCGACGATGGATCGTACCCCGCGATACTTAAGACAACCGGTCGAGCGGCCATACCAAGAATGTACCGCAAGCCCGCCGCGGAGACATTCCGACATCGAATCATGCCTCAGAGAAGTGCCTCTGGACGATCAATCTAATCCCATGCCGAATCGGCGATAGGGAATTAAATGGTGTATTTGCATATACTTACATCAATATCTTCGTCAGCCTTCCGCCTTGTCAATCGGTTCGGCGCTCGCCTCACAGATCGCATTTCGAGTGGGGAAACACGAAGCGCACGCTGACCGAAAGCTCACTTGTCCACTGGGCGGTAGTGGCTCGACTACGCTGCGTAGGCAAACCAAGTTTCACAAGTACTCTCAAAAGTCAAGACAAGAATTACGAAAATTTAATCTTTGGTTGACTCCGAGCGACCCGGGTGGCTAGACTTTAGAAACCTGAACTAGGGAGGGCCTCATATTACGATGCGAGGTGTTTAATGCTACGAGTACTGAGCCAGGCCGCCGTGATCCTGCTATTGGTCACGGCACTGGGTGCGGCACCCGATAACAACAAGACACCGGACTCGAACCAAGGTATCCCAGGGCAGACTCAGGAAACCATCAAGCCGGTTCCGACCAGCAAGTTCCAGGTCGGCAAGGCTTCATGGTATGGACGATTGTTCCAGCATAAGAAGACCGCGAGCGGAGAACCGTATGATATGCATGACTTTACGGCCGCTCACCGAAGTCTTCCGCTGGGATCCTGGGTCAAGGTTACGAATCTGAAAAACGACAAATCGGTGATGGTCCGGATTAACGATCGCGGTCCCGTCCTGAAAACTCGGATTCTGGACCTGTCCTACGGCGCTGCCATGATTCTGGGCTTAGGCAACCAAGGTGTTGCCAAAGTACGCCTGGATGTCATCGAGACTCCGACCGTGGCCATCAACATCGCCCCGCGAGTGGGCGAAGGTCCACAATAGTCCTGTCATAATGCGGTAAACTGGGTCGATGCTTAACCGAGATCGGCTCATCGTGGCGCTGGACGTATCCAGCGCCACACAAGCCCGCCAAATCGTTCAATCCATTGGCGAATCTGCCAGCACCTACAAGATAGGCAAGCAACTCTTTACGGCCGAAGGCCCGCAGATAGTCCGCGATCTCGTCTCCTCCGGCCGCAAAGTCTTTCTGGACCTCAAGTTCCACGACATCCCCAACACTGTCGCAGGAGCCGTCGCCGAAGCCGCCAAGCTGGGCGTCAGCATGCTGACCGTCCACGCCTCCGGAGGCAGCAAGATGCTGAAAGCCGCCGTCGAGGCCGCCGCTCAGTCGCCAACCAAGCCGATGGTTTTGGCAGTGACCGTCCTGACCAGCCTGTCCGACGCCGATCTGGCGGAGCTGGGCATCTCCGGACACGTCCAGACCCAGGTGCTACGCCTGGGGTCACTAGCCCGTGCCGCCGGGTGCGGCGGGCTGGTGGCCTCGGGTCAAGAGACTCGGGAACTCCGCCGGGAGTTGGGCCAAGACTTCGCCATCGTGACTCCAGGCGTCCGCCCAACTGGAACGGCCGCCGGAGACCAAGCTCGGGTCCTGACCCCGAAAGAAGCCATCGCCGCCGGAGCGACCTACCTGGTGGTTGGCCGCCCCATCCTCGAAGCCGCCAACCCAGCCCAAGCCGCCGAGGCAATCGTCAGCGAAATAAGCTAGCTGGGCACCCGAAGACATTTATGTATTGAGAGACCTTACCCGCGCCCCAGCTGCTCTGGTAGAGCACTTGATATGATTCCCTCACATCGCTGTCAATCAGCTAGAACAGACGGATATCAATAGCCTGCTCGGAACGCGATGCTTTGGCGCGACGCCCATCGCGTTGTGCCGCCATTTGATCACGAGGCTGTGTGAGCTGGCGCACCGACGGGTACCGCGCAGAAACATACAATTTAGCCTACTTCTCAAACCGATGTGTTGTCCGCGATTTCGATTGCTCATGACGCGTCAGTGCGAAGGTGTTCACCAGAGGCAGGGCGGGGCGAAAGATAGACCCTTTCCGGCCAGGGCTTAGGGCCGACCTCAGTTAGCCCAAAGTAGCGCGGGCTCGGTTCGACGGGCACCGCGCCTCCTTTTTGGTTTAGAGGACCTCTGTCGCGATCAAACTGAGATGTCGGAGGCACGCTCGTGTTTTTCACTCTTCAATTCCCGTTTGTGGATCTACGCCCTTTCGTTCTTGACACACCGGAGACTTTGTTCAGGCAGCTTTCTGTGGGCGAGCCTTTCGAATCTCTGAACGGAACACGACAGGGGTATGTCCGCTCATTCGGCACTTTCCGCCATCGCCGCTTGCGTCCGAACTTCAATCCTAAGAAGCAGCCAGAAAAGCCGAATAACATTCCGGCTGCTGAGTATCCCAAAGGCTTGCAAAATCTTTGGTCCGAGGAAGACTGTTTTGCCGATGCTCATCACGGGCTCCTATTGCCGAACGTGGAGACGCACAAGCTCGCAGGCGGAAAGCTAGGTTATCCACGCGTTAAAGTGCGTAGCCTGCGTTTCTCGCCTTATCCCCCTGGCGATCGCCTGTGGTCTCCTGGCATCCGCATAGAGACTGGGATTAACTACTTTTCAAAAGAGCCAATGAGCCCAAGCGAACTCATTCAGGCTTTGGAAGACTTCCTTAATTTACCGTCTTTGGTTCCGCAGTACAGGAAGACTGAGGATGGGGACAAGCCGCCATTCAAAAGATGTGTGTGTAAGGCTCCGCTGATTAATCAGCCTGACGCCCTGGCACGGCTGATTGTGGACGCCACCACGGCTCAGAGTGACACCAGCGTCCACTATAAGATGGTCGTGCCGGAAGCGCCCTTGCTCGCCGTGCATTTCTTCCCAGACGAGCTCGCCGACGTACCAGACAACGTCGAATGGCTGCCTTTGAAGCTTACAAGAGGGGAGAAAATGGGCTACTTCCCCTTCCGAGTATCAGGCACCCAGGTTGGGGTCTGGATGTTAGAGCTTCCCTCTTCTCGCGAAAGCAGGGCAGGCGTCAAGGAGCGAAGGGAGGTAATGCGAAATTACACGATCGCCACCATGCGGTACTGGACCGAACTTCGGTCGGCAATTGCCGTGCGCAAGAGCGTCCGGAACGGCGAATTTGGATTTTGTCTGGGTGGGAACAGTCTCCTGAAAGATTATTTCGGACGGGGCATAAAGTTTCTGTTTAAGAAAACCTGGCACGGCACCAACCTGTCGATGATTCGAAGCATCGTGAACGCTTACGAAGAACTGCCTGAAGAGGCCCAGATCCATGATCCCCTCGAGGCGCTGCAAGAATTCCCCAGACAAATTGCTGAAAACGCGAAGCGGTTCTTCGACGGGTTAGGTCGCGTCGGGGTTTTTGTCAGCTATAGTCACCACGACTCAGCTTGGCGGCGGGAGATACAAGCGGCGCTTGCAGGTCTGCACGACAGGGAACAAATAGCGTATTTCGACGACACCGGCCTTGAGGCAGGGGACAATTGGTCGCGAAAGATCAAGCGGTCCATTGATACCGCTACCGTCGCCGTGCTTCTGGTCAGCGACAGCTTCCTGCAATCCGAGTTCATCAGGGAACACGAGTTGCCGCGCATCGAGGAGCTCAGCCGACGTCGCAAGCTGGGGGTAATCCCAGTTTGGATTACTGGCCATATACCGGATTCGTCGTGGATCGGCGCTTTGCAATTGCTGAGCGCTGCCGAGGGACCCTTGGCAAAAGCCAGTCCGAGTTCGGTACAACAGGCGATGAAGGCATTAGAAGTGCGGGTTAAGAAGATGGCAGAAGAGCACGGTCGAACCGTTTTCAAATCCCAAGGCCGCACTGTGGCGCAGTTGTCTTAAACGAGTCTGGCGGGTGGCTCGGCCAACGCAAAATCAAAACTTAGGTACCTCGTTCTACCGAATGTAGGGCGGGGCATTTTCTTGACTGCTAGTTGGCACCGTACGCGCGCGAACGGGGCATTGAAAATACCCGCTCAAGCCTGGTGCCTGATGCCCTGGGTTCGCGTCCTGCAGTTGGACGCCAACCTGTGCCTAGCAGGCCGTGGTGCAAGTCTGGATACGTGCGCAAAAACTTGAGAGGTATCCACAGACATTGTTCGTAGAATCAGCCTATGGCGATGGGCACGC
>Ga0207927_1000441_pt1 | contig 17640 bp, 12 predicted proteins | sample NGESurdeep072012_2_FD_184456 | JGI IMG/M metagenome (GOLD analysis project Ga0207927, IMG submission 184456) | Arctic peat soil microbial communities from Barrow, Alaska - NGEE Surface sample 210-2 deep-072012 (SPAdes) | ecosystem: Environmental > Terrestrial > Soil > Wetlands > Peat ... | reverse complement strand
ACGACGCTCAGCGGACGCTCGTCGGCCAGCGATTCCGGGACCACGGCGAGAAAGCGCTTGCCATCCGTGGAAACGTCGAAATCTAGCCAGTTTGACCGCCCCTTCAGCTCGAAGAGCGCCTTCGGCTCTCCCAGCTGGAGCGACGGGAAAGTCCGGACGGGCATCGCCATGAGGCGCCGTTCGGAGGACAGGTAGAGGAGCTCGCGCCCATCGCGGCTCCATCGCACGACCGCCGCTCCCCCCGTCGACACGCGCGTCTTCACTCCGGGTCCCGGATAGGGAATCACGTAGGCCTCCGGCCGCCCCGATTCGGCCGAAATGATCGAGATGAACCGGCCGTCCGGCGAGAATCGGGCATCGTCGTCCAGGGACGGCCCCTCGAGGAGCCGGCGCGGCTTTCCGTCGCCCGAGAGCGGCAGCGCCCACAGGTCGAAGGAGCCCCGGTCGGGCCTTTCGAAGTACGCGAGCGTCCGGCCATCCGGCGAGACGTCCGCGGCCTCCTGGAACCCGCCCGCCGGAAGGACCTCCTCCTCCCTGCCGGTCGCCAGGTCCCGGCGCACGAGACACGGGTTCCGGCCCCGAACGGTCGAATAGACGATGCTTCTCCCGCCCGGCAGCCACCGGGCCGCGAACTCGCTGTCGGGAGCCGATGTGATCCGCGTCTCGACGTTGCGGGCGGCGTCGTACGACCACACGTCCCACGTCCCGAGATCGGATCGCGCGCGGGCGAAGAGAACGGCACGCCCGTCCGGAGGAATGAAGACGCCCAGGAGGTTCGACGGCTGGCCGACCGTACCGATCTCCCGTCCGGCCCGGTCGAACCAGGCAAGGCGATCGGCGTCGTCGTGCGCCTGGAACACGAGCGTGCCCCCGAACGACGTCGCGAAGACCGCGGCCCCCGTCGACATAAAGTAGTTCACATGCTCCGCCACCGAGAACGGACGGCCCGAGAGTCGCCCGGTGCGCGCGTCGAATCTCTGCCCGAGGAGGACGCCCTCGTTGACGAAGACGACGTATCCGGGATCGGAATACTGGACCATCGACGCGGCCTTCAGCAGGAGGCGCGGCGGCCGCCCGGGCTCGGCCAGCATCACGCGCCCGCCGTCGGCCGTACGCGAATAGAAGAGGAACCTCTCGCCATCGGGAAGAAACCACGGCCAGACCACGCGCGTCTCGCCCGCCGCCGCGTCCGGCCTCAGCACTGCGGCTGCCGCGCCGCCCGACGCCGACACGCGATAGATCGCGTCCCCCTGAACGCTGGAGAACAGGATGTCGCCCCCGCGCCCCCAGGTCCCTGACTTGCCGCCTCCTCCGGCGTCCTCGCAGATCGTCACCGGCGCGCCGCCCGGGAGGTCGAGGCGTTTCAGCTTGCTCTCGGCAAAGAACCCGAGCGACGTTCCTTCAGGCGACCAGAACAGCGAGACGGCCCCCTCCGTGCCGGCCAGAGGCCGCGCCTCGAACCCCGAAAGGGGCCGGAGCCACACGCGCCGCCCGGCTTTTGGATCCGACGCGATGTAGGCAAGCCGCGACCCGTCCGGTGATACGGCGACGGTGGCCGACTCGTACTCGTAGAAGAAGGAGCCGCCCTCAGGGGGCGCAACCGTGAATCGAATCGCCCTTGCGGGCGTGGCGCGCGGCGCGCCTCTCGACAGAAGCGCGGCCGATGCGCCGAGAACGAGGCCGGCGGTGCAGGCTCCCGCGATCGCCCATCGGCCGCGGCGGCCCGGGGGGCGGCCCGCAACGACAGTCGCCGCCGGAAGCGACGCCCCGGACGAGGTCTCCAGCGCGAAGGCGAGGTCCTCCGCCGACTGAAAGCGCCTCTCCGGCCTCTTGTCGAGACAGCGCGCGACGATCTGCGCGAGCGCCGGCGCCACGGCGAGCGGCGGCGCCTCGTGCCTGAGGATGGCGGTCATCGTCTCGGCGGACGTGGCGGCGCGGAACGGGTTTTTCCCCGCGAGCAGCTCGTAAAGAATCGTCCCGAAGCTGAAGATGTCGGAGCGGGCGTCGACGGGCTCTCCGCGCACCTGTTCCGGAGACATGTAGCCCACCGTCCCGAACACGGCGCCCGCCTCGGTGAGGAGCGACCGGGTCCCGGCCGACGTTGAGTCCTCGTCGGCCCGGGCCTGCGGCGAGAGCTTCGCGAGGCCGAAGTCGAGGATCTTGACCCGGCCGTCCTTCGACAGGACGACGTTTTCGGGCTTGAGATCGCGGTGAACGATCCCCTTCTCGTGGGCGGCGGCGAGGCCGCGCGCGATCTGGACGCCAATGTCGAGCGTCTCCCGCGCGGACAGCTCTCCCGCCCTCAGGCGCTCACGCAGAGTTTCGCCTGAAACGAGCTCCATGACGAAAATGTGTCTCCCCCCATTTTCTTCGAAGGAATAGATCGCCGCGATGTTGGGATGGTTCAGCGCGGCTAGCAGCTTCGCCTCCCGCTCGAACCGCGCCACCCTTTCTTTGTCTTCGAAGAACACTTCCGGCAGGATCTTGACTGCGACCTCCCGGCCGAGGCGGGCGTCCTTCGCCCGGTAGACCTCACCCATCCCGCCCGCTCCGAGCGGACCGAGGATTTCGTAGGCACCGAGACGGGTTCCGGCCAGGAGAGTCAATCTCCCTCCCTCAGAGCGTTCCGACCACGAACGGCAGCGAGTCGACTCTCGTGCCGGCGGGAGCGATCGTGAAGCAGCCCGCGAGGCGGTCGTAGAACGTGGCGTTCGGTTTCGCGCTCGGGCCGAGCTCCACGACGAGGAGGGGCTCGCCCTTCTCCACGGCGTCGCCCGGCTTTTTCTTCACGCGAAAGCCCGAAGCCGGGTCGACGACGTCGTCTTTCTTCGCGCGTCCGCAACCGAGCTCGATCGCGAGGAGGCCGACCTCCCGCGTCGCGATGCGCGTGACCACGCCGGAGGCAGGCGCCGGGACGTCGCGCCGCGAAACGGCCTGCGGGAGCCTCTTCGGCTCGTCGCAGACGCCCGGGTCCCCACCCTGCGCCGCGATGAGCTTCCGGAAAACCTCAAGAGCCCGCCCGTCGGAGAGGGCGGCGTTGAGGCGCCGGCGGGCGTCCTTCGCGCTCGTCTCGAGGCCGGCGGCGAGGACGAGGTCGGCGCCCAGAAGGAGCGTGTTCTCGCGCAGGTCGGCCGGCCCTTCCCCGCCGAGCATGCGAATCGACTCTTCGACCTCGTTCGCGTTCCCCACGGCCTCGCCGAGCGGGCGATCCATCGCCGTCAGGTAGCCCGAGGCCTTGCGGCCCGTCGCCCGCGTCGTTTCGACGAGAGCCTTCCCGAGCCGCTCGGCGTCCTTCGGATCCGCCATGAACGCCCCGTTTCCTGTCTTCACGTCGAAGGCCACGGCGGAAGCTCCGGTCGCGAGCTTCTTGGAGAGGATCGACGCCGTGATGAGAGGAATCGATTCGACTGTGCCTGTCACGTCGCGCAACGCGTAGAGGCGGCGATCGGCGGGGGCAATCGAGTCGGTCTGCCCGATGAGCGCGCACCCGACGGTGTCGAGGAGCCGGTCGAACTCCGCCTTCGGAACGGCCGTCCTGAAACCGGGGATCGCCTCGAGCTTGTCGAGGGTGCCACCCGTATGCCCGAGACCGCGCCCCGACATCATGCCGGCCTTGACTCCGACCGCCGCCAGGAGCGGCGCGAGGACGAGCGTGGCCTTGTCGCCCACGCCGCCGGTCGAGTGCTTGTCTGCCACGAAGCCGTGCCGCGACAGATCCCATGTCTCTCCCGACCTCATCATCGCGAACGTCAGTGCGGCCGACTCGGCGGTCGTCATTCCCCGGCAGCACACCGCCATCAGGAAGGCGGCCGCCTGCTCGTCGGTGATCGTGCCATCCGTGACCCCGGTGACGAAGGCGTCGATCTCGCCTTCCGACAGGTCGCCGCCGTCGCGCTTCTTCACGATCGTCCGGACGAAGAGGCTCATTTCGCCGCGGCGGGCGCGGCGAGCGATGCCGCGATCTTCTCTCGCCACTCCCTCGCATCCTGGATGACCTTCGCCTCGTCGAGGGACGTGACGCGTTTGCCGTCCCAGAGGACGCGACCTTCGACCATCGTGAGCGAGACGTCGCTTTCCTTGACGGTATAGACGAGGGTCGAGAACAGGTCCCACACGGGCTGCGTCCCCGCCCGGACGAGATCCACCGCAACGAGGTCCGCTCGCTTCCCGGGCTCCAGCGAGCCGATCCGGTCGTCCAGCTTCATCGCCCTCGCGCCCTCGATCGTGGCCATCCGGAGGAGGTCCTTCGCCGGCAACACCGTCGGGTCCATCGTGGAGACTTTCGCAAGCTTCCCGGCGAAGTCCATCGCCTCCCACATGTCGAGGTCGTTGTTCGAGCCCGCGACGCCGTCCGTCCCGAGGCCGACGGCGATGCCGGCACGCCGCGCCGCCACGACGGGTGCGATCCCGGACGCGAGCTTCATATTCGACTCCGGGTTGTGCGAGAGGCCGACGTGACGTTCGGAAAGGAGGCGGAGGTCGTCCGCGTCGCACCAGACGCAGTGGGCCGCAAGGACGTTCGGGCCCAAAAAGCCGATCGATTCGAGCCAATGCGTGGGCGTCGTCCCATACTTCTCGGCGAGCTGCCTCTGCTCGTCCCGCGTTTCGGAGAGGTGAATGAGAAGCGGCGCCTTGAATTCCAGCGCGAGATCGCGCGCCGCGAGGAGGGACTCCTTCGAGTTCGTGAACGGCGCGTGCGGCGCGACCGCCGCGATGATGCGCGGGTGGCCCTTCCACTTCTCGAGGAACGCGCGCGTCACGGCGATCGACTCGGCGAGGTCCTTGTGGTCGGGCACCGGGAAGTCGAGCCACGTCTCGCCGAGGACGGCGCGCATCCCGCACCGGTCAACGGCCGACGCGACGTCCGACTCGTAGTAGTACATATCCGCGAACGTCGTCGTGCCACCGCGGACCATCTCCGCGCAGGCGAGGAGCGTCCCTGCCTTCACGAAGCCGGGCGAGACGTTCTTGCTCTCGGCCGGGAAGATGAACTTCTTGAGCCAGTCCATGAGGGGCAGGTCGTCCGCGATGCCACGCAGGAGGTTCATCGCGGCGTGCGTGTGCGTGTTGACCAATCCGGGCAGGACGACGGACCGGGGGCGGGAAATCTTCTGCTTCGGAGAATAGAGAGAAAGAAGCTCGGAAAGCGAGCCGACGGCGACGATCCTGCCCCCCTTGATTGCCACCGCACCTGGGGAAAAGACGCGATCCGTCCCGTCCATCGTCAGGACGTGAGCGGCCGTCACCAGAGTGTCGACCGAAGAGACCGAAGATTTCTGCTTAGAAGGCGCATGGGGGGTCTGCGCGAGGGCGGCCGGAGAAGCCGCGAAGGCAAGCGCGATGCACAGCGCCGCGACCAGCGAGGCGCTCCTCGCGCGCTGCGGGGTTCCCACCGCTACATTTACCTTCAAAAAAATCTTCTTGTCTCCTTCTCGCTCTTTCTCTCTCACCTCGGCCCCTTGAATTCGAAGGCCAGCGGGAGCAGCGTCATGAGCCGCATGCGGCTCACGACGCGCGCCGGCGTCGCGAGAATGACGTCGATGTCGCGGCACTGGTCCCAGAGCACCTGCCGGCACGCGCCGCAGGGCGATGCCGGCGGGTCGGTGTCCGTCACGACGGCGACCGCGCGAAACTTCCGCGCTCCCTCCGAGATCGCCTTGAACACGGCCGTCCGCTCGCCACACACGGTCAGGCCGTATGACGCGGACTCGACGTTGCAGCCGCCGAAGATCGTGCCGTCCTCGGCGAGCAGCGCCGCACCGACCCGGAAGAGGGAGTACGGGGCCGAGGCGTTCTCGCGTGCCTTCTGCGCCGCGCCGACGAGGCGTTTTTCCTCGTCTGCCGTGAGGGGCCGGGGCGCGCTCACTTCTACTTCGCCTTCTTCACGCGGGCCACGGCGCGGGGATCCGGCAGAAACGCGTCTTCCGTCGCTCCCGACCGCCTGGTGCCGAGCGCCTGGACGAGAAAAGTCAGAAGGCGGACGAAGTCTCCTTTCACCCGCTGCGTCGTCTCGAGGACTTCCCGGTGGTCGAGCTTCTGCTTCGACACGCCGGCAGCCATGTTCGTGATGCACGAGATGCCGAGGACGCCGACGCCCATCTGATTGAGCGCGATGACTTCGGGCACCGTGGACATGCCGACCGCATGCGCGCCCCAGGCGCGGAAACCCCGGATCTCAGCCGGCGTCTCGTACGACGGGCCGTGGACACCGACATAGACGCCACGCTTCAGCGGGATGCGCTGCCGCTTCGCGACGGCGAGAGCGAGCGAGCGGAGGTCCTTGCGGTAGGCGTCCGACATGTCCGGGAAGCGCGGGCCGAGGTCTTCGTCGTTCGCGCCGATGAGGGGGTTCGTCCCGAACGCGTTGATGTGATCCTCGATGAGCATGAGATTGCCGGACTTGAAAGACCTGTCGATGCCGCCGGCTGCGTTCGTCACGATGACTGTCCGGCAGCCGAGAAGGCCGAGGACGCGCGCGGGAAATACGACGGCCGGCATGGGGTGGCCTTCGTAGTAGTGGACGCGCCCCGAGAGAACGACCGTCGGAACGCCGCGCACCCTACCCGCCACGAGCGTCCCCGAGTGCCCAACCACGGCCGACGCCGGGAATCCCGGGATCTCGCCGTACGGGATGGTGACCCGCTCGTCCACGCCCTCGGCGAAGTCGCCGAGGCCGGAGCCCAGGATGACGCCGACGAGCGGCGGGTGCGGCAGCCGTCCGCGCAGCCATTCCGCGGCGGCCGAGAGCCTGGAATCCATCATGTGCCTCCTAGCTCATCAGAATGCCGGCGATCGCCGCCGTCATGAAGCTCACGAGGGAACCCCCGAGAAGCGCCCGGAAGCCGAGCCGCGCGAGGTCGGACTTGCGCGACGGCGCGAGGCCGCCGATCCCGCCGATCTGGATACCGATCGACGAGAAGTTCGCGAAGCCGCACAGGGCGAAGGTCGCGATGACCTTTCCCTTCTCCGAGAGCGTGCCGACGACGTCCTTCATCATCGAGAAGGCGAAAAACTCGTTGATGACCGTCTTGTTCGCGATGAGGTTGCCCACCGTGGCCATGTCCTTCTCCGGCGCGCCGAGGCTCCAGGCGAGCGGCCCCAGCACCCAACCGAAGATCGTCTGGAGCGAGAACGCGGGGCTCCCCCAGAAGTGTCCGATCCAGCCGAGGAATCCGTTCAGCATCGCAATGAGGGCGACGAAGGCGATGAGCATCGCCGAGATGTTCAGGACGAGCATCATGCCCTGCGAGGCGCCGCTCGCAGCCGCGTCGATGAAGTTCGTGCTCGTCTTCTCGACCTGCATTTTCACGGTTCCCATCGTCGTGGGCGTCTCGGTCTCGGGCCAGAGGATCTTCGAGATGAGGAACGTGCCCGGAGCCGCCATCACGGAAGCCGTGATGAGGTACTTCAGCGGCGCCCCCATCGTCACGTAGGCCAGCATGACGGCGCCCGAAACGTGCGCCATCCCCCCGATCATCATCGTCAGAAGCTCCGACGTCGTCATCGTCGCGATGTAGGGCGCGATGAGGACAGGCGCCTCCGTCTGTCCGATGAACACGTTCGCGGCCACGCAGAGCGACTCGGCTCCCGAGACCTTCATCGTCTTCTGCATCCCCCACGCCATGCCTTTCACGACAACCTGGATGACGCCGAAGTGGTAGAGGATGGAGAAGAACGCGCAGATGAAGATGATGATCGGGAGCACCTTGAAGGCGAAGATGAAGCCCCTGAGGGGCGTGCCCGTCTTCTCGCCGAGGGTGTCCATCGGGCCGGCCAGCCAGCCGAACAGGAAGCCCGAGCCCTGGTCGGCATACGCGATGGCGTGGGAGACGCCGTTCGAGAACGACTCCAGCGCCCGCTTGCCGCGCTCCCAGTAGAGAACGACGAGCCCGAACGCCATCTGGAGCGCGAACGCCCAGCCGACGGTGCGCCAGCGGATCGCCCGCCGGTTCTTCGAGAGCGCGAGCGCCACGGCGAGCACGACCGTCAGACCGATCAGACCGGTGAATCGCCCCACGAAGACCTCCGCTTGTCGAAAGAGGCCGAAGAATACTCCACGGCGGGCCGGTCTCCGGCGGCCGCGCTCAGAGCTCGAGCGTACCGGCGAGGAGGGCGAAGCTCAGCACTCCGTCATTTCTCGTGCCGGCCGTGGTAACTCTGGCAAAGATAGTGGATGCCGACCATCATGACGGCCTCCCACGCGTGGTCGACCTCGAGAGACCACTCCGGATCGCACGCCTTCACGGTCTCGAGAAGACTGTCGAGCCAGAAGTCGTAGAGGCTGGCTCCTACCTCGAGCTGCCCGGATCCATGCCGCACCGCGACGTCCGAAAGATAGGCGTCCGGCGTCTGTTTGCGGTCATGCGCGACGAGAAGAAGGTGATGGAAAGAAGCTTTCAAAGCGCGCTTCTGCCGCACGAAGTCCGTTCCCGCGAATTTCCCGGCCACCTCGGGCGACGAGGTGATGAACTTCTCGTAGAACAGGTCGAGAAAGCCCGGCCGCGCCTCGCACCTCGCAAGGCTCCTCTCGAAGAGGTCGAGCGTGCTGGAATCCACGGTGTCGCTCATCAGGAGGCTCCCGGGGCCCGCGCAGTCGTCATGTGAGATCTGGTCGCAGTATAGAAGCAAACGGGCCATGCCGAGCGCGTCCCAGGGTCGGGCGGCTCGTCAGACCGCCGGACGGATCGCGCCGAGGAAGCTCGTGCCGTTAAGCGGCGGAACGCCGAGATGCTCGGCCGCGGTCGCGCCGAGGTCGGCGAACGTCTTCCGCGTGCCGATGTCGGCCCCGCCCGTCACGCCCGGGCCCGCCGCGACCATCGGGACGTACTCCCGCGTGTGGTCGGTGGACGTGTCGCACGGGTCGCCCCCGTGGTCCGCGGAAAGCATGAGGAGATCGCCCGGACGAAGAGCGTCCACCATCCCGGGCATGAAGGAGTCGAGCTCCTCGAGGCACTTCGCATAGCCGACGACGTCGTTGCGATGTCCGTACTTCGTGTCGAAGTCGACGAGGTTCGTGAAGACGAAGTCGTCGTGGCGGTCGCGGATGGCAGAGATCGTCTTCTCGATTCCGTCGCGGTTCGAGACGGTGTGCACGGCCGTCGCGATCCCGCGTCCGGAGAAAATGTCCTCGATCTTGCCGAGGGCGTGCACCTTCAGGCCGTGCAGGGCCGCGCGGTCGAGAAGCGTCTCGCCGGGCGGCGGAACGGAGAAATCCCTTCGCCTGTGCGTGCGCTGGTACTTTCCGTTCGCCCCCACGAAGGGCCGGGCGATGACGCGGCCGACCCGGTGCGGGGGCTTCAGGATCTCGCGCGCCGCCCGGCACCACGCGTACAAAGTGTCGATCGGAACGACATCCTCGTGCGCGGCGATCTGGAAGACGGAGTCGCCGGAAGTGTAGAGGATGGGCCGAGAGGTCCTCACGTGCTCGTCGCCGAGCTGCTCGAGGATCGTCGTTCCCGAGGCGGGCTTGTTCCACAGCACCTTCCGTTCGATCGCCCTCTCGAACGGCTCGACGACCTCGGAAGGAAAGCCGTCGGGATAAAGGGGAAAAGCCACGTCGAGCGTGAGCCCCATCAGCTCCCAATGCCCCGTCGTCGTGTCCTTCCCGGCGGAGGCCTCGGCGAGACGGCCGAAAGCGCCCGTGGGCGCGGGCAAGCCGCCGGGCGCGTCCGCGTACATCGTGTGCAGAAGGCCGAGCCGCGTCAGGTTCGGAAGGTGCGGCTTGCCGTCGCGGAGGACGTGCTGAAGCGTCTTCTTGCCTTCGTCTCCGAAAAGCGCGGCGTCCGGCGCCGTGCCGACGCCGAGGCCATCGCAGACGATGACGATGACGCGACGCTTCACGGCGCGCTACAGGCTTGCGAGCTTCTGCTGTGCGTCGGTCCGGAGAGGAGAATCGGGAAAGTCCGTCACGAGGCGCTGGTAGAAGTTCTTCGCCTCGACATTCTGCCCCGTCTGCTCGTAGAGACGCGCCATCGTGAAGACGAGGACGTCCTTCGAGACGGGCGAATCGCTGGCCTCGAGGTACCTCTTCGCCGTCTCGAGAGCCTCCTTCGGGCGGCCCGCCGCCGCCTCCGCGTCGATCGCCGCGACCGCCGCGACTCCGGCCGCGACCGTGCCGCTTTCGGACTTCGCGAAGGCCTTTGCCGCGTCGAGGTTCGCGCCCGTCGCCGCTTTCGGGCCGTCGAGCGAAAGCACGACGACCGCCGCGGCGCGGCCGGCCAGGGAAGATGGCGCATCCTTCACGAGGGAGGCGAGCTCCGACTTCGCCGCCGCGGTCCGTTCGGCGACGTCCTTGAAAACGCGCGCGCCGGGCGCTGGAGCCGAGTCGGACGCGAGCGGCGCGTCGAAGAGCGCCAGCGCGGAGGAAAACCGCGCGGCGAGACGGCCGTTTCTCAGAACGATTCCGCCCCAGATCGCGCCGAGGACGAGAACCGCGCCCCCCGCGATCAGCGCCCAACGCGTGGTCTCGGACCGGTGGGCGGCGACATAGTCGCGCGCATCCGTCAGCGCGTGCTGAAGCTGATCGGTCTTCATCTGTTGCTTCGTGAGTCGATTGGACATGCGCACTTTCGAGGCCGCTCAGCAGGACGCGGCGCATGCCGCGTCCTGCCCTCGCCGTGGCTTCAGCGTTTCCTTAGCGTTTCCTTCGCTTCGCCGACTTTTTCGCCGGCTTGCGAGACTTCTTCGCGGCCTTCTTCTTCGGGGCGGGCCTCTTCGCCGGTCTCCTCTTGGGAGCGGATTTCCTGGCCGCTTTTCTCTTCGGAGAGGACTTCCTCGCGGTTTTCTTCTTCGCGGCCTTCTTTTTCACGGCGACCTTCTTCTTCTTGGGCGCCGCCTTCTTCCTCGGAGAAGCCTTGGCCGCCGGAGCCGCTGGCTTCGGAGCGGGAGGGGCTGGCGGCTTCGGGACCGCCGGAGCCGCTGGCTTCGGAGCCGGTGCGGGAGCTGCGGCCGCGGGAGCAGCGGGTTTCGGCGCCACTTGAGGAGCGGGTGCCGGCGCGGGCTTCGGCGCGACCGCGGCGCCCGCTGCCCGGAGCACCTGCTCGGCGTGGTGCTCGGTGTCGACCTTGTCGAAGACGTGGCGAATTCGCCCGTCCTTGCCCACGAGGAACGACTTGCGCAGCGGACCGACTCCCCACGCTGGATTCGGGTTCTGGCCCCATGCGCCATACGCCTCATGGACGGCGTGATCGGCATCCGTCAGGAGCTCGAACGGCAGGTTGTACTTGGCAGCGAACGCATTGTGCGACGCGGAGTCGTCGCGCGAGATTCCGAGGACCTCGATCCCGGCGCTCTTCAGCTCGCCCCAGGAGTCGCGCAGGCTGCACGACTCGCGCGTGCATCCGGGAGTGTCGTCTTTCGGGTAGAAATAGATCAAAACGTCCTTGCTATTGCGATAGTCGTGCAGCGAAATTGTCTTGCCCGAGCGAGCCGGAAGCGAAAAATCGGGACCGGTCGAACCGGCGCTCAGGGGCGTGGAAGCCTTCATTTCATCGGCCATCTGGCGGTCCTCCGGCCGGGTAGGATATCAAAGTAAGGCGGCCGGCACGAGGCGGTAACGGTCGCGTGTTTCCGAGACGATTTTCTCGACGCGCCCGGTGTCCTCGAGGTACATCAGGAATCCGAGGATCTCGCTGTAAGCGAGGAAAACGTTGAGCGTCTTCACGCGCGGGAAGATCGCGGCCACCAGGTCGCGGACAACCGCCGGCCCCTTTGCCAGCTCGCGCTCGATCTGCCCGACGCGAATGCCGTACCGCCGGTCGAGCGTCTTGCGGTGAGCCCACCAGTCCGTGACCGGCGCACCGTGTCCGGTGAGCAGCGTCGCATCGCCGCTCGTCCTCCCGATCTCATCGAGCGTCTCGAAATAGCGCGTGACGCTGCGAAAAGGGCGGCCGGACTCCTCAGGATCCTCGTCGACGACCGCGTTCGGCGTGATCTCCTTCAGCACGGTGTCCCCCGTGAAGACGACGCCCGCCTCCGGGATCGTGAACGTGAGGCTGCCGGGCGTGTGCCCGGGTGTCGATCGCACGACGACGGACCAGCCGTCGCCCGGCAGAGTCTCCCCGCCCGAGAGCTCGTCCCACACCTCGAGCGGCTTCGCGAAGCGGTCGACGGCGGTGACTGAGGCGACGACCGCGAGGCGCGGCAGGAGGCCGAAGCCCGCCCGGGCCATGTCCTCGAGGAGCAGCCCATGGCTGCGCTCCTGCCGGAAATTGCGACGGTCGAGCCTCCCGCCGTACAGCGTCGCGCCCGAGGCGTCGGCCACCTTCTCCGCAAGGCCGAAATGATCTTGATGGCCGTGCGTGAGCAGGACGCGCTTCACGTCGGAAACCTCGAGGCCGAAGCGCTTCAGGCCCGCTCCGAGCGCGTCCCAGGCCTCCTCCGTCAGCGGCCCGCTATCGATGAGCGTGACGGGATCGCGCAAGATCACATGGACGTTGACGGGCCCGACGGGAAAGGGGGTGGGTACCGAAAGAGTTTCTATGAATGGCGAAAAACGCCCCGGCGCGCCCCTTACGCCCAAAGGTCGTACGGGTATCCGCCCGCCTCGTACACGCGGTCGCTGATCGAGGTGCACTCGGCGTCGCGGTTCTTGTCGAGCGCTTTGAGGTTCGCGACCATGCGGTGCCTGGCCTTGGAGCCAAACCATTGCGCGATCTCGATCTCCCCTGCGGCTTTCTCCTCGCCTTTCTTCGCGATCGAAGCCGTCACGCGCGACAGCGTCGCGATCTGGGCGTAGAGGTCGATGAGGACGTCGGCGAGGCGCTCCTGCTGGTACTCCTTGTCGACGACCTTCTTCCCGTGCTTTCTCAGGATCGTCTCGCACGCATTCGCGAAGATTCCGGCGTACCGCCCGACCTGGTCGGCCTCGGGAGCGAGCGACGGGTGCACCTTCGTGAGCCTGTCGTGCGTGATGACTCCTTTCAGCCGCTTGTGGGCGTACTCGGTGAGGACGCCGCGCTGCGCCAGCGGGCTCCTGAGCGCGCTCTGGACCTCCTTGAGCGAATCGCCCAGGTCCTTCATGCCCGAGAGGGCGAGCAGGAGGCGCAGGATCTCGTTCGTGCCCTCGAAGATCATGTTGATACGGCTGTCGCGGAGCGCGCGCCCATATGGGTACTCGTTCATGAAGCCGTTGCCGCCGGCGATCTGCAGGCCGTCGTTGATGTTCTGCCAGAGGACTTCCGTGCCGAACACCTTGCAGCACGCCCCCTCGAGCGAGTAGTCGCCGATGCCCTTGTCCACGAGGCCGGCCGTCAGGTAGACCATCGACTCCAGGGCGTACGTGGTCGCCGTCATCCGCGCGATCTTGTGGCGGATCATCTCGAAGTCGGCGATGCGGGTCTTGAACTGCCTGCGCTGCGTCGCGTGGTCGACGGCGAGCTTGAGCATCATCTTCGAGCCGCCGACCGAGCCGGCGCCGAGCGACGTACGACCCGTGTTGAGCGTCTCGAGGGCGATTTTGAAACCGTGGCCCTTCTCACCGATGAGGTTCGCGGCGGGGACGCGGCAGTTCTCGAAGATGATCTGGCACGTGGAGGACGCGCAGAGGCCGAGCTTCTTCTCCTCGGCGCCGCGTGAAAGGCCGGGCAGGGTGCCGTCCTCGTTCGCGATGACGGCGAAGCAGGAGATCTCCTTGTGCTTTTCCTTCTCGGGGGTCTCGGAGGGGATACGGGCGAACACCGAGAAGAAGCGGGCGAATCCGCCGTTGCTGATCCACTGCTTCGTGCCGTTCAGGACGTACTCGTTCGTGGCGGGGTCGAAGACGGCGGTCGTCTTGAGCGAGCCCGCGTCCGAGCCGGCCTCCGGTTCGGTGAGGCAGAAGGCCGCGATCAGCTTTCCGCTCGCGAGAGAGGGCAGCCATTTCTTCTTCTGCTCGTCGCTCCCGAAGAGGACGACGGGCTTGCAGCCGATGGACAGGTGCGCCCCGACGACGATGGAGGCCGAGGCATCGAGCGGCGCGATCGTCTCCGTCATCCGGCAGTACGCCGCCGACGAGAAGCCGCTGCCGCCGTATTCCTCGGGAATCGTCATGCCGAGGACGCCCAGCTCGCCCATGGCCTTGACGGCCTCGCGCGGGAAGAAGTGCGCCGCGTCCATCTTCTCGGAGTCGAGATGGGCCGCATCGAACTCCGTGTAGGCGCCCGCGAACGCCTCCACGGTCTCCTTCACGTCCTGCGGGATCTCGGGGAACGGAAAGACGAGGTCCTCCGCGATGTGGCCCTGAAACAGCGTTTTCAGGAAGGATTCGACTTCGACGGTTTCGGACTTGGCGATCGTCGGTTCTTTGACTGTGGACATCTCCGCTCCCCTCAGCGCGATTCAGAATTTCTTACAAAGTGAATGTGGGCCGTCCTTTTCTCATTCGAAGAACTTCTTTCCTGTGTTGGCCATCTCGATCAGCGGCGGCGCCGGGACGAAACGCTCGCCTTTTTCCTTCGCGAGCTTCTGGAGACCCTCGACGACCTCCTTCGCGCCCACGGAATCCGCATGCGCGCACAGGCCGCCGCGGAAGGGCGGGAATCCGGTTCCGAAGATCATCGCGAGGTCGAGCTTCGCGGGGCTCGCGACGATGCTTTCGGAGAGGCAGTACGCGGCCTCGTTGATCATCGGGAGGATCAGGCGCTCTTCGATCTCGGAAGAAGAAAGATTCTTAGAAGGTGAAGAAAGGCCCAGCTCGCCATACACCGCCTGGTCCGGTCCGCCGCGCTTGTCCTTTTCGTAGAAATAAAATCCCTTCCCGACCTTCCGGCCGAGGCGGCCGGCCGCGACGAGCTTTTCGAGCGCCGGATCCGCGGGCATGCGCGCCGGGAAGGCGGCCGCCATCGTCCCGCCGGCCTTTGCGGCGACGTCGATGCCGACGTCGTCGAGAAGCTCGATCGGCCCTACCGGCATTCCGAACGTGCGCATCGCCTTGTCGATGGACTCCATCGAATTGCCTTCGAGCAAGAGCCGCACCGCCTCGCCGATGTAGGGGCTGAGGATGCGGTTCACGAGGAAGCCGGGCGAGTCCTTCACGACGACCGGCGTCTTCCCCAGCTTTTTCGCGAGATCGAAGACCGTTGCCGTCACCTCGGGGTCGGTCTTCACGCCGTAGATGACCTCGACGAGAGGCATCTTGTGCACGGGGTTGAAGAAGTGCATTCCCACGACGCGCTCGGGGTGCGCCGCTTTCGAGGCGATCTCGGTGATCGGAAGCGTCGAGGTGTTGGAGGCGAAGATGGCCTTCGCGGGCACGACGCGCTCCCAGTCCGCGAGAACCGCCTGCTTGACGGCCATCTTCTCGAGTACCGCCTCGATCGTGATGTCGCAGCCCTCGAAGCCCGCGTAGTCGAGCGACCCGCCGAGGAGCGCCATCTTCCTCGCGAAATCGGCGCGGGTCATCCGGCGCTTTTTGAGCAGCTCCTTCCAGATACGCGCCGCCTGCGCATATCCCAGTGCGAGCGCCTCGGGCTTGATGTCCTTCATACGCGTCGGATAGCCCTTGTCGGCCGCGAGCTGGGCGATGCCACCTCCCATGACGCCGGCGCCGAGGACGCCCACGCGCGCGATCTTCCGCGGTCTGACTCCGGCGCCGGGCGCCCCGAGAGCTTCGACGCCCGTCTCCTTTTTGACCTCTTCCATCCGGAAGAAGAGGCCCATGAGGCTCCGCATGACCGGCGTGCCGATGAGCGATCGGACGCCTTCGACCTCGAATTCGAGCGCCTTCGCGAAATCTTCGCCGAACCCTTTCTCGACGACACCGAGCGCCGTGAGCGGCGCCGGATACTGGCCCGTCGTCTCTTTCAGGACCGACTGGCGCGCTTTCGAGAAGACGATGCCTTTGCCGGGCCCCTCGAGGAATTTCTCCACGAGCTTCGGCTCGTGGACGCGTGCCGGTGCGCCGCCCGGACCCGCGTTCGAGCGCTTTTTCGTGCCGAACTTCCCCCGGGCGAACGCCTTCGCCCAATCCCCGAGGATCGCCTGCGGGACAACCTCGTCCACGAGGCCGATCCGCTTCGCACGCTTCGCGTCGAGAACCTTTCCCGCGAGGATGACGTCGAGGGCGTTCGCGAGGCCGATCATGCGTGGGAGGCGCGTCGTGCCGCCCCAGGCCGGCAGGATGCCGAGCTTGATCTCCGGAAGGCCGATCTGGGTCTTCGGCGAGTCGGACGCGAGCCGCCAGTCCATCGCGAGAGCGGTCTCGCAGCCGCCGCCCACGCAAGCGCCGTCGATCGCGGCAACCGTGGGAAACGGCAGATTCGCGAGCTTATTGAAGGTCCGGTGCCCGCCCCGGATCATCTCGGGATCCGCGTTCCGGTCAGCCTTTGCGATCTCGTTCACGTCCGCGCCGGCGATGAAGACTCCCGGCTTGGCCGAGAGAAGCAGGAGCGCTTTCACGTCGGAACGCGCCGCGAGGCCGTCGACGACGTGCTCGAACTCCCTCATGACGGGCGTCGAGAACTTGTTCACCTTCTCGCCTGGTGTGTCGAAGACGAGAAGGGCGAGGCCATCCGGCTCGACCGTGAGCCGGAAGGGTGAGAGCGAGCCGGCCGAAGCCGTGGCCGGGACTGTTTCAGCGACGAGCGTGGACATCAGACCGCCTCCAGGAGGATCGATGCGCCTTGCCCGCCTCCGACGCAGAGCGTCGCGAGGCCGTGCGCGACCTTGCGGCGGCGCATCTCGAGAAGGAGCGTCAGGATGAGGCGCGTCCCCGAGCTCCCGACCGGATGCCCGAGGGCGATCGCGCCGCCGTTCACGTTGAGAATGTCGTCCGCGATCCCTCCGAGCTCGGGAGACCTCGCGAACGCGTCGAGATTCGCGAGGACCTGGGCCGCGAACGCCTCGTTGATCTCGACGAGGCCCACGTCCTTCATCGAAAGGCCGGCCTTCTTCAGCGCGATCGGCGTCGAGCGCGACGGACCGAGGCCCATGCGCTCGGGCTCGAGGCCGGCGAAGCCCCAGCCGGAGATGCGGCCGAGGGGCCTCAAGGCATGCTTCGTGACGTACTCCTCCGAGGCGACGACGACGGCTGCACCGCCATCCGTGATCTGGGAGGAGTTGCCCGCCGTGACCGTTCCGAATTTCCGGTCGAAGAAGGGCCGAAGCTTTGCGAGGGCTTCCATCGTCTGGTTCTCGCGCACGCCGTTGTCGAGCGTGAGAACGCGGTCGTAGTCCGGCGGGACGGGCACGGGGACGATCTCCTCGGCCAGCTTTGCGCGGGCCGCGGTGGCGCGGTGGTGCGAGCGCAGCGCGAAGGCGTCCTGCGCCTCGCGCGTGATGTGGCCCTCTTTCGCGAGGATCTCGGCGGTGTCCCCCATGCCGAGGTCGCACACGGGGTCCGTCAGGCCCTGCTTGAGGCCGATCACGGGGTTGAAGAGGTCCTTCCAGGGCATCTTCGAAAACGCAGATACCCTCTGACCCGCGGTCTTGGACATGCCGGCCTTCGTGAAGACTTCCTTGACGCCGTCGCGGTAGAGAAACGGGATCTGCGTCATGTTCTCGACGCCACCCGCGAGAACGACGTCCGCTTCGCCCGTCGCGATGAGGCGCGCGGCCTCCACGACGGACTCGATCCCCGAGGCGCAGTTGCGCGAGACCGAGTGCGCAGGCTTCTCCTTCGGAACGCCGGCGCGGAGCGCGATGATGCGCGCGATATTCGAGGCG
>Ga0207927_1000434_pt1 | contig 17890 bp, 16 predicted proteins | sample NGESurdeep072012_2_FD_184456 | JGI IMG/M metagenome (GOLD analysis project Ga0207927, IMG submission 184456) | Arctic peat soil microbial communities from Barrow, Alaska - NGEE Surface sample 210-2 deep-072012 (SPAdes) | ecosystem: Environmental > Terrestrial > Soil > Wetlands > Peat ... | reverse complement strand
TGCGCGTTCCACTCGGACACCGTCGTGCGCGTGACGCTCACGCGCCGGGCCACCTCGGCCTGTGCCACGCCATCGCGCAGCATGCGACCCGCTCGCATTCGGCGTCGTTGCAGTAACTCGCTTTCTCGTTCCGTCTTGCTCATAGCTTGCCCCACCAAGATTACACATCATCTTGGACAAAAGGCTAGCAAGAAAGTGGCAAGTCATTTATGCAAGTCTCAATAGTCAAGCAAGGACCAAGCAAAATGACCATCCTAGTGATCGGAAGCACTGGCAATATCGGATCGCTCGTCGTGCGCCAACTAGCCGACCGCGGTTCCAAAATTCGTGCCCTGGCCAGAGACCCCGAAAAGGTGAAGTTCCCGGCTGGCGTGGTCCCGGTGAAGGGGAATCTCATGGACGTGGATTCCGTGCGCACAGCTCTAGCCGGGGTGGACACGTTGTTTCTGCTCAACGGCGTCGTGCCGGACGAACTCACCCAGGCGCTGATTACGCTCGACCTTGCTATGGAGGCCGGCGTGAAGCGCGTGGTCTATTTTTCGGTATTCAAGGCAGACATCTTCAGTGATGTCCCACATTTTTCAGGAAAATATTCCGTCGAACGTATGATCGAGCAATTCGACATTCCCGCCACGATTCTGCGTCCGAACTATTTCTTTCAGAACGATACCTCTCTCAAGGACGCACTGCTCGGGCATGCTGTTTACCCGATGCCAATCGGCGGCATGGGAGTTTCGATGGTGGACGCGCGCGATATCGCCGAGATCGCAGCGTTGTCCATTATTCATCGGGAGCAGGCAACCGAGCCTCTGCCTCGCGAGATGCTCGAGATTGTCGGACCCGAAATTTTAACCGGGGAGGTGGTTGCTGCGATCTGGTCGGAAACGCTCGGGCGGTCGGTCTCGTATGGCGGCGACGATCTCGCAGTTTTCGAGCAGCAAACCAGAGCTTTTGCGCCAACCTGGATGGCCCACGATATGCGGATGATGGTACGAGGCTTCCAGCGGGTCGGCATGGTGGCGAAGCCCGGCAATGTGGGTCGGCTGACTGAACTTTTGGGCCGACCCCTGCGCACATATCGCAACTTTGCACAGGAAACAATGAAGCAATGGCAACAATCGGAACCCTTTAAGCCTAGTGCGGGGCCGGCATCTCGAGCGGCGTAGTCGCATCCGGCATTGCGGTACGACGCCGCTTCGCGGCTCGGCGGCGGTGCCCCCAAGAGGGTTTGGCGAGGTAATGGGCTTCGAGGCGATCAACCCGTTCGAATTGCTATTCTTTCCGTGGTCGTGCGTGAATGTGGTTACTCGGCCTAGAAGGATGTCCGCGTCTCATCCGTTCGTCGATCACAATCACTTCCGTATTTACATTTGTGTAATTCACGAGATCCGGTGGGTACTGATCGGCAGTCGGGGGCGCATATCCTTGATCGTACCCGACATATGAGACGGAAGGGACTCGTGCGGAGTCCATGAGATTCAGTTCACTGAGCTGCCGGATGGAAGAGTGTGCGCCACAGGGCGCGTCAGAGAAGGTTCGTTCACCGTTCACGACACATTCCCAGACAGTGCCGGGAGGTAGCGCATCGTGCGCGGCAGGTTGAATTGTAGGGGGAGCTTGGATCGGAGCGGGTGGCGCCTTCGGTGCCGTAGGCGCTGGGGTCGACACACTTGTGGCGCTTCGACTTGGTGTTTTGGGAGTGATCGAAGCTGACGTGTGAGTGGAGGCAATTAACGTCGCGACTGCCGCGGTGGTGATGAGCACGCTGCCCAGGATCCATAGAAAGAGGTCAGCATCCGTATCATTTGCCATACGCCATTCTACGGCGAAGCGACGATGGCAGCGAACTCCCACCTTAAGTGAAATGCCGCCGACCCGAAGGCCGGCGGCGTGAGCGGCGGATCAAGTGACGATGTGTCCGCGGGAGAGCGCTTCGTCGGCGTATGCCGAAATCGGTTTATCGGCCTCGAAGTGCAGGTCGCGTTCGATCGGAAGCCCGAGTTTGTCTCGTACGGTGCGAAGTTCAGTGAGACTGACGTAGCCGAGTTCGGGGCAGCCCACTCCGAGATCGCAGAGGCCGAAGGCGAGGTCGGTGCCTTCGTCGATTTCGGTGAGGAGCCAGGTGCATTGGGCATCGGGGGTGAAAAGTTTCACGACGGGATTGAAGTCGATCGCTTGATCTTGTCGGTCGATGGCGGCGCAACGCTACATGAACTGACCCAAATCAGGATCGTTACTGCCACCGGTTTCTGGCACCTCTTCCTGCAACTCGGCACCGGTCGGTGGCGTCGATGGGGCGTCGGTCGGTGGCGTCGGCGCGGGACGTTCTGAATTCACCATGGTACAAACCTCTTGTGTGGTCTAGCGTAGCGGCGGGCCCGCCGGAGTCTGCCATCACGACAGGCTCAGCGACAGGGGGCCACCGCGTGCCCCTTCGGAGATGCACATTTCGATGCTTTTTGCGTCATTACTCAACCGACGAAAAGTCACGCAGCGAACGGGCTAATCGACGCGCACGAGTGGCTGCGGCGGAAAGCGAAGCAGGTTTCGAGTTCGTCGAAGAGTCGGCGTCACCCGAGCGGGGTTAGCTCCAATGCCTGGGGATGACGACCATTTTCGATACGAGCGGTGACATGGTTTCGGCGGACACGGAGTCGTTGCAGTAATCGGGTAGCAATGCTGGATGATCGCCCAGGACTACATCAGGTGACAGCATCCCGGCCGGCATGCTGGCCTCCTGGATATTTGCGTACTGGCGAACTAGCGCCGGCACGTGCGTGATCCCAGACTGTAGAAATCCAATTGCCCTGTGATATCCGTCGCGTAAGAAATAATGGCCGGCCACGCCTCCGACGTTTAAGCATGACGTTGATAGCATCACCGCGAAACCAAACACATGCACACGAAGCCCGGGGCCCATTTCTCCCATAGTCGCGACCTGCCCCAGGACGCGCAAGTTTGGGTTTGGCGAACTCATCATGTGCGCCTGCTTGCTTGGATCAAAAACCGCCTGAAGATCGGGGGGATCTGTCGGTGGGATGGGGATCGACAGCGCGGCAATCGCAACAAGATCTTTTGGGTCAACAGCAGCGACGCGCTTCTTCGCATCCTCAATGTGAACCACGGGTTGCATAGCGCGGATGTACCGTAGGTCAACTAATGCCGGTTCACCGGCGTCGGCAATTGTCTTGGCGCCCCATGGATTCGATCGCAGTTTCGCTACGTACGATGCCAGAGAATCGGGAAGCGGCGACACCGTGTCGGAGCGCTCCGTGTGCGCCGCCCGCGTCGATGCGGCCGTCCGCGCAGCCCGACAGCGCTGAATAAGAATGGCGTCACTTGCGGCCTGTTGATTTCGACCTGCGAGCCACAGCGCGCCTTCCTCCTCGGTCAGCCAACCTATCAATGCACGAGCTTTGCGCTTAGCAAATGCAGGCGTCGCTACAGCGACCGTTGCTTGGGTTGTTCCAGACACTGTTGGTCCTCCTTCGTCATGCCTTCTGATTGGAGCACTGCGGGAGCACCGAGCGGGTTTCTGTAGATTTGAAGAGGTGCTATCTGTGCAGCAACCGCTTGATTTATTGGTCGGGGTGACAGGATTTGAACCTGCGACTCCTACGTCCCGAACGTAGTGCTCTACCAGGCTGAGCTACACCCCGAATCGATCGCGGAAATCAGTGCCTGCGCGCTACGGCGAATTTGGCCAATTCGCTCAAACCTTCTTTGAAAACGCTTTCGGGAAGGGGGGCCAGCGCAGCAAGCGCCTGATCTACCTCGCTTTGAGCGAGGCGCGCAGTGTACGCAAGCCCTCCCAGGCTTGCAACGGCGCGGGTGATTTCCTCGAGATTGCCCAGGCCGCCCTCTTCGATGGCGTGCCGGATCATTCTGCGTTGATCGTCGTTACCGTGCTGCATTGCGTAGATCAGCGGCAGAGTGGGTTTGCCCTCCGCCAGGTCGTCGCCCAAGTGTTTGCCTAGGCTGGCTTCGTCGGCCTGATAGTCGAGCGCATCGTCGACCAGCTGAAATGCGGTCCCGATGTGTTTGCCGTAACGGGCGAGGGAGTCTTCGAGGGAGGGAGGGGCATCGCTGAGCACCGCACCGATCTGGGCTCCCGCTTGAAACAGCCGGGCGGTCTTGCGGCGAATCACGTCGATGTAGCGTTCCTCGCTGGTATTCGGGTCGTGCGCGTTCATGAGCTGCAACACTTCGCCCTCGGCGATGGCGTTGGTCGCATCGGCCATGATTTGCATGACGGGCATGCGGTCGATGGTTACCATCATCTGAAAGGCGCGCGAGTACAGGAAATCGCCGACCAGAACGCTGGTGGCATTGCCGAACACTTTGTTGGCCGTGTCGCGGCCCCGACGCAGCGACGAGCCGTCCACCACGTCGTCGTGCAGGAGCGTCGCGGTGTGAATGAATTCGACGATGGCGGCGGCTTCGATGTGTTGTTCGCCCCGGTGGCCGCAGGCGCGTGCCGCCAGCAGCACCAAAAGGGGGCGCAATCGCTTGCCGCCTGCGTGAATGATGTAGGTGGCCACTTGGTCGACCAGGGTCACCTGGCTGTGCAAACGGCGTTTGACGACCCGGTCGACGGCCTCGAAATCAGCGGTTACCAACTCGCGAATCTGTTCTAGTGTCATGAAGCGCCCAGCCGAATAGACCATGGTACCTAAGAATGCGCTGGCTGGGGCGCCGCCGGGCCCCGATGGGGAGCCTGAATTCGGCCTAGGAGGCCGGTTTGACCTCTTTGCCCCGGCGCCGTACAATTTGCGGCTCTTTTGCGGGCCCTTAAGGGCTTGCCTAGCTGGAGTTGTCAAGCATGTATGCCGTGATTGCCACGGGCGGTAAACAGTACCGCGTTCAAGAAGGTGCCGTGGTGCGTATCGAGAAGCTCGACGCAGACCAAGGCGCCAGTGTCGAATTCAATCAGGTGCTGCTGGTGGGCGCCGGCTCGTCCGTGACGATCGGCGCGCCCTATGTGGGCACGGCGAAGGTGGTGGCGACCGTCGAGAGTCACGGCAAGGGCGACAAGGTTCGCATCGTCAAATTTCGTCGGCGCAAGCACTACAAGCGCGAGAAGACGCATCGGCAACCGTATACCGATGTGAAGATCACGCAGATCGTTGCTTAAAGCACGCAGGAGATACTGAAATGGCACACAAAAAAGCGGGCGGCAGCACACGCAACGGCCGTGACTCGCACTCGAAGCGCTTGGGCGTCAAGAAGTTCGGCGGTGAAGATGTGCTCGCGGGCAATATCCTGATCCGTCAGCGCGGGACCGTATATCGCCCGGGCGTCAACGTCGGCATAGGGACCGACCACACCTTGTTCGCAACCGCCCACGGGGTGGTTAAGTTTCGCGTCAAGGGCGCGAAGCAGCACACCTACGTCAACGTAATTTCCAAATAGACAAGCCGCGGGCGCTCGCGCTCGCCGTCGCTTAAGAAATGGGGGACAGGGCAACACCTGGCCCCCTTTTTAATTTACGGGTCTCGCCTCCAATGAAATTCATCGACGAAGCCAAGCTCAAAGTGCAGGGGGGTAACGGCGGCCGCGGCTGCGTGAGCTTCCGGCGCGAAAAGTTCGTGCCCTTCGGCGGACCGGACGGGGGCGACGGGGGGCTCGGCGGCAGCGTGTACCTGAAGGCGGTCGAGGGCATGAACACGCTCGCCGATTTTCGAATCTCGCGCACCTATAAGGGGCAGAACGGGGAGGGCGGCAGCGGCAACGATTGCACCGGGCACGGCGGCGATGATGTCCATGTCCCGGTGCCCGTCGGCACGGTGGTTTCGGATCGGGAAACCGGTGAACAATTGGGCGATTTGACCGTGGAAGGCCAGATTTTGCTGGTGGCCAAGGGCGGCAAGGGCGGTTGGGGCAACACCCGCTTCAAATCGAGCACCAACCGCACCCCCCGCAAGGCCGGTCTCGGGCTACCCGGGGAGAAGCGCGAACTTGCGCTCGAATTGAAATTGATCGCGGACGTGGGGCTGCTCGGTCTACCGAATGCCGGCAAGTCCACCTTGATCCGCGCGGTATCGGCCGCGCGGCCCAAAGTGGCCGACTATCCGTTCACGACCCTGCATCCGAATCTCGGCGTCGTGACCGCAGGTCCCGGCCGCAGCTTCGTCATGGCCGATATTCCCGGTCTGATCGAGGGCGCCGCCGAGGGCGCAGGCCTCGGTATAAGGTTCCTGAAGCATTTGCAGCGCACCCGGGTGCTGCTGCATTTGATCGATATCGCTCCGCCGGATCCGCAAGCCGACCCGGTGAAGGACGCGCGCACCATCGCCGCGGAATTGAAGAAATTCGCCGCGGATCTCGCCGCCAAGGAGCGTTGGCTGCTCATCAACAAAATCGATCTATTGGAACCCAAGGAAGCCGAGCGGCGAACCAAGGACATCGCGCGGCGCCTGCGCTGGAAAGGGCCGGTATTCATGATTTCCGGCGCCACCGGCGCCGGCACCCATGAACTCAAGCAAGCGGTGATGCGTTACCTGGAAGAGCATCCGCGGCGCGCCTCGGAAGGCGCCGGCGCGGGCAACGCATGAATTACTTCGCGAGCGCTCGCACCTGTTTGGTCAGGCGGCTCTTGTGCCGCGCGGCCTTGTTGCGATGAATGATGCCCTTGTTGACCATGCTGTCGATGATCGGCGTCGCGGCGGCGAGCGCGGCGGCGGCGGCGTCCTGCTTGCCCGCTTTGAGCGCCAAGGTGGCCTTGCGGATGGCGCTGCGCAGGTGCGAAGTCAGGGCATCGTTGCGGGCGCGATGCGCGGTCGACTGTCGGGCAGCTTTTTCAGCAGATTTCGTATTCGCCAAGCGAGGACTCCTAAAAAGAGCCGCACAGTTTGGGGATTGGGTGCGCGCTTGTCAATGCGCCAGCCGGCGCCGGCCAGTTGCGTATAATGACCAGCTTTCGCCATGCAACTAGTGCGAGGTCTGCGAAATATATCGAAAGCTGCCCGCGGCTGCGTACTGACCGTGGGCAATTACGACGGCGTGCACCTGGGGCACCAGCAAATGATCGGTGCGCTGAAGCGCCGCGCACTCGAGTTGAATGCACCGGCGACGGTGCTGGTGTTCGAGCCGAGTTCCAAGGAATTCATCGATCCTGAGTCCGCGCCGCCGCGGCTTACCCGATGGCGCGAGAAATTCAATGTCCTGGCGAGGCTCGGGGTCGACCGCCTGGTGACCCTGCGATTCGATGTGCACATGCGTGCGATGACCCCGGAAGCCTTCGTCGATGAGCTCATCGTCGGCGGCTTGGGCGCCCGGCACGTGGTGGTGGGGGATGACTTTCGCTACGGCAGCAATGCCGGCGGTACGATCGAGACTCTGCGCGCGGCGGGGCGGGTCAGAGGCTTCGGCGTCGAACAGATCCCGCCGTTCGAGATCGAAGGCGTTCGGGTGAGCAGCACCGCGGTGCGCGAACGTTTGGAGCGCGCGGATTACTTCGGCGCGGCGCGCCTTCTGGGGCGCCGCTATCGAATGACCGGCCGTGTCGCTCAGGGCAAGCGGCTGGGGCGAACCTTGGGGTTCCCCACCGCGAATTTGCGGCTCATGCGCCGCAAGTCGCCGATGTGGGGAGTGCTGGCGGTGCGCGTGCACGGCATCGAGCCCGAGCCGCTCGGCGGCGTCGCCAGTCTCGGCACCCGGCCGACGGTAAACGGCGTCGAGCCGCTGCTCGAGGTGCATGTGTTCGATTTTTCCGGCGACCTGTATGGACGGCTGATCGAGGTTGAGTTCGTCGCCAAGTTGCGCGATGAGGTCAAATTCGATTCCTTGGATTCGATGGTCGAGCAAATGAAGATCGACGCCGAAGTGGCGCGCGAGCTGTTGTCGAAGGTGGATAGTGGCTGATTACAAAAACACGATCAATTTGCCGAACACCGGTTTTCCCATGAAGGCGGACTTGGCGAACCGCGAGCCGAAGACGCTCGCGCATTGGGACGAGATCGGCGTCTACGAGAAGATTCGCGCTGCCTCCAAAGGCCGGCCGCCGTTCATATTGACCGACGGGCCGCCGTACGCGAACGGCGCGATCCACTTGGGGCATGCGGTCAACAAGGTTCTCAAGGACATCATCGTCAAGTCGCGCACGCTCGATGGCTACGATGCGCCCTACGTGCCCGGCTGGGATTGCCACGGACTCCCCATCGAGATGCAGGTGGAGAAGACCCACGGCCGGGTGGGGCAGAAGATCCAGCCGAAGGCGTTTCGCGCCGCCTGCCGCGAGTATGCATACAAGCAAGTCGATGCGCAGCGCGCCGATTTCAAGCGGCTGGGGGTCCTCGGCGACTGGGATCATCCTTACCTGACCATGATGCCGCGCTACGAGGCCGAACAGCTGCGCGCCTTCGCCGTCATCATCGAGAACGGGCACGTGTACAAAGGCTACAAGCCGGTGCATTGGTGCTTGAATTGCCGCTCGGCGCTCGCCGAGGCGGAGGTCGAGTACGAGGACAAGACCTCCCCGAGCGTCTACGTGCGCTTCGAGGTGATCGACCGCGCCGATCTGGCGCTGCGCTTCGCCGATGCGCTCACCGACCAAAGCGATCTGTTGGTGGATGTCCCGACCTCGGTCGCCATCTGGACCACGACCCCCTGGACGCTGCCGGCGAACCGTGCGGTCGCGGTGCATCCGCAATTCGACTACGCGCTGGTGGAATTCGAATTGGAGCACGCCCGCGAACGGCTGCTGGTGGCCAATGAACTCGTCAAATCCATCATGCACACGCTCGGCATCGCCGATTGGACCGTACTCGCCGAGATCAAGGGCGCGGCTCTCGAGTATCTGCGCCTGAAACACCCGATTTACGATCGCGAGGTGCCGGTGATCCTGGCCGATCACGTCACGCTCGATGCCGGTAGCGGCGCCGTGCACACCGCGCCGGGGCATGGGCTCGATGACTATGTGGTGGGCCGCCGCTACAACTTGGAGGTCGACAATCCGGTGGGCCCCGACGGTTGCTTTCTCCCCGGGACTCCGCTGTTCGCCGGCGAACAGGTGTTCGATGCGAATGCGCATGTGATCGAGGTATTGGGGGAGCGCGGGCGGCTTCTGAAGGGCGAACCGTATCATCATTCCTATCCGCATTGCTGGCGCCACAAGACCCCGGTGATATTTCGCGCCACGCCGCAGTGGTTCATCAGCATGGATCAGGCGGGTTTGCGCAAGGGCGCGCTCGAGGCGATTTCACACGTCGACTGGATGCCCGCCTGGGGTGAGCAGCGCATCAGCAGCATGATCGCGAGCCGCCCGGATTGGTGCGTGTCGCGCCAGCGCACCTGGGGCGTGCCGATCCCGTTGTTCGTGGACAAGGTTTCCGGCGAGCTGCATCCAAGAACGGCCGAGTTGATCGAGGAAGTGGCCAAGCGGGTCGAGCGCGACGGGATCGACGCCTGGTTCGATCTCGATGCGCAGAGCCTGTTGGGCGTGGATGCCGCGCAATACGACCAGTCGAGCGATGTCATGGATGTGTGGTTCGATTCCGGGGTGGCGCATCATTGTGTCGGGCAATTGCGCCCCGAGATCGCGGCACCGGCCGACCTCTATCTGGAAGGATCTGATCAGCACCGCGGCTGGTTCCAAAGCTCGCTCTTGACCTCGGTGGCGATGCACGGCCGTGCGCCTTATCGCGCGGTGCTCACGCACGGGTTCACGGTGGACGAGAAGGGCCGCAAGATGTCCAAGTCCCTCGGCAACATCCTGGTGCCGCAGAAATTGACGAGTACCTTGGGCGCCGATGTGCTGCGCCTGTGGATCGCGGCCACCGACTATGCCAACGAGATCAGCGTGTCGGATGAGATCTTGAAGCGCATGGCGGACTCGTACCGGCGCATGCGCAACACGCTGCGATTCCTGCTGGGGAACCTGCACGGATTCGATCCCGAGACGCACGCGGTTTCCTGGCATTCCCTGGTGGCAATCGATCAATGGGCGATCAGCAAGTCGTTCGCGCTGCAAAACGACGTGGTGACGGCGTACCGAAATTACGAGTTCCACGACATCTACCAGAAAGTGCACAATTTTTGCGTGGTCGAACTCGGCGGCTTCTATCTCGACATCATCAAGGACCGTCTGTACACCACCGGTGCCGAAAGTGTGCCGCGGCGCTCCGCACAAACCGCGATGTATCACGTGGCCGAAGCCATGGTGCGCTGGCTTGCGCCGATTTTGAGTTTCACGGCCGAGGAAGTCTGGAGTTTCCTGCCCGGCGCCCGTAAGGAATCGGTGTTTTTGAACGATTGGCACCGGTTTCCGGCCGGGGCGGAGCGCAGCGCCGACATCGATTGGCCGGCACTCATCACATTGAAGGCGGATGTGGCCCGGGATCTCGAGCGATTGCGCTCGGCCGGCGCGATCGGCGCACCGCTCGAGGCCGAGGTGGCGATTTTCGCGCCGTCAGGACAGGCGCAGCGCTATGCGGCATTGCACGACGAACTGCGATTCCTGCTGATCACCAGCCAAGCACGTGTGATCGAAACGGATGCGCCGCCCGCCGATGCGGTGCAAACTCAGGCCGAGGGCGTGTGGATCGAGGTCAAACCGACCGCGCAGCCGAAGTGCGTGCGCTGCTGGCATTTGCGCAGCGACGTCGGCACCGACCCGCGCCATCCGGAACTTTGCGCGCGCTGTATCGTCAATATTGAGGGGCCCGGTGAGGAGCGCAGATTCGCATGACAGAGAGCGACAAACGCGGCCGCGGCGCCCGCTGGCTGCTGCTGTCCGCTGTCATCGTCATCGCGGATCAGCTCACCAAGAGCTACATTTCGGCGCATTTCGGCGAATTCGAGTTCATCAGCGTATTGCCGATTCTGGACATCACTCGCATGCACAATGTCGGTGCGGCCTTCAGCTTTCTCGCCACGGCCTCGGGATGGCAGCGCTGGCTGTTCATCGGACTTGCCGTCAGCGTGAGCATCGCGATCACGGTCTGGTTGTGCCTCTTGCCCCGCAAGGGCCACGGCCTGCTCGCAGGGGGACTCGCGCTGGTGCTCGGCGGCGCCGTCGGCAACGTGATCGACCGCATCCGGCTGGGAGCCGTGGTCGATTTCATCCATTTTCACTGGGATCGCGCCTATTTCCCCGCATTCAACGTGGCGGATTCGGCGATCACCGTCGGCGCGGCGTGCCTATTATTAGACGCGTTGCTCGAATCCAAACGCAGTAAGACGAAGGCTTAGCACCAATGCACATCTTGTTAGCCAATCCACGTGGATTTTGCGCCGGCGTCGATCGCGCCATCGACATTGTGGAGCGCGCCATCGATCTATTCGGCGCGCCAATCTACGTGCGCCATGAAGTGGTGCACAACAAGTACGTGGTGGACCGGCTGCGCACCATCGGCGCGGTGTTCGTCGAGGAGCTGCGCGAAGTGCCCGACGGGGCCACGGTGATATTCAGCGCGCACGGGGTTTCGCGAGCAATTCAGATGGAAGCCGCGCAGCGCGCCCTGAAGGTGTTCGATGCGACCTGTCCCCTGGTGACCAAGGTGCACATGGAAGTCACACGATTTGCCCGCGAGGCGCGCGAGGTGTTTTTGATCGGCCACGCCGGGCATCCGGAAGTCGAAGGCACTATCGGTCAGTTCGACACCTCGTTCGGCGGCAGCATTTACCTGGTCGAGACGCCCGAGGACGTGGCGAACGCCAAGGTGCGCGATGCCGGGCACTTGGCGTTCGTGACGCAAACGACCCTGTCGGTGGACGACACCGCATCGATCGTCGCGGCGCTGCGCAGCCGGTTCCCGCTGCTCAAGGCGCCGGTGAAGGAGGATATCTGCTATGCCACCCAGAATCGTCAGGACGCGGTCAAGGATCTGATCGGGCGTTGCGACCGGTTGGTGGTGGTCGGGTCACAGTCGAGTTCGAATTCGAATCGCTTGCGGGAGATGGCGGACAAAGCCGGCATTCCGGGGTATCTGGTCGATGGGCCGGAGCAATTGCATCGCGATTGGTTCGACGGGGTAAAGACCGTCGGGGTGACGGCCGGCGCCTCGGCTCCCGAGATCTTGGTCAAGCGGGTGGTCGCCCAGCTGCGCCAATGGGGCGGCGAGGTGGTCGAGGAGCTCAAGGGGCGTGAAGAACACGTCATATTCGCTCTGCCGAGGACGTTGCGCGATGTCACCAAGCGGGTCGGCAGCCTTTCGTCGGATAGCCACACGGGTTAGAATGCCGGCCCTTTTGGCTTGCATGCCGCAATAGCTCAGTTGGTAGAGCAACGCATTCGTAATGCGTGGGTCAGGGGTTCGAATCCTCTTTGCGGCACCATAATTTCCAGGGTTTAAGCAATACCATCGTTGGCAGCCAGTCGACTGTAAGTGCTGCGTAAGTGCAGTGTCACGGGAAGATAAAGATAGACGTGGCAACCGTAGCAAGGAGCGATGCGCCACCGGCTTTGCGCAATAATGCTGCAGTGAACGACGACGAGCTAGCTAGCAAAGGCTCTGTCTGAGAATGCGCCGCTTGACCCCCACACAAACGCGGGCGTCACTGCAATGTTTCCTCTCGGTCCCCCACCATCGATGCATACCAGCCAACCGCAAATTCCGCTGGCTCGACTTGAGTCCGATAGTTCAGCAGCGGTGAATTATCGTCCTATCCCCCGCGTCCTAGAAAAATCCCAGCTGACGTTCATTCCCACCGCGATGCCGCGTAACTCTCGCCCTAGGTGCTCCTCCATCACCGGCCGCCACGGTACGAGTGAGAATCCAATGCCATCATCGAGCATGGCGAAGCGCCCGCTCGCGAGGTCAATCGAACGGCGATACACGCCGCGGACCGACTCGCCGTCGTGCGTTTCGCGATAGGTCAAGCCGGAGTCGGCCGAGATCGATTTACCCACGGCGGCAAGCTCACGGCCGCGCAAGGTCGCGAGTAGATTGGGTTTAACCGTAATCTGCTTGTCTTCCCGTTCGGCGAAGCCTTGCTCGAGCAAGAAGGCGAGCCTCTGGCGCATTGCCTGCCTCACTTCCGCGCCAAATGCATGTCCAGTACTGTCCGGTCCTTCGCCCATCATGTGCTGATCGAGCCAGGTGGCGCCGATCGCACCTACCTGCTGTTCTATGGGGAGCGTTGAGAGGATATTGAGGTCAATACCTCCATGGCGCTGGAAATCATATTGAAGCCCGCGTTGTGCCAAGTCGGCCGGAACCCGCCACACGCCCGCCTCGATGCGCTCGACGATGCCGGCGCGCCGCAATGCCTCCAATCGCCGCTCGTGCGCCTCGACTACGGCCGCTGGGGTGCGCCCTGGGTAAGCCACTTGCAGGTGCCTGGCAGTGCGATAGATGCCATTGTCCGCGAGCTTCGCGATGGTTTGATCGGCCGGCCGCACTCGATCGTTGGCAGGTACTTCCACAATTGCGCCGATCCGTAATTCCACCTCATTGGTCCGGCCGGGAAGGACGAGATAATGAGCGCGACCGTCGATACCGTCGACGATGAGATAACGCCGGTCATTGAGTTCGTCGGCAAGGCCCTTGGCGGCGATGCGTCCTACGATCGGGGTCCTGGGCCCTGCCGGCCCGACGATGTCGAAGTCCCGCCGCTCGTTTGAGAACGCCCGTTGCAGGGTGCGAATGATGTCGCCGCGCTCACCCATCGCTCGGAGCACCGGCTCCGCCTGCGCGTTGACCCGCCAGACGCTGGTGGACGACTCCTCGGCAAGGCCCATGCCCTGAAGATGCTGCAGTCGTCCGACCATGTGGTTCCGTTCGACCTGGCTATTGAGGGTGCCCCGGCGCTGCCGCAGATCAATCTCCCCCTCAATCAGCTTCGCCTGAATCGCACGGTCGATGCGGGTCCAGCGCTCCTGCTCGATCTCACGGTGCAGGCTCTCCTCGATCTCCTGCTCCGAGCGCAACCCAAGCCAGCTCTCGGCCACCTCTGCTGCCCGGCCCCGCATGCCCTGGGTGATGTAGTCGCGATCGATGACGAGATCCTTACCTGCGGAGTCCTTACCCCGGAGCACGACGTGGGTGTGGGGGTTATCGGTATCCCAATGATCGACCGCCACCCACTCGAGCTTGGTTCCGAGATCCCGCTCAATGTGGACCATGAGCTCCCGGGTGAAGGCCTTGAGGTCGGCGATCTCGACGCCGTCCTCCGGTGAGACGATGAACCGAAACTGGTGGCGGTCACCCCGGCAGCGCGATCCGAACTCCTGGGTATCGACCGCATCGAGTTCGGCGCCATACGCGTGAGCGGGCGTCCCATCCGCCGTCACCCCGTCGCGCTCGATGTAGCGCAGGTGCATGGCGATCGAGCGAGGGCCGGCGCGCTTTAGGTTGACGATCCGGACCTTCACCGTCACCCGCCGCGACTTGCGTCCGGGCGTGCGGATGCCGAGCCTCACCGCCACCGCCCCGCGATGGAACGCGGTGACTTTTCGCTGCCCCGAGAGCGGCCGCTGCACGCGATTCACCCCGCGCATAGTGAGCCCCTTCGCCAGCAGCTGGGAGATGAAGCGCGACTGCCCTTTGCTGCCCAATTTCGGCCTGCCGAGCTTCGGTCGAAACCCATCATCGTTACTTGTCGTCATCGCAATCCTCTCTGCGTAGTCAGGCGCAGTCGATCGTGATTGGCACGCGCCATTGGTCAACCGATCAATCCCATATCAATCCGCCTCCGCCGTCGATCTCGACGGCGTGCCGCAAAAACCCATGTGCAGACAATGACTCACGCGAAAGCGTGCCGTCCCTTTAATCTTGCTGTGCTCCTTCGCTCATACTTTTCCCTTTTCGCTCTGGTGCTCATTCGCTGTCTGCTCCCCCTCCGCCGCACAAATTCCAGCGCGCTTCATCGCTGGCACACCATTTCGAAAAAAAAGCAGACATTGCATGCATCGGACCCTCGCCAAACTTCTTCCTCCGCTCTCGGCGCTTTTGCAGAACCACGGTGGGATATCCACTGATTTGCGAAATCTGTCCTCCGTTAGAGAACCGTTGGTTCGATTCTTAGTTAGAAGAGTTACGGGAGCCGATTTCCTCATGCAGGCCAAGGACATAACTCGATTTCGTATTCGTGATAGCGCGATAGTTGCGTTCGCGATAGCACGTGCCTTTCTATTCGTGATAGCACGATGCAATTCACAGCTTCTAAACAATTCTGATCCTCTGACTGAGTTCCCGAATCAACTGCTTCACGGGTGGTCGAACTCGCACGCGAAAGGCCAAGACCTCGCGTCCGCCGTTGTTCCGTTTCACGTGGAGCTCGTAGCCGGGGAGGGCCTGGTTTGCGGCCAGTCGGCGCAGATAAAATGCGAACGCTGAGGCACGCATGGCGCTGCCGGACTTCGCCCGTAGGTAGTCCACATCGAATTGCCACCCATTGCGTTGTCGGCCGGCATGCTTACGTACCAGGCGGTATAACCAGCGCTCGAGACCGCCGGTCAACTGGAAGTAGACCGGATCCAGCGTCAGCACGAGACTTGAGTCCAGAAGCCCGGTGTAGAACCAATCGGGGAGGATCATCGAGATGCCCTCGGGGCGCCCGTCGGCAGCGGTTTGCACCTTCCACTCACTGAGCCAGGAGAACTGATGAAAGTGGCGCGGACCCGATGCACGGATCGAGGTGCTCACCGTCGTCGACTGCAAGCGGGCGAGGGCGGCTTTCAGGCGCTCGTAGCTATGTTTGTTGGTTCCGCGTCCGACGAATCGCAGGATTTGATACGGAGTCGTCGCGATGTGGCGCGAGGTCGCTAGCCCCTGATCTCGGGCTTCGATGATCTGCGAGGCTGCCCAGATCAGGACATCGGCATCCCAGATCGTGGCGATGCCGTAGTCCAGGGCTCCCGAGACCCGAATGCAGACCCGCTTGGTATTGAAGATAATCGGCTCGATGCGTTTGGATTTGGCGAGCGAGAAGAAGGGATAGGCCATAAGATCCTGCGAGTCTCGCGCAGCCAGATCCCCCGGCAGGGATCGGAAGATCTCGAGCTTAGGCTGTACCTCATCCGAAGAGGGATCTGGCGGGGTAGTCACGAGAACGAGAGAACCGGATCGCTCGCCTTCAACCGCTTAGTCGCTCGACCGAGCGCGGCGAATCAGTTCACTGCCGAGCACATAGCGCCGCCGGCCATCTCTCATCGTTTTGAGCCTGCCGAGCTTGATATCTTGAAACGTCTTTGCGTGTGATTGGCTGAGTGCCGCGTGCGTCTCCGCCAGCGAGTATCGCTGGTTCGGATCGATGACGGTGGGCCGGGGAACGCGCTTCAAACCGGCGCGCGATGTGCGTTTGGAGTCGATCATTGGACGCCCTCATGTCAGTGGACGTCACGAATAATATGGGGAATTATTCTCGTGTAAACCACAACACGAGCTCACAAGATCGTGCATGAGCGCGCCCGCGCACGATGGTGTACGCCACAGCACCCTCAACAACGCTGGAGCTGTATCATTAAGATTTGCTAAGAAATGTCGCCGCACTATCACCGTATTCGGGGGACTTGGATGAGCATCATTTCACCGCTCGCGGGCGGGAGGGAGTGATCGACTCGATGATCAAGGCGTCGATACGGCGGGTTACTCAGGTCTCGAAGATCGAGTGGATTCCCACTGGGGACGCATCTTCGCGGGCGCCGCGCTTTCCACCTTGCTAGGGGTGAATGCACAACTCGTGGCGCAGGATCAGAGCGTGAATTCGGGTTCTGTCACGGTCGCGATTCGACAAAGTTCACAGGACAGCCTGAATCAGGTCGGTCAACAGCTCACCCGCAAGAACCTGAATGTGCAGCCGACCTTGACCGTGCGGCCCGGATTTCCGCTGCGGATCATTGTCAATAAGGATTTGATCTTACGGCCGTATGGGCAGCCTCAAGGGTCGGAGCCCGAGTCATGAAAATAAAGCTAGGGAAATTGCCGAACACAACAAATGTCAGGATCACAATCTCGTTAACCGAGGCGCTGAAAGGCAAGCTCGATCGCTACGTTCAATTGCACTCGCAGACTTGGGGGCAAAAAGTTGATGCCGCAGCACTGGTGCCACACATACTTGCACAATTCTTAGCCAATGACCGGGCATTCCGAAGTTCAGAAAAAGAGGCCGCCACCTCAAAGCTGGGTACCTCCACAATCGTCTCTCACGCGTCCGGCCCAACTGTTTGAGACCAGCATACCCGGGATTTTTGCGATCGGCGATGTCCGTTGCGTTAGCATTGAGCGGCAGGCGAGGGCTCCGCCTGTGTCCATCAAGTGCATCCGGCGCTTCGCCCCCAAGGAGCCTGGTGTGCGGGCTCGGCCAGGATATCAGTGTAGACCTGCGAGGACTGCGAGCTCTGGATCGTCCGGGTTCAACTGCGGTTTCAACCGGTCAACGCAACACATTGGCTAAATCGTTGCGCTGGTGTGTCGAAGTTTAGCGTTTTTCGTGGCCGTTCATTGAGCTGTCGAGGCACCGCATGTGAACAGGCGTCTGGTTTGGACGCCTGTCGGCGTCGCAAGCTGTTGATTCTTTCCGCGCGATGCCTCACAAAGATGGTCAATGTTCGGCGCCTCTTCACAACGGGAAGACATTCGAGCCTGGTGGTCTGATCATCTGCAGGCGCAGCGAGATTCTGGGCAGACCCAGGCCGCGTACTGCCGGGCCCGAGGTCTGGATCCAAAGTACTTCACCCTCTGGAAGCGCAAGCTCAGGGACGAGCGGGCGGTGGTAGTCCGGATCGATTCGCCGGGCCTAGTTCCGGTCGTGGTTCGATCGGAGCGAGCGGCGTCGGCACCGACCGAGGCCTCCGGTATGCATGGCGCAGCGGGCGAGCTCGGCGAGACCTACATGATCCCGAAGGGGTATTGAGTCTGTGAAGCAGGGCATGGCGCTCGCCTAAACACCCGTTTGCGGCATGCGCCGTCTCGAGTTGTCCATTCGACAACAATTTCTCTCTCTCTCC
>Ga0207927_1000432_pt1 | contig 17927 bp, 26 predicted proteins | sample NGESurdeep072012_2_FD_184456 | JGI IMG/M metagenome (GOLD analysis project Ga0207927, IMG submission 184456) | Arctic peat soil microbial communities from Barrow, Alaska - NGEE Surface sample 210-2 deep-072012 (SPAdes) | ecosystem: Environmental > Terrestrial > Soil > Wetlands > Peat ... | reverse complement strand
GCGAAAGGCGCGGCCAAAGCCGAAAAGAAATAGCCGACAAGAAGTAACCGCCATGAAGCTCCAGTTAATGAATGCAGCCGCCTCGAGCGAAATCCAATTGTCGGATGCCGCCTTCGGCCGCGCGTACAACGAAGCGCTCGTGCATCAGGTCGTTACCGCCTACATGGCGGGGGGACGCGCCGGCACCAAGGCGCAGAAATCCCGGGCCGAAGTGCGCGGCGGCGGCAAAAAGCCCTGGGCTCAAAAGGGCACCGGCCAGGCGCGCGTCGGCTCGATCCGCAGCCCCATTTGGGTGGGCGGTGGCCGGGCGTTCGCGGCGCGGCCGCGCGATTTCTCGCAAAAGGTCAATCGCAAGATGTATCGCGCCGCAATGCAATCGATCGTGTCCGAGTTGGTGCGCCAGGGCCGGCTGGTGGCCGTCGAGTCGCTCGAACTCGATGCGCCGAAGACCAAATTGCTGATCGGCAAGCTCGCGGCGCTCGGCCTGACCCGCGCGCTGATTCTGGTCGAAGCCTACGAAGAAAAATTGTTTCTCGCGGCGCGCAACGTTCCCTACGTCGAGGTGATTCCGGTCGCCTCGCTCGATCCCTTGAGCCTGATCAAGCACGACAAAGTGCTGGCCACGGTCGGCGCCTTGAAATTGCTCGAACAGCGTCTCGGAGGCGCGAATGAATAAGGAACGATTGATGACCGTGCTGATTCAACCGCACGTGTCGGAAAAGGCGGCGAACGTCACCGAGAAGGGCAATCAATACGTGTTCCGGGTGCGGGACGATGCTTCCAAGGGCGAAGTCAAGCAGGCCGTCGAATTGATGTTCGAGGTCAAGGTCGAAGGCGTCAATTTGCTGAACAAGCCGGGCAAGACGCGGCGCTTCAAGAATGTGGCCGGAAAGCGCAGCGGCTACAAGAAGGCTTACGTACGTTTGCAGACCGGGCAGTCGATCGACTTCACCGGTTCGGCTCGCTGAGGATTTAAGGCCATGGCACTCATTAAAATGAAGCCGACTTCCCCGGGCACGCGCTTCGTGGTGAAGGTCGACCGCTCGCACCTGCACAAGGGCGGTCCGCTCGAGTCGTTGACGACCAAGAAGAATCGCACCGGCGCGCGCAATCACTCCGGGCGTCAAACCACGCGCCATATCGGCGGCGGACACAAGCAGCGCTACCGCATCGTCGATTTCAAGCGCGACAAGGACGGCATTCCGGGCGCTGTCGAACGCCTTGAATACGATCCGAACCGCACGTCGCATCTCGCACTGGTGCTCTACAAGGACGGCGAACGCCGTTACATCCTCGCGCCGAAAGGCGTCAAGGCAGGCGATGAGATCCGCTCGGGAGCCGATGCGCCGATCAAGGCGGGCAATGCGCTGCCGCTGCGGCACATCCCGGTGGGCAGCACCGTGCACAACATCGAACTCAAGGTCGGCAAGGGCGGCCAGTTGGCGCGCAGCGCCGGCGGCTCGGCCCAATTCGCGGCGCGCGAAGGCTTGTATGCCAGCGTGCGGTTGAAGTCGGGCGAAATGCGCAAGATCCACGTCGACTGCCGAGCCACCATCGGCGAAGTGGGCAACGATGAGCACAATCTGCGCGTTTTCGGCAAGGCCGGCGCGGTGCGCTGGCTTGGCGTGCGCCCCACTGTGCGCGGCGTCGTGATGAACCCGGTCGATCACCCGCACGGCGGCGGCGAAGGCAAGTCCGGCCAGGGCAACCCGCACCCGGTGAGCCCTTGGGGACTGCAGACCAAGGGCAAGAAGACGCGTCACAACAAGCGCACGGACGGAATGATCGTTCAACGGCGCAAGAACAAACGACTCTAAGCGGCTCACGCGGAATATTCATACAGGCTCCTAGGAGATATTTAAGTGCCTCGTTCGCTCAAGAAAGGTCCGTTCGTCGATTTGCATCTGGCCAAGAAGGTACAGACCGCGAGTCAGAAGAACGATCGCCGTCCGATCAAGACCTGGTCGCGTCGTTCGATGGTCATCCCCGACATGGTCGGATTGACCCTCGCCGTGCACAACGGCCGTTTGCACGTGCCGGTGCTGGTGTCGGAGAACATGGTCGGCCACAAGCTCGGCGAATTTGCCCCGACGCGCACCTTCAAGGCGCATTCGGGCGACAAGAAAGTGTCGGCGGCGGAGTAAGGCATGCAGACCAAGGCTGTATTGAGGTACGCGCGCATTTCCCCGCAGAAATGCCGACTGGTGGTCGACACGATTCGCGGCAAGTCCGCGACGCTCGCGGTGAACACCTTGAAGTTCATGCCGAAGAAGGGCGCCAAGATCGTGCTGAAGGTGCTCGATTCGGCGATTGCCAATGCCTACAACAATTTCAACGCGGATGTCGATGATCTGAAGGTGACGCGGGTCGAAGTCGATCCGGCGCCGGTGCTCAAGCGCTTTCACGCGCGCGCCAAGGGGCGCGGCGTGCGTATCGCCAAGCGCAACAGCCATATCCTGGTTCAAGTGTCCGACGGCAAGCGAGAAGCTTAATGGGTCAGAAAGTTAATCCGATTGGCATTCGTCTCGGCATTACGCGCGACTGGACGTCGAAATGGTATGCCGGCACCAAGTCGTTTGCCTCGAACATCCACACCGATCACCTGGTGCGGCAGTATTTGGGCAAGAAGCTCGCCGACGCCTCGGTCAGCCGCATTCACATCGAGCGTGCGGCGCGGCGCGCCAACATCACGATACACACGGCGCGGCCGGGAATCGTGATCGGCAAGAAGGGCGAGGACATCGAGAAGCTGCGCACCGCGGTCGCCAAGATCCTGGGTATGACCATGCACGATGTACGGCTCAACATCGCCGAGATACGCAAGCCAGAACTCGACGCCAAGTTGGTTGCCGAGGGCATATCGCAGCAGCTCGAGAAGCGCGTGATGTTCCGCCGCGCCATGAAGCGCGCCGTGACCAACACCATGCGCTCTGGCGCGCTGGGCATCAAGGTGCGCATTTCGGGCCGCTTGAACGGATCGGAAATCGCCCGGACGGAAAGCAATCGCGAGGGGCGCGTACCTCTGCATACTTTCCGTGCCGACATCGATTACGGGCTTGCCGAAGCGCAGACCACGTACGGCGTGATCGGCATCAAGGTATGGATATTCAAGGGCGAAGTGTTCGACAAGCCGGAAGGCGAGGTATTGGACGCCGAGACCGAGGCGGCAGCCGCGGCTGCGGCGCCGGGCGCCAAGCCGGCCGAGACCGCAGCGCCTGCGCAAAGTAATCACACATGATGCAGCCGAAGCGGACCAAGTTCCGCAAACAATTCAAGGGCCGGATCGGGGGCAGCGCGCAGCGCGGCAACTTTGTCGCGTTCGGCGAATACGGCCTCAAGGCGACCGACCGCTGCCGCATGACCGCGCGCGAAATCGAGGCGGCGCGGCGCGCCATTTCGCGTTACGTGAAGCGCGGCGGCCGTATTTGGATCCGGGTGTTCCCGGACGTGCCGATCACGCAGAAGCCGCTCGAGGTACGCATGGGCAGCGGCAAGGGCAACGTGGAGTATTGGGTGGCCCGGGTGCTGCCCGGCAAGGTGCTGTTCGAGATCGAGGGCATGAGCGAGGAAATCGCGCGCGAGGCGTTCCGACTCGCCTCCGCCAAGCTTTCGGTGTCGACGGCATTCGTCAAACGCCAGATTCGAACATGAAGGTGCGCCCATGAAGGCCAAAGATTTGCGCGCTAAAGCGCCTAACGTCCTCGGTGAGGATCTGCTCAAGCTGCGCCGCGAACAGTTCAATTTGCGCATGGCGCGCGCTACCGGTCAGGCCGCCAAGCCCGATCAATTTGCGAAGGTGCGCAAGAACATTGCGCGGGTGAAGACGGTGCTTGCGCAGGTGAGCGCACGCGGAGGTAAGGTTTGATGTCGACGACACCACAAGCCGCTGTGCAGGAGTCCGGCGCGGCTCCGACCGAAGCGCGAATTACCGGCCAGCGATTGCTCACTGGCAAGGTCGTCAGCAACAAAATGGACAAGACCATCGCCGTGTCCGTCGAGCGTCTGGTCAAGCACCCGACCTACGGCAAGTACATTCGCCGCACCACCAAGCTGCTCGCGCATGACGCGAACAACGAGTGTAAAGAGGGCGACGTGGTGTCGATCAAGCCGTGCCGGCCCATGTCGCGCCGCAAATCGTGGATGCTGGTGCGCGTCGTAGAGCGCGCGCGGCCGGAATAAGAGATAACCCCAATGATCCAGCTTCGAACCATGCTCAATGTGGCCGACAACAGCGGCGCCAAGCGCTTGATGTGCATCAAGGTGCTCGGCGGCTCGAAGCGGCGCTATGCGGCCGTCGGCGACGTCATCAAGGTGAGCGTCAAGGATGCGATTCCGCGCGGCAAGGTCAAGAAGGGCGAAGTGTACGACGCGGTCGTGGTGCGCACGCGCAGCGGCGTGCGCCGCTCGGACGGATCGCTGATTCGCTTCGATACCAACGCCGCGGTGCTGCTCACCAACAAGCTCGAACCGATCGGCACGCGCATTTTCGGGCCCGTAACGCGCGAGCTTCGAAACGTGCAGTTCATGAAGATTATTTCGCTCGCGCCCGAGGTACTGTGAAACGGCTCTTCAATCCGGCGCGCAGCGCCGGCTATTCGGAGCGGGTTTGCGGTCTTCCGCAAACCCGCAGGAAAGTTTGGGCGCAGCCCATGAGACAGTCATGAAAAAGATACGCAAAGGCGACACGGTGATTCTGATCGCCGGTCGAGACAAGGGACGACGCGGCGCCGTCATCGAAGTGCTGGCTGGGGATCGTGTGCGGGTCGAGGGCCTCAACATGGCCAAAAAGCACCAGCGGCCGAACCCGCAAATGGGCGTTCAGGGCGGCATCATCGAGCGCGAAGCGCCGCTGCACGCCTCGAACGTGCAGATCGTGAATCCGGCGACGAAAAAGGGCGATCGCGTGGGCTTCAAGTCGCTCGAGGATGGGCGCAAGGTGCGCGTGTTCAAGTCGAACAAAGAAATGGTCGACTCCAGATAAACGAGTGAAACAGATGGCAAGACTGCAAAAAATTTATCGCGAGAAGATCGTGCCGGAGCTCAAGCAGAGCTTGGGGCTCAAGAACACGATGCAGGTTCCGCGCATTCTCAAGATCACGGTCAACATGGGCGTGGGCGAGGCCGTGGCCGACAAGAAGGTCATGGACGCCGCCACCGCCGACATGGCCAAGATCACCGGTCAGAAGCCGGCTGTGACCAAGGCGAAGAAGTCGGTGGCCACCTTCAAGGTGCGCGACGGGCAGGCGATCGGCTGCAAGGTGACCTTGCGCGGCGCGCGCATGTACGAATTCCTGGACCGGCTGGTCAACATCGCGATTCCGCGAATTCGCGATTTTCGCGGCATCAGCACCCGATCTTTCGACGGCCGCGGCAATTACAGCCTGGGCGTCAAGGAACAAATCATTTTTCCGGAAATTCAATACGACCAGATCGATCAAATTCGTGGCATGGACATCACCATCTCCACGTCGGCCGCGGACGACAAGCATGGACGCGCGCTGCTAGGAGCTTTCAACTTTCCGTTTCGCAAGTAGGGTAATAGCCCATGGCCAAGACGAACATGCTCATGCGCGAGAAGCGCCGCCTCAAGGTAGCCAAGAAATACGCTGCCCGACGCGCCGAGCTCAAAGAGCTGATCCGCGAACCGAAGACCGGGCCGGAAGAGCGCGCCGCCGCGCAGGTCGAGCTGCAGCAGCAGCCGCGCGATGCGGCCGCGACGCGCCAGCGCAATCGATGCTCCATTACCGGCCGGCCGCGCGGTGTTTACCGCAAGTTCGGACTGGCGCGCACCAAGTTGCGCGAGGCCGCCAATCGCGGCGAGATTCCGGGTCTGTCCAAGGCCAGCTGGTGAGGCGCGCACAATGAGCATGACTGATCCGATCGCCGATCTTCTGACCCGCATCCGCAACGCGCAGTCCGCGGGCAAGCCCACGGTCGGCGTGGGTGCCTCGAAGCTGAAACTCGCCATACTCAAGGTATTGAAGGACGAGGGGTATATCGGCGCCTTTGGTGTCGATACGAGCGGTGCGAAGCACACCGTATCCATCGAATTGAAATATCACGACGGCCGGCCGGTCATCGACCGCATCGAGCGCATCAGCCGTCCGGGGCTGCGCATCTATCGCGGCAAGGACGAATTGCCCAAGGTGCTCGGTGGTTTGGGAGTCGCGGTCGTCTCCACGCCGAAGGGCATCATGTCCGATGCCCAGGCACGCGCCGCGGGCACGGGCGGCGAAGTGCTGTTCGTGGTCCAGTAGGTCGTTCCATAGAGCCGCGTAGGCATTCATTTAGGATTTCCTTATGTCTCGAGTCGCAAAAAAGCCGGTAGATCTGCCGCAGGGTGTGAGTGCCACGATCGGTGCGGACGGCGTCACGGTGAAGGGTGCGAAGGGTTCGCTCACTCTCGCGATCAAGAGCGGCATCAAGGTCGAACTCAAGGACAAGCACCTGGCGGTGGAGGCCGCTTCGAGCGCGGAAGGGCTGAATGCCATCGCCGGCTCGACCCGGGCGCACCTCGCCAACATGGTCACGGGCGTGACCAAGGGCTACGAGAAGAAGCTCGAGCTGGTCGGCGTCGGTTATCGCGCCGCGGTGCAGGCCAAGACCCTGACTTTGACGCTTGGTTATTCGCACCTGATCAATTACGCGATCCCGGAGGGCGTGACGATCGAGGCGCCGAGCCAGACGGAAATCGTCGTCAAGGGCATCGATCGGCAGCGGGTCGGGCAGACGGCGGCCGAGATCCGCGGCTTCCGGCCGCCGGAGCCGTACAAGGGTAAGGGCGTGAAGTATTCGGACGAGAAGATTTCGCTGAAAGAAGCGAAGAAGAAGTAAGGACATGAAGCTGGACAAACGAGACACCCGCCTGCGGCGCGCAACGCGGAGCCGCGTGAAGATCAAGGAGCTCGCGGCCCTGCGCCTCTCGGTGCACCGCACGCCCCGGCACATCTATGCGCAGATCTTCGCGCCCGAGGGCGACAAGGTTCTGGTCGCGGCCTCGACCTTGCAAAAGGACGTGCGCGGCGCATTGAAAACGACCGGCAACATCGAGGCCGCCAAGGCCGTCGGCCGCGCCATCGCGGAGCGCGCCAAGGCCAAGGGCATCGCCAAGGTGGCGTTCGATCGTTCCGGGTTCATGTATCACGGGCGCGTAAAAGCGCTGGCCGAGGCCGCGCGCGAAGCGGGGCTCGAGTTCTAACCGGAGGGCAGAGGGCAATGGCGAGAATAGAAAAACCGATGTCCGGCGACGACCTGCTCGAAAAGCTGGTCGCAGTGAACCGTGTTGCAAAGGTGGTCAAGGGCGGCAAACAGTTCGGCTTCACCGCGCTCACGGTGGTGGGCGACGGCGCCGGCCGGGTCGGTTTCGGCTACGGCAAGGCGCGCGAAGTGCCGGTGGCGATTTCCAAGGCAATGATGCAGGCGCGCAAGAGCCTGGTCACCGTATCGTTGAAGAACGATACCCTGTTCTACGCGGTCAAAGGACGGCATGGGACCACTCGCGTCTATATGCAGCCGGCGGCGGACGGCACCGGCGTGATCGCCGGCGGCGGCATGCGCGCGGTGTTCGAATGCGCCGGGGTGCGCAATGTGCTCGCCAAGAGCTATGGCTCGCGCAACCCCATCAATGTGGTGCGCGCCACCATGGACGCGCTGGGCAAGCTGCGCACGCCGGATGACATTGCGGCCAAGCGCGGCAAGAGCGTCGCGGAAATCACGGGCTAAGGTCATGACCGGCAAATCAATCAAAGTGACGTTGATCAAGAGCATGGCCGGCCAGCTGGCCTCCATCCGCAACTCGGCGCGCGGCTTGGGGTTGCGCCGGATCGGGCATAGCGTGCTGGTCGCGGATACGCCGTCGAATCGCGGCATGGTGAACGCGGCGAGCCACATGCTCAAGGTCGAAGCCGCGGATTCGGAATCGGAGAAGAGAGTCTAAATATGCGCTTAAACACCATCAAGCCCGGCGCCGGCTCCAAGCGGGAGCATTTGCGCGTGGGGCGGGGCGCCTCCGCCGGTCAGGGCAAGACCTGCGGCCGCGGAGTCAAGGGACAGCGTGCCCGCAAGGGCGGCTATCACAAGGTCGGATTCGAAGGCGGCCAGATGCCGCTGCAGCGGCGTTTGCCGAAGACCGGCTTTCGCTCGGCCATGAAGGCCTCGCGTGCCGAGCTCACGCTCGATGATTTGATGCGCGTCGCCGGGGGCGAAGTCACCCTCGCGGGATTGATCGCGGCGAACCTGGTGCCTGAACAGACCAAGCTCGTGAAGATCATTTTGTCGGGCGCCGTCACCAAGCCCTATGTCGTCAAGGGCGCGGCTGTCACGGCAACCAAAGGCGCCAAGACCGCGGTCGAATCCGCCGGCGGCCGCTTCGAGAATTAAGAGACCTTTGTAAAGTGGCCACTTCCAGCACCAATGCCGCCGCGGCACTAGGAGACATGACCCGCTTCGCCGAAATGCGCAAGCGGCTGTGGTTCCTGTTGGGTGCACTGGTCGTGTACCGGGTGGGCACCTTCATTCCGGTGCCCGGCATCGATGCCGCGCGCTTTGCGGCGTTTTTCTCGACGCAGCAGGGCACCTTGCTTGGCATATTCAACATGTTTTCCGGCGGAGCGCTGCAGCGATTCAGTATTTTCGCCCTCAACGTGATGCCGTACATCACCGCCTCGATCATCGTGCAAATGGCCTCGATGGTGTACCCGCCTTGGGCGCAAATCCGCAAGGACGGCGAGTCCGGGCGGCGCAAATTGATGCAATACACGCGCTACGGGACGGTGTTCCTCGCCGGCTTCCAGGGATTCGGCGCGGCCCTGGCGATTCAGAACTCCGGCGGCCATCTCGTTGTCTATCCGGGCCCGCAGTTTCTGTTCGTCGCCACGCTGTCGATCAGCACCGGCACCATATTCGTCATGTGGCTGGGCGAGCAGATCACCGAGCGCGGCATCGGCAACGGCATCACCATGCTCATCGTGGCGGGCATCGTCGCCGGACTGCCGCGCGCCATAGGCAATACGCTGGAAATGGTGCGATCCGGCGAAATGAACCCGCTGATCGTGCTGTTGATCCTGGTGGTGGTCGTGCTGGTCACCCTGTTCTGCGTGTTCGTCGAGCGCGCACAGCGCAAGATTCAGGTGAACTACGCCAAGCGGCAGGTTGGACGGCGAATGATGCAGGGTCAGAGCACGCACCTGCCATTCAAGTTGAACATGTCGGGCGTGATCCCGCCGATCTTCGCCTCGAGCTTGCTGGTGTTCCCGGCGACCATCGCGCAGTTCTTCGGCAACAGCCCCAATCCCAATCTGATCCAGCGCATGCTGCAAAAGATTGCGGCTATCCTCGGTTACGGCCAGCCGCTGCACGTGTTGTTGTTCGCGGTCCTGATCGTCGGCTTCGCGTTCTTCTACGTGGCGCTGGTGTACGACGCGCGCGATACCGCCGAGAATCTGAAGAAGGCGGGCGCCTTCATTCCGGGCATCCGGCCCGGCCAGCAAACCGGGGAATATCTGGACAAGGTGCTGACCCGGCTGACGCTGTGGGGCGGACTGTACATCATGGCGGTGTGCTTGCTGCCGGAAATCATTCGCATGGTGAACCCGAGCATTCCGTTCCAGTTCGGCGGCACCTCGTTGTTGATCATCGTCGTGGGCGTCATGGATTTCGTGGCCCAGACGCAGTCGCATTTGATGTCGCACCAATACGAGGGCCTGATGAAGAAGGCCAGCCTGCGGGGCATCGGGAGTAAGAAATGAAAGTTCGTCCATCGGTCAAGAAGATCTGCAAAAACTGCAAAGTCGTGCGGCGCCGCGGCATCGTTTACATCATTTGTTCGTCGGATCCCCGGCACAAGCAGCGGCAAGGCTGAGGCTCGACCGGCGTGAAGATGCCTAGTGAATTGATCTCTAGAGATTTTTCTAATATACTGGCACGCTTTTTCGCGTGCGCTATTGTTGTCCGCATAGGGGAGAAATAGATGGCGCGTATCGCCGGCATCAACATACCGATGAACAAGCACGTCGTCATCGGCTTGACCCACATTTTCGGCGTCGGCAACAGCCGTGCAACGCGTATTTGCGATGCAGCGGGCGTGAAGTACAGCGTCAAAGTGAAGGATTTGACGGACGCGGAAGTCGCGTCGCTGCGCTCGCAAGTCGCGAAGTTTGCGGTCGAAGGCGATCTGCGCCGCGAAGTGTCGATGAACATCAAGCGTCTGATGGACTTGGGCTGCTACCGCGGCATCCGTCATCGCAAGGGCTTGCCGATGCGCGGTCAGCGCACCCGCACCAATGCTCGAACCCGCAAGGGTCCGCGCAAGCAGGCCGTGAAAATGAACGCGCCTCCGGGCAAGGTCTAGGCAACTTGGTGCGGGCGGTATTTTCTTAATTGCTCGCGAAGCGAGCCACTAACGGACGGCGTCGCTGCGACGCCGTCGGAAACTAAATAGAATGGCTGAACAGAAGCAAAATGCCGGGCAAAGCGGCGCGCAGGCCAACAAGCCGGCGCGCAAGAAGGTGCGCAAGAACGTGCTCGAGGCGATCGCGCACGTGCATGCCTCCTTCAACAACACCATCATCACGATCACCGATCGCCAGGGTAATACGCTGTCCTGGGCGACTTCGGGCGGCTGCGGCTTTCGCGGTTCGCGCAAATCGACGCCGTTCGCGGCTCAAGTGGCTGCCGAGCGGGCGGGTACCGCGGCGCAGGAGCATGGCGTGAAGAACGTCGAAGTCCGCGTCATGGGTCCGGGACCGGGCCGCGAATCCGCGGTGCGCGCCTTGAACGGCTGCGGTCTCAAGATAACGAACATCGAAGATGTGACGCCGATTCCGCACAACGGTTGCCGACCACCGAAGAAGCGTCGCGTCTAGTTCGAGAGCCGCCCCCGGTTCGTTTGAAAGGGTTCGTCCGAATTTAGATCAAGGGTTCCTAATGGCAAAGTATACTGGTCCGAAGTGCAAGCTTTCTCGCCGCGAGGGAACCGACTTGTTCCTGAAAAGCGGTGTGAAGCCGCTCGAATCGAAGTGCAAGCTCGAAGTTCCGCCCGGCGGCGTGAAGAGCGAACGCAAGCAGCGTCTGTCGGAGTACGGCCTGCAGCTGCGCGAGAAGCAGAAGCTGCGTCGTATGTACGGCGTACTCGAGCGGCAATTCCGCAACTATTATCAAAAGGCCGCCGGCCGACCGGGCGCGACCGGCGAAACGTTGCTGCAATTTTTGGAATGCCGGCTCGACAATGTGGTCTACCGGATGGGCTTCGCCGCGACTCGGGCGGAAGCACGCCAGCTGGTGAGCCACAAGGGCGTTTCGGTGAACGACAAACTGGTCAATATCGCCTCTTACCAGTGCAAGGCCGGCGATGTCATCAACTTGCGCGAGAAGGCCAAGAAGCAGACGCGCGTGCAGGCCGCGCTCACGATTGCGACCCAGGTAGGCCTTCCGGATTGGGTCGAGGTGGACGACAAGAAGTTTTCGGGTGTCCTGAAATCGGTTCCCGATCGGCAGGAAATACTGCCGGACATCAACGAAAGTCTCGTCGTCGAGTTGTATTCCAAATAGGAATTGGCAAGTAACGCGTCGCAGCCGGTGCTGCGTTGTCCGCGGTCAGTTAACGAGGATGTATCCATGCAGGGATCGATCAACGAATTTTTGAAGCCCCGGGTCGTCAAGGTCCAGCCGGTGTCGCTGCGCCATGCGCGCATCGTGATCGAGCCGTTCGAACGGGGATTCGGCCACACGCTGGGCAATGCCCTGCGCCGGGTGCTGCTGTCGTCGTTGCCGGGTGCGGCGATCACCGAGATCGAGATCGATGGCGTGCTGCACGAGTACACGGCCATCGAAGGCGTGCAAGAGGACGTGGTCGATATTCTGCTCAATCTCAAGGCGGTGGCGATTCGCATGCACACCCGCGACGTCGCGGAGGTTCGCCTGCACAAGAAGGGTCCCGGACCGGTTCTGGCCGGCGACATTGCCGGTGACCACGACCTCGAGATCCTGAATCCCGAGTTGGTGATCGCCAATTTGACCAAGGCCGGCGAGCTTTCCATGTCGTTGAAAGTGGAGCGCGGGCGCGGCTACCGGCCGGCCGCGCAGCGCATGGCATTCGAGGAGCAAACCCGGGCGATCGGGCGACTGCAGCTCGATGCCTCGTTCAGCCCGGTTCACAAGGTGACCTACAACGTGGAGAGTGCGCGCGTCGAACAGCGCACCGACCTCGACAAGCTGATTCTGGACATCGAAACCAACGGCACCATCGACCCGGAAGAGGCGATTCGCCGCGCCGGCGGGATCCTCAAGGATCAGTTGTCGGTATTCGTGGATCTGCAGGGCCAGGACGAGTCGACCACCAAGGCGACCGAGACCCAGTTCGATCCGATATTGCTGCGGCCGGTCGACGAACTGGAGCTCACGGTTCGCAGCGCGAATTGTCTCAAGGCCGAGAATATTCACTATATCGGCGATTTGGTGCAGCGGACGGAAGTGGAGCTGCTGCGCACGCCGAATCTCGGCAAGAAATCGCTCACTGAAATCAAGGAAGTGCTCGAGAGCCACGGCTTGACCCTCGGCATGCGGATCGACAACTGGCCGCCGCCGGGTTTGAAGCGCGACGAAGAGCGCGACAGCATTTAACGGGATCCCGGGCACTCGAGCGGATCATTGACACAGTAAGGCTTTAGAAAATGCGTCACAGACACAGCGGGCGTCAGCTCTCGCGCAATTCATCCCACCGCCATGCGCTCATGCGCAACATGGCGACCTCGCTGCTGCGTCATGAGACCATCCGCACCACCGTACCGAAGGCGAAGGAGTTGCGCCGTGTGGTCGAGCCGTTGATCACGCTCGCCAAGATCGATTCGGCGTCCAAGCGGCGGCTGGCTTATTCGCGGTTGCGCGACGTTGCCGTCGTTGAAAAGTTGTTTGTCGATCTGGGGCCGCGCTTCAAGGCGCGCGCCGGCGGGTATACGCGGATTCTCAAGATGGAACCGCGGCCGGGTGACTCCGCCGATATGGCTCTGATGCAGCTGGTCGAAACGAGCAAGGTGGAGGCAAAGACCGCGGGCGACGCCGATAAGGCCGAGGCCAAGGGCGGCAAGGCTCCGAGGAAATCGAAAAAGGCCGCTGCTACGGAAGAGAAGCCGGAGAAGGCGGCGCCGAAGCGCCGCAAAGCCAAAGTCGCGGCCTGATCGCCGCCAGGGACGCTAAGTCACGCGGCCAGTTTGGCGAACGCGTCGCGGGTCAAATTCTCGGGCGCCGCTGCGGTTGTGGCCACATTGTCTTCGATACGGATGCCGCCGTAGGGGCGCAGGGCGTGCACCATCGACCAGTCGATATGCGCGCGCCGCTCATCCGCGTGCGCCGCGCAGAGCAGCGAATCGATAAAATAGATTCCAGGTTCGATGGTCACCACCACGCCGGGTTCGAGCATGCGCGTGAGGCGCAAGTACGGGTGGCCTTCGGGGCGTTTTCGCTCGTGGCCCCGCAGGTCACCCATGATCCCGCCCACGTCATGCACCTGCAGTCCGAGCAGGTGACCGATTCCATGGGGGAAGAACACACTGGTTACACCCAGTTCCAGAGCGGACTGACCCGGTAGCTTCGTCAATCCGATCTGCTGCAGCACATCGCCCAATATGCGGTGCGCGGACAAGTGGATCTCTCTGAAATCCCGCCCCGCGGCAACCTCCTGGCACAGCCGCCGTTGGGCGGCCTCGGTACCCTCGAGCAGATCCGCGAACAGCCCGGGCGCGGCCGCGTAGGTGCGCGTGATGTCCGATGCGTAGCCGCGAAACTGGGCGCCGGCGTCGATCAAAAAGGAGCGCAGGGATGAGGGAGGACGCCTATCGAGATGCTGGTAATGCAGCACCGCCGCGTGTTCATTGTAGGCCACGATGTTGTTGTAGGGCATCTCCTCCTCACGCTGCGCGCCGGCGGCCAAATAGGCCATGTGGGCCTCGTATTCCGAAGCTCCGCGACGAAATGCCGCAAGTGCGGCAGCATGGCCACGGACACCCAGCGCGCTCGCCCGGCGCATGCACTCGAGCTCGTAGCCGGTCTTTACGGCCCGATCGAAGTGCAGGCTTGCGAGCAGCTCAGCGGGATTCACGGATTGCGGTTCGGCGTCTGGGAAGCAGTCGCTGGGACCGATGAAGGCCACCCGCCCGAGCTTGGCCCAGTGCACGGCGGCACCGGCAGGGTCCGGCATTGGGGTAATCTCGATGGCCGCCGACCATGGTTCCTGAGGCAGGCTCGCCGGCTTGTGCCAAAAATCGTTGGATTGATGGAACAGTACCCGCAGCCGCGACCCTGGGGCATAAACGGCGAAGCATTGCGGATTGTCCACAATGGGTACCCAGGCCTTGAAATGCGGATTCACCTTGTAGGGATAGTCTTGGTCGTCCAGGAACTGGATTAGCGGCCGTCCGGAGTGAATGACCAAGGCATCGAATCCGGCCGCTGCAAGCGATCGGTCCGCCCGGCTCATCAAAGTCTGCAAATGCTGCGCGTAGAGCTGATCCAGACTGGCTTCGCTCACTTCGATTCCCTCATATGCCATTGAACCTACATGCTGTTGATCGGTCCTAAAGTACGCGCCGGCCATCGCGATCGCCAGGGGGGCGGCCCTCAGCGGACTTTAATGTGGCCAAAGACGCTCGGTTAACGCGAAAGAGATATGAAATTGGGCTGAAACACTCTAAAATTAACCGGCACAGTTGGGTGGAAGCCCAAAACAACATGCTCAGCTTTAACTTTTATCATTAAATTTCTGGGGTATCGATAGATGAAGACCAAACTTCCTTTAAGCGCTCTTGTGGCTGCGTTTGTGCTGAGTGCCTGCGGCAGCAAGACCGAGGCTCCCGCTCCCGCACCGACCGCCGAAGCCACTACTCCGGCCCCCGCTCCTGCTGCTCCCGCTGCTGATGCTGGCGCTGCCGCCGGCGCTGCTGGTGCAGCGCCTTCAGCGGAACCCGCAGCACCTGCTGCACCGGCTTCCAAGCCGTAATCGATTCGCACAGATCACTTGCCCGGGCGGGTGGCCAATGCCGCCCGCCCGGGCGGTGTTTTTTTGTGGCCTTGGGGAAACAGCGTAGTTGCTCGTCAACATTCGCGACTGTAGACACTCGAAGAAGGATCGCCAATGGATCCAGAACGTCTACGCTGAGTATATCGATGCCTTGGCCGATCTGAACACCGGGCTGTTTCCGGTGCTCGGCGCGGGCAATCCGCGTGAAGACGAGATCTTCGCGAACTGGTTCTCGAACGACCAATCCCATCCCCTGGTGATACTCAAGGGACCCGAGCCCGTGGGCTTTGCGCTGGTCACACGTCCGCGTATCGCGACCGCCGGCGAAGGCGCCGTGAATTACCACATGTCCGAGTTCTTCGTGCGCAAGCAATACCGCCGGCACGGCGTCGGCCGAGATGCCGCGACCCTGATCTTCGACCGTTTCGCCGGCGATTGGGACATCGTCGAATATCAGCGAAATCCGGGCGCCGTGGCGTTTTGGCGGCGGGTGGTTTCGGCTTATTGCGGCGGCCGATTTATCGAACGCACGCACGACGGCGAAGTGCGGCACCGCTTCACCAGCAGACTTTCGGTCAAGCGCTGAGCGGCGTTTAGCGCACCGCCGCGATCGACTCGGCCACGTAGGCCACGTTGTGCGGCATGAGCCCGGCAAGATTCATGCGGCTGTCGGCGGTCATATAGATGTGGTGCTTGTCGCGCAGCGCTTCAACCGCCTCGCCGGGCACGCCAAGCAGCGAGAACATGCCGTGCTGCATTTCGATGAAATCGAAGGAGTCACCGTGGGTGACCGCCCGTAGGTGAGTCGCCAACAACCTGCGCATGTCCTGGATCCGGCTGCGCATGCTCGCCAATTCGGTCACCCAGGAGCGGCGCAGCTGCGGATCGGCGAAGATGCATGCGGCGATCCCCGCGCCATGGTCGGGCGGCATCGAATATATGCCGCGGGCGATTTGCAGCACATGGCTTAAAACGGCGTCCGCGCGGGATTCACTCTCGCCGATCACGATCAGCGCGCCGACGCGTTCGCGGTACAGGCCCAAATTCTTGGAGTGCGATACGGCGATGAGGGCCTCGGGCAGCATCTGCGCGAGCAGACGAATCCCGGCCGCATCGGCCTCGAGGTCCACCCCGAATCCCTGATAGGCCAGATCGAGGAACGGGGTGAGCCGCCGCCGCTGCAGCAAGTCCCCCAGGATCCGCCATTGGGCCGCGTCAAGATCCGCGCCGGAAGGGTTGTGGCAGCAGGCGTGCACCAGGACCACATCGCCCTCGCGCGCAAGCTCCAGGCGCTCAAGCATCGCATCGAAACGCAGTTGATGGGTTTTTGCATCGTAATAGGGATAACGCGCTAGCTTGAGCCCGGAGCTGCCGAGCAGGGGCGTGTGGTTACCCCAGGTCGGATCGCTGACGTGCACCGTGGCCGACGGCGAGGCGGCGCGGATGAGTTCGGCGCCGACGCGCAGGGCTCCGCAGCCGCCGGGTGCCTGGACGGTGCGCGCGCGCCGCTCGCGACGCGCGGCATGCGAGGCGCCGAGAACCATCTCTTCGACGGCGCTGTTGAATTCCTCTCTGCCGGCGGCGGCCACGTAGGATTTCGTGGTTTGGGACCCGAACACGATCTGCTCCGCGCGGCGCACGCACTCGAGTATCGGGGTGTTGCCGCTCAGGTCGCGATAGACCCCGACACCGAGATCGACTTTTTGAGAGAATGTATCGGCGCGAAATTTCGCCATCAATCCGAGGATGGCATCGGGGTTCAAGCGGTCGAGATGTTGAAACAAGTGTTTATGTCCCATATTTTTGCAGACCACATTATAGGCCATGCCATCGCGGACATCGGCCGCGCTTGGTCCGTGCCTTCGCGCTTGGACCCGGTGGGAACGAGTTAAACCGTGCGGGCCAGAGCGTTGAGTCCGATCCCGCTGTGTGCCGGCGCGGCGCTCGCCGTGGCGCTCGCGGCCGCCGGCGGCGGGCTCGCGCGTGCCGAGGATCAGGCGCCGCCGAAGGGGATCGCGAGCTGGTTCAACCCGGCGACCGCGTCGTTCATTCCCGTGCCGGATATCGACCACGACCCGAATAGCGGCACCACGCTTGGATTGTTCCCCACACGGTTGGTGACCGACGATCAAGGGCAAATCCGCAAGATCATCGCGCCGGACGTCAACTACAACCCGTATTTCGGTGTCGGCGTCAGCGGCACTATCTTTGCATTTCTGTCGGACGATAGGCAGTGGTCTTTGGCCGCGGGGGTGAAGCAGCGCGTGGAAAGCGCATTCGACTACGAATATCAAACGGGGCGTCTGCGCGACACCGCGTTATCCTTCGATGCCAGCGTCGTGTACGACCGCAGCGGCACTCCGCGCTTTTACGGCATCGGCAACAACTCGCCGGTGTACGATGTCACCAACTACACGCTGCAACAGAAATACCTGCAGACCACGGTCGGTTGGAACTTGAGCCATGTATGGCAGATTGCCCATACGCTGCGTGTTCGAGACGTCCAAGTACAGCCGGGAACGCTCGCCGGCATCGAATCCCTTCAAGGTCGCTTCGGGCCAATCCTGGGTGTCGGAACCATTCACGAAACGCTGAACCGGGTTGATATCATCTACGACACGCGCGACGATACGACGATCCCGACGCGCGGCGGTCAATACGTCGTGTTCGGTGGTGTTGCCGCCCAGGACGGAGTATTCGAGTCCTCGTTGTACAGCGTGACCGGAGTCGATGCGCGGCAGCTGTGGTCGCCGGCGCCCGGCAATATCATCATTGCCCACATGGCATTGCGCTACATGCCGGGGGCGTCCGACGTGCCGTTCTGGAGTCTGTCGAATATCGGCGGCGAACAAAGCGTCCTGGGGCAGAACCAGCCGCTGCGCGGCTATGGCGAGGGGCGCTTTTACGGGCGCAATTC
>Ga0207927_1000430_pt1 | contig 17944 bp, 14 predicted proteins | sample NGESurdeep072012_2_FD_184456 | JGI IMG/M metagenome (GOLD analysis project Ga0207927, IMG submission 184456) | Arctic peat soil microbial communities from Barrow, Alaska - NGEE Surface sample 210-2 deep-072012 (SPAdes) | ecosystem: Environmental > Terrestrial > Soil > Wetlands > Peat ... | reverse complement strand
GGAGAAATCGATCGCGCTTTCTCCGCCCGACGATATCATCCCGCTCATTCCCGTCCCGGCCATTTTGGTTACATGTGCAACTATAACGTTTTTACTTCAACTGGTGCCAGAACTGCGGCCTTGCATAAGTGCGCGATACCCGGCATCGCACCGGCGGCAACCACAAAAGCGGCTCGTATGCCGTAAAGCAAGCTCGCTGTCAGTACGCGTTCTTTCCAAACATGCCCGAGAACGCAGTTAGGAAGATGATGCGAAGATCAAACCAGAAGGTCCAGTTCTGCAGGTAATACAGATCGAATTCAAACCGCTTCTGTATGGATGTGTCGCCCCTCAATCCATTGACCTGCGCCCATCCGGTGATACCCACCTTGAGGCGGTGGCGGCTGTCGTAATGTGAAATCTCACCCAGGAACCTCTTGACGAAATGAGGACGCTCGGGCCGCGGGCCTACCACACTCATATCACCCTTCAGTACATTGAAGAACTGGGGCAGTTCGTCGAGGCTTGTCTTCCGCAAAACCATTCCGACCGCAGTGCGACGAGGGTCATCTTTCACGGTCCATTTGGTTTCAGTTTCGACGGGGGCTGCGATGCGCATGGTGCGGAACTTGTACATATCGAACGTCTCTCCGTTGAGGCCGACACGCTCTTGCCGGAACATGACCGGACCCGGAGAGGATAGTTTGACGGCGAGTGCGATCAGCAGCATCAGTGGCCCGGTAAAGACAAGCATGAAGAGTGAGAAGAAAATATCGAACACGCGCTTCAAGAAGAAGTATGCTGGCGACTCCAGCGGAGTAGTGTCCAAGTCCAGCATCTGCAGATCGCCGAATTGGAAGAGACGTTCGCGGACAAGAGGCAGTCCGCCGAGATCGATCACGACCCGAGTCGGCACACACAGCCTCTCCAGTCGTGACACTATCTCCGACAGCAACGAAAAGTGTTCGGGTTCCGCCGCGATGACGATCTCTTCGAACGGAACCATCTGTCCGGTCTCAATGTCGTCAAATTCATAAACCGGAGCATCGTGAACCGAGACTTTCTGGTCGCCAATGCGAAGGTAGGCCACGACTTCTGACCCGACAAAAGGAACGCGAGCTAGCCTGGACGCGATGCGGTGCGCATGATGGTCGGTACCCACGACCAGCACTCTTACCGAACGCCTCACACGACGTGTCATGTGCAACAGACGCCGCAATGCGACCCGGGTGCAGATGGTCAGAACCAGCAAAGCAACTGCACTCACGATAAAGAAGACCCGCGAGAAGTTCTGTTGCCGGTAGAAGAACAGAACCAACAGCAGTGTTGTGTAAGTGGCGAAGCAGGCGGAAATAGTCTTGCGGATGCCAGTGTATTCCCGAAACAATTCGTCTGTATCGCAGAATCGCCAATGTTCCACGGCAATCGCCCACACCAGGGTTGTGAGCAGCAAGACTGCAAAATAGAATTTGGGATCGTACTCTGACGGATACTTGCCGATGTCAATCAGCACAAATCGGACAAACGCCGCGATCCCGAAAGCCGATAGCGGCAGCAGGTAATGCCAAAGGCGAATGTAGAAGTTATACGATTCGAGACGAAGTGTCATAGCAGCTATCCTATTGATCGGTTATGAGATGACCAGGGTGCAAGCCTGTCGGTTCGCAACGGTTGGTGGCTCGAATGGCATTCTTATCGGGGGCTTGCGCGCAGCACGATGCAAGTGCGATGCGAATTTGGCTATTACACCGATCCGAAGTTGCGCTTCTAGCTCCGCGCTGGGCAGTATTGGCGATAGATATGGAGATGGCGATCGGCACATCCCGACCAGGTAAAGCTCCTGGCGTTGAAGAAACCTAACTGACGGAGGCGCTTGCGATCGTCGTCTGATTGCAGGAGTCGCTCGATGGTTGTCGCGATTGATTCGATGTCATGAGGATCAAAGTATTCCGCGGCGGTGCCTCCGACTTCGGGAAGGGATGCTGCCCTGGAGCACGCCACCGGAGTTCCACAGGCCATCGACTCAAGGACGGGCAGCCCAAAGCCTTCTTCAAACGAGGGCAGCACCGTAAGCTGGGCCGCGGAGTAGGCGGAGCGAAGCACTTCATCGCTGACTCTTCCCGCAAACTTCGCAGCCATGCCGATGCCCAGGCTTGCAGCCAGTTCCTTCAGACCGGGGCTGTCCGGAGTGTCGGCGCCAATGAGCAGCAGTTCGCAGTCGCCCGCTGTTCGGCTCCATAGCAGCGCAAAGGCTCGTAACAAGCCATCAATGTTCTTGTGCCGCTTGAGATTGCCCACATAAAGGATGTAGGGCCGAGTCACACCACATTCACGCTGCACGGTCTGAATGGCTTGGTCGCGGGGCTCGGGGGAGAATTGCGAACCCACTCCGTTGTAAGCGACGGTCACCTTGTCAGCCGGAACGTCGAGGTGCTCAACGATCTGCCGTTTGGAATATTCGGAGACTGTAAAGATGTGGACTGCCTTCTTGGCGCCAAGCCGCAACATGGGACGCGCATACAAACGGCTCTTCAGAGTGTCGCGGAATCCGGCGTCCACGATGTGGGTGAGGTCGTGGATCGTGATCAGCAGCGTTCCTTTACGAAGCAATGGAGCGTTGTAATGCGGCACATGAAGCACCGGAAAGGGCCGTGCGGCCCGTGCAACTGCGAACTGCTCCCGGATTGAATAGATCGGTGCGTCAACAATGCTGAGGCTGTCGCATATCGGTTGGAGAACAGTCCGGTGCTGGGGAAGCGTTAGCCCATGTAGCTCCAGTTCGCCGCGTTTGTTGAGTTCCCTTACCAGGTTGAGCGTGTATGTCCCGAGTCCGGAGTAAAGCCACCGGGCATCGATGCACAGCGAACTCATGGCGATTGCATCGCCCTAGCCAGGACATCCTGAAACCCGCTCACGAACGCGTCCACCGAGAATTTCTCCGCTTGCTTTCGTAGGTCGGCTGGATTGAACGAACGGCTCTCGAACTCACCGATGGCACGTATCAACCCATCAACGCTTCCCTCCGGATACAGAACTGCTGTCCGGCTGGTCATGGAGTCCAGAATGCCGCCCTCGCCTAACGCGATCACAGGGCAGCCACTGGCGATTGCTTCCACCGGCACGATCCCGAAGTCCTCGACTCCAGGGAACAGCAGCGCGCGAGCGCGGCTGTAATAGAAGCGCAGGTCGTCATCGCTGACGAACCCTAGAAATTCAACGACTGCGCCAAGCTTGACTGCCTGAGCCTTCAGTCTCTTTTCCTCAGGACCGGAGCCGACGATCTTCAGCGGACGTCCGAGGGCGGCACAGGCCGCGATGGCACGATCCACTCGCTTGTACGGCGCGAGGGCTGAGACAATCAGGTACCAGTCCTCTGGCTTACGCGCAAGCCCGGCGAAACGCTCGACATTGACAGGTGGTGCGACCACCTCTGAGTCCCGGTTGTAGAACCGTTTCACGCGATCGGCGACAAAACGCGAATTGGCCACGAAAATGTCGACACGATCGGTGGTGACCCGGTCGTATCGTTGCAGCCCGGCAGCCATGGGACGAAACAGGAATTGCGACACGAACTTACCGACCTTCTCCGGCCCGAAGTAGTCATCGAAGCGGTCCCATGCGTAGCGCATGGGGCTGTGGATGTAGCAGAGGTGCCGCGGTCTACCATCCTTGCGCCTCACCATTGACTTGGCCACGGCATGGGATGTCGAGATCACCAGGTCGCAATCGTGGGCTTTCGTCAGTTCGGCAAACGCTGGAAATAGAGGGGGGTAGTGACGGTATTTCCTGGCCGACCACGGCATGTGCTGCAGCGGACTAGTCGTAATTGCGCGGTCTTCGATGACCGGGCTGACCGAGCCGCTGTTGTGCAGCAGCGTGTACAGAGGCGCCTTCGGGAACATCCGGCACAGCACTTCGAGCACTCTCTCGCCGCCGCGCATTCCGGTCAGCCAGTCGTGAACCAACGCGACACGTAGATGAGACGCAATGAAAGCGGGTGGAAGTGGGTTGAGAACCTCGGTGGAGACTGTCATCAGGACTGTAGGATTTGAACGGAAAACGGACTCAAGCTACTTAAACCCGGGATTGAAGGGGGCGCACCCCCCTCCCCCTACGCTCGTAAAATCCTGAAAACATTAGGCGAAAGGCGAAAGTCCGCGCAAAGTACTGGGCCCGTTGGAGTTAGAGGTAAAGTCTTGTTATCAAATAACTTAGGCGACGGTCATAACCGCCAGGCTTGCCGTCGGGCAAACCGATCCACTTTCTTTTGATACACCCGCGCAAATGTGGAAGTCACGACAAATCTGTGTGGTGAAAAAACTAAAGTAACCTAACGGAGACGGAGCGCTGATCGTGGAGAAGGGTGTGCCCCTCCCCATGTCGTAACGACCGAGGGAATGAAGCTACTTCGTGAATACAATGCCATCGTCACTCTGTTCATGATCGAACATTTCCTGTAGCACGCCGCCAAATTGATCCGCCGATACCGTGATGCCCTTACTGGGAACGAAGAGAGCTGAAAAATGCGGGCTAATCCGTTCTAGTAGCTGATCGACCGACACTCCGCTCACGTTCCTGAGATGATGTGGAACGAACTCCATGAAGAGAACCTTTGCGGACGACAGGATCTTTTGCATACCACCGAGCGCAAAGTATTCCGACCCCTCAATATCCATGAACACGACATCGAATCTCTCGTTATTCAGCAAGTCATCCAGGCGATCAGCTCCGACGGTGACGGTCTCTGGCGAATCAAAGAAATACATGTACTCTCGAGTCAGCGGCATTCTTTTAGAGCCCCCGGAGTTGACCCGGCTCATCACGAACTGGAGATTCTCTTTCTTGTCGCTGGCGGCAGTCTGAATCACTCGCAGGTTAGAGCACTCGTTGGCAAGCGCATTGAATCGCAAGAGGCGAAAGGTCCGGGGATTCGCCTCTATCGCTGTAACTGAGCGACAGTGTTGGCTGATGGGGATTGCGACCGTGCCGATATGCGCGCCGACCACAAGGACGTTGGTCTCCCAATCGACATGCTGCTTTAGCCGCTGAATCTCGATTAAGCCATATTCCCCCTTTGCCGATAGATGGCGGCCGACATACAAGTCCTCGATGTCAACCAGGAAAAGGCCGTTGCGGCTGTTGACCAGGAGAGCTTGGGTATTCGCTCCCAACATTCGCCTACGCAACTTGTTGGTTCCACCGAGCGCAAATAGCTTGAGCCGAGGTAGCATCTCTGACAATCTCATTGGGCGGATCACGCCACGATCTGGCTTGGCTCTGAGAAAGGGGCCACTACCGAGAGGACCCACGGGACGCCTATCCCGATGACCATCAGGGCAATGAAGATCCCTTGCCCGAACAAATTGACTCGCCAAAGTTCGGCGGAGGCATACAGAATCGCGCCACACGGTAGCAGGTACATTGTCTTGCCTAATGCGACTAGTCTGCTGTAGACAAATCCAAAGATACTGCAAACGACCGCTATGTAAAGCCAGCAGAGGTATCCCATCTGCTGATGCAAGGTCACAAAGGCCGAGGGTCTGTTCAACTGCTCTTCAACATCCACTAACTCCCGGTATGATTCTTCGCGGCCCGAAACCAAATCGGAGGTGCGAGCTGCGGTGCCCAAGGAAACCTGGAAGGGACCACCGAGGTAGGTAATTATCTCGGCAAATCCACTGCTCCAAAAACTCAGTCCGCGGTCCTCGTAAAACCCATAGTTGCGGGAGTAATTGAAGACAGCAAGCAAGCTGAACAAAAGCGCACCAACCAGTAAGACCCTGGTGAGGCGGACTCTCCGGTATCGGATGTTGTAGTTGAGCAGCAAGAATGCGGTCAGCGCAGTCGCGACCAATGCGAGCCGAAAGGAAACCAACGCACTGACTAACAGAAGAAGGAGGTTGAGAGCAATGCTGAACGACAGGCGTCGCCTGGTGGCGAGACGGTAGAGGGCGATAGCCGCTGGATAGACAACTACGTATCGCAACGACAACAACCCTATCTGGTACTCCTCGTATATCGCGTCTTTCATCTCGTTGGCTTGTCCTGTCAAGACAAAGCCAATCGCTCCCGCCAGCGAAAGGGAACCAATAACCTTGGCAACGGCTGCCACGACTCCCACTGCGGCTGTGATCGTCACGAGGTAATACGCGAGATTCGCGTCCAGCGAAGGAACTGCAAACGATGTCACAGAGCTGCTATCGCGCGGGGTCCCAAAAAACTCGCCCACTCGAAAGCAAACGAAGATGAGTGCATACCAAGACGCGACGACAAGAATGGCTGCCGGATCCAAGGTCGCTGGCTTTTCGAAGCCTTTGCGAAGCACGCCAAAGCTGGGGAATGCCCATCCGACGAAGCTAAGCGCGGCGGCAACCATGGCGATATTGGAAGGCTTGGTGAAGAGGTATACCGGTATTTTCATTCCCAGTTACCCGGCAATTCCGAACTGCGGACTGCGGCCCAAGCGAAGCCGCACAATTCTCGTCAGGGCATCAAAGTTGCGCTCGCCCAACGCATATGCCAAGCAGCAGTAAATATGAAACATCAGATATTTATCGAAACCCATACGGCCATATCCGCGGTACAGTCGCAGGTACTGGCGGAACGGTAGCCCAAGCTGGTCCTTGATATACGGATAAAAGTAATTCGCATAATCGCGCGTGACGTCGTCCACCACGTCGATGCCCGTGGATCCCTTCAATTCCCTGACAATGGACAGCGCACCCGAGATCATGCTGAGACGGGCCTCTGGTGTGTAACGTCCTGGAGTGTAAGTACCCTTTTCGCTGGGACTGGAACCAAATTCCGGCGATGAGTTGTTGCAATGCACCAGGATGCTGGGAGTGAAAACTGCGCCTCTCGTGGCAAGGACGATGGCGGTCAGGTGCATCTGGTAGTGCAGCGTCCCGTCAAACTCATTCGTAGCAACCGCGAGCGCGCTCTGCCGATGGACGATGTATCCGGAGAGCACGCCTGAACGCCGAAAGCAGATCCGGATGGCTTCGGAACCGGCCGCGAACTCTCGTTCCTCCGCGAAGTACCTTATTTCCTGATTGATTTTCTCTGGAACTTCATCGAACCAGGCATAGCTCTTCAGCACCAGCCCCACGTTGGCGTGACGCTCCAGCAGGGCGGCGACCGTACTCAGCGCGCCGGGACACATGAGATCGTCATTGCCCATGAAGAAGCAGAACTCGCCCGAAGCTTTCTCTACCAACCGGCGGAGATTGCCGTCGTAACCGAAATTGGCTTCGTTCTCAAAGTAGTGCAGCGTGCCGAGACGGTTTTGCGCATACTCGCGCGCAATGGCAGAGATTTGCTCGCGTTCGGGTGAGAAGTCTTCGCAAATGACGATTTCGAAATCACCGTAATCCTGCGCATAGATCGAATCCAGTAGCGCCGGCAGATGCCGCGCCCGGTTGTAGGCCGGGATGCAAATCGAGAACCTGGGCGATGTCGATTCGGAGAACATGAATAGTTCAATCAGAAACTGACTTCTGGCGCTGTAGCGAAGGGTTGAGGCTCGTCCCTGACCACCCAGAAGGCTGTCAGCACGAGACATTCTCGGAGCACGACCGCTACCGCAATTCCGGACGCGCCGAATCGGCTGCCTAGCGACACGTCAAGCAGGACGGCCGCAACAGTTGCTCCGATGTAGATACCCATGTAGCTCCGTACCTGGTTGAGGGCAAAGGCACGGTGCAGATTCAGCGCATTCAAAACAATGAGCGGTGCCGCAACCAGCATGATCGCAAGCAGGTTGCCTGAGGCACCGAAGCCATGGCCGAAGAGTGTCCGCATCAGTGACGGGCCGATGGCGATCGCAAGAAGGCTGCCCGGAACGGTGACGCCAAGAACGACTATGGACCAACGATGAACGTAGTGGCGGAATTCCCGCGGCATATGGGTCAATCGCGCCATCTCGGGAAACAGAACGCTAGCCAGCAACGAACCCAGCAGATAGACAATGATGATGAGGGTCTGCGCGGCAGCGAATACTCCTGCCGCCGCCGCCCCTGCGATCAGGGAAAGAATAATGACGTCAAACCTGGGGATAACGCTACTGAGTGAGACCGCTACGCCCACTGCAGTTGATCCGTGTAGCAAGTGCAAGCAGTCGCGCAGGTGGACCGGCACCGGCCTGATTCCAGCGCGGCGAATCCATGCCGCTTCCAGGACCAGTTCCACACACTGCGCAACTACCAACGCGGCAATGACCACGTATATGTTTATCCGGTCGACATAACACCCCCACAGCGCCAGTAGCATTACCGCTGAGTGCACGGCCTGAATGGCGCCAATAGACTGCATCCTGTCAATGGCCTTCAGTACCGTGACCTGCATCTGGCAATAACCCTGGAGAATGGTTCGAAAGGTAATGAGTGCCGCAATCAGCCATTCCGAGGCCGACAAATGCGCGAACCACCCGATCGCGGCCAGGCCAGCCGCCATAGGCACGAAGAGAATGGTCTTGGAAATGCCGTACTGAGTGACGATCTGATTTAGCTGGTCTGGCGAACGCCCGATATTGCGGACCGTGGTAATACCAAGTCCGTTGTCGGCGACCATGGCAGCCACCGTGACATAGGCCAGCGCGGTTGCGTAGATTCCGAAGATCGCGGCGCCGCCAACGCGGGCAATCACGATGGCAGCAACGAAATTCGCCAGGCGCAACATCGCCTCCCCGCCTACAACGTTGGCGAGGTTAGCGACGGTGCGCTTGACCTGTACAGGTGCCGTTGCGGATGGCGCCTTCGGAATTTCCAGCGCGGTACTCAAGACTCAATTCACTTTCTACAACTCCGGCTAGCCATGACGTACGAAACCCGCGAACAGGCGATAGACGACAATCTGGCGGGGATCGTCAGGCGCAAGCTGATCCAGACTTGCCTTGCCGAACAAATAGGCGATGCCGAACATCAGCGTCATCAGCGTTCCCAGAATGATGATGATGAGGCGGGGAGGCCAGATCTTGCGTTCCGGGACGATCGGCTCGTCAAGCACGCGAATAGATGGGATTTCCTTGGCCTCTTGCACCTTGGCGAGTTCCCACTGCTTGGTGAGAATTTCGTACACCGTCTCGCTGATCTTCGCCTGCCGCGCCAAGTCGTAATAGGTATTGCCGAGAAGGGGCAACTGTTCGAGCGAAGGATAGAGCTGACCGCCGTTGCCACTCTTAGTCTCGCCCACGCCACTCATGTTTCGCAGTTTGGAGCGAAGCTCGCCAACGCGCGCGGATGCCGATTTCACACGCGAATTCTCTGGGCCGTAAACCTGCTCCAAGCCACTGAGTTCCGTCTCCGCCGCGATGAGTTGTCCTTGCAACGTAGAAGCTGCCTCGATCATCGCCTTTCCCTGGATCTGCGGATCGAAGGTCATGTTGCGACTCGAGAACTTGCTCAGTTGCAGGGTCGATTCGTCAAGCTGTTGTTTGATTGTCAGCAGTCGAGCCTCAAGGAACTCGCGCTCGCGCCGTGCCGCCGAGGTAGTTAGCTTGGCGATCCGTGCGTTTAGGTCATCAATGTAGGCCCGCGCCAACAAGGCCGATCTCTGGGGATCGCGGTCTTGAACACTGATGGTGATGATGCCGCTCTTCTTGTCTTCGGCAATGTCGGTACGCTGCTGAAGAACCTTCCGCGCATCCTCGTAACGCTTCTCGTAATACACTTTGCGCAGATCAAACTGGTTGATGAGGTCGTCCTGGACGGTGCGGCTGTTCAATACCCCCACAATAGTCGCGCCTGGTGTGCGCAAACCTAGGGCATCACCGGCTGCAGCGCCGATAACGTCGCCGCCTTTCGCGGTTAGGGCTCCGAGCATCGCAGCGGCTGAGTTGCTCTGATCGGGCGGCATCAATCGCGCCACCGCTTCGTAACGCTTGGGGATAAGAAAGGCGATGATCGTAAAAACTACAAGCGCGCCGACCGTGAGCAGCAAGAGTTGACGCTTATGTTCGATCACCAGATCGATCGCCTTCAGGGCTGCCTCCGCCGACTGAGGCGGATTAGTTACAATCCCGCTGTCATTTGGCCGCCTTTCGAATTCAATCGTGGATGAATCTCTCATCGCTGTGTCTACCGGTCCTGCATGAGCCATCTAATGCTGCTACAGCGATCGCGCCGCGGCAAACTAATGTCCGATCCGGTCATCCTTCCCTTCTGATGTTCCGTGGACTGGCCAGAACATGATTTGAAAAGAAGCGCTGACATTGTTCTTGGGAACCGGGCTCAGTAATGGAAACTTCCATCGCTCATACTGCACGGTTGAGGAGAGTTGGATATCACGCTTGTAGAGCCAGTCTACAGTGGCGGAGAAATCGTTTAACCCGCCTCCGCCGAGAAAGACAGGATCAACGTACTGTCTCCGATAGCCGAACTGGATCTTATTGCGAGGCGAGAACCAGTAGGTGCTCCAAGCCTGGATTCCGTCGCCTTGCCGGCCAACCCAGCTGCCCATGATCTGCCAGTAATTGGTGTAGCCCTGGGCATAACGGGCGTTGGCATAATAGGGGCCTACGCCTGGATAGTTGGGAACATTGGTGTAGATGCCTTCGATCCGGAGATCCATATTTGGCGAGCCCGGTATGCGCGGAAAGTATAGACCGGCATTCCAAGCCGATTGCCTGTAATAGGCGATGGGGTTGGGCTCGTCATTGGCCATTCCATCGGCGTAAAACGTGGCCCAGTTGCGAAGCTTTGGGAGACGGTACGAGAAATTGAAGCCGGTGTAGCGTTTGCCAGGATCGAGGCGTTGAGCATTCCCGTTCGTATTGAATGTGTGCAGCCAGGTTTGCAGCGTGGCGGGCCGGCCGTGAGCAGCCCACACTACGGATAGCGAGACTCCTATTTCGAGATTCTGGGTCATTTTCAGCGCGAGTTTGTCTCCCCAGGTGTAGGGGAGCGGACTCAACGTCTGATAGGGGTTTCCGTATACCGGAAATGCTGGGGAGGGCCCGCGCAACCAGTAGTAACTGGTGAGTGCTCCAACAAACGCTGTATTTCTGACTTCGCCCAGCCACTTCAGAAATTCCGGCATCTCGTATGGGACGACACGCCCGAACTTCAGCATCGGTTCCGACGGAGCATTATTGGAGAACATCAGGGAGCTTCCGTAGTCGGGCCCCCAGTAGTAGTTCTGATAGCCGAAGGAAATCTGCCAGTTGTCCAAGTTCAGCGCCACATACGCCTCGATCGGCCGGAACTGGTTAGCGGAGCTGAAGGTAGGAACCGAGGAAAGCGGCAAAATCGGACTCAAGTTGGCGTTAACTATTGCCTGCTGCACTGCGGGCGTGTAGTTGGCAATAGCTGCTGAGTGCTGGAACTCGCCGCGTATGTAGAAAGCTAGCGGACCATCCTCTGCCCTGCCTGACGCACCAGTTATCGCGTTGAATCCCTGGCCATAGGGTCTCCCATGTCGTCGTAAATGGTTTGCGCAAAATCGTAGCTATCACGTAGCGGCATGCCAGCGATCTCGGTGGCGCGAGCGTAGGCAGACTCCAGTTGGGCACCGAGATTGCGGGCGCCTTCCAGGTTCGCCAATTCAATCGCGAATTCCTGAGAGAGCGCCTTTACGACCCGGCGAACCGAGGCATTCTCGCCGTCGGAGCCTTGCATTTGCTCTTCGGCTTCTACGATCAATCTGGCGCACTCGAGACGCGGCCACGGCCGGATCGCAATGATCTCGGTGGGCAGATAGCCGAGCGCAGTGAGCCGCTCGAATGCCGGATACACCCAGCTATCCAAGGGCACAAATGTCGTTCCCATGTATGCGGGGTCATACCCTTCGGACTTGGGTTCGCGTTCAAACGTGCCCCAATTCGACGAGCCTATCTCTGCTCCCTGTGACCGTGCCCGGTAAATCTGGCGGCCCATGTACCAGCCAAGTGCACTTCCCATCACGGCATCCGAGGTCCAATGCTTCTTACCGATCACACGGCCGGCGCTGACTCCGGCGGCAATTCCATAGGCAAATATCTTGGTGAGTGTTCCAGGGTATTCGTGAGCCAATACGCTCGCTGCCGCCCAGCTAACTGCAGATGTGTTGGATGGAAAGGAATTCCCACCGTCGAAAAACTGACCCTTGCCGTTACCGGTGAACGGACGCTCTCTTTGAGTTATGTACTGCATAGCCGTCGATGCCGCATACGCGTCAATTGCGGCTTCGCCAATCAGGTATCCGGCCTCGCGTTTGTGATCGTCGTGCGTAGTCTTGCCGATCAGATAGAGTCCACCGCCGACTCCGACCAGACCTGCCATGCCCGCAGTAGAACCATTTGTCGCCATTTGTATGGTGTTCGGTGATTTTGGCAGATGCGACTCTATCGCAGTATCCGTCCCGATGAGAGCGGCAGTTCCAAACGCTGCCGGCACAAGGAAGGATAGCGATTGGACATCAAAGTGAAACGGCTGCGTCCAGAATGCAGCCTGGTCCTGCAATAAATTTTTGGGAAGGTCTCGAATCGACACGCCAGCCTGCGTATTGTTGTTTGCAATAGACGTCCCGCTGTTGCCACCGATCGCGCCGGGAGATTCGACGGCGGAACCGTGGAAAAAATCTGATGCGCTGCTGGACGAATTTTGGGCGACCGAAGTCGCCTGACCCTGACCGAATAAGGGCATCGCAGCCAACACGAAACTCCAAATCCACACCGGGCCAAATGTTCGCAAACGGAACTTCCCGCTTTGGCTTGATTTCGATTGATCGGCAAACAGGTCTTCCACGAACGAGTGCATGGCATGGCTTGAGCAATCAGGCGCACTACTCTTGTCGGCATCATGACTGCTGCGATAATCCGATGACTCGCGGCTTGGAGCGTGCAATGGAACCCGATCAAACTGGTAACCGGCCAAAGCTATCCTTGCCGGAGGACTGGGCTTCCCCAGTGAGAGGACTCACAGCTTCGCCACCACCGCTGCCGCCAAAGCGAGAGAGGTCAAGAACTGGGCTGTTTCTAGAGTGGTCTTCCAGGCAGAAGAACCGGTCACAAACTTCTCAGGAACAACGAGAATGTCGCCGGGCTGCATCTTAGTACTCAGCACCCCACCTGAAAACAAGTCCCCTGTCCCGGAGGATGACACCACTGACCCGTTGGCGCGAATCACATAGATCCCCTTCTTATTAGCAAGATCGGTCGGACCGCCAGACTGTCTCAGATACCATTCCGCCGTTTTCCCTGGCTTGTAGGTTATGGCATTGGGGTTGTAAACCTCACCGTATGCCAGCACGAAATTAGGCCTCTTCGGGATGCTGATCACATCCCCCGCACGCAAGGTAATATCGGCTGGCGTATTTTCCCAGCTAGATACATCGGGATTGATGGTCACCACCAGCCGCCCTGACACGGGCTGACTCTTGAGTTGATCCAGAATCTGGCGCTGCTGCTGTTGCATTGCCTGCATTAGCGCGGCGGTGTCTTGCCCTGAAGTATTCGGTGAAACTCGGATGGTCGAACTGGTGAGCTCTATTCGACGAACCAGTTCCGCACGCCCCTCCTCCGCTAGTTCGCGAACCTCCACCCTTTCGAGTACCGTCCCAGCCGGATACGCCGTGGGAAGGAATCCCCCAACCCGCTTGAGCAGCGTACTCAGTTTTTCGCTCTCGTTAATGCCATAATTGCCCGGATACAGGACCTCGCCACGGATCCACACCGACCGCCCAATGTCGCCCCATCCGGGAATCTGAAGAATAGTCAGCACATCGCCCGGTTTAAGTCTGACATCGGACGAGGATTCGCCTGCGACGGCCGCGCCGATCTTTATGGTCTGCTGATCGGTCGCAACTCGCTGGCCATTGTCCACCACGTAGCTGGCCAGGCTCGCCGAGTCGAGGTAAGCGCTGCGCTTGAATCCTCCCGCCATCTTCACCAGCCCGGCTGCAGTCATGCCTGCGCTCATGGGATATTCGCCGGGACGCGCGACATTCCCATAGATCGCCACCTTCGGAGCGTCCACTTCATAGCGCCCATAAAGCCGGACCGTGTCAAACTGCTGCAACGTGATCGCTTCGTCGCCAGCGAGAGCACTCGCAAGGTTGAACTCGATGGTTACAGGATGGAAGTCAGGAGGTTGCAGTCGCACGATCTCGGCGTGAATTGCGGGCTCGGGCAAAACGTCTTGATAGGAATGCACCAGGTCGGTAATTTTCATCCCGTCCTGATAGGGATAGCTTCCCGGGCGATACACGTGACCTTCGAGGTAGATCGTTTTGTCGCTATAAGGAAGGATGGGCGCCACCGTCACGCGATCACCATCCTTGACCCAGAACGCGGCGACGATGTCCTGCAGCGGACGCTCCCCTGCTCCGCCCGGAAGCTTCACATTGAGCATAACGCGCTTGGCATGAGCTTCAATCCGCTCGATCTTGATTTCGTCCATGCTGGCGGAGACGGGCACGCCTCCTGCCATCTCCAATACATTGGCAAGCTGGGTTTCAGCCAGCAACTCATAAATCGCCGGTCTGCGTACCATCCCTGTAACGGCAACCAGCGGGCCAACCGTTGGTACCAAGATGGTGTCTCCGGGTTCCAGGTGCTCAATTCCTTCCCGAACCCCGCGCAGCAAGAGGTCGTAGAGGTCCATCTGGCCTAGCAATTGCTTGCCTCGAAAGTGCTTGACGACTCGCAGCGATCCAGTAGCGGTCGGTCCGCCAGCCGCATAGAGAGCGTTCAGCGGCGTCGAAAGAGCGCTGATGTCGTAGGCCCCAGGGCGCTGCACATCTCCTACGACGTACACCCGGAGCGTTCTAATGCGGGTTACTGCGAGGTCCACATGCGCATTTCGAAACTGCGGCTCGAGTTTTGCCTGTACCAGCTTCTGTGCCTGCGCCATAGATAGGCCTGCGACCACGAGCGGGCCGGCCTCTGGAAGCGTTATTCTCCCTTCCCGATCTACCGTTTGGGTCAACTTCTGGGACACGCCACCCCAGATGTCGAGCGTCACCGTATCGCCAGGACCCAGTACGTAGTCAGGCCCGGCCGGTAGGTCCATGGGAAACTGAGTGAGGCCAACCGCATCCGGCCGGAAGATATCGGATCCGAACCGCTTCAATCCCTTGGCGTCATCTGGAAACTGGGCGTACAGCGCTTTGGTCGATGGCAGGGTCGGATATGGGTTAGGTCGACCTACGGTCCGCGGATTGAACGACGAGTCGTCAAAGCTCTGCTCAGTGGCCGGGGGTGCGGCGCCTAAGTTGGGCGTTCCCGCCGCTGCTCCCGGTGCAGCTGCCGGCAGGGATTTCGTGGCGCTCTCACCGATGACCGTCGAGCTTCCACTCGAGCCGCCCGGCTGCCTGAGGAAGTTGCGGGCCTGGTCTTCCGTAATCGTTCCCTGATCGACCAGGTGGTGAACAGCTGTCGCTCGAAATCCCGCATCGGACTGCAGCTTCTCTGCCAGCATGGTATCGGTAATTGCCTGAGCTTCTATGGCACTACCTTCTTGTTGTAACTGCCGGGCGAGAAGGCCTTTGAGTTGGTCGACCACTTCAGGATGGGCCCGTAAAAGAGCTTGCACCTGGGCCTGAGATTCAGAAGCTGTGCTTTGTGTCGCGGCAAGCTGACTTAAGCCGCAAGTAATGACGAGGCAAAGTGCGATTCGAACGAATTGTTTCAGCATGACAGTGGGATACTCGATTGCAACTCAGGTAGCGGCATTGGATTTAACCCTGTGCTGCTGCGGTGTGGCGTCGCGCGGACGTTCGAGAGCGTTGAGGAGGAAGTCCGCATAAACGGAAGCAGACTGCTCGGCTTTCCAATCCAGCTTCTTTCCGGTGAAAAGATGATGCAAATTCTGGTGTGCACTGACGATTCCCGTGAGGCCGAGGGTTGCAATAGAAGCCTCAACACCGCGAATGCGTCCCTTGGCGGCACAGCGCTCGAAGTACCCATGAATTACGTCGAAGATTGGTCCCAGGTATTCGCGCACCATCGAGTCCGCTCCAGGAACTTCAAATCCAGCCACGTAGAGCAGTCGCACGAGTTCGGGTTGCTCGAAAATGCTCTCCAAAAGAAATTTGGCGAGCATCGGAACAATTACGGGCAGTTCAGCGTCGGCGGCAAGATTGGATTGCAGTTCTCTCTCCATGTGCACACGACTGAGGCGCGACTCAGCGGCAGCCCAGAACAGTTCGGCCTTGCGCGGGAAGTAACGAAATAACGTTACTTCATTGACTGCCGCAAGGTGGGAAATGTCACGAGTGCTCGTTCCCTTGTATCCCTGGCGGGAGAACAGTTGCACCGCCGCTTCGACGATACGAACTTCAGTAACACTTTTGCCGGGCCGTTTTTTCACAAGCTCGATCCTCTGCGTGAAAGTTGTTGGGTCAGCAAGAAGGGTTACCAAACACAGGGCTCGATCTCGTCCATACCAACTTCAACGGCAACACTCTGGCGGATGAGATCGATGGAGAGCACAACTCGAAGCCCGTTCTTCCGGCGGGTCAATACACCGTTCATTCCAGCCAGGGGGCCGGAAGTAATGCGGACTCTGTCCCCTACCACTAGAAAGGGATGGGGCTCAAACTTGCGGAGCGGAAGATCATTTCGCAGCCATTCGATTTCGCCGTCCGGAATCGGCACGGGCAGCCGTCCCGAACCGGCAAAGGCGAGGACACCCGGAGCATCCAGAACCCGATTCGATGACTGCCGATCCACACGCACAAAAACGTAGTTGGGGAAAACCGGGAACTCCACTTCCACCTTGCAGCCGTTCTTCCATTTCCGAACGGCCTTGTATAGCGGAAGGAAATATTCCACTTCGCGGACCGCGAGATGACGGACCACCGACTTTTCGTGGCGGGGCGTCGTATAGGCGGCAAGCCAAACCGGCGCCTGACTGACTTCCTGCAGGCTAGTCATTTCGATAACGGAATTCACGTGAGTGTTGCGGTGGTATTCGAACGGAACTCGGGCAAAGCTTCGCTATGCTCACTTAGGTGAGGCGTCTTCCACAGGGTAAGAGGCAACTTCCGATAGAGCGATTTCCTGACCAACTACGCTTGCAATCTTGTCTTAGGTTCAGTGTGTCGACCTAAAAGTTCTTAACGCTGCGCGACACTGCTCCCAATGTTTTGCTGGCATTTCAAACACCGTCGGTTCGGATGCTTATCGCACGGACAATGCAACGTGTCTCGCTGCCACCGACACGATTAACCGAGTGTTCAAAATGAATTGCGACCTCACGTATCAATGTGAGCAGTTACTTGCCTACAGCATCAGATAACACGTCCGATCATCCGGCAAAGTTGACTGAGAATATTGGACGTCGTTAGATGTCGTCAAGGCAAATCGACACTACAACACATAAAACTTTTCTATCGGTTGGATAAAACGACCACGATGCGCAAACAATGCAAGTGCTTGCACTAGTTATTGGGCAAAGTTCACGGCGAACCCCCACTAACATGACGTCGGCACTGAGAAGCAGTGAAAGAGAAGTGGTTTCATGTTCGGTCGAATCGCATGCCACGCTTCCGCTAGCGCAGCGCTGCGAAACAAGCTAAGCTACACCGGCGATGGACGACATAAAACTTCGTGCCTGGTGGTTTCATCGTCAGGGTCTCGACGGCTCCATGCTCGACGCCACACCCAGCGACACGCTGGCGAGAGCAGGATGGGCCCGATCTGTCGCCGGGTCGGGGCCGTATCTCGCTCTGTTTGCGCGAGCGGGCCTCTCCCGCGAAACCGTTGACTCCGCGGTCGCGCGGCTTGAGATCCACGAGTTACCATCCGCTAGGGGTTGTACCTATATTCTTCCTGCCCCCGACTTCGCACTTGGACTTCGTGTTGGCCAGGAATTCGCTTCGGGTGAAATGGCCCTCGCCCGCAAGTTGGGCGTCACGGACGCTGAAGTCGCGACGCTGCGTGATGTAGTGCTGGATGCCTTGCGGAAAGGTCCCCTAGCAGGCCGTGGTGCAAGTCTGGATACGTGCGCAAAAACTTGAGAGGTATCCACAGACATTGTTCGTAGAATCA